>Ga0209949_1001687_pt1 | contig 10510 bp, 6 predicted proteins | sample SalPonC_black_MG_FD_185711 | JGI IMG/M metagenome (GOLD analysis project Ga0209949, IMG submission 185711) | Salt pond soil microbial communities from South San Francisco under conditions of wetland restoration - Salt Pond MetaG... | ecosystem: Environmental > Aquatic > Marine > Intertidal zone >... | reverse complement strand
TCGATACAGTCGACCCCATCAATTTCTCTGATAATCACCTGAATGGTGGAGCTCCAGCGGGTATTCTGCTGTCTGAAGTGATTGGAGACACTGTTATCCCGAACAGTGCCGAAGCTGGTAATACCCTTGGCAACGCCTTCGCCGCACCGCTGGCCGGGACTGAGCCTGTGGCCGCGACGCTGGGCGCCTCCAAAACCGGTGAAGATGGCACTCTGCCTGCGATCACCCGGTACATTGAGGGAACTCATGGCACTCCAGTATCCGCGGATAACTCAGCTGTATTCGCGGAAATGGTGACCCAGGCCGCGCTGATGATCGGTAACTCCGGCACCGCTACGACCGTGGTCGATGCGTCTGTCGTAGAGAACTAAACCTCCTACCCCGAAAGGGCACAGGGGCCCGGCCCCTCCCCGACATGCAAAAAAGCCCTCGCAGCCGCGAGGGCTTTTTTATTCGGTTTCGCCCAATAACTTGAGGCACAAGAAAACCCCGATACCGGAGCACCGGGGCCTTCAGGGAAAACGAGCCGCGCCCACTTTCCGGTTCTTCCGAAAACCATCAGTTGCTTATAGTGGCCTCCCCTCCAGGCAAAAGATTCTGCTCAATCTCCGCATCCGTAAAGAAGAGCTTCCTCGCATCTTTCTGTGAGTAACGCATGCTCTGGTCCACGAAGAAATCCGACTCCGCATCGGTGGACTGGGAATAGCTCGTCAGGCCATAGGCCTGTGGCCCCTCCTCCGTGAATTCCAACCCGAAATGCCAGCTTGTTCCACGAGCAATCAGCCAGCCTTCGCCATCATCCGGGGAAACACCCCCGGCAAAGCGGGCTCCCTCACCATCTTCGTAATCAGCCGTATTCACTCGCGGAATGCGGGTATCTTCAGCAAAATTATTATCCACCACACCGATCGCATTGAATGCACCTTCTACATTACCGTCACCACCGTGCCATGGAATTCTGGCAGAGAGCGCCTGGGCATTTGCCGGATCACCACCCGGGGGGACCCCTCCAGTGGGCTGATAGTACTGAACCTCGCCCAGCGGGCTATTAAGTGCAATGCCGGCATCGTTCAGCAGCACCATGGCAGCAGCCAGGGACTGGAGCATAGGGTCGTCATTCGTCCCCCGATTATTGGTTGACGGGTCTGCCGGTGTATTAACCGGATCCGCCGGGTTAAACGGCGTGGTCAGGTCGTCCGGGAAGCTACGGTTGTAGATGTCGATAAATGCCCTGAACAGATGAGCGCCAGTGCTGGTCAGATCGTAGGTTCCGTTCCAGCCGAGCATTGCCTGACAGCCTGCAGTCACTTCCTGCGTGCCTGGCGATGTTACCGCTGGCTCTGTTGGCAGCAGCGCCTGAGGTACATTGACCGGGCTGGCTCCCACAATAGCGCAACGAGCACGCAGCTCTGGCAGGAACTGTTCGGCATACCAGGCGCGGTTGTTCCAGATGGTGTCGATCAGATCCCTTGCGCTGAATTTTCCGTCCTGCCCTGCTGGTGGATTGGTGTTTGAATCCAGCCCCGGGTCAGTCGGGTTCTGAAGCATCCTGATGCCAAGTCTGGTGCGGGGGTTAATCGGCGCATTCTCGGCGCCGAACAGAGGCGAGAAACCCGTCAGGAACTCATCGGGGTTGGTAGACCAATGGCTGCTGTTGGAGTTCTGTACCCAGTCTGTGCGCTGCAATTGAGGCTTGCTCTCAAACGGCACCAACCCTGCGCACTCACCTTCAATCCAGTCATCACGGGATTTTGAGCCATCAAGTAGTGTGATACCTCTTTCAAACAACGCGTTAAACGCCGGGCTGGCAGTGCGCTTGAAATCAAGGACAGCCAGAGCCGCTCCGGAAAGGTTGGGCACAGAGCTACTGTCAATGTAGTAGGCGTTACCCTGATCATCCGTATAGGTGGTATTGGTCCAGAGCGTTGACCCACACTCGCGGAACACATCCTTGAATTCCTCAAGGTTGCCCGCCCGACTCATGCCGAGCCATGTGTCCAACAAACCGGAAGTATTGGCATTGGCATCTCTGTAGGTGTAGGCCGCCGGTTTGCCATTCACCAGGCCGTTACCGCCCCAAGCAGGAAAGGCATCGTTTACCTCGTTAGCAGCCAGCATCGGGCCGAATTCCGAAAACCAGAAGGTTCTCTCAAAGATAACGGGTTCCGGGCCACCCACATTCACTTCAATCTGAATATTTCTGGAAGTGATTGGTTTTTCAACGCCATCCTTGATGTACGTGAGCGGGTCGCCGGACTTCAGTTCCAGTTCATACCAGGTGAAACGGCGGCTGGTGGTCACGGTATGGGACCAGGCCAGATGCTCATTGAAGTTGATCAGCGGAATGGCAGTACCCAGAAGACCGGCGCCATTGACGTTCAGGTAGCCTGGTACGGTCAGTTGGGCCTGGTAGAGGCGCCTGTGGCCGGTGTAGGGGAAATGGGGGTTTGCCAGTAATGCCCCTTTTCCGTTTTCGGTAAGTTCAGAACCGATACCCCAGGCGTTACTGGCCAGCCCGGTATCCACGAAGTTATCGATTTTGCGGGCGTTACTACGGGCAGCTGCTGTTACTTGCAACCTGCTAGCGGGTTCATTGCCGAAGCTGATGACGGGCGGGGCCGGAACGGGCTCTGCTGATTCACCCGGTGGCACGGCGGCAAAAGCGACACCAGTGGCAAACAGGGCGCCGCTGGCACGCTGGCCCACAATTCGATAATGAGCCAGCAAGTCAGTTGGCGCAATTTGCTTTACCCACGGCTGGTCACGGCATTCGAGGGGTAAGGTCCCGGGGTCGGCTTCGCTGACATAGCGGTTATACCCGGCAGTAAAACCTTCGACCATGGCTCGGCTTTCCTCACTCAACGATGGGAACTCTGCCTTTGCACCACTGAGTATATCCTGAGCTTTGAAGCTGAAATCGTTGATAATATTATTGTTGTTTTCACCCGGCCCAAAATACTTTGCGCGCTCACTCCTGGCTTTTACAAACGCCTCCGCCAGAACGCATACGTTATCCTGGGCCTGGGCATAACCATGTCCGAAGGCTGCTGATGCAAGATTATCCGCTTTTATATGCGGAACCCCGTTCGTCGTTCTCCTTATATTTGCCTCAAATTTGCCGTCTGCCGGGAAGAGTTGTTCGTTCACTGAGGTAGCCGGACCGGAAGAGCTGCTATCGTCGAAACATCCTGTAATCAGCAGGCTGCTGGCCAGCGCTAGTCCAGCAGCCCGCAATACGCCTTTGTCAGCGCTTCTGTGAGATCTGCGAAGTAATTTCATAGTTGTTTGTCCATTGTAATTGTTGTGATGAGCAAAGGTGACTCACTCTCAAAAATTAGCAGACAAACGCTTTCCCCACTAAGAACTGATGCCACTTTCATTTCTTGGCTTTAACGCGATTCTAGGTGCCTCGATAACGCTCCGGAACGCCTCGGAATTATAAATTCGGCAAAGGTCATTGCCTGGTGTTTTTCAGATCTCCTCGTTATCCGCACCCAATGCCCGCCCCGTAAAACGGCTTTCACAGGGCGTCGCACTGAACTTGATGGGATGGCCGATCTGTTTCTGGGAACGGCTATCCCCTTTGGCCACCTCAATAACCATATTTCGCGCTTTTATCTGCGGGTGTTCAGCAGCCTCGGTAATCGTCAGCACCGGCTCCACGCAGGCATCCACGCCTGCGAATACGTCCTGCCACTGCGCCAGGGTTTTCTGGGCAAAAGCGGCTTTCAGGGCCTCGCGGATAGTTTGCTGATGCTCAGGGTTCTGGCTCAGAGCGAAACTTTTCATCTCCGGAATGTCCAGGGCATCGCACAACCGGGCAGAGAACTGTGGTTCGAGGCTGCCAACGGATATCCAGCGGCCGTCGCTGGTCTGGTAATAATCGTAAAAGGTGCCACCGTTGAGCATGGCGCTTTCCGGTTGCTGTTCCTCGCCTCCTGCAAGAGCGGCCGCACCGGCCATGCCATTGAGGGCGAAAGCCGTATCCATCATGCTGATGTCGATGTATTGCCCTTCACCGGTTTGCTGCCGGTGAACCACTGCCGCCAGGATACCCATTACCGCATGATGGGAACCACCAGCCACGTCGGCAACCTGGATCCCCAGCGGTGGCGGGCCAGACTCCTTGCGGCCACAGTGGCTGGATACGCCGGCCAGGGACAGATAGTTGATATCGTGGCCGGCCCGGTCCCGGTAAGGGCCGGTCTGGCCATAGCCGGTTATGGCGCAATAGATCAGGTTGGGGTTGATGGTTTTCAGGGTATCGTAGCCGATGCCCAGCCTGTCCATGACCCCCGGGCGGAACTGCTCAATTACGATGTCGTAGTCTTTTACCAGGCGCTTGACGAGGTCCGCGCTACCCGCTTTTTTCAGGTCCAGGCCCAGAGAGCGCTTGCCACGGTTCAGAAAGGTATGCGCGGTGCCTACGCCGTCTTCCAGCGGCGGCATAACACGGGTAAGGTCTACCCGACCGGGCGCCTCGACCCGCAGTACTTCAGCGCCCATGTCCGCCAGCATCATGGTGGCGTATGGCCCGGGTAACAGGGTGCTGAAATCCAGTATTTTCAGATGGCTTAAAGGCCCTGACATCATGCTCTCCTTTTCAGGTATTCGTTTGTTCCGGTGATTACCGGATGCTGCCCGCTTCCGTCCGGCGAGCCAACCGCCGAATCGGTCAATCACGCTGACTTTTTATTCCAGTCCGGCAACCACCCTTTGCCCGAGACAGTTGCATTGACGCCAATGGCTTTTATGATGAATGTCGTTTCATCACTGTAAAGGACACTATGTCGGAACTTACGGTCTCCATACATTTCGTTGAAGCCGCGCTGACCGGCCCCCGCGCCAGGGGCCTGGATATTGACAGCCTGCTGCTGAGTTCTGGCATAGCTCCGGACCTGCTCAAAATTGAAAGGGCCCGGGTCAGCAGCAGCCAGTACCGCCTGCTGCTGCAGAATGTCTGGAACCTTATGGCGGACGAGTTCATGGGCCTGGGTCCCCGCCGTTGTCGGCCCGGCACCTTTGCCACCATGTGTGCACTGCTGATTGACTGCCCGAATCTTGAGGCAGTGTATCGCCAGGCCTATGATTTCTGCCGGCTGTTCGAACCCATGGTCGGCATGCAGATTGAAAAGTGTGAAGATGAATTCCGGCTGGTACCGGTGATCGAGGGCGATTTCGACGCTTCCCTGCACTTTTTCCAGGAAAGCATTCTGGTGATCTGGCACCGCCTGGGCAGCTGGTTGATCGGCCGGCCGGCGGAACTTGACCTGGCACAGTTCAGCTACCCGGAACCGGCCCACGGCGATGAATACCGGCATATTTTCCATTGCCCGCTGGCGTTCGACGCCACAGAAACGGCCCTCACCTTCAGTAAACGCTTCCTGTCCGCGCCGGTGATCCGGGACAGATCCGAGATGCGCCGGTTTTTGCGAACCTCGCCGGCAGACCTGTTATCACGCCCGGATGAAAGCAATACCTACACCGCCCGGATACGGGCGCTGATCGGCAGGGACTTGTCACGGTCGCTGCCGGATTTCGAATCGATCGCCTCAGAGCTTGGTACCAGCCCGCAGACTCTCAGGCGGCGGCTGAAGCAGGAAAATACCTCGTTTCAGGAGCTCAAGGATCTGTTGCGACGGGATATGGCGATTTATTACCTGTCGCGGCCTGATCTGGCCATCAACGACATTGCCTTCAAAGTCGGCTTCACCGAGCCGTCCACTTTTCATCGCGCCTTCAAAAAGTGGACAGGGGTGACGCCCGGGGCCTACCGGGACGGTGACAGAGGCAGGCCGGGCTGATCTTCCGTCCTCAACTGTAACCCACGATCGTTGAGGACGGGCAGGTCAAAACATCATGTCTAGCTGCGGTTCTGCATGGTGCGGATGAGCTTGCCCAGGGTACGGGCAACCTCTGCGGCAACCCCATGTTTTTCTGCCAGTTGCATCAGCCTTGACCCGTCCCGCGGATCGTAGATCCAGCAGGCGGCGGCCGCTGGCTCACAGTCCCAGTTGATACTGGTATTTACGCCAAACACACTCAGGGATTCGCTTTTGTGGGTCACCCGGCCACTGTTGTCCCGGCGCGATTCCTGAATCTTCAGGGAATCGTTCATGCGGTAAACCTGGTAGGACAGATCGGCCGGGCGATCAAGACGCTTGATACGCCGATCGGCGGTCCAGCCGGCACGATCAAGAAGCGCATTCAGATGGATAACCAGGGCCTCGGTGTCGGAATCGGCCAGGTAGAGTTCCCGCAGCTGATCCAGTGAGCCCTCCCCTGCCGGCTCAATCACCGCTGTCGGTTCCCGGGGGGAACTGGCTGCCTGACCGGCGACTGACCTGGCGCCTTCACGGGCGGTCTCGACACGGGTAATCATTGCCAGCGCACTGGTGTAATATTCGCCTTCGGATCCGGTTTTTGCGATATAGCTCTCAAGCGCCGACCGGGCGGCATTCAAGTGGCCGGACTCGAGCATCACGCGCCCGCGAAAATACAGGTAGTCGGCGGGCTTTTCCGATTCCATCTGCTGCAGCCGGCTGAGATATTCGCTGGCCTGCTCCCAGTTCCCGCCCTGTACCGCAGATTCGGTCGCCAGCATCAGTCGCCGGACCTCATGCTCCGGCTCAAGCGCCGTTGCTTCACCCGCAAAAAGAAAGGCCGAAAACAGACAGCCCCCCAGTAAATTTCGCACTACCCGGACTTTTCTCAGCATCACTTACGCTCCGTGGTTATCATCGACAGCGATATCAGCACGCGTTGCCCCGACATCGTCGCCGCCTTCCGAATCGACTTCGGCCTGATCCAGCACACCTTTTGGCAACTCTTTTTTAACACGGACACCCAGTTCAACAAAGCGGTTGGCCTGGGAAATCAGATTGCCGCGGCCCCGTGTCAGCGTATTCATGGCGTTATCGTAGGTTCCCTGGGCGGTGTGTAGCTGCCCGCCGAGTTTCTCCATCGCCTCTACAAATATCCTCAACTTGTCATACACCGCACCGGCGCGCTCTGCTATCAGCTTTGCGTTCTGACTCTGGCGCTCGTAACGCCAGATATTCTCAACGGTCCGCAGGGTAGCCAGCAATGTTGAGGGTGTTACCACAATAATCTTTCGCTCAAACGCTTCTGCAAACAGGTTCTCATCCTGCTGAAATGCCGCCACAAAGGCCGGTTCGATCGGCATGAACAGGAACACGAAATCCGGAGAATGCAGCCCGTGCAACTGGCTGTAATCCTTTTCACTGAGGCTGCGGATATGATTACGCACGGCCTCGATATGCTGCTTCAGGGCTTCGGCCCGGGCAGTTTCATCTTCCTCGGTGACGAACTGCTGATACGCCAGCAGCGACACCTTGGAGTCAATCACCAGGTTGCGGCTGTCCGGCAGATGTACCACCACATCCGGGCGCAACAGCTGGTTGCTGTCGTCGCGGTAGCTGCCCTGGGTATCGTACTCAATGCCCTTGCGCAGGCCCGAGCGTTCAAGCACCCGCTCGAGAATAACCTCGCCCCAGTTACCCTGCATCTTCTTGTCGCCTTTCAGGGCCCGGGTCAGGTTTGAAGCCTCTTCGGTGATCTGCCGGTTCAGTTCCTGGAGGGATTTGATTTCACTTCTGAGAGCCTGGCGATCCCGTGTTTCAATAGTGTAAACGTCCTCAACCCGTTTGCGGAAATCCTGAAGCTGATCGCGGAAAGGGTTGAGCAGGGTATCGAGGCTGGTTCGGGTGTGTTGGCTGAACCGCTCGCTTTTCTGTTCGAAGATTTTGTTGGCCAGGTTTTCAAATTCCTGCTTGAGCGCATCGCGGTTGCGCTCAAGCAGTTCGAGCTTTTCGCTGGTGGCACGCCGTTCCTTGTCCAGGGTGACGGCCTGCTCACGCAGCGAAATTCTGGCCTCGGAGAGCTCGCCCGAGAGCTGATCCACGCTCGCCTGCCGGGCGGCCCTGTCAGCTTCGAGCTCGCGAATTTTCTGTTGCTGGCCACGATTTTCCGATTCCAGACCGGCAACCCGGTTGTCCAGCGCGGTGGCGCGATTGCGCCAGTTTTCCAGGGCTGATTCGGCCTGTTCCCGCAGGGCCCGCTGCTCGGCCATAACCTCCTGGGCCTGGTCATTGCGCTGGCTGTCCATGGCGCGGGCGTGTTCAAGCTCTGTCAGCTCTGCGGCCAGAGCCTGCCGGGTCCTGCGCTCCTGCAACAGCCACACCAGCAGCATCAGCGCAAACAGCACAACAAAGGCGAGAGCGGCAACAACTGACTGCTCATGCTGGAGGAAATCGTTTAACAGCTCCGGCACCGGGAACTCCTTGAATCAAGGGCTGAATTTCGTAAACGACCAACAGTCTATCGCATATTAAATCCAGCTACCTCGCAAATCCCGACCGGCAACCATCTGATTCCGGACGCCAAACCCGGTTACAGCGGCTATTGCTGCTCTGTCCACGCTGCTCACGCTGCCAGGGCTACAGCTTGCCTTCAGCCATCAGCAGCCTGCGTTCGTGGTGGAGACCCTTGAACAGGCTGTAGCACATCAGCAGCAGCAAAATCGTAAATGGCAGGCCAACACTGACAGCCCCCGCCTGCAACGCACTCAGGGCGTCCGAACCACCGACAAATAGCAGTACACCGGCAATGGCACCTTCGGTCACTGCCCAGAAAATACGCTGTGCTTTGGGCGCGTCGATCTTGCCACCGGAAGTGATGCTGTCAATGACCAGTGAACCGGAGTCGGACGAGGTCACGAAGAATACCAGCACCAGCACAATGCCGATGAACGAGGTGATGGACGTCAACGGAATGTTCTCGAGCATCTGGAACATTGCCAGGGAGGTGTCGGTCAACCCTTCTGACGCAAGCACACCAACGTCATTCTGGACTTGTTCAAGGGCGGTGCCGCCGAACGAACTCATCCATAACGCTGTGATCGCCGTGGGGACAAGCAGGACGGCGGTCACAAATTCCCGAACGGTCCGGCCTCTGGAGACACGGGCGATAAACATACCCACGAACGGTGACCAGGAAATCCACCAGGCCCAGTAGAACACAGTCCAGCCATGAAACCAGGTGGTGTCTTCCTCGCGCCCGAACGGATTGCTCAGGGCAAACATGTTGGCCGCGTAGGAAGTGGTGGTGTCCCAGAGCCATTGGAAAATAGCCAGGGTGGGGCCGGCAAACAGCACAAAGCCCAGCAGCAATCCCGCGAGTATCAGGTTGGCGTTACTCAGCAATCTGACACCGCCGTGGATGCCACGGATCACCGAGATGGTGGCAACTGCGGTCACACCGGCAATGACACCAATCTGGACATTGAGCCCGCCCTCAATATCAAAAAGATAGGACAGCCCTGATGCTGCCTGCTGGGCGCCAAAACCCAGTGACGTCGCCAGGCCGAAGATAGTGGCCAGAACCGCCACGATATCAATGATATTACCGGGCCATCCCCAGACTCTGTCGCCCAGAAGCGGGAAAAAGACGGAACGGATGGTCAGCGGCAACTCTTTGTTATAGGCAAAAAACGCCAGCGACAGACCAACCAGGGAATAGATCGCCCAGGGGTGCAGGCCCCAATGATACATGGTAGCGCCCATGGCAAGGCGGGCACCCTCTTCGGTGTTGGGCTCAACGCCCAGAGGGGTGCCGTACCAGTCGGTGTAATAGGCAACCGGCTCGGCCACGGCCCAGAACATCAGGCCAATACCCATACCCGCCGCAAACAGCATTGCAAACCAGGACAGCAGTGAAAACTCTGGCTTGGCCTCCATGCCGCCAATACGAATCTTGCCCACTGGCATAAATATCAGCGCGAGGCAGAACAAAACAAACAGATTCGCGCTGATCAGGAAACCCCAGTCGAAAATTGCGATAGCACCATCTTTGGCGCCAGCAAGTAGCTCCTTCGCACCGGAAGGGAAAATCAGTGTGCCAACAACAAACGCAAGTATCAGCAGCGCCGTTATCGGAAACACAATGTTGTGCATATCAAAACCGAACTTTTCGATGTTGTCCTGCCCGGCAACATAATCGGTCTGATATTCGTCTTGAATGACATTACCCACGATGAAGACTCCTCTGGTAGCTGGAACCTTTGGCCACCCGCTTATGGCAGATGAATCCAGTGTCATCTCCGGGCATACTAAAAGTTTGAGTTCCAGGAATCAAAGTCGGGGGACCGAACGACCAGTCATAAAAAAACCGGGGCACTCTGACCGGCCCCGGTTTTTTTTAACGGCAGGCGAGCTTACATTTCGCCTCTGGCAATCAGCAGCTTGCGCTCATGGGTCAGGCCTTTCAGCAGACCCCAGGTCATAATCAGCATGACCACCGTGAACGGCAGTCCCGCACTGATGGCGGTCGCCTGGATCGCTCCGAGTGCGTCTTCACCACCACCGAATATCAGGGCTGCGGCGATGGCACCTTCCATCACTACCCAGAACACACGCTGGGCGGTCGGGGCGTCGGTCTTGCCGCCGGCGGTGATGCTGTCGACAACCAGTGAACCGGAATCCGAGGAGGT
>Ga0209949_1001686_pt1 | contig 10513 bp, 6 predicted proteins | sample SalPonC_black_MG_FD_185711 | JGI IMG/M metagenome (GOLD analysis project Ga0209949, IMG submission 185711) | Salt pond soil microbial communities from South San Francisco under conditions of wetland restoration - Salt Pond MetaG... | ecosystem: Environmental > Aquatic > Marine > Intertidal zone >... | reverse complement strand
ATACCATGGGATACACCGATTCTTCACGCTCCACCACAAAATCCATGATCACCGTGCCTGGTGTGTCAAGTCCTTTGCGCAGGGTGTCTTCCACACAGGCAGGGTCTGTGCACCTGAACCCTGCGGCGCCGTATGCTTCTGCCAGTTTTACAAAATCCGGGGCATTTTCGATATTGGTGCAGGCATAGGCCTTGTTGTAGAAAAATTCCTGCCACTGCCGCACCATGCCCAGAAACCGGTTGTTGAGGATCACGATTTTTACATCCAGGCAGTTTTCCACTGCAGTCATCAGTTCCTGGATATTCATCTGAATGGAGCCGTCCCCGGCCACATCCACCACCAGTTTGTCCGGACAGGCTGCCTTGGCGCCAATGGCGGCAGGCAGGCCGAAACCCATGACCCCCAGCCCGCCGGAGGTGATAAAATGGTTGGGAAGATCAAAATGGTAATACTGGGCCGCCCACATCTGGTTCTGCCCCACTTCCGTGGTGATGATGGCCTGTCCTTTGGTGATCTCCCAGAGTTTTTCCACCACAAACTGGGGTTTGATGATATCTGTCTTCTGGTCGTACTTGAGAGGCGTGGTCTGTTTCCACTGGTCAATCTGTGCCAGCCACAGGTCCCGCTCCACGGATAATTCAGCAGGGTTCTGTTTTTCCACCAGGGCCAGAATATGTTCCAGCGTGGTTTTGCAGTCCCCCACAATGGGGCAGTGCACCGGGATATTTTTGTGGATGGAGGTGGGATCGATATCGATCTGAATGATGGATGCATGGGGGGCAAATTTTGCAATATTTCCCGTGACCCGGTCATCAAATCTTACCCCCACAGCAATGATGAGGTCACAGTGGCCGATGCTCATATTGGCCCGGAAGGTGCCGTGCATGCCCAGCATGCCCAGCCACAAAGGATCTGTGCCCGGAAATGCCCCCAGTCCCATAAGCGAGGCGGTTACAGGGATGCGCCCCTTTTGTGCCAGGCTGGTAAGCAGTTCTGATGCCCGGGACGAAATCACCCCGCCACCGGCAAATATCACCGGTCTTCTGGCATCTTTGACCATCTGCACCACCTTGGCGATCTGTTTTTTATTGGGGGTATAGTTGGGCTTGTAGGACCGCAGACGGGGCTCCTCAGGCATCTGAAACGCGATTTCAGCCTGGAGGATATCTTTTGGCAGGTCCACCAGCACCGGCCCGGGCCTGCCGGTCCGGGCAATATAAAACGCTTCCTGGATAGTGGCTGCCAGTTTGTCCGGATCTTTCACCAGATAGTTGTGTTTGGTGCAGGGCCGGGTGATGCCCACAATATCCACTTCCTGGAATGCATCATTGCCGATGAGCCCGGTGGGCACCTGGCCGCAGAAAACCACCATGGGAATGGAATCTGCATGGGCAGATGCAATGCCGGTAACGGTATTGGTGGCCCCCGGCCCTGAAGTGACCAGGGCCACTCCTGTGGTTTTGTGTGCCCGGGAATAGGCATCAGCCGCATGCACCGCCCCCTGTTCGTGGCGCACCAGGATGTGGCGCAGGTCATCGTGGCGCACGATTTCATCATGGATGTCAATGGTGGCTCCGCCGGGATATCCGAATATGGTGTCAACCCCCTGGGCTTTTATCATTTTAACCAGAATCTGGGCCCCTGTCAGTTTCATTGTGATCTCCTGTTTCATTATTGAATAATGGCTCCCTGTCCGGCGGAAGATACCTGCCGGGCATACCGGGCCATATAGCCTTTTGTGATTTTGGGTTCGGGTTTGACCCATCGGGCCAACCGCTTTTGGATTTCGTCTTGTGTAACCATCAGCGTAATGCTTTTGGCCGGGATGTCAATTTTGATGATGTCATTTTCCATCACCACTGCCATGGGGCCCCCTGTGGCAGCTTCCGGAGACACATGGCCGATGCAGGCCCCTTTGGTGCCCCCGGAAAACCGGCCGTCAGTGATCAAAGCGCAGCAGGCTCCCAGGCCCATGCCGGCAATGGCGGAGGTCGGGGTGAGCATTTCCCGCATGCCAGGCCCGCCTGATGGGCCTTCATACCGGATCACCACCACATCTTTGGGATTGATTTTCCCCCCCAAAATTGCGGCAGTGGCTTCTTCTTCGGTGTCAAACACCCGGGCAGGACCCTGGTGCACCAGCATCTCTTCCACCACAGCAGATTGCTTGACCACACATCCTTCCGGTGCCAGGTTGCCGAACAGCACCGCCAGCCCGCCCCGGGTATGATAAGGGTCAGACACAGGCCGGATAACCGCCGGATCCAAAACAGTAATCCCGGAAAGGTTTTCAGCAACAGAACCGCCGGTGGCGGTGAGACAGGATGTATCCACCAGATGGTGATCAGCCAGTTCCTTCATCACCGACTGGATGCCGCCTGCCTGATCCAGATCCTGGATATGGTCCGGTCCTCCCGGGCTCAAAGAACAGATATGCGGGGTTTTTTCACTGACCTGGTTGATCAGGGACAGATCAAGGGGCATACCTGTTTCATGGGCAATGGCTGCAAGGTGCAGCACGGTATTGGTGGAACATCCCAGGGCCATGTCCACGGTCAGGGCATTCATGAATGCCCTGGCGGTCATGATTTTGTCCGGGGTGATGTTTTTTTCCAGCAGAGCCATGATCTGGATACCGGTTTGTTTGGCCAGGCGGATGCGCTGGGACATGGGGGCCGGGATGGTGCCGTTTCCAGGCAGCGCCATGCCTATGGCTTCAGTGAGGCAGTTCATGGAGTTGGCAGTGAACATGCCGGCGCAGGAACCGCAGGTGGGACAGGCACAATCCTCCACAGCAGCCAGGCCTTTTTCATCCATTCGTCCCGCCCGCACAGCACCCACTGCTTCAAACACTGACACCAGATCAATTTTCTGTTTCCGGTCAACCGGGTTGCGGCCGGCCAGCATGGGGCCGCCGCTGATGAAAATGGCCGGAATGTTGAGCCGTGCCGCTGCCATGAGCATTCCCGGCACAATCTTGTCACAGTTGGGTACCATGACAATGGCATCAAACGGATGGGCCATGGCAGTTACTTCAATGGAATCGGCAATCAGTTCCCTGGAGGCCAGAGAATAATGCATGCCTGTATGGTTCATGGCAATGCCGTCGCACACCCCTATGGTGGAAAATTCCATTGGTGTGCCCCCGGCCATGCTGATCCCGGTTTTTACGGCTGTAACCAGGGTATCCAGGTGCATATGACCGGGAATGAGTTCATTGGCAGCGTTGGCAATGCCGATCAGGGGCTGGCTGATTTCTCTGTCGGTCAGGCCCAGCGCTTTCATGAGGCTCCTGTGGGGTGCCCTTTGCACCCCTTTTGTTGCAATGTGGCTTCGCATGTATCTCTCCTTAAAAACAAAAAAGCCGTTATCTGCCCCCCTGGGGCTGATAACGGCTTTTAACGTGAAACTTGGGTTATGCCACTAGGAGCCCCTTCGTATGGAGGTGGTAATAATCACCTCCACGATAATAATGAGGACTAGCAGTATGGTCAAAAAACTGGGTATCATGTTATATTCACTTTGTTTAAAATTAATTTATTATATATAAATTTTTTTTCTGTCAAGAAAAAAATAAGGGGTGTGATAATTAAATTTGACAACCCAGTCAGGGATTGGCTATAGTTTTGGAAAAACACTATGAAAATACAATTACAACGCATTTATTTCAATCTCTGTGTTCTGCTCCTGGCGCTGGCGGTGTCCGGCATGGTTCTCAGTGTAAATCCATTTTCTTTTGGGGTTTTCACTGCATCTTTGGTGGTTTTTTGCATATGCATGGTTCTTGTGGTCTTTACCCGTAACCAGGACAAAGCTGTTCTGGATCAGGTGCAAAAAGCATTGCACCGGGAAAAAACACAGCGGAAAAAAGCGGAAAACGATCTGGTAAAGGTATCTGAAAACGCTGATCAGGCCATGAAAATAAAAGATGAGTTTCTGGCCAATATGAGCCATGAAATCCGTAATCCCATGAACGGCATCATCGGGATGATGCATGTACTCAAAGATTCGGATCTGGATGAAGACCAGCGCAAATATGCTGATATCGTCTACAACAGCGCCCAGGCCCTGCTGGTCATTGTCAACGATATTCTGGATCTGTCCAAAATCGAAGCAGGAAAACTGGAACTGGATATCCGGCCCTTTGACCTGGAGATCGGCATCAGGGATATGGTGTCTCTTCCTGAACTCCAGGCCCGGCAGAAAGGGATTGATTTTTCCTGTTATATCGACCCGCAGGTTCCCAGACTTCTGAAAGGGGATATCGGCCGTCTGCGGCAGGTCATTTTGAATCTTATCGGCAATGCTGTTAAATTTACAGAATCCGGCAATGTTTCTTTTGCAGTAACCTTGAATTTTGATGAAGACACCAAAGCAGGGCTGCATTTTTCCATTGAAGACACCGGCGTCGGTATCAAGGATGGAAAAATTGATCATATTTTTGAATCTTTTAACCAGGCAGATATATCCACCACCAAGCGGTTTGGCGGTACCGGCCTGGGGTTGTCCATATCCAGACTGCTGGTGGAAAAAATGGGCGGGCGCATGGGAGTGGAGAGTTTTGAAATGGTGGGCAGTACTTTCTGGTTTGACCTGGCATTTGAAAAAGCCCTCTGCCAGGAGATGTGGGAGGGACCCCGGGACCTGTCTGTGCCTGACTGCCGGCTGCTGCTGGTAAGTGAAACACCCGGTCCGTCACAACAGCTTGCCGGCCTGATCAGCACCCTGGGAACTGCCCATGAAACTGCACGGGATGGTAAAGACGCATTTGACAGACTGGTGTCAGCAGAAAAGCAGCACCATCCCTTTGATGTGGTGCTCATGGAAGTCCAGGAAACCGGCAGGTATGCCCGGAAACTGGGAGCACAGATCTGTCATGAAAAAATGCTGGCCGGGCTGAAACTGGTCATTGTTACCGGTGTCGGCCAGAAAGGAGAGGCCCGGGAATTTGAAAAAATCGGATTTGCCGCTTTTTTAAGCAAACCGGTGGACCAGGAGCTGTTAACCGACTGCATCAAAACGGTGCTGGCAATGCCGCCGATCAATCAAAAAGACCGTCCGCCCATCATCACCAGATACAGTATTGAGGAAAACAAAAAGCAGTCCCACCGAATCCTGGTGGTGGAAGACATTGAAACCAACCGGATCACCGCCAGGACACTGATCAGCAGGCTGGGGTATGCCATTGATGAGGCGGAAGATGGAAAACAGGCTGTAAAAAAACATGGCCGGCTGCCCTATGACCTGATTCTCATGGACTGCCAGATGCCCGTGATGGACGGGTATGCGGCAACCAGAGAGATACGCAGTGAGGAAACCCTGCAAAAGCAAGGCCGGACACCCATTATTGCCATGACCGGCAATGCCTTTGCCCGGGACCGCGAAAAATGTTTTGCAGCAGGCATGGATGATTTTATCACCAAACCTGTGCAGCCGGATATATTGGCCCAAAAAATCTGGATGCATCTTTTTGCCAAACCAGATGCTGACCCTGACACACGGGCTGAACAGGTTTCTGCTCCGCCGGTTGAAAGCAGCATGCGGTTCAATAAAGAACAGTTATGGGAACGGTTTGGTCATGACAAAGACATGATCCAGGAGATTCTGACCGCATTTTTCCAGGAAACACCGGGCCTTCTGAAAGACCTGGCACATGCCGTTGAAAACAAGGATGTCCAGGCAGTTGCAGCATGTGCCCATGCTTTGAAAGGATCTGCTGCCAATGTGAATGCTGACCGACTGAAAAATCTTGTCCTGGGCCTGGAACAGAATGCCCGAAAAAATGAGGTGCTTCAATTTGAAGAAATTTATGATAAAATCCAGACTGAATATGAATTGTTTGCAGGAGAATTAGCCCGATGATTGCATTTGAAAATATGTCCATTCTGGTGGTGGATGATATGAAAAGCATGCGGTTGACCATCAGAAAAATGCTGCGCAGTCTGAATATCGGAAAGAATCTGCTGTTTGCGGAAAACGGAAAACAAGGACTTTCCATACTCAGGCAAACCCCTTGCGATCTGGCCATCATTGACTGGAACATGCCGGTGATGAACGGTTCAGAGATGCTCGATCACCTGAGAAATGATAAAAACCTCAGGGATATACCGGTGATTATGGTAACCGCGGAAAATGAACGCGATATTGTATCTGAGGTGGCGGAAATTGAAATTGATGCCTACCTGCTCAAACCCCTGACCCTTGCTGCCCTGGATCAAAGAATCCGCCAGGTGGTGCAAAATGCCAATAACCCGGACCCCACCACCAGATATATGCTGGCAGCACGGGACCATGAAGAATCCGGTGATCTGGACAAGGCGGTGGAACAGGTCAGGCTGGCTTTGGCCCACAAACCGTCGGCATCCAGAATTTTAAGAAAAATGGGGCTGCTCCATTTTAAAATGGACAAACCCGGGATTGGAGAAAAATGCCTGCAAAAGGCCATTGCTGTGAACCGCCAGGATACGGCTTCGCGTATCAGCCTGGCTGAATATTATCTTGCAAAAAGCCAATACCAGAAAGCAGCTGCTTTGTATCTGCAAATTTTATCTTTGAGCGACCGGTATTTTGATAAAGCCCTGGATCTGGGCAGAAAACTCCTGGATCAGGGGTTTTCCGAAGAAACTTTCCAGATCTTTTCAAAGATAGCCAGCAGATCCGGTAAACGGTTACAGATAAAAGAACAGATTATTGATATCTGTATTGCATATAAAGAATTTGAATTTGCCCAGACAATGATGGCTGATATACTCAGGGATTATCCCTACAACAGCCAGATGGCGTTCAAGGCGGGAACCCTTCACCGTGACACCGGAGATATGGAAACAGCACTTGCGTATTATAAAACAGCAGATTCTCTGGAAAAAGGACATATAGGGGCCAAGATGGAGATTGCGAAAATTCACTGGCGCAGTAACCGCATCCTGCAGGCAGATGATTACCTGGCCCAGATTCTTCGCCTGGATCCGGGCAACAAAGATGCCCAGGGCCTCAGAAGAGAACTTTAGACCCCCTGTCAGGGTTTTGCCGGGGCCACATGGTTGATGGCAGAGGCCATGAAGCCGGCCCCGAAGCCGTTGTCAATATTCACCACTGCAATATTGGATGCACATGAATTAAGCATGCCCAGCAGTGCGGTCATCCCCCCGAAGCTTGTACCGTATCCGATACTGGTGGGAACGGCAATGACCGGGGCGCCCACCAATCCCCCTACCACCGAGGGCAGGGCACCTTCCATGCCGGCCGCCACAATGATCACACTGGCATCCTGGATCATCTGCTGGTGGGCAAAAAGGCGGTGAATGCCTGCCACTCCCACATCAAAAAGGGTTTTTACCTTGTTGCCCATGGCCTCGGCTGTCAGGGCAGCTTCCCGGGCCACAGGAATATCTGAGGTGCCTGCGGATATGATGAGAACCGTTCCGATGCCGGTTATTTTCGGCGCTTTTTTCTGAATGCACAGCAACCGGGCATCCGGGTGGTACCGGGCAGAAGGAAACCGGGCAAGAACGTATTCTGCAATGGAAGGGGCAATGCGGGTTACAAGGATGATGTTCTCTCTGGAAATCATTTTTTCCAGGATCCCGATAATCTGGTCCTGGCTCTTTCCCTGACCAAAGATGACCTCAGGAAAACCTTTCCTCAGGGTCCGGTGGTGGTCGATGTGGGCAAATCCAATGGATTCAAACCCGGGACAGGTGAGTTGTTTTTGTGCCTCTGCCACACTGATGCGGCCGTCTGCCAGCAGGGACAAAAGCCGGGTCATGTCTTTGGGGGTCATGTTTTCTTCCAAAGGTTACCGCCGGAGCCAGGAAATTCCTTTGCCGGGCTTTTCTGCCCTGTCCGAATCTGGATCGTTTTGTGTGGATGCCGGTGTGTCACTGTCTGTTTCAACTTTTTTTTTTACACCGGGCTGGGCAGGGGTGTCTGTTTTTCCGGGAGTGGTTCTGGCCGGATTCCATTTGTATTGTCCAAATTTGCAGTATCCCTGGACATTGTTGAACCTGGCATCAATGTCTTTGGGAATGGGGATGACGTTTCCTTCAATATTGGGGATCAGATAATCAGCCAGCTCAACACTGCCGCCGCCGGACAGAATAATGGAGTCAATATCCCAGTCATTTTCCCATAACCGGTTCAGGTCTGCGGCAATGGCTGCTGCTGCATGGGTATATACCCGTTTTTTCAGATTGCTGATATTGTATTCTTTGCCCCGGATTTTGATCATGCCCGATTCCATGAATTTGAAAATCCGGTAAAGTTCGATACTGATATTGCTTTCCTGGCGCAGCTTGTTGGCCACGGCGGAAAAGCACTTGGAAATACCTGTTTCCATGGTGGAAGATCCGCGTTCAATGTACTGGAGATGGTCGAATATGGAAAAATCAGTGGTTTTGAATCCAATATCCACCACTCCCAGTTTCTGGACCGCAAGCTCCTTGTTTTTGATCTTGCCGTATTCGTCAAAAATCAGGTTGAAAATAGAGCCTATGGGCTGGGGTATCACATGGATTTTGTCAATGTGTATGCGCCGGGAAACATCTGCACCGTTCTGGTTGTGATAGGTGATTTCATGTACCCCCTGGAGCATTTCCTTTAACCGTTTGGAATCACGGCGCAGATATCCCACAGGCAGTCCGGTGACCACATTCACGGGTCCGGTTGTGTCGGTACAGATGCCTGCAGCGGCAATGGCAAGAATCTTGACATAATTTTCCACCAGTTTTTCCTGGTCCAGGGTGAATTCCGGGATATTGGACTGCTGTTCTGCATAAGATCCGAGAAAATAGGCTTTGTCTTCAAGGGTGATATGCAGTTTTGCGGTGGAGGAGGTATCTCCCAGAGAGGATTGAAACTGGATTTCGGCAGCATCTCCCATAAGGGATTTAAAAATTACTGTGTTTTTCCCGTTATAGGCTTTTGTAAATCCAAACCCAACATCAATGCCCAGTATTTCCATGAAAATTTTCTCCTCTGGGGTTTATACCATTTGCCCAGTAAATACCATTATGAATCAAAGATAGTCAAGGGCTAATGAAAGTCAGTCAGAACAGGTTCCTTGCACTATCCGGTCAAATCGGATATAAGGTTTGTGCAAAATTTTTAAAGGGAATCATTGTTCATGGAACGTGACCGGGTATTTGCCAGAAAACAGAGACAGATCAAACCTTTTGTCTTCAACCGGGAGGTGGCCAACGTGTTTGATGACATGCTGGTGCGCTCAGTTCCCCTTTACAGGGAAAGCATATACCGCCAGTCCATGCTGGCCTGCCGTTATTATCAGGCAGGCACCCGCATCTATGATCTGGGCTGCTCCCACGGCAACCTGGGGCAGCTGATCTGTGAGCAGTTCCAGCACCAAAACTTTACCCTGGTGGGAGTGGACACTTCCTGGCCCATGCTGGAAAAATATCAGCAGCGCCTGTCACGGTTTGGGGCCGGGGGAACGATTGATCTGGTCTGCGGATCCATGGAAGATATCAAAATTGAGAACGCCTCGGTGGTGGTGGTTAACCTGACCCTGCAGTTTCTGGATGCAGCGCGCCGGGATGATCTTGTCTGCCGGATATTTTCAGGGCTGGTGCCCGGCGGTATTCTGCTGCTCATGGAGAAAACCGTTCATCCTGATGCATTCGGCAATGCCCTGGAACAGGAATTTTACCGGCAGTTCAAGCGGGAAAACGGATATTCAGATCTGGAAATCAGCCAGAAAAGGGATGCCCTGGAAAAAGTACTGGTTCCCGATACCCTGGAAACCCACTTCCAGCGCCTGAAAAAAGCAGAGTTTTCCTTTGTGGATGTCTGGCTTAAATGGTTTAATTTCAGTGCCATACTGGCAGTGAAAGCCCCCTGTGACCAGGTTGTTTGGAACAAAAAATAAAAAATACTGATAAAATACAGCCTATTGTGTATGGAAACCTGTTTATCACAGTACAGACAATTTTTTCCGGACCCGTATTACCGGGCTTTGGCTGATCTGGTCAGAGAAAAAAAGCGGTTTCTGGATCATCCCACCGGCAATTTTCTGCGTTATAAAAATATCGTCAGCCAGATCCCTGATTTTGTACCGTCAGTAAAAGATGTTGCTGCACCGGCTGTCAGGGCAGGCACGGCAGCAGATATTTCACAAAAAGACAGGCAGTTTCTCAAAACACAGCTTTTGCAGCTGGCCCCCTGGCGCAAAGGACCTTTTGACCTGTTTGGCATACATGTGGATGCTGAATGGCGTTCAGACATGAAATGGAAACGTGTGGCCCCTCATCTGCCGGATCTGGCAGGCATGCGGATTATGGATATCGGGTCCAGCAACGGATATTACATGTTCCGCATGGCAGCCCAAAATCCCTTGTTTGTCTTCGGCCTGGAACCCCAGAGTGCGTTTTACTGCCAGTACCTGGCTGTCCAGAAATTTGTGGAACAGAAAAACGTGTTCTGTCTGCCCGCGGCCCATGAACAGCTGCCGCGGTTGGATGCATGTTTTGACCTGGTGTTTTGCATGGGTATTCTTTACCAC
>Ga0209949_1001683_pt1 | contig 10535 bp, 7 predicted proteins | sample SalPonC_black_MG_FD_185711 | JGI IMG/M metagenome (GOLD analysis project Ga0209949, IMG submission 185711) | Salt pond soil microbial communities from South San Francisco under conditions of wetland restoration - Salt Pond MetaG... | ecosystem: Environmental > Aquatic > Marine > Intertidal zone >... | reverse complement strand
CATGAGCCGATTATAAAAATTTATTCTGGAATTATCAGATCTGTCTTTTTTAGTGATTAAACACTTTTAGGATAGTTTCATCAATCTCACCGATTTTTTTGAATTCCCTACTGATCCTCAATTGGTTTTACAACCTCATAAGTAAATCTATCATAGAACTCACGTTTAACTTTCCCAAACTGATCTATCACTCTTACCTCGATAGTTTGTTCACCAAGCGGCAGATTATTTGGCACTCTGCTACTCCAAAGGTGGGTTGACTGAATAGGGTTTGAAGGCCTTTTGCCTCTTAATATTGTATCAGAATTGTCCCATTTTTGACGCAGTGAAGATACATAGGGATCTTGTTCATTCACTTTTTGCATTTCCCGCCATGGCCTGTTTCCTATCCTGTAATGAACTTCCGTTTTATCGGATCCCAAAAAGTAATTGACAAACATCTCCGCATTATGCCAACTATTCTGAGGAACTACTTTGGGACCCCAGATACTCATTCGATATGAATCATCGTAACCGGCAGCTTTATAATCGAGAGTAAATTCATTGCCTTCAAAATTTATGATTGCATAGCCATTAGGAGTACCATCGCGCATTATGGTTGGCGGTATCCCATGCTCATTCGGTACACCTGACCACCAATCACCGGACGTAGTTCCGACGTTATAATGAATATGCGGTTCCAAACGATTCCAATTACTATCCTCATCAAAAAACTCAATATGCTGAATGTGAGTATGAGCTGAAAGTGAGAGTGTATGAGGAAATTCTTCCAGCATTTCTATCAGCCTGTTGCGGTCATCAAGCCTGAATGTTCTTCTGTTCGGTGGTTGAAACATCGGAATATGGAAAGCTACAACAACCAGTTTGTTTTTTGATACATGCTCAAGGTTATTCTCAACAAATGTAAGTTGTTCCTCTGTAAAACCACCAATATAACCGGATTCACCATCTGTTCTTGGATATACAACATCATCCAAAATGATAAAGTGAACATCACCCTGATTAAAGGAGTAGCTAGCCGGACCGAAAACCCTTTCAAATGTTTCATCTGCCAGGCTGTCGGTCGGTGCATCAAAATTCATATCGTGATTACCATATACATTAAACCACGGTATACCAATTTTGGCAACCGATTTTGTGTATGGATCAAAAAGATCTAAATCATCTCCCACAATATCACCAAGGGTAATCCCTACATCGTATTCATCAGCGCCCACAAGTTCAGAAACAATATCCTTGTCAAAATATTCAACCTCCTGTTCTGTGTAAGGCTGTGGATCACCAAAAACCAAAATCTTGAAATCATTCTTTTCTTCTGCTTTCATCAAACCAAAATCAACTGTCTCGGGCAGCTCTCCTGTCGGTTCCACTCCGGAAAAATCCAATTCAGGTGACCCCATCGGTTTGTGGATGTAGTAAAATTGTGGAAGATTTCGCTCATCGACCGGTAAGTTGTAACCGGAAGGTTTGATAACAAACAGGATATCATCATTATCCACAGGCAGCTCATACCTGCCGTTTTGATCCGTCAATACAACATCCCGGCCGTTGGAAACAGAAACGGATTGGATCCCTCGTTCTCCGGGGTCTTGTAGCATATTTCCATTCGTATCCTCAAATACTATACCAGATGCAGTGTTCGTGTTTTGGGCAAATGCTAAACCAACGGTTATAAAAAAGAGTGTAAAAATTGAGGTCAAATATTTCATTGATATTGAATGGGTTAAGATTTTATAAATAAATGATGTAGAGAATTTAGCATAACAACTCCAAAAGCTCAGATGATCTTTATGTTATGAACATAGGTTAACCGTTCCCGAAGAATAGCCCTCAGCCATTTATCCATTGAAGAGTGAAGAGTGATTCTCTTATTTAACTACTAAATTCACAATTCGGCCCGGCACAAAAATTTCTTTTACAATTGTAGTATCATCCAAATAACGCTCTACATTTTCCTGTTGTTTGGCAAGACCCAGCACAAAATCTTTGTCTTTCGATTTGTCTGCAGGTACGGTAATGTTTGCACGTACTTTTCCGTTTACCTGGACAGGCATGTCAATCGTTTCAGCCTTCAGGTATTCCTCAACCAACTCAGGCCAAGGTTCGTAGGCAAGGCTTTCATCATGACCGAACCTACTCCAGATCTCCTCTGCAATATGGGGTGCAAATGGGGAAAGCAGTTTCACAAATGGTTCAGCTACGGACCGGGGAACACCCTCCCACTGGTTCGCTTCATTTACAAAGATCATCAGGGCAGCTATTGCAGTGTTAAACCGAAGCCCCTCAATATCTTCCGAGACTTTTTGAATAGCCTCATGAAGTACTTTCAGTTGTTCTTTGGATGGTTCTTCATCCGTAATATTTAAAATTTCTTCCTCATGATTATCACCAAAAAACAGTCTCCACGCACGGTTCAGGAATCGATTCACACCTTCCACACCTTTTGTACTCCAGGGTTTCACCTGTTCCAGCGGCCCCATAAACATTTCATATAACCGCAGGGAATCGGCGCCATAATTTTCAACCACATCATCAGGGTTGATTACATTCCCCCGTGATTTCGACATTTTATGAGCCTTGGAATTTACGGTTATCTCGGTGCCTTTCATCACATGCCGGTCACCTTTTTTTTCTACATCAGATTCATCCAATGGTTTTCGGGTTACGTCGTCTCCATCCTCAACCTCATCGGCACTGATGATTTTTCCATCTTTCTCATAAGCCGTGTATTCCAATTCGCCCAAAATCATTCCCTGGTGAACCAATCGCTGAAACGGCTCTTCAGTAGAAACCACACCGCAATCGTACAATACTTTATGCCAAAAACGTGCATATAACAGATGCAGAACAGAATGCTCCGATCCACCAACGTACATATCCACCGGCATCCAATATTTTTCTTCTTCAGGCTCCACAGGAGCACCATCAAATTCCGGGCTGATATATCTCAAATAATACCAACATGAACCTGCCCACTGTGGCATCGTATTGGTTTCTCGAAGGGCTTTTTTACCCGTTTCGGGATCGGTGGTATCTACCCAATGTTCCGCTTTCGCCAGTGGTGGCTCACCATCTTTCGTAGGCTGATAATTATCAACTTCCGGCAGTTCAACAGGAAGGTCATCATCCGCAACAGCTTTTGGCTCTCCATCCACATGAATAATTGGGAATGGTTCCCCCCAGTAACGCTGACGTGAAAACAACCAATCACGCAGTTTGTAATTCACGCTTTTCTTTCCAACACCATTCTCTTCCATCCACTCGATAATCTTCGTTTTGGCATCCGTTATATTCAATCCGTTCAGAAAATCACTGTTGATTGCCGGACCCTCTTCGATGTACGCTTTACCTTCAAAATCGTCAGGCGGTTCAACAGTTCGAATGATCGGCAAATCAAATTTCTCAGCAAATTCCCAGTCACGTTCGTCCTGTCCCGGAACAGCCATAATTGCACCGGTTCCGTAGTGGGCCAGCACATAATCGGCAATCCAAATCGGAATCTCTTTATTATTAGCCGGATTGATAGCGTGTGCTCCTGTAAATACGCCCGTTTTCTCTTTCGTGAGCTCCTGTCGCTCCAAATCCGATTTCTGAGCCGCATAGTCTTTATACTCTTCAACCTTCTCTTTTTGTTCGTCTGACGTGATCTTATCAACCAGGTGATGTTCAGGTGCCAGAACCATATATGTTGCTCCAAAAAGCGTATCGGGCCGTGTTGTAAACACACGAATCTGATCGTCGTGATCATGCACAGGAAAATCGATCTCTGCTCCAATAGATTTACCTATCCAGTTGCGCTGCATTTCTTTCGTAGATTCCGGCCAGTCCAGGTCATCCAAATCATTCAACAATCGCTCAGCATATTCGGTGATTTTTAACACCCATTGTCGCATCGGCCTGCGAACAACCGGATATCCACCCACTTCACTTTTACCGTCAATCACCTCTTCGTTTGCCAGAACCGTACCCAACTCGGGACACCAGTTCACCGGTTTCTCATCTTCGTACGCCAATCCTTTTTCAAATAACTTCAGGAAAATCCACTGAGTCCATTTGTAATAGTCCGGATCGGTGGTATTTACTTCACGATCCCAATCATACGAAAAGCCAAGCATCTGCAACTGTTCACGGAATCTTGTAATGTTTTTTTCCGTTGTTTTGCGCGGATGTGTTCCCGTTTTCACAGCATACTGTTCAGCAGGAAGGCCAAATGCATCCCACCCAATGGGGTGCAATACGTTAAATCCCTTCATTCTCTTGTAACGTGCCAGGATATCGGTTGCGGTATAGCCCTCAGGATGACCCACATGAAGTCCCGATCCGCTAGGATATGGAAACATATCGAGGACATAGTATTTAGGCTTGTCCTTGTCAGTAGTGGTTTTAAATGTTTTGTTTTCTTGCCAGTATTCTTGCCACTTTTTCTCAATGCTTGCTGGATCGTAAGAACTCATTTAAATCGGTTACTAAAAGGGTTTATAATTCTACATTTTCGTTATCGAATAGCTTTTGAATATAACGAAATTAGAAGTGAGTACCCACTTCATGATTACTTCGCAGTTCTTTTTAAAAGTTCCAGAATATTATACCCCTTAAATTTCGGACAGAAAGAGTTGCTCAATTATTCATACAGATAAAATAGATATTCCGGATAAGGCTGAATCGGCAAATATTCCTTACCTATTTCAAAAATCCCAATGAATATGCTATCCGAGTTATTTTTATTTTTATATTTTGTGAAATATTTTCATCAAAGATATAGATCATCTAAAGCAGTTTCGATTTTTACTGATGGGCAAAGAAGGAACGACTGAACTATTACTTCGTCTAAAAAAGGGTGAAGAGGGCATTTACGACTTACTATACCCGGTTATCTACGAAGAGCTGCATCAGCTTGCTTATGCGCACATGAGACGACAAGAGCCTGATCACACCCTCTCAAAGACGGAGCTGGTTCATGAAACCTACCTGAAGATGATCGATCAGACGCGAATCGATTTCACCGATAAAAGCCATTTCCTGGCAATTGCTTCTCGCTGCATGCGCCAAATCCTGATTGACTATGCTCGTAAAAAAAATGCCGAAAAACGTGGTGGAAAAAAGAAAGACAAAACCTATATCGACGAGCTTTTTCAAAAACCAAAGCACAAAGCTGAAGAATTGATCAATATTGACTCTGCCCTAAACAAACTTGAAACGCTCAATGAGCGACTTGCGAAAGTTGTTGAGATGAGATTTTTTGGGGAAATGACTATCGATGAAGTGGCCGAAACTCTGGATGTCTCAGAGAGCACTGTAAAACGGGATTGGATGAAGGCCCGTGGATGGCTCTACAAAGAGTTAAAAGGTCGTTTTAAGGTAGATTAATCTGAACTGATTCTACATAAGTCTCGCATATTTTGAGACTAAACATCCACAATCTGAAACTACAAAACCATGGACGATCTGAATTGGAATAAAGTCGAAACCATTATCGACGAACTACTTCAACTCCCGGAGGATCAGCATGCAACCTACATTAAAGAGAAGTGTGGAGACAATGAAAAGCTCAAGGGAGAAGTCACAGATTTTCTCGAATCGATTTATGAATCAGAAGGATGGTTAGAAGAACAAAAGGTATACAGAGAACAGCTACTAAGTGAAATAGCCGATGACCTTGGTACAATTACAATGGGTTATTCTTTGATTGGAAAGGAGATTGGATCGTATACCATTCGGGAAAAAATTGCTGAAGGTGGCATGGGGGGCGTGTACCTGGCGGAACGTTCAGATGAGGAATTGGATCATAAGGTAGCCATCAAGATTATTAAACACGGCCGTGCAAGCGCTGATAATCTTCGCAGATTCAAGCGTGAGAAACAGATTCTCGCGGGAATGAATCACCCAAATATTGCGCGGTTTTTCAACAGCGGCACCACTTCCGATGGCTTTCCTTATATCATCATGGAATATATTGATGGGATGCCTATCACAGATTACTGTGAGAAAAATGAATGTACAATTGAGGAAAAAATTGATCTCTTTAAGAAGGTACTTGAAGCGGTTCGTTATGCCCATGAGAATCTTGTTATTCATCGAGATCTAAAACCTGGTAATATAATCATCGATAACACAGGACATGTAAAAATTCTTGATTTCGGAATTTCAAAATTGATGGAGGATGAGTCTGAGGATATCACACAAACTGGGTCAAGAATTCTTACACTGCGATATGCCGCTCCCGAGCAGATCCGACAAAAAAATATTACAACGGCAACCGATCTTTATGCTCTTGGAGTTTTATTCTATCAACTGATTGCAGATAAAGACCCGTTTGACATAGATGATCTCTCCAGGTTCGAAACAGAACAGGTGATCTTAAATGAGGGACCCCCTCGCCCCTCTTCTCGAACAGAACATGCATCCCGGAAGAGAAAACTGACGGGTGACTTAGATGCAATTGCAATAAAGGCCATTCGAAAAGAATCTGATCAGCGCTATAGGGTTGCTAATGATTTTTTAAGAGATCTTGAAAATTATGAATTAGGTATCCCGGTCTCCGCTCACACTGATTCTGTGAGATACAGAAGTAAAAAGTTTGTTGAGCGCCATAGGAAAGGGATCTATGTTACGTCCGGGGTTTTAATCTTGATCATTGCACTAACGGCTTATTATACAAATCGTATTGCCCAGGAAAGGGATTATGCACAGCTCGAAGCAGAACGGGCTACAGAGGTGACGGATTTTCTGGTGTCGATGCTGGAACTGAATAATCCGAGTGAAAATTCCGGTAATGAAATCACCATTAACGACGCATTGAATCGGGGAATTGGATTGGTTGAACAGCGAGATATTTCTTCGTTAAACCGGGCTACACTTTTGGGAACCATAGGCTCCATTCAGTTCAATAACGGCGATGTCGATCAGGCTGGCATCACTCTCGAACAAGCGATGACTTTACTTACAGATTCTGTTTATCGACACACAGAGAAAAGCCTGACCATTGGGACGGAATACGCTGAATGGCAGGAAACGGTTGGAAATACAGAAGAAGCTGAACATTATTTCCAGCTTACAGACTCATTATTCCAGGCAAGCAATCTTCAGAATTCGGTGGAGTACATTGACCATCAACTCAACTACAGCGACTTTTTGATGGAGCTTGGCAATCACCAGGAAGCTCTGGATATCTTATCCGGTCTAGACACCCGGTTGTTTCAAAATTTTGACAGATCAAACTCTGCAAATGTTGATCTGCTTGCGAATGTATATAACAATCGCGGAAGGGCCTTCAAGAATATGGGGCAAAATCAGCAGGCACTTGTAAACCTGGAACAAGCACTGAGTCTTAAACTACAGGTATTTGATGAAGATAACGCTCGTATCGCAACCCTCTATCATAATATGGGCGTTGTTTATGCTACTGTTTCTCAATTTCAGGAAGCCAAAGAACGTGCTGAAAAAGCATATGAAATTCGGTTGAAGGTCTTCAATCCAAATCATCAGCTTGTTGGTTCTACCCTACACCTTTTAAGCAATATTGAGACGGCACTTGGCAACTACGATCAGGCCTTCGATTATATCGAACAATCCATAGAAATCAATAGAAAACAGCATGGTGCCACTCATTTCAGATATGCACTGGCCATCCGTGAATATGCGAAAGTATTAAGTGAAACCGGTTATCATGAAGAAGCACTCGGGCAAATTAACCGGGCTGCATCCATTATTGAAAACAATTACGGAACAGATCACCCCTATTACGGATACATGATGTTTACTCACGGCGAGGTTTGTTACAATGCAGAAGACTATCCCAATGCCGTGAAATATGGAGATTTGGGGCTGGCAAATTTCACAAAGAACTTTGGGGAGAATCATCCCAATGTTGGCAGAGCGTATGCGAACCAGGGTAAGTATTCTTTAAAGATTCAGCAATTTTATCTTGCTGATTCTCTCCTCACCAAATCTGTTCAAATTCTAGAACAACATTTTGATACTTCGAATGCTTTTTTAGCTGAAGCGGACTCACTTTTGCAGATTAGTTCACAACATCAAATAAATTGAAACAAACTGACATCAGAGCTTGAAATCACCTAAAGTACTGGGTTTTTAAAACAACCAATTTAATGTCTCCCTCTCCAAGATGCTCAAACGTCCCCTCTAATAGAGTATATGGTTCTTGCTGTTTTGTAAGATCATCACATAAATCATTGCAGTCGAATGACTTATCCCCGACTATTTGATATCCTTTCTCTCCGTCTGCTTCCCAAAAAGTCTCGATTATTCCATCCTCAAAGGTTCTCTGTAAAATAAGCTCAAATTGGGTTCCTGGAGTTACTTTCTGCTTTGAAAGTTCTTTTAGAAAAATATACCGGAATTCAGGTGCATCGGCTACAGGTCCATCGTAATTAAAATATTCTTTGACAACTGCGATGTCGTACGTATAGCCCCACTCATAATCAAAATCTGTTATACCAAACGTACCACTCCATTCATCTCCCCCGATCTCATCTTCAACCTGTATAACATATGAAATACGAGGCCCAAATAAACCATACCCAATCTGTTTGTGATGGCTGACACGCATTTCCAGAATTTCATTATCTGTATCCTGGCATGAAATGAAAAGAGTTGAAAGAAAAATTTCAACGAAAAATTGAATTGTTCTCATTCTGAATACTTTTTAGCTCTGGTTGGCTCTCTATATGATACACCTGAAACTTGATGAATACCTAAATATTACTGCTTAATTCGATTATTTATCAACAATTAAAAAAACCAATTTATATAAATAATCTTTCGTCAATACCTGCCTGCTCCTTTTCTTCAATTTGTATGTTCCTGTAGTAAGGATGATTGGGATTTAAAACATAATTGTACTCAATGGGAATTACTACACTCGGAATCTTCAAAGCGAGACTTTTATTTGAGGAGAGCCAATCATCGCCAAAATCTTGAGATGCATGCCCATAAGGTATTTGATTCCATCCCTCCGGCAAATCAGTTATAGCCGGGGAATCAACAAGAAACTCTGGAACATCTGCCTGGAATACAACACAATGGTGCAGATAAGATCGGTCGTTTGTTTGAACTAACATTTCCAGAAGTGACAAAGAAAGGCTCCCTGATGTATAAACGGCGGCGAGGCCTTCACTGTTAAACCGTCCACCATAAAGCTTAGCTCCTTCCCCGGAAAAAGCTGAATCTTTATACTCCCGACGGCATATCCGCCACACACGAATGTTTCCCATCACTAAACAGTAATGCCGTGTTGTATCTGCTGAAGTGTACGCTCTACAAGACGGGCACCCGGTTCGGTTTGAACAATATCGAGAGGTTTTTTATTACCAAGAGCATAATTCGGTTGTTTAAACCAAGTTGACGCTTTTTCCATGCTTCCAAAAACTTCTGCTGCAAGATCGGTTAATCGGGCAATTCGGTAACTTCGTTCCGATTCATCTGGTGGCAGAACATCCTCTTTTCGGCGGCGATCGAGTGTTCGCGGTGAAATCATCAAGAGGGTTGAAAGTTCCATTCTGGAAATATCTAAACGAGTTTGGATTGTTTGCAAAATATCGGAAGCCAACCCCTCTTGAATGTTTGCTACTGCCTTTGAGAGATCCCAGGCAATGAAGGGTTCTTCAACTTTGTTACTGTTTCTCTTACTCTTTTTTGATAAATATTCTTTTTGATTTGAGTTCTTTTCTGCCATCATTTCGCCATATTGCGTTATCATTTACGCCAATTTACTCTTCTTTCAATGTATTGTCAATCTTTATCTCCAATTTGATTATCCGTACATTGACAAATGTTAACCAAAGAGTCACAACTGTTTTATGAATAAAGTTTCACTTCCTGATTTGAACCAGACGATTCCAATTGACCAGATTGGCGTTGAAGAACGTGTTGCACGCCTCAACTCCAGAAGTATTAAAAAAGAGTCGAAAGTAAAGGGGTTAAAACTGGCCCTGAGTATGATTGACCTTACAACACTTGAAGGAAAAGACTCCGAAGGAAAAGTAATTCAACTCTGTAGTAAAGCGAAAAAACCTTACGCACCCATGCCCGATCTGCCAACAGTAGCAGCGGTTTGTGTCTACCCGAATATGGTTTCTACTGCAAAAAAAGCTTTGAAAGGTTCTAAGATAAATGTAGCCAGTGTAGCCACGGCGTTTCCAAGTGGAATGGCAGAACTTCAAGTAAAGTTGGACGATACAAAATTTGCAGTCGAACAAGGTGCAGATGAAGTTGATATGGTAATCTCGAGAGGCGAGTTTTTGAAAGGTAATTTCAGTTTTGTGTACGACGAAATTGCTGCTGTAAAAGAAGCCTGCGGAGAGGCTCACTTGAAAGTGATTTTAGAAACCGGTGAATTGGAAACCTATGAGAATGTCAGAAAAGCCAGTGATATTGCGATGCATGCAGGGGCCGATTTCATTAAGACATCTACCGGAAAAGTATCTCCTGCCGCTACACAGCCGGTTACTTTAGTAATGTTGGAAGCGATCCGGGATTTCTACCGTGAAACCGGTAAAATGATTGGCATGAAACCT
>Ga0209949_1001679_pt1 | contig 10547 bp, 9 predicted proteins | sample SalPonC_black_MG_FD_185711 | JGI IMG/M metagenome (GOLD analysis project Ga0209949, IMG submission 185711) | Salt pond soil microbial communities from South San Francisco under conditions of wetland restoration - Salt Pond MetaG... | ecosystem: Environmental > Aquatic > Marine > Intertidal zone >... | reverse complement strand
CATAAAAGCCATACTCTTCATGGCCGTATGCGAACCCTGCCTCTACTTCACCTTTGAGGCCCATGCCCTGGTACATACCTCGGCTGCCCAGGCCGGTATGATCACCACCATGATGCCCCTGCTGGTGGCCATCGGGGCCTGGGCATTTTTAAAAGAGCGCCTCACCCCGAGGACCTGCACAGGGTTTGCCCTGGCCGCGGCCGGGGCAGTGTGGCTGAGTCTGGGGTCTGCCCCGTCGGTCCATGCCCCCAATCCTTTGCTGGGCAACTTTTTGGAATTCATGGCCATGGTCTGCGCCACGGGCTATGCCCTGGCCTGCAAGCGCCTGACCGAGCGCTACTCCCCGCTGTTTTTAACCTTTATCCAGGCCTTTTGCGGGGCTGTTTTCTTTTTTCCAGCCCTGTTTCTGCCGGGCACCACCCTGCCGACCCAGGCCGCCCCTCTGCCCCTGTTTGCCATTTTCTATCTCGGGGCCGGGGTCACCCTCGGGGCATACGGCTTATACAACTTTGGTGTCAGCCGGATTCCCGCCAGCCAGGCCACGGCCTTTATCAATCTGATTCCGGTTTTCACACTGATCATGAGTGCCATCGTATTAAAAGAACGATTCTCCCTGACCCAATACCTGGCATCGGCCCTGGTCTTTACCGGGGTCATCCTTACCCAGGATCGAACCGCCCGTGCATCAGAACCTGACATCCCTTTGGACCGGCCAAAGATCATACCGGCCCTTGACCCCCTGATTATACCCAAGCCCCCCAAGGAGTAATGACATATGAAGCTTTGTTTTCCCATCCAGGACGATAACGGACTGGCCAGTGATATTTTTGACCATTTTGGGTCCGCCCCCAGATTTTTGATCTACAACACGGAAAAAAAAGACAGTTACATCTTTGAAAACCAGGACATGGAACAACGCCACGGCCATTGCAATCCCATGCGGGCGTTGAGGGGCAATATTGTGGATGCCGTTATTGTCGGCCGGGTGGGCGCCGCCACCCTCAAGGGCTTAAACAATCTGGGCATCCGGGTATACCAGATTGCCAAGGGCGATATCCAGGCCCATATCGGCCTGTACAAGAGAAAAAAACTCACGGAGATCACTCTGCTGCATGCCTGCGGCGGCCATGGACAGATGTCTGCCCATGGCGGGCAGCCGGACAGGCCCCGTTAATCCAGTGCCCTGATCCAGTCCAGGCTGTTCTGGCAGACCGCCTTGAGATCCACCAGGCCAAAAGGTGCCGGATCAAGGGTGGGAAAGCGTTCAGCCAGAAGATCTGCAAAGCAGACCCCGCTGTCCGCCAGGGCCGCGGTCCGGGTCCAGTAATCTGCCAGGTCTTCAATATACTCCGGCGGCCAGAAGGCCCTGGAGCCGGCATCATAAATGGCGCAGCGCTCAAGGGGAAAGGCGGGATCCCCATACTGGGAGGTGATGAACTCCGGGGCCATGACCGCATCCCGCCGAAGCAGGTCCGTCCCCGTCACCTTCACCTGCACCTGGGTTTTTGGCGTGGGCACGGAAAAACACCCCTCAAGATAGATCAGACAGGTCCCGTGGTATCCCGGAAACCGCTTTCGGCACATGGCATCTGTATGGGAAAGGATCTTTATGGCCCGGGGCCCGCCAAAGGTAAAAAACACAATGGACCGGATATCGGTGCCCTGTTTTTCCGCCTCTGCCACCAGGGCCTGCATGGCATGGGAGAGGCTGGTGCCCGTGGCCACCACATCCCCGATGACAATGGAGGCGGTTTTAGGCATATACACCTTGGTGTACTCACTTTCCACAATATGCCATTGCTCAGGTGAGCTGTCGTCCCGGGCCCGCTGGGCCGAGATAAAAGAGCAGCCGTGGCGGTTCCAGCCAAAGGCCTTGCCAAGGGCCTCCCGCAAGCCGAAGTTCAGCCCCCCCCTGAGGATGTCAAAAACAATGGTCTGGCGCTCTTCCAGGCAGGTCAGGCCTGTTCCGGCCAGGGCCCTGAGGATCCTTGCGCAGGCGGTTTTAAGCCCGTTGGTGTATTCCAGCCCCATGACCCGGGGATTGTTTGAAATCCCGCGGGTTTCCGGGGTGGTGGCGATGATGGTGTCAATGGCCGTATGTTTCTTCATGCGGTACAGGCCGCAGGTCTCTTTTACAAATATGGGTTCCAGCATTTTTTATGCGCTCCAGCTGTCTTAACGCCGGTCCACGGGCCTTCCGGACCTTGCCGGGACCTGGGGCGTTTTTTTAACCCCCAAAGGGTATCTAAGGGGTATTCCTGTTCCGGGATGGCAGGTTGTATTCTGCCATAAAAACAAAGTCAAGAAAAGATCCCGGCGCTGGCCTTTAGATCACCACCCTTGTGGCGGCCAAAACAATTGCAGCCCCTTGCATGGATGATCTCCAATCCTAAAATTTGCCTTCCAAGGGTCATGTAAAAAAAAGAAACGGCCATGTTGCGTTTGGCAACACCCGGGAATGGCCCCTGCCCATGACCGGTCTGCCCCCGCAACACCGAGACCCCGATGATGTAAAACGCCACACCTTGGACCGTTTTTGTGTTCCAGCGTCTGACACTCCCCCGGCTGATTCTCCCCCTGATTCAAGGAACTCAGCATGTTTACCCCCTTTGTGTCACCATGGTCTCGGGTTTGCAAACCCAAATGGGTAAGCTGACCCACAAGAAAAAAGGAGGGCAACATGAAAGTTAAAAAACATTCCCCCACGGTCAAGGGCTTCCAGGTGGTTGAGAATCAATGCATCTGGATGAAGGCGGGAATCGTCAGCTTCAGGCTGTGCGACAATGCTTACGACTGCCAGAGCTGCCCCTTTGACAAGGCCATGCAAAAGACCGTCAAAGCGGGCCGCCGCCCTGATGATGCCGGCTGGACGAAAAATCTTGGGACCCTGTATAAATGGACTGACACACCCTGCCGCCACGTGCTGACCGGGCGCATCACCGCCCCAAAGACCTGCACCATGAATTATGAATGTTACCATTGTGCCTATGACCAGATGCTGGATGAGGAGGATCGGGCATTGAAGGGGGCTGCCCCCTCATGTTCAAAGGCGTCCGGCTACCGTCTGGCAAACGAATATTACTATCATCCAGGACATACCTGGGCCCGGTTCGACCACGGGGGCCGGGTAAGAATCGGGTTTGACGATTTTTTGGTCAAACTCTTTGGGGCGCCCTCTCATATTGCACTCGCCCCCCTGGGCGGAGATTTAAAAAAAAACCATGCCGGAATCACCTTTTATCGTTCAGGTAAAAAAGCCACTGCCGTCTCTCCCATTACCGGGTCTGTGCTGGCCGTCAATACCAAGGTGGCGGCACATCCGCAAATCGTTCATGAAGATCCCTACCATGAAGGCTGGCTGTGCATCATTGAACCCAATATGCCCAAGCGCAACCTCAGGGGACTTTTTTATGGAAAAGAGAGCCTGGAATGGACGGACCGGGAGAGTCACAGGCTTCTATCACTTATGGGGTCTGAGTATCAAGCCCTTGCGGCCACTGGGGGGGAACCGGTGGATGATGTATATTCACGTTTTCCCGAAATCGGATGGGACCGCCTGGCCGCCACCTTCCTGGCAGGCCAAAGGCAATAACCTCATCCAGAATATTTCACTGGACATGCTGCCCCAGCCGGCGCTCACAGTCCCGGCACAGGTGAAAAGGAATCCTGTCCAAATCGTCAATGGCCCCTGAAAAATGCATGATGCATCTTTTTTCGTTGCAGTGAAACAGGTTGAACAGGTGCCCCAGTTCGTGAAGGGCAACCTTGGCCGACCTTTCGTAAAAAAGGGCGGGCAGCGGCATGGATCCATTGGCGTTTTTGTTGAGCCGGAACAATGAAATCAGGGCCAGACAGCCGCCCTGAACAGCCTGGCCGTAAACATGGTTGAATATAGGGATAAACATATCCAGGGCCATGACCCCGACAATTTTTGCATATCCGCCAAATGCAACGGTGCCGAGCCGGTTGATGATGTGGCCGGCATTGTAACTCAGCCGGGCCTGATCAAAGGCATCCTCTGGAACGGGGCGCACAGGAAGGATATCCACCGGCCTTTTGTAGCAGGCGGTAATATTGGCCGCAATCACATTGGGTACCAGGGCCGGGACCTCTCCCAGCGGCACCACCCCGATCAATGGTTTCATGTCCGCCTTTTCAGGTTGTCCCGCTTAATGATTTTATGCAGGGTCGCCCGGTTGATCCCAAGGATCTTGGCCGACCGGGTGATCTGCCAGTCCTGTTCCTCAAGCACCTTGAGAATATGGGCCTTTTGTATGGATTTCAAGGTCTGTCCACAGCACAGGGGTGTTGGTCGCAGAAAAGAAAAATCTGTGGCTGCCAAGGTCCGGGATTTGCTCAGGACAACGGCGCGCTCCACTGCATTTTCCAGTTCCCGGACGTTTCCCGGCCAGTCATAAGACATGAGCAGGGAGATGGCATCCGGCCTGACCCGGTCTACATGTTTTGTGGTTTCATGGCTGAATTTTTCCATGAAATGCTCCAGCAGCAGGGGAATGTCATCTTTGCGCTCCCGCAGGGGAGGCAGACAGACCCGGATCACATTGATGCGGTAAAAAAAATCTTCCCTGAACTGCCCGGCCTGAATACAGGCGTCAAGGTCTTTACGGGTCGCTGAAATCAGGCGGAAATCAACTGCAACCGGGGTGTTGCTGCCCACGCTGAAAATGGTTTTATCCTCCAGGACCCTCAGCAGATCCACCTGCATCTTTGCACTGGTGTCCCCAACTTCGTCCAAAAACAGGGTCCCGCCGGAGACCACCTCCAAAAAGCCCTTTCTGGAATGCCCCGCCCCGGTGAAGGCCCCTTTTCGATGGCCGAACAACTCACTTTCCATGAGGGTGTCTGGCAGGGCGCCGCAGTTGATAGCGATAAAGGGAAGCTGGGCTCTGGGGCTCTTGGCGTGGATGGCCTTGGCCACCAATTCCTTTCCAGTGCCGGTTTCCCCGGTGATCAGCACGGTGGAATCGTTTTGGGCCACCTCTGGAATAAAGGCGTACAATCGCTTCATGGGGGCGGACTGGCCGATGATATTGTCAAACCGGGTGATCTGTTCCAAACACCCCTTGACATAATGATAGTCTGAGGTGATTTTCTGCTGACACAGGATTCTTTCCATCACCAGGGCCAGCTGGTCCGGCTTAAAGGGCTTGAGAAGGTAATCACTGGCACCGCTGCGCATGGCCCTGACCGCGCTTTCTATGGAGCCAAAGGCCGTGATGATCACCACCAGAGTATCTGGGTATGCCTCTTTTACCCTTTCAAGCAGATCCAGCCCGTCCATGCCCGGCATTTTAATATCCACAAACAACAGGTCAAACGATTTTGCTTCAAGCTTTTCCAAGGCCTCTGGGCCGGAGGCCGCCGTATCCACCTCGTGGCCGTATTTTCCAAACCAGCTTAAAAGCGACTCCCGAACGATCAACTCGTCATCCACGATCATGAGCCTCATTGTATCATCCATGGGTTTTCTTCCTTAAGGGTCTGAGACAGCGGCAACAGGAAAGGTGAGGATAAATGCAGTCCCCTTTTTTTCACGGCTGTCAATGGCTATGGTTCCCCTGTGATTTTTGACCACCCCGTATACAATGGAAAGCCCCAGGCCCGTGCCTTCTCCTGCATCCTTTGTGGTAAAAAACGGATCAAATAGATTGTCCTGAAGCTGTTCTGGAATGCCGTACCCGGTATCCCGGATCTTAACCCGGGCCTGTTTTGATGCCCTATCCATCCGGGAGGTTACGGACAGCTCTCCTTTTTCAGGCATGGATTCAATGGCATTGAAAATCAGGTTTAAAAAACATTGCTGAAGCTGATTGACATCCCCTTCAACCAGGATCGGGGCCGGGTACAGATCCGTTGCCAGGCTGATATTTCCAAGTTCCAGCTTGTGCCGGGTCAGGGACAGCACCGCTGTTAACACCTCGTTTAAGTCCACATGAGTCTGGGTCACACCGGGTTCCCGGGCAAAAGACAGCAGTCCGGACACAATACGGCCTAACCGCTCCAGTTCAGTGGACATGAGCTGCAGGTGACCTTTGAACTTTTCCAGGTCATTCGCCGCCGGGGGACCGGCGGTCAGGACATCCAGCATATGCCCGCAAAAGGTTAAAAGGCCCTGGATGGGATTGTTGATTTCGTGGGCGCAGCTTGCCGCCAGCTTGCCCAAAGAGATCATCCGGTCCTCCTGGACCATCTTCTGGATATCGGATTCAAGTTCCTTGACCCTTTTGCGCCACCGATCTGAAAATTCAGCCGTAATATCCCGCCAGAACTCGATCACCTGGGTGATCTTTCCAGCCTCATTTTTGACCGGATAAGTGCTCAGGTTGCAGTACACCCGGTTTCCGTCCGGCCCTGGATGGTCATGGATGACATGAACATTTTTACCGGTCCTCAGGGTTTCCACCATGGGACATCTCACCCCGGGAAAGGCAATGGAACAGGGGGCGTTTATGCCGTGGGAAATTTCATAGCAATGGGCACCGATGACTGCCTCTTTTGGCTTTTTCACCGTATTAAGATAGGCATGGTTGGCATCGACAATGGTGAAATCCGTGTTGATGAAGACAATGCCGGCAGTGCTCTGCTGAATCATCAGGTTGGAAAAGGTCTTCTCGGCTATCAGCCGCTGCTGGGCAGATTCCAGCTGCTGGCTCGTGTCTAGAAGGTTGCGAAGGATCCTGCTGATATTGTACTCAAGAACCCCCACGCCCTTGGGTCTCAGCCGGAGGATCTCAAAGAGCACATCCCTCTGGCCGGTAAGCTCCAGCACGCTGTCAAGGGGTTGGATATTCAGAAGGTCATGCAGGGAGGTGGTGGTAAATATCCCCATGTGATCGGCAAGCTGAAGGCCCTCTGCCTTTGGATTCGTATCACAGACCCCTTGTATTTTAATGGAAAAAAAGGAAAAAGGGTCATTTTGGATCAACTCAAGAAAAAACCGGCAGGTCCGGCCCCCGCCCACGATGGCGATATTCAGGGAAAAGGCTTCCCCATCCTTTGGCACATGGTTGTGAGCACCCATCTGACCATCCTTGATTCAGAACAATCGCCCCTGGACCTGCCGTGCAAACCGCCTGGTTGTCACCTACAGTCCAGGGACAACCCATACCCCCTTATGTCTTGCTATCATTCGATCTTAAAAGAGACCTTCAGCTTGGTACGGTATCCGATGATTCTGTTGTCCTCCAACCGCATATCCATCTGAACCACTTCAGCGATCCGCATATCACGAACAGAGTTGTCAACAGTTGCTACAGCGGCTTTAGCAGCATCTTCCCATGAATTTTCAGAAAACCCGACAACTTCAATTATTTTATAGACGCTCGTTTCCATCACACCCTCCTTTAAATTATAGGTAATATCAAAGCGAGCCCGTTGATGTTTTTGACGTCAAAACCCATTGAAGCATTTGATCTATCATATAAATATTAATTTAATTTGTATACTTGTTTTATCATTTTTTCTCTGATATTTATTATAGGATGTGATTAAAATTCAAATGGTTAAATCATAACCCATCAGCAACCCGCCCCAGGGTCGGCCCTGACAAGTTCCTGCTCTATAAAATTGACACTCTTGTCGTTTGATCCTTGTACTCCTAACAAAAGCCGAGCACATACGTGGACAAAATTTTGGGCCATCTTGTCATCATCCCGGTAACATGATAAAAACGGCACACTAAAAATTCATACTTGCCTGGTGTGATTTTTGCTTTTACAAACGCAACCCTTTAGAGCCTGGTAAAGGCTGGGGATTAACTTTATAACCCGTTGAAGGAAAAAGAATGAAACGCTTGCTCATCATCTTAAGTGTCCTGATGTTCGCCGCCCAGGCCATGGCTTCAGACAAGATCAAGGTGGCCGGGATCTACACCCAGCCCATCCAACAAAAATGGGATGCCTGCCTGCACAAGGCACTTCAAAAGTCGGCCGATGCCGGTGACATCGACTATGTCTACTCGGAGAAAGTCTCCAACACCGACTATATCCGGGTACTCCGGGAATACTCGGAAAAGGGCGTGGACCTGGTGGTCGGAGAGGCCTTTGGCATCTCCAGGGATGTCAGAAAAGTGGCCAAAGACTATCCTGAAGTGGCCTATCTCATGGGCGACACCTTTGGCCCTGCCAAACCCAACCTCTCCGTCTTTGACAACTACATCCACGAACCCTGCTATCTGATGGGCATGGTTGCAGGCAAACTGACCCAGTCCAACAAGATCGGCATGGTGGGCGGCTATCCCATCGGTGAGGTCAACCGCCTCTTCCACGCCTTCATGGCCGGGGCCAAAGCCGTAAACCCCGCTGTCCGGTTCAAGGTCTCTTTTATCGGATCCTGGTATGATCCCCCCAAGGCCAAGGAGTTTGCCTATGCCCAGGTGGAAGCCGGCGTGGATATCCTCTACGCCGAGCGGGCCGGTGTTGTGGATGCCGCCCGGGAAAAGGGCATCCTGGCCTTTGGCAACGTCAATGACATGAATAAAGAGGAAAACGGCACAGATGTGGTCGTGGCCTCCGCCCTCTGGCATATGGACCCTGCCGTGACCCACGCCATTAACCTGGTAAAGGCCGGCACTTTCAAGGCCGAGGATTACAAGGAATGGACAATGATGGCCAAGGGCGGGGCAAGTCTCTCGTCTTACTACGAGTTTGAGGATCGAATCCCTGCAGCCATCAAGGCCAAAGTCCAGGATACTGCCAAGGCCATCAAGGCCGGTACCTTCACCGTCAAGATCAACGACGACGAGCCCAAGTCCACCTTCTAAGGGACAATCACTGCAAAGCAAGGATCAGGCCTGCCGATTTTAGGGCCGGCCTGATCGTCAAACACCTCTAATGACAACACCTGTACTCAGACTGTCCAAAATCACCAAGACCTTCGGCAACATCCAGGCCAATGATGATGTCAGCCTGGATCTGTATCCCGGTGAAATCGTGGCGCTGCTCGGGGAAAATGGGGCAGGCAAAACCACCCTCATGTCCATCCTTTTCGGCCACTACCTGGCGGATGAAGGAGAGATTGACGTCAGAGGAGAACGTCTTGCCCAGGGCTCGCCCAGGGCTGCCCTGTCCGCAGGGGTGGGCATGGTCCACCAGCATTTCACCCTGGCCGGGAACATGAATGTCCTGGACAATATCATCCTGGGCACCGAGCAGCTGTGGCGGCTTGGGACCCGGCGGAAAAAAGCCCGGCACAAGCTGATCCGCCTCATGGACCGCTTCGGACTCAAGGTAAATCCCGATGCCCGGGTCCGGGACCTGAGCGTGGGCGAGCAGCAGCGGGCCGAGATTCTCAAGGTGCTCTACCGGGATGCCCGCATCCTCATTCTGGACGAGCCCACCGCCGTTCTCACCCCCCAGGAGGCGGACCACCTCTTTGCCACCCTGGACCAGCTGGTGGCCGAAGGGTTGAGCATCATCTTCATCACCCACAAGATGCGGGAGGTCATGGCGGTAAGCCACCGCTGCGTGGTCCTGCGCCAGGGGCGGGTGGTGCATGAAACCCGGACCCGGAATACCAGTCCTGAAGACCTGGCCCGGCACATGGTAGGGCAAAAGGTGGCGCATTTCACCCGGCAGCGCCTGATTCCTGGAAACCAGGTCCTGTCTCTGCGGCAGATCAGCATGGCCGGGAAAGCGGGCAAACCCGGTCTGACACAACTGAACCTGACCCTCAGGGCCTGTGAAATTCTCGGCATTGCCGGGGTGTCTGGAAACGGCCAATCCCAACTGGCAGACATCATCTGCGGGCTGACCGCCCCGGATCAAGGCGAGATCTGCATCCGGTCCGGTACGGCCCCAGCCGGGAAGCCAAAGGCCATGATCAAGGCCGGGCTTGCCAGGGTGCCTGACGACCGTACCGGCATCGGTCTCATCGACGAAATGACGGTCATGGAAAACATGGCCAGTGAACATTACAAAGCAGCCCCCTTTTCCAGAAACGGCCTGCTCAACTTCAGGGCCATGGCAGAAAAGACCAAGGCCCTTGTGGCAGAGTTTGATGTCCGCTGCCCGGACATCCATACCACGGTCCGAAACCTCTCCGGCGGGAATATGCAAAAACTGATTCTGGCCCGGGAACTGTCCGGCAATCCCTCTATTATTTTGGCCAATCAGCCTAGCTGGGGCCTGGACGTGGGGGCCACGGCCTATGTCCACGACCGCCTCATGGAGGCGGCCGGCAAAGGCGCCGGAATCATCGTCATCTCCGAGGACCTGGACGAGCTGTTTTTAGTGGCAGACCAGATCCAGGTCATCAGCCAGGGTCGGCTGTCTTTGCCCATGGCCGTTGACGAGGTGGACCGGGAAGCGTTGGGGCTGATCATGGCCGGCCATGGACCGCAAGCGTCAACACAGGAAGATTCCCATGCGCATTGAACCCCGGCAGGCCCAGTCCGTTGCCCGGACGGTCCTGGCCCTGGTCCTGGCCGTTGCCGCGGCCCTTGGGATCTGCTCTCTGCTCATCCTCTGGAGCGGGGCATCCCCGATCCAAGGCTGGATACTCATGGTAAAAGGGGCACTGGGATCCAA
>Ga0209949_1001664_pt1 | contig 10625 bp, 10 predicted proteins | sample SalPonC_black_MG_FD_185711 | JGI IMG/M metagenome (GOLD analysis project Ga0209949, IMG submission 185711) | Salt pond soil microbial communities from South San Francisco under conditions of wetland restoration - Salt Pond MetaG... | ecosystem: Environmental > Aquatic > Marine > Intertidal zone... | reverse complement strand
CACGGGCCGGCGCGCCCGGGCGCTCGGCCGCGACGACCTGGCCGGCAAGACCGGCACCACCAACGACGGCCGCGACACCTGGTTCTCGGGTTTCAACGGCGACCTCGTGGCCACGGCCTGGGTCGGTTTCGACCAGGAACGCTCGCTGGGGCGCGGCGAAACCGGCGCCTCCACCGCGCTGCCGCTGTGGATGGAATTCATGGGCCCCGCGCTGGCGGGGACACAGAGCAGCCGGCCGGTCGAGCCGCCGGGGCTGGTGACCGTGCGGATCTCCGCCGAAACCGGCCGGCTCGCGCCCGCCGGAGCCCGCGGCGCCATCTTCGAAACCTTCCGCGTGGGACGGGTGCCCGAGCCGCCGGAGCCGGGAGAAGAGGATTTCCCGGACGGGCGCGACCCGCTGGAAGAAGAGCCCTTGTTCTGAGGGGCCGCCGGTCGCGGCCCGGGGAGGAGTCATGCCCAGGCGTTCCACATCCAGGAGTGGCGAGACGCGCGCGCGAGTCGCCGAGGAAGCCGGCCGCATCATGCGGGAGCAGGGCGTGCGCGACTTCCTGCTCGCCAAGCGCAAGGCGGCCGACAGGCTCGGGGTCGTGGACCGGCACTCGCTGCCGACCAACCAGGAAATTGCCGACGCCCTGTCGGCACAACAGCGCCTGTTCGGCGGCCAGGCGCACGAGGACAACCTGCAGGCCCTGCGGCACACGGCGCTGCAAGCCATGCGCCTGCTGGCAGCGTTCCAGCCCAGGCTGGTCGGGCCGGTGCTGGCCGGGACGGCGACTCCGCACAGCGACGTGTCGCTGCACCTGTTCGCCCCCACGCCCGAGGAAGTTGCATTCCTGCTGATGGAGCGCGGTATCAGGTACCGCAGCGGCGAGCGGCGCGTGCGCCTCGCCCAGGGAGAGCACGCCAGCTATCCCACCTTCGAATTCGAGGCCGGCGAAACCAAGGTGGAAGCCGTCGTTTTTCCGGAGGGCGGCTTACGCCAGGCGCCGCTCTGCCCGATCAACGGCGGGCCGATGCAGCGGGCCCGGGCCGCGGAAGTCGAGGCCCTGCTCGCGGAGCAGGACTGAGCGCGACCCCGGAGCGCCGGGTCAGCGTCGCTCGATGGGCGTGTAGTCGCGCTTCGCCGCGCCGGTATAAAGCTGGCGCGGGCGGCCGATGCGGCGCTTCGGGTCCACGATCATCTCCTGCCAGTGCGCCACCCAGCCGACGGTGCGCGCAATGGCGAACATCACCGTGAACATCGACGTTGGAATGCCGATGGCGCGGTAGATGATGCCCGAGTAGAAATCGACGTTCGGGTAGAGCTTCCGCTCGATGAAATACTCGTCTTCGAGCGCGATCTCCTCCAGCCGCAGCGCGAGCTCGAACAGGGGGGAGTCGGTATGGCCCAGGCGGTTCAGCACCTTGTGGCACATGGTGCGGATCAGCTTGGCGCGCGGGTCGAAGTTCTTGTAGACGCGATGGCCGAAGCCCATCAGCCGGAAGGGGTCGTCCTTGTCCTTGGCCTTGGCGATGAACTTCGGGATGTTGTCCACCGAGCCGATCTGCTCGAGCATGTTCAGCACCGCCTCGTTGGCGCCGCCGTGCGCCGGTCCCCACAGGGTGGCGATGCCCGCCGAGATCGCGGCATAGGGATTGGTGCCGGAGCTGCCCGCCAGGCGCACCGTGGACGTGCTCGCATTCTGCTCGTGGTCGGCGTGCAGGATGAACAGCAGGTCGAGCGCCTCGGCGGCCACCGGGTCGATGCGGTAATCGGCGCAGGGCACGGCGAAGAACATGTGCAACAGGTTGCTGCAATATTCCAGCTCGTTGCGCGGATAGACGAAGGGCTGGCCGACGGAGTGCTTATAGGCCGCCGCCGCGATCGTCGGGATCTTAGCGATGATGCGGTGCGCGAAAATCTCCCGGTGACGCGGATTCTCGATGTCGGTGGAGTCGTGGTAGAAGGCGGACATCGAGCCGACCACCGACGACAGCATCGCCATCGGGTGGGCGTTGTGGTGGAAACCGTTGAAGTGACGCAACAGGGTCTCGTTGAGCATGGTGTGCGTCGTGATGATGTGGGTGAAGCTTTCCAGCTCTGCGCGCGTGGGGAGCTCCCCTTGCAGCAGCAGGTAAGCGACCTCCAGGAAGCTGCTGCGCTCGGCCAGCTGGTCCACCGGGTAGCCCCGGTAGAGCAGCACGCCCTCGCTGCCGTCGATGTAGGTGATGCGGCTCTCGCAACTGGCCGTGGACACGAAGCCGGGATCCAGCGTGAACATCCCCATCTTCCCGGACAGGCCGCCTATGTCCACCACGTCGGGCCCGACCGTGCCGCTTCGAACCGGCATTTCGAGGCGTTGCCCGCCTTGCTCGTCGATGAGGGTAAGAGTCTTTTCGCTCATGCTGGCCTTCCTGGTGCGTGCGGAGGATGCGGCTGTTTCAGGCGGAGAGCCGGTAATTATAAGGCAAACCCCCAATCAACGGACAGAAACAATGGACGGGGTCAGCAGACGGCAGCGGCGGGCACAAAAAAGGGCGTCCCGCAGGGACGCCCTTTCTCGAGCTATGGGCCTGCAACAGGCGGCTTCAGGCGCTCATTCCGCCGTACTTGCGGCGGAACTTGTCGACTCGGCCGCCGGCATCGATGATCTTCTGCTTGCCCGTGTAGAACGGGTGGCACTGGGAACAGACCTCGACGTGCAGCTCTTCGCCCAGCGTGGAGCGCGTCTCGAAGGTATTGCCGCAGCTGCAGACAACTTTGATCTGCTTGTATTCGGGATGCATGTTCGGCTTCATGATCGGCCTTCCGGGATACGGAATATGTGGAAAAGCTCGCCATAATAACGGCTCGCCTTGCTGACAGCAAGCGAGGCGAGGCTTCTGGCCAGAGTCGTGCGCCGCAAGCAGATCATGCGCTGCAGCAAACTCTTGAGGAACAACTTTAAGTTCTGCCGGCTAATCACAACTCCACCATAGGCTTTCGTGTTTTATCCACAAAAGCTGTGGAAAACTTTGTGGATGAACGCTTGATGAGTTTTGTTCGCATCGACAAATACCGCTTGCGACTCAAGTTGGTCAAAAAGCGACCAGCCATGCTGCTGGCTAGCAAAAACAGTGGCTTGCGGTTTTCCGGGCGCAATTATCCGGCGCGGTGGCGGTCATCCGGGCGCGCCTCGACCACGGCGTTCGCCGGCGGTCCCGCCATGTGCATAAGTCCCGCGCTTCAGGCGCCGCTGGCCGGCAAAAAAAGCGCCTGGGCGTCGTTGAGGAAGCGCCGGCCCAGGGGCGTGGCCCGCCAGTGCCGCGGCTCGTCGGGCTCCAGCAGGCCGCGCGCGCGGCCTTTTTCCAGCAGGGGCAGCACCGCGGAGGCAGGCAAACCGGTGCGGGCCTCGAAAACGTCCAGCCCGAAACCGTCTTCCAGCCGCAAGGCATTGAGCATGAATTCGAAGCGCAGCGTCTCCGGGTCCAGGACCTCCTCCGCCTCGAGTCGCGGTCCCTCCAGCCAGACCAGCGGACGCCGCTGCCGGCGGCGGCGCACGCTGCGGCCGTCTTCGAGACTGAGCTTGCCGTGCGCGCCCGCGCCCAGGCCGAGGTAATCCCCGAAAGACCAGTAGTTCAGGTTGTGCCGGCACTCGCGACCGGGTCGTGCCCAGGCCGACACCTCGTAACGGTGGTAGCCGGCGTCCCGCAATCGCGTCACCGCGGCCGCCTCCATCTGCCAGCAGAGATCCTCGTCGGGCAACCCGGGCGGCCGGCGGTGAAAGGGCGTGCCGGGCTCCAGGGTCAACTGGTACAGGGACAGGTGCGCCGGGCCGGCCAGCAGGGCGGCGGCAAGATCCGCGGCGGCTTCCTGCGCCGACTGGCCGGGCAGGCCGTACATGATGTCCAGGTTGAAATTGTCGATCCCCGCCCGGCGCAATGCCTCGATGGCCGCATGCGACTCGTCCGCGGAGTGGATCCGGCCGATCGCTTGCAGCAAGCGGGGCTGAAAGCTCTGCACGCCCAGCGAAACGCGGTTCACGCCCGCCGCCGCGAACTCGCTGAAGCGACCGTGCTCGACCGCGCCCGGGTTCGCCTCCAGGCTCACCTCGGCGCCAGGGACAACCGGCAGACGGGCGGCAAGGCCCTCGAGAAAGCGGCCGATCAGCGGGGGCGGGCAAAGGCTTGGAGTGCCCCCGCCGAAGAACACGCTCGCCACGCTGCGACCGTCGAGTTGCGGCAGCTCTTCCTCAAGGTCCTCCAGGAGCGCGTCCACATAGGCCTCGAAAGGCGCCGCGCCGCGCAGCTCGTGGCTGTTGAAATCGCAGTAGGGACACTTGCGCACGCACCAGGGCAAGTGGACGTACACGCCCAGCGGCGGTATTGATCGCCGGCGCCCGGCTATGCCGCACCTCCGCGGTCCGCGGCCTCCCGGTCGCCGTGCCGGGCGGGCCGGGCGGCGCCATCGGCTTGCAGGCTCTCCAGCAGGCAGCCGAAAGCCCGGCCGCGGTGGCTGAGCCGGTTCTTCTCGCCCGGCTCGAGTTCCGCGGCGCTGCAGTCGTGGCCCGCCGGGATGAACACGGGATCGTAGCCGAAACCGCCCGTTCCTCGAGGCGCTGTCGCGATGCGGCCTTCCCAGACGCCGTGGCACAGGACCGGCAGGGGGTCGGCCGGGTGTCGCAGCAGCACGGCGAGGCAGACGAAGCGCGCGCCGCGCTGCTCTGCGGGCAGTTCGCCCAGCTCCTCCAGCAGCTTTGCGACATTCGCCGCATCACCGCCGTCGTCCGAGTAGCGCGCCGAGTGGATGCCCGGGGCGCCGCCCAGCGCGTCCACCACCAGGCCCGAGTCGTCCGCGATGGCGGGCAGGCCACTGCCGGCGGAGGCATGCCGCGCCTTCAACAGGGCGTTCTCGACGAAAGTGGCGCCGGTCTCCGCCGCGGACGCCAGCCCGAACTCCGCTTGTGACAGGATCTCGATGCCGGCCGCCCCCAGCAGCGCGCCGATCTCCCGCGCCTTGCCGGCGTTGCCGGTGGCCAGCACGAAACGCCGCGCTCCGGTCATTCCTGCAGGGCTTCCCGCTGCAGGGCCACTAGCGCCTGCACACCGCCCGCGGCCAGGTCCAGCAGCCGCTCGAGCTCGGCGCGGTGGAAGGCGTGCCCCTCGGCGGTTCCCTGCACCTCGACGAAGGCACCGGCGTCGTTCATCACCACGTTCATGTCGGTCTCCGCTTCGGAGTCTTCCGCATAATCCAGGTCCAGTACCGGCGTGCCGCGATAAATACCGACCGACACCGCGGCCACCTGGCCGTGCAGCGGGTCCACGCGCAGTCCCTTGCGCCTGAGCTGGCGCAGCGCGTCAGACAGCGCCACGTAGGCGCCGGTGATCGCGGCCGTGCGCGTGCCGCCGTCGGCCTGCAGCACGTCGCAGTCGACGGTGATGGTGCGCTCGCCCAGCGCCTTGAGGTCGAGTACGGCCCGCAGGCTGCGGCCGATGAGCCGCTGGATCTCGAGGGTGCGTCCGCCCTGCCGGCCGCGCGCCGCCTCGCGCTGGTTGCGGGTATGGGTGGCCCGCGGCAGCATGCCGTACTCGGCCGTGACCCAGCCCTGGCCCTTGCCCTTGAGAAAGTGCGGCACCCGCTCCTCGACGCTTGCAGAGCACAGCACTCGCGTGGCGCCGAACTCGACCAGCACCGAGCCTTCCGCATAACGCTGGTAACCGCGCTCGAAGCGCACCGCGCGCAGCTCGTCGGGGTTTCGGCCGCTGGGTCTCACCAAGACATTCTCCCCTCGAGTTCTTCAGTCCGCCCGCGCCCACAGGGCGGCGGCGGTCGTGTTGTCGCTGTAGGGCGTGGACATGCGCACCGCGCGGCTGGCGATCCGCGCCAGCCAGTCGTCCAGGGCCGACGCGTCGGCCGGCCCCCTGGCGATGTCGGCATCGTCCAGCCCCGACCACAGCCCGTCCGAGCAGACCAGCAAAAGGTCGCCCTCCGCCAGCGCATGGGGTTCCGAGACGCTGACCAGCGGCCGCTCGGAAACGCCGCCCAGGCAGTACTCGACATAGTGGCGCATCGGGTGGCCGGCGATCTCTTCCTCGGTGATCAGGCCGTCCTGGAGCAGGCTCTCCACCGGCGTGTGGTCGCGGGTGCGCGTCACCAGCTCGCCGGAGCGCGCGTAGTAGATGCGGGAGTCGCCGACGTGGACCCAGCGCGCCACGCCCTCATGCACGAGACAGGCGGCGCAGGTGGTGCGCGGCCGGCTGCCGATGCCGGCCTGCTCGCCGGCGGCCACCACGGCGTCGTGGGCGAGTTCCATCGACTCGCGCAGAAAAGCCTCGTCGTCGCCTTGCGGCGCGTGCGCGTCGAAGCGCTCGCGCAGCGACTTTACCGCGGTCTCGGCCGCCAGCGCGCCGCCCTCGTGACCGCCCATTCCGTCGGCCACGATCAGGAAGACGGCGCCGTTTTGCGTGCAGATCGCCGCCCGGTCCTGGTTTTCCTCGCGGTCACCGAGGAGACTGATTTCGGCTGTTTCGAAGCGCAATGATTTCCCCGGCCTTCTGCTAGACTGACGCGCCGGCCCGCGGGCCGGAAACCCGCAAGTATACGCGCAGCAGGGCAGGTAAAGGCAGCAATGATCCGGAGCATGACGGGTTTTTCGCGCATCGAGCGTGACGCCCCCTGGGGTTCCGTCGCCTGGGAGCTGCGTTCGGTCAACCACCGTTACCTGGAAATCGGGCTGCGGCTGCCGGAGGACCTGCGCGTCCTGGAGACCCGCCTGCGCCGCCAGGTCGCGGCGCGCCTGAAGCGGGGCAAGGTGGACTGCGGGTTGCGTGTCCGCTGGGAGGCGGCCAGCGACCGCGAGCTGTCGCTGGACCTGGAACTGGCAGCCGGCGTGGCCGAAGCCGCGCAGAAGATCAGCGCGCGCGTCGGCGAACTCCCGCCGCCGGGGGCCATCGACCTGCTGCGCTGGCCCGGCGTGGTTCGCGAGCGCGAGCGCGACCTCGAGCCGGTGGCGGAGCTGGCGGAATCCACACTGGCCACCGCGCTGGACGAACTCGACGCAGCGCGCCGGCGCGAGGGAGAGCACATGGCCGCCGCGCTGCAGGAGCGCTGCGACGGCGTCGCCGCGCTGCTGGATGAACTGCGCGCGGACCTGCCGGAGATCCGCGCCGGGCTGCGGGCGCGGCTGCTGGACCGCCTGGCGGCGCTGGACGTGGAGGCAGAGCCGCAGCGCCTTGAACAGGAACTGGCGATCCAGCTCGGCAAGATGGACGTGGACGAGGAGATCGACCGCCTCGACAGCCACGTGGCCGAAGTGCGGCGCATCCTCGCCGCGGGCGCGGCGGAGGCCAACGGCCGCCGGCTCGATTTCCTCATGCAGGAATTCAACCGCGAAGCCAACACGCTGGGCTCCAAGTCGGTCGACAGCAGCAGCACGCGCATCGCGGTCGAGCTCAAGGTGCTGATCGAGCAGATGCGTGAACAGGTCCAGAACATCGAGTGAAAACCGCTTGAGCGCGCAAAACAGGCTGTTCGTGATTTCCGCGCCCTCCGGGGCAGGCAAGACTTCGCTGGTCCGCGCGCTGATGGAGCGCGAGCCGGAACTGCGCTTTTCCGTGTCCTACACGACGCGGGCACGGCGGCCGGGCGAGCACGAGGGGCAGCACTACTTCTTCGTCCCGCCGGAGGCATTCCGGCGGATGATCAGCGAGGACGCATTCCTGGAGCATGCGCAGGTGTTCGACAACTTCTATGGCACGTCCCGGGCGCAGGTGGAGTCGCTGCTGGCGAAAGGCCACGGCGTGGTGCTGGAGATCGACTGGCAGGGCGCCCGGCAGGTGCGCGCCGCCATGCCGGAATCGGTCAGCATCTTCATCCTGCCGCCGTCGCGCGCCGAGCTGGAGCGCCGCCTGCGCGGCCGGGGCACGGACAGCGAGACCGTCATCCGGCGCCGCCTGGCGGATGCGGAGACGGATATCTCGCACTGGGACGAGTTCGACTTCGTGGTGGTCAACGACGATTTCGCGACCGCCCTGGAAGCGCTGTCCGGCATCGTCCGCGGCCACGGAGAATTCTGCCGCGCCGACCGGCCGGAACTGCGTCCCGTCATCGACGCCCTGCTGGAATGAGGCGGCCGGGGGCGCCGCCGGAGAGCGCCGCTCCCGGCGACTGGCAGCACGGGAGCCTATTCCGTTAGTATGAAGCGCTAGCCCCGCCAGGGGCCCCACCATCCCGCAGAGAGAACCATGGCCCGGATCACCGTCGAAGATTGCATGCAGAACGTCGACAACCTGTTCGACCTCGTCCTGATCGCCTCCCGGCGCGCTCGCCAGCTCGCCAACGGCGCCCCCTCCAGTCTCGAGTGGGAGAACGACAAGTCCACGGTGCTGGCGCTGCGCGAGATCGCGGACGGCGTCGTCGGCCACGACATCCTCGAGGAGCCGGAGCCGGAAAGCGTCCTGCAGGAGCCGGAGCCGGTCGAGCGTCCCGTCCCCCCGATGGGAGACTGACGGAGGAGCACCCCGCAACGTGGACTATGCCGCTTCCTTCCTGGCCCGACTGCCTAAGAGGAAGCGCTCCATTGGGCTGGATCGGCTGAATCGGCGCATGCAGCGCTACCTGCCGGCCGAGCAGGTCGAGCAGGTCATGCAGGCCTACCAGTTTGCCGCCACCGCCCACGAGGGACAGAAGCGCTACTCGGGCGAGCCTTACATTTCCCACCCGGTGGCGGTCGCCACCCTGCTCGCCGAATTCAAGCTGGACGCCCAGACCCTGATGGCGGCGCTGCTGCACGACGTCATCGAAGACACGGGCGTCCCCAAGGAGCAGATCCGCACGCGCTTCGGCGCGGAGGTCGCGGAGCTGGTCGACGGCGTCAGCAAGCTGGACAAGATCGAGTTCCGCAGCCGCGCGGAGGCCCAGGCGGAGAGCTTCCGCAAGATGCTCTTCGCCATGGTCGAGGACATGCGGGTGATCCTGGTCAAGCTCGCCGACCGCACCCACAACATGCGGACGCTGTGGATCATGCCGCCGGACAAGCGGCGCCGGATCGCGCGCGAGACCCTGGAGATCTACGCGCCCATCGCGAACCGGCTGGGCATGAACGCCCTGCGGCTGGAGTTGGAGGACCTCGGCTTCCGCTGCCTCTACCCGCATCGCTACCGGGTGCTGGAGCGCGCGCTGAAACGCGCCCAGGGGAACCAGAAACAGGTGCTGCAGAAGATCAGCAAGCGCTTCAGCGCGACCCTCGCCGACGTCGATATCAATGCCGAGGTGGCGTCCCGCGAGAAGCACATCTACAGCATCTACCGGAAGATGCGCGAGAAGAAACGCGCCCTCAGCGAGATCGTGGACGTCTACGGCCTGCGCGTGATCGTGGACTCGGTGGACAACTGCTACCGGGCGCTGGGCGCCGTGCACAAGTGCTACAAGCCCATGCCCGGGCGTTTCAAGGACTACATCGCCATCCCGCGGGTCAACGGTTACCAGTCGCTGCACACGACGCTGTTCGGTCCCGGCGGGCTGCCCTGCGAGGTCCAGATCCGCACCCGCGACATGGACCGGGTGGCGAACTCCGGCATCGCAGCCCACTGGCTCTACAAGAGCGGCGACGCCTTCGCCTCGCATCCCCAGCTGCGCGCCCGGGAATGGCTTTCCAGCCTGATGGAAATGGAGGACGGCGGCAGTTCCGAGGAGTTTCTCGAGAACGTCAAGATCGACCTGTTCCCGGACAAGGTCTACGTGTTCACGCCCAAGGGCGACATCGTGCGGCTGCCGCGCGGCTCCACCTGCGTCGATTTCGCCTACGCGGTGCACACCGGCGTGGGCAATCGCTGCGTCGCCGCGCGGGTGGACCGTCGCCCCGTGCCGCTGCGCACCGCCCTCAAGAACGGCCAGACCGTGCAGATCATCACCGCCCGGGGCGCGTCACCCAACCCGGCGTGGGTGAACTTCGTGGTCACGGCCAAGGCTCGCACTGCCATCCGGAGTTTCCTGAAGAACCTGCAGCGCCACGAGGCGACGGACCTGGGCAGGCGGCTGCTGGAAAACGCGCTGCGCGAGTACAAGCTGACGCTGCGCAAGGTGCCCAACGAGCGCATGGAAAACACGCTCGAACTGCTCGGCTGCAACAACGTGCAGGAACTCTACGAGCAGATCGGGCTGGGCGAGCGCATGGCGGCGCTGGTGGCCCGCCGGCTGCTGCCCGCCGACACCGGCGAAACCGGCCGCGGCGAGCACGCGCCGCTGGCGATCGCCGGCACCGAGGGCATGGTCGTGACCTACGGTCGCTGCTGCCACCCCATACCCGGCGACACCATTTTCGGTTACCTCAGCGCGGGCCGCGGCATCGTCATTCACCGCGAGGACTGCGGCAACCTGGCGGAATTCCGCAAGCAGCCGGACAAGTGGATCGCGGTGGAGTGGCAGAAGGAACTCAACCGCACCTTCCCCGTGGAGATCCGCGCGGAAGTCCAGAACCGGCTCGGTGTGCTCGCGGAGGTTGCGGCCAACATCTCGTCCACCGAGACCAACATCGAGCATGTCCAGGTCGTGGAGCGCGACGGCGACCATTCCTCGCTGACTTTCCTGCTGCAGGTCGAGGGCCGCAAGCAGCTGGAGCGCGTGCTGCGCAGTATTCGCGCCATGCCCGACGTACTCTCCGTCGCGC
>Ga0209949_1001662_pt1 | contig 10634 bp, 9 predicted proteins | sample SalPonC_black_MG_FD_185711 | JGI IMG/M metagenome (GOLD analysis project Ga0209949, IMG submission 185711) | Salt pond soil microbial communities from South San Francisco under conditions of wetland restoration - Salt Pond MetaG... | ecosystem: Environmental > Aquatic > Marine > Intertidal zone >... | reverse complement strand
ACTTAGCATTTTTAATTGAGGTAAAAAAATCCCTTCTTTTTCAAACACCGTTTATTTTACGTAATTTTGAACCCACAAATCTTCGGTAAAGCGTGCCCATCATTGCAACATCCACCTATCGTCCCCATACATATTTGGGGCATCATCATGTGCAAACGGTGTATCCGACTCTTTTCAGGCGTGTGCCTGTATTGAATTATCAACGTCAACGGCTGGAACTCGACGACGGTGATTTTTTAGATCTGGACTGGAGTGCAGCTGGGGCGCAGCCGAGTGACCGAGTGGTCATCATGTGTCATGGTTTGGAATCGAGTTCGAATGCGCATTATATAAGGGGAATGACGTATGCTTTGAACGCAGCTGGAGTCGATGTCGTCTGTATGAATTTTCGCGGCTGTAGTGGTGAACCGAATCGTTTACTTCGTTCGTATCATAGCGGTGTCACTGAAGACCTGCGCAGTGTTCTCGCAGCTGTGCGGCATGCGGACTTGGCCGCTGGTAAGCCGCGAGCGATTTCGTTGATAGGCTTTAGTTTAGGCGGTAATGTTATCCTTAAGTGCCTGGGAGAAGGCGAGGGGCTTGCAGGCGTGATGAATGCAGTGGTGTTGTCGGTGCCCTGTGATCTGGCGTCGAGTGCAACCCGATTGATGCAGGGGTTCAATCAGGTGTATATGCGGCGTTTTATAAAATTTTTGGTGGCAAAGCTGGCGATTAAGAATCAAGTGCTGGGTGCTCAATTTGATTTAGACGCATTTCGCAGGATGCGAACGTTTGCTGAATTTGACGCTGCCTACACGGCGCCTCAGCATGGCTATGCCTCCGCAGCCAAATATTGGCAGCAGTGCAGCAGCCGTTACTATTTAAGCGGTATACGAGTGCCGACTTTGTTGCTCAACGCCGGTGATGATCCGTTTTTGACACCCGCTTGCTATCCGTGGGAGCAGGCCCGTGACCATGCGTATTTGCATTTGGAGGTTCCCAGGCATGGAGGACATGTGGGATTCATTGCCAGAAATAATCGGGGACGCTATTGGCATGAAGAGCGTGCGTTAGCGTTTCTAGCCTGAATCTCTCTTCGAGCATAATCGCCCATGACCGAACCTAGCAGCACGCAACTTGCCATGCGCATTTGCAGGGTGTTTATCCAGCTGCATCCGCATGGCTGCGTTGGGCACGGCTATTTTCCAGACCTGAACCATTCTGCTGCGACTCTGGTGAAATGTCCCGGATAGCATCTGTGTCGAATGCATCATCCGGGTTAAAATAATTTTTGTTTCGGTTTGACCCGCATGGCCAATCTACTGAAATAAGCAGATTAATAGGAATGCTATGAGCTTATTCAAAAACATCGTTCTCGCCGCGCCGGATGCCATTCTCGGTCTCACGGATGCATTTAAAGCCGATCCCCATCCGCAAAAAATCAACTTAGGAGTGGGCGTTTTTAAAGATGAAAATGGCGTGACGCCGGTATTGAGTTCAGTCAAAAAGGCAGAAAAACAGCTGTTTGCCACAGAAGCGAGCAAAGCGTATTTACCCATTTCGGGTGCACCTGCTTACGCGACAGCCGTTCAGGATTTGTTATTAGGCGTGGACAGTGAGATAGTTGCTGCCAAGCGTGCGGTCACTTTGCAGACCCCGGGAGGCACCGGAGCCCTCAGATTGGCCGGAGATTTTATTGCCACACACTTTCCACAGGCACGCATCTGGATAAGCGCTCCCACCTGGCCTAATCACCCGTCGATTTTTTCCTCGGCAGGCGTCCCGCAGATTACCTATCCATATTTTAACGCCGAGACCAATGGCCTTGATTTCGAGGGCATGCAGGCAGCCCTCAAAACCATGCGCCCGGGCGATATTTGCTTACTGCATGGCTGCTGCCACAATCCGACGGGTGTTGACCTCACAGCGGCACAATGGAGTGAAATTGCACGCATCATCAAACAGCGGGAAGGGCTGGCATTGTTGGATTTTGCTTACCAGGGATTTTCCGCTGGGATCGATGAAGATGCAGTCGGTATACGGGCGTTCAATGATGCAGGTTTAGAATTTTTTATTGCCAGTTCGTTTTCTAAAAACTTCGGCTTATACAATGAACGGGTAGGGGCGTTGACTGCGGTAACGGCAGATGCAGATGCTGCCGAGCGAGTCATGAGCCAGCTCAAGCTGGCTGTGCGCACCAACTATTCGAACCCGCCCTCACACGGAGGTTCTGTTGTCACCACAATACTCAACACCCCCGATCTGCGCAGAGAGTGGAGAACAGAGTTAGCCAGTATGCGCAATCGCATCAATGGTATTCGCAAATTATTAGTGCAAAATTTGCAAGCCAGGAACGTGTCACGGGATCCCTCTTTTATGGCGAAACAACATGGAATGTTTTCCTTCTCGGGCCTCAAGCCTGAAGAGGTGAAGATCCTGCAAGAAAAATACTCGATTTATATTGTCGGTTCTGGCCGTATCAATGTTGCAGGGATCACCGAAAAAAACATCAATTATTTGTGTGATGCGATAGCGGAGGTCACGCAGTGATTGGACAGTCCCTTTATACTGTTTAAAGTGAAATGTGAATGCACGTGTCCACGACTCCGTGACGAGAGTGTTCACGGATTCGATCAATTTGTTCAAGGACGTTCACTTGCCAGTCTCAATCGATTTGTACTCGGTCAACATAACCATCTAAATGTAACGGATCCTACCGGGTGGATGAAGGTTACAAAGAAAGGTGCAGGCTTGGGTGCCATTTTCTACATTGCCAGGGGCGGTTGTGTCCGGAATCTTTCGCAGATTGGCGGCGGGTTCCCGCTACCCTTTATTCCGAATGTTCCCTTTAATCTGGATACACTTTTATTCATCGCCCCGTTTTCAATCATTTTAGCAGCAGTGGGGTTAATTGAGTCTTTGATGACCATGGTGTTGATTGACGAGTTGACGGAAACCAAAGGCAACGGCAACCGGGAATGCCTGGGGCAGGGGATAGCCAATATTGTCACGGGCTTTTTCGGAGGCATGGGAGGATGTGCGATGATCGGTCAAAGTGTGATCAATATTCGCTCTGGCGGTAGACGCAGATTATCGGGAATCATGGCAGCCGTTTCCCTGTTGTGTTTTATTTTATTCCTCAGCAGTTGGATTGAAAAGATTCCTTTAGCCGCATTGACGGGCGTGATGTTTATGGTCGTTATCGGTACCTTTGAGTGGTCCAGTTTTCGTATCCTCAACAAGATTCCCAAAACGGATGCGTTTGTGCTGATCCTGGTTTCACTGATCACAGTGTTTACGCACAACCTGGCACTGGCAGTGTTGTCCGGAGTTGTCGTCTCTGCGCTTGCTTTCGCCTGAAAGTCTTCCCATCACGTTTACCGCACGATAGTGGATGAAGAGGGAAAACGTACGTATTTTTTAGAAGGCCTTTTGTTTTTTGGGTCGGTGATCGACTTTGCCAAAAAATTTGACCCAAAGAAAGATCCGGAAGATGTGGTGATCGATTTTCGCAATTCGAGGGTGTGGGATCACTCTGGACTCGAAGCGATTCAAAAACTGGCAGAGCGCTATCGGGCAGCTGGCAAAACCCTGCATCTACAACACCTGAGTAAGGAGTGTCGCGAACTGCTCAACAAGGCCGACTCAATGGTGGATATCGTGATTTTACCGGACGATCCCACTTACCATATCATGTCTGAATAAATGTTGCCCAATGCTCGAAATCGTCTATTGGATCAAGTCGCCGCAACATCCCAGTCGAACGTCAACGATTGTACGTTTCCTTAAGGCTCTTTAAATAACCTGCTTGTTGATTCCAGAGTTGATCCAGCTGCCAGGAAGAAAATCGCCATTGCCAATTATCTTGCGGTGTGCCGGGTATATTCAATCGGGCGGATGCATCCAGCCCCATCAGGTCCTGAAGCGGAATAATCCCCATACGCGCCACTGATGCATAAGTGGCGCGTATGAACTCCCAGTTCGGTGCTTTACCATCCGTTTGGAAGTAAGTCCTCATGTGATGTGCGACATTTTGAGGTGCTTCTGCATACCAACCAATAGTGGTATTGTTGTCATGGGTACCTGGATACATTACACAGTTACGTTCTAGATTGTGGGGTAGGTAGCTGTTATCAGCACCGCCACCAAAGGCAAACTGCAAAATAGCCATTCCGGGAAGTCCGGTCTCTTCGCGAAACTCAAATAACCCTGGCGTTGCTTCCCCCAGATCTTCAGCAATCAATTGCGCATCGGGCATTGCCTGTTGCACGGCTTTGAAGAAATTCATTTGCGGACCGGGAATCCATTTGCCCGAAGTGGCATCTTTTGCGCCGGCAGGAATCGACCAGTACTCGTGAAAGCCTCTAAAGTGATCCAGGCGTACCACATCAAAAATCTTGAACTGGTGTGCGAGACGCTGAATCCACCATTGATAATCCTCATCCGCATTCGCCTGCCAGTCGTATAAGGGATTGCCCCAAAGTTGCCCCGTACTCGAAAAATAATCGGGCGGCACACCCGCAACCGCTGTCTTTTTGTTGTGTTTATCGAGCTGAAACAAGTGTGGGTTGGCCCATATATCCGCACTGTCTGGAGACACAAATATCGGAATGTCACCAATGAATTGAATGCCTTTTTCATGTGCATACCGACGCAACTGAGCCAATTGGCCAAAAAACAAATATTGCTCAAAATAGGTAGACATAAACTTAGGTTCAAGCTGGCCGAAAAGGGCGCTTTGCCGAAATTTTTTGAAAGAGCGATTTTCCTCGGGCCATGTATACCAAGGTTGCCCATTGTAGTGGTGCTTTAATGCCGAAAATGCGGCGTATGGCAGCAACCATGAACGGTGAGCCTGGACAAATTTATCGAAATTGCCGTATTCGGAAAGATTGCGTTGCTGTTCAGCAAAGCGCTCACAGGCCACATGCATGATCGGGAAAAAGCGTGCATACAGTGAAGCATAATCGACCTTTTTATTGGATATCTCGTGCAGCGGCTGCAGATCGGCAGCGCTTAACAGGCCGTCTGCAATCAATGGATGCAGATCGATAAAATAGGGATTACCGGCAAATGATGAAAATGACTGATAGGGCGAATCCCCAAAGCCTGTCGGCCCCAAAGGACACAACTGCCAATACCGCATCCCGGTCGCTTCGAGAAAATCAATAAACCGGTAAGCTTGTTTGCCCAGATTACCAATTCCCAAATCACTCGGTAAACTGGTAATGTGTAACAACACACCACTCGAACGTTCTCTCAGCCAGGGAAATAAAGATGCATTCATATGTGCTAAGATAAGCAATGCCAGCTGCGGGAGCGATCCTTTTCTGTGAGCAGACAAGGACAATCAAATCCGCTCAGCTGGAATAGCGGAACAAGTTTGATCATGGAGAATCAAACCACTGCACCAAAAATTAGACATAATATATATTGTGCGAAATTTTTCTCAATTCAAACAACAAACAAATCACATACGCATATTTACGTATTAAAAATATTTGGAATCGTCTTTTGTGGCAGCCAATAATGACTGCGTTGATTAAATTCAACTTTGAACTGTATAAATCCAGAACCTTACGGATTTTGACTAAGATGGGTCCCGTCTGCTTCTTAAACCCAAATCGCAGCGGGGCCTTTTTTAGTGCGCGGCCGACGAGCCTTCAGGGACCGAATATAGACAGGAAGGCACCGTTTAATGTGCTGGACCCCAGCGACTTGAAAACGGATAAAAGATAAAAACAGCTTTGCCGACCACGTCTTTTTCCGGAACGAAATTGAAGGGTTTGCCGGACTTTTTTTCTAAATTGACGATCAGTTGTTTCGATCGGTGCATGCCGCTGGAATCCGTTAAATAAATCTGGGATTGATGGCCCCAACCGCGGCTGTCAAGGCTCTCGTCAGAATTGTCCCCCATAGCGTAAAAATAACCGTCTGGCAGCGTTTCCTGCTCACCATGACTGAGCCAACCCCGCGCCAGATAACCCTCGTATTCACCTGTTTTTTCAGCATTGAGGCGAAAGGCTTCGGCACCTTCGATGGGTTTGCCATTTCTGTACAAAACAGGTTCTTTTACCTCTAGCGTATCGCCCGCCTTGCCGACCAGTCGTTTAATGTAGTATTTTTCGTCAGGATGACCGTCTCGATCGATCAACCCCCGAATATGGTCGGTACGAAAAACAAATGGATCGCCAATTGCAGGACGTTGGAAATGATAAGAAATCCGGTCTACAAACAGCATATCGCCGGTAAGGATATCAAAATTTAAGATAGTATCGTTTTTGTTTAAAACCTTGTTTAACGGCTTGGCGACGAGTTTCTCGTAACTTCTCAGATGCTGGGCGATACGCTGTTCCTCACTCAAGTCTAATGGCCGATAAGCCCTTCCTTGTGGAGCGGCCGCATCTTGCATGAATGCTTGTTCAATAATGTCTAAGATTTGATGAAAATCTACGGGCACTTCCAATGTATGCGGGCTGTCACCTACGAGAAACGTCAGGCGTCGGCTCTGACTGGGCCAGACTAGAAATTTACGACTGGGTACGACAGGATTGTAAATACTGATTGCGCCATTGCGGGTATCTTCCTTCATCAGAATGCTCAGTTCCCCGTCTTGCTTGGCTTGCAGGTGCTTGTTGGTCGTGAACAATTTAAGTTTGCGGTACAGTCTTTCGGGCAAAGATGGCACTTCATCGGGCGTTGCATAATACTCGTAAGTCATTCCAGCATACGTCGGGTACATGGAGTTCGTCGGTATTTTAAATGGCTGAAAAAAGAAGGTTCGAATTCCAATCGCAAGGATCGCGGCCACCAGTAACATTTCGATATGTTCTGACCAGAATGTCACAGGATAGATATCGCCACCGTGCTTTTCAATGACTTGATGCAGGGCCTCCATTTTCGCTTCAATCGCAGCATCTGCAGAGGCTTTATCGCGACACACATTCAAGAGCTCCTGTTGCAGGGTTTCTATTTCAGTCACCACTGAGCCGGGTAAAATGTCTTTTCGATAACTGACAACTTTGCAGGCTAAACGGACTACATTTTGCGCATTTTCTAACAGGACTTTACGTTTGTTTTTGAAGAAAAGCATGTTGGGTAAAGGAATGAGGTGCTGCGTTAGTTAGTTGATTTCAATATTTTGATAAATGCGTCTTGAGGAATCGCAACTTTGCCGATTTGTTTCATCCGCTTTTTACCTTCTTTTTGTTTATCCAAAAGTTTTCGTTTGCGGGAGATGTCTCCTCCATAACATTTGGCTGTCACATCCTTGCGCATAGCACTGATGGTTTCACGCGCGACAACTTTGCTGCCAACCGAAGCTTGAATCGCGACTTTGAACATTTGCTTTGGCAGAATTTCTTTTAACCGCGAGCACAGCACCCTGCCCTTAGATTCAGCTTTTTCTTCGTGGGTAATGGTGGCGAATGCGTCAACTGGCTCTGAATTGACCAAAATGTCGAGGCGGACTAAATTTGCCGCTACATAGTCGCCTATCTCATAATCCATCGAACCATACCCTTTGGTAATGCTTTTCAGGCGATCATTAAAATCTACTAAAATTTCATTTAGCGGCAGGTTGCAGACGAGCATAACCCGGGTCTCATCGACTGTTTCCGTGTGGTCGCAAAAGCCACGTTTTTCAGATACCAAGGCCAAGAGATCACCAATGCACTCATTCGGTGTATGAATCGTCGCCCGGATGGTGGGTTCTTCAATGGATGCAATTTCAGACGGATCCGGCAAAAACAAAGGATTATCGACTATGCGTTTTTCACCGTTAGTCATATAGACATTATAAACTACGCTTGGGTATGTCGAAATAATATCGAGATCGTATTCACGGCGAATACGTTCCTGCACAATTTCCATGTGCAAAAGTCCCAAAAAGCCACAGCGAAAACCGAAGCCTAAAGCAACCGAAGATTCCGACTGATAAACCAGCGCGGCATCATTGAGTTGCAAGCGTCCCAAGCTTGCTTTGAGCTTTTCAAAATCAGACGTATCCAGAGGATACAACCCACTAAACACCATCGGGCGCACTTCTTTGTAACCGGGCAACATATCTGCTGCTGGGGCCTGTGCCAACGTCAGTGTATCGCCGATTTTGATTTCGGAAACATCTTTTATACTGGTTACCACATATCCAGTACGCCCAGCTGACAAGGTGTCTTCCTTCACCATTTTGGGACTGAAGCGTCCGACTTCTTTTACCGTCGCCTTTTGCCCGCTCCCCATCATCACGATTTCATCCCCTGCTTTTATTGAGCCGGAAAACACGCGAACATAGCAAATAACGCCCTTGTATGTGTCGAACACATTATCAAAAACCAGAATGCGCGTTGCGTCATAATCGCTCCAACGCGGCTGCGGAATGCGTTTTACCACGGCCTCAAGGATTTCATCGATACCGATACCGGACTTGCCGCTTGCCCGAATCGCCTCATCTGCAGGGATGGCCAATACATCTTCGATTTGTTGTTCGATGATTTCAGGGTGTGCGCCGGGCAGATCAACCTTGTTGATCACGGGAATGATCTCGAGCCCCTGCTCGACGGCCAAATGCGCATTGGCCACGGTTTGCGCCTCAATGCCTTGGGCTGCATCGATGAGCAACAGGGCTCCTTCACAGGCTGCCAGACTCCTCGACACTTCATAGGAGAAATCTACGTGGCCGGGAGTATCGATCAGGTTGAGCAAGTAGCGCTTGCCTGCATATGTATACTCCATGGAGACTGGATGACTTTTAATCGTGATGCCACGTTCGCGTTCCAGATCCATGGAATCGAGCAATTGCGCCTGCATCTGTCGTTTGTCCACAGTGCTTGTCTGCTCAAGTAAGCGGTCCGACAGCGTGGTTTTGCCATGGTCAACATGGGCAATTATACAGAAATTGCGGATATGATCAACTGCGCTCAAATTGATAGATCTCCATATTCTCCCAGTGACGTAACGGTAACGCTGCGGTCAATTCTTTTGGCCAACCCCGCTAAAATAGTGCCAGGCCCGCACTCATATAAAGTATCGATGCCCCTGTCAATGCCACTGCGCATACAGTCCTCCCAGCGCACGGTGGCCACGACTTGTTTGACCAACGACTGTTTGATCGCTTCTGGGGCTTGAATGGCTTGGCCGGTCGTATTGGCGAATACCGGCATCCTGGGTTGAGCAAATGGAATATCGGCCAGGAATTCGGCAAATGCGTCGCTGGCCGACTGCATCAAACGACTGTGATAGGCACCGGCCACTTTTAACGGGACCGCCATTTTGAACCCCTTTTCTTTTGCTTTGCTGACGGCCACATTGATCTTTTCCCGTTCGCCGGAAAGCACGGTTTGTCCCGGGCAGTTAAGGTTGCCGATATCTACATCGCACGCATCGCTCAATTCCTGCGCCGCGGCTACGCTGCCTCCGATCAGACTGGCCATTGCCCCGTCCGTAGCATCACATGCTGTTTGCATCAACCGGCCGCGTTCGGCCACAATTTTAAGACCTGTGGCAAAATTATATACCCCGGCAAAGGCCAATGCGGTCAGTTCACCTAAACTCAGGCCAAAAGCTGCTTGGACATCGGGTAACCTACCTGCCTCTTTAAGCGCTTCAACAACGGCAATGCCATGCACGTACAAAGCGGGCTGACAAATCCTGGTCTCGGTCAAATCCTGCTCAGGACCTGCAAAACAGATAGTTTTTAAGTCAAACCCAAGCACCTCGTTGGCCTGCTCGAAACACTGTTTAGCTGCCGCTGAGTTTTCGTATAAGCTTTTCCCCATGCCCACTGCTTGAGCACCTTGTCCAGAAAAAATGAATCCAATCGACATATCGACATGTAAAGTGAAAATCTCTGCCAGCTGTGTAAAGGATAATCCTTGCAAAAAGCAAGAACCTTAGTGTGAGAAAACCATGTTTGTGCTCGTATGATTCTAACTCGCATACACGCATTCAGGCACACACAAAACCTTAGTCAAAAGAACTTCCTTATGGATGAACAGCTCTTAATTTAATAATTTTCCTCGATAAATCTGCCTTAAACGCTTTCATCCGATATTCGAAGCTCTTAGTAAACAAAGGGTCGTTGATCTCTATCGGAAATTTAGGTATTAAGACATCATTATAAAATTTGCGCCTGGTATTAGCCAGATAATCCATTTCTAAAGAAACCCTGTTTTCGAATCTATCAAGATTGTTTTTTTCAAAGAGACGCAATTGAAATTTCATTTTCATTCTCTTTTCAGGACTCTTTGAAAAATAACCTATTACCAAATCTTGGATACTCATCTGTTCAAATAATGAAATATGTTTTTTGTGATAGAAAGACCTAGTTTTTGATGAGTCACGAAGCTATTTATAAAAGCTTTGATCTGGGGTTTTTTCATCTAAATTGAGTTTTCGGTTGCCCTAAACCGCGACGGTCTGGCCCCAAGAATTATAATGTGTGCTAGCAGCCTGTCGGATTTGATTTTTGGGTCTCAAAACTGCTTGGACTAAAATTGATGCGCAGCTTCTGGCGCATGTCTAAGAGTTCCGGGTCAGTGACTTTTTTCGCAGGCTTTTTATACACCTTTTCAGGTCGAAAGTCGTAGCGACGTTGCTGGTGACTGGCCTCGTTTTGTACGCTTACATAGAGCTCTATGCCGCGCTGCTGAATGCGTTTA
>Ga0209949_1001661_pt1 | contig 10638 bp, 7 predicted proteins | sample SalPonC_black_MG_FD_185711 | JGI IMG/M metagenome (GOLD analysis project Ga0209949, IMG submission 185711) | Salt pond soil microbial communities from South San Francisco under conditions of wetland restoration - Salt Pond MetaG... | ecosystem: Environmental > Aquatic > Marine > Intertidal zone >... | reverse complement strand
CGCCTCCTGCGTGACCGACGTGAATGCCTTCCGGTGGCCGCTGCACGCGTGTCGTTCGCGTCGACGGTGACGTGTGTGTGCGAGGGTGCTAGAATCGTCACCGCGATGACACACTCGAGCTCGTGGAGTTCGCGACCGGCCTCGACGGCGGGGTTCGGGAGGCCGGGGGCTTCGTCGGGGAGCGTCGGCATGCGTGGATCCTGCGTCGTCAAGGCCGGATGGGCTGGGTGGTGGGGATTGATTCAACTATCCCTCAATGGTGTGGCCGAGCGCTGGATGCGTACGCTCAAGGAAGAGTGCATCTATCTGCACGACTTCGAGAGCCTCGAACACGCCCGTGAAGTCATCGGTGCCTTCGTGCGCCGATACAACGAAGAATGGCTGCTGGAGCGCCACGGGTACATGACCCCGACCGAGGCGCGGCTACACCTGACGAAAGCGGCTGCCTGATTACCCCCTGTGCCAACATGCTTGAGACGGTACATCGGATACATGTAGCCGGCTTAGTGCCGGCACCTTCCTCTCTTGAATGGCGCACCAATGCATAGCTATGGCGCCCGCGCACTCTGTGTCTTCGCGCTTCTAGTAGTCGCGGTGAATTGCGCTGCTCAGGGACGTGAGTCAACGATTGGATTGTACCTCGACCCTGAATATACGCAGAGCGTGGGAACAGCCAACGAGACGACGACTCTGACCGTCTACGTGGCTGTGACCGAGCTCGAGAGTTACTGGGACACGCTCCGCGTGGGATACGCACGATACCAGTTGGTGCCCAGTCAAGGAATAGAGTCGATTGTATCCGTTGGCGCGACGTACGACCTGGATAACGACCCGGCCCCTTTGCTCTACAACCTGTTTTGGAACTCCTGCGGCAGCCCGGACAACCAGACGTTTCTTATTGACATGTTGGAAGTCACGGTTACCCCACAGTCCCTCGAGGAGCGTATCGACATCACAGTCATGACCGAGCCGGAGCCCGAACTAGGTACCTGTGTTCCATCTGGTAATTTCACGATTCTGCTCGATGCTGTCCCGCTCCGCATCATGAACCCTGTCAACACGAACGTCTCGAGTTGGAGTCGCCTCAAGGCGCAAATCTACTCCAACAACTAGGACAAGGCCTCATGAGTACACAATGTGTGTCGCTGGCACGTGTGTTCGTGCTAGCGGTGGCTAGTGCACCATCTCTTCTGTAAATCCACTCAGCTGGAGTTCTCGGCAACGAGAGCTTGAGCAGGCGGGCCATGTCGGGTCTCTTGTTGGTGAAGACCAATTCATCAACGGGAAAGGACCCAGACATGACCCACCCCGAGCAGCATACGGCGATCCAGGCGGCTTTGGAAAGCCTCGTCGAGGAAGGTTTCGACGGCATGGCCACGGCGATGCAGATCCTCTTCAACGAGGCCATGAAGATCGAGCGCAGCCAGTTCCTGAGGGCCGAGCCGCACGAGCGGACCTCCGAGCGTGAGGGCTACGCCAACGGATTCAAGCCCAAGTCGGTGAAGAGTCGGATCGGGAGGCTGGATCTGAGGATTCCTCAGGTTCGCGACACGGAGACTCCGTTCTATCCGCGCTCCCTCGAGCGAGGGCTCCGCAGCGAAAGGGCTCTGAAGCTCGCGATCGCGGAGATGTACGTCCAGGGGGTGTCGACGCGCAAGGTGAAGGAGATCGCAGAGCAGCTTTGCGGCACCGAGATCAACTCGACCGAGGTGAGCCGGGCCGCCAAGCTCCTGGACGAGGAATTGAGCGCCTGGCGCGAGCGAGAGCTGGGCGCGATCAAGTACCTGATCCTGGATGCGCGTTACGAGAAAGTCCGCTACGCCGGCAGCGTGGTGGACTGCGCCGTCTTGATCGCCATGGGCGTGCGGGCAGACGATGGCAAGCGCATGATCCTGGGCACGAGCGTTTCGTTGAGCGAGGCCGAGGTCCACTGGCGCGCGTTTCTCGAGCGCCTGCAGGACCGTGGGATGCATGGCGTGAAGCTCGTGGTCAGCGACGATCACAAGGGCCTGAAAGCGGCCTTGAAGGCACGGCTCACCGGCGTGCCGTGGCAACGATGCCAGTGCCACCTGCAGCGCAACGCTCAGGGATATGTGGCTCGCAAGGATCAACGGGCTTCGGTCGCCGAGAGCATCCGTGCGATCTTCAATCAGCCCAAGCGGAAAGATGCCGACGAGCTGCTGCGGCGAACCGTGGACTCGTATCGGAAGTCGGCGCCGCGGCTGGCCGAGTGGATGGAGACGAACATTCCCGAGGGTCTGACCGTCCTCGACGCGAATCTTGGCCTCAGCGCCGCAGCATGTCGTCGACTGCGCACGACCAACGCTCTCGAGCGCGTGAACAAGGAGATCAAGCGACGCACGCGCGTCGCAACGCTGTTTCCGAACGAGGAGTCGATTCTGCGGCTGGTGAGCGCCCTGCTGATGGAGATCAGCGAGGAGTGGGAGACCGGCCGCGTGTACATCACCAACGAGGACGGCGACTAGGCTTCCGGGGATTTACAGAAGAGGGGTTGCTTAATCGGAAGTCGCGACCGGCCAGGAAGCTCCTCTGCACGTAGTGCACGCCCGACTCGACCTTGCCCTTGTGTCGGGGGGTGCGCACCCGGCACGGCGCAATCAGAAAGCCGTAGTGCTCGGCGAACTCGCGGTAGCTGCGCTGCACGACGGGATCGTTGAGGCAGGCCTTGGTGATGGCCGACTTGAGATTGTCGATCACGATGCGCCGGGGCACGCCCCCGAACCACTCGAAGGCCTCGCGGTGGCAGCGCAGCCAGGTCGGGACCCGCTGGTCGAAGACCAGGGTCGAGTACTGGTGCCGACTGTGCGAGAGCGTCATCACGAAGGACCACGCCTTGCGCCGTGTGCCCGTCTGGGGATCGATCATCAGGCCGGCATACCCGAAGTCGACCTGGGCTTCGTCGCCCGGATCCGTCTCGATCCGCACGAAGGCCTCGGGCTCCTTTGCGCCCTCGAGATGACGGACGTAACGGTGCACGGCGGAGTAACTGCCCCTGAAGCCGTGCTCGGCACACAGGCGCTGGTGGATCGTGCGGATCTCTACACCGTCCTCGCGCATCCGCTCGATCACCTCCTGGTGCGCCTGCGCCTTGAACTTTATCCGCGGCGGTGGGGGCGCTGCGAGCTCGGCCAGTTGCCGGGCCAGATCATCAGCCGGCGGAAGCGCACCCCGCAGCCAGCCCTGCTTCTGGGCCAGGCAGCGGTATCGGGCCACCGTCTTGCGGGCGACCGTCAGGTCCCGCGCGATGGCCCGGTCCTTCTCTCCGCTGCGGATCCTGCGGAGAATCTCTCGCACATCGAGTACCATGAGACTCCTTCCTGCCACCAGCGCACCTCCCTGTGATCACTTGGTCGTGACCCAGGAGTGTGTGCTGCGCTGGCAGGAGGGGCCAACCGCCATTGCACCCGCCACCGTCGGTGACTTCGCCCGCCCAGAATCTGGTCAGGTCCGCGACGATAGAACGGCGCAAGTGGTACCCTATCGCGCGAAAACGGGTGGCCCCCTATGCGCGAGAACAGTGGCCAACTATCGGGCGAGAATTGACAAGGGGGCGAAATCGAGGATCCATACATCGATATCCCTATCGGATTCTTCACGATTCGTATCCACGAAAGTGCTGCTGACGACTTCATCAATCACCTGAATCCGTTCTGGGATCGGCCGACAGACAAGAAGTTCCCGCGCGTGTTCGGGTCGACCCAGTCTGCTGGGGGCGGCAGTCAGCTTGCCCAAGCGACGTCAATCGAAGCATACTCGTCGAGTCGAGACTACAGTCGGTTATCGACCAACACGAACCAAGATCAGTTCTACACCATTCGCAACGTCTTGAGCGTGCTGCAGCGAATCGACGGCTCCTGGCGGGAGAGCTGGACTATTCGTCGAGGTGATCCACTCTACCAGACCTTCTATGCCACCTGGAGAGGAGTCGAGCTCGATGGGCTCAGGATTGATTTTCTGGAGAACGTACCGTTGGATGGACGCCGGCATGAAGGTAGCCGCCAAGCACTCGGGCGACAGCTAAGCTCTAGTCACATCCAGGTTCTGCGTCCGGAGCACCCCATATACGATGAGGATCAGTCATTCGAAGGAACGATCCTGCACGAACTACTTCACATCGAGTACGATGCAGTATTCAAGCCAAGATGGCCAGGAAACATTGATGCAGAGCACCGCTGGATGAATCCGCGCATAGACGTTTACTTGGAGAGGATTCAGACATGGGGACGTCTGACGTTGGTACCACGATGAAGATCCTAGCCGTAGCCGTGATGTCGTTGGTCACTGTAGTGTCGGGTTGCAGTTCTGAGCCGGGTGCAAGGGATCATCAGGACGGGCGCGCCTCCGAAGTGCTGCCCTGGGCAGACCAAGCGTTCCTAAACGCCGACATCGAGGTACGGAGGGCGAAGATTCGTATGGAAGAACCGGAGGAGGTGTTTCGTCTCTACGTGCTCGACCGGGCGAAAAAAAGCAGCGAATGGCTGCCTGGATACATAGCTGAGTCTCGCATCGACGTGATCCCCGTCTTACGAGAAGTCGTGTGCGATAGTACGCGCGTGCCCTTGGAAACGGCAAGCGCGCTTGGGCTGTTGGTGTCGTTCGACCTGAGAGGATCCTACGACGTTGGAGCGGATTCAGCCCTGGTGCGTGCGTTCCTTCAGGCCGAAGCCCGAATGATGTCACACTATGGCTATGAGCAGAGATTCTGGTCGGAATCCATAGACTAGGCGCGATGGCCGGCGCTGGGTGAGAGTCGAGGCGCTGTCGGCCGGTGTCAGGTGGTCTGTACAGTGACGGTATTCGCCTGACAAGCGGCAAGGAACTCGGACGCCGGGCTCTTTTGAGTAGGGATGGTCAAGGGCGGTACATAGGCTTCGTTCGCATCCATCCTTGATCTGGGGAGCCAATCGAGCCCCGTCTCCCACCCGGAGGCGGGGCTTCGTGTTCCCACGGTTCCCCGGGCAGAAACGTGACGATGTTGTCGTGGACTGGCTCCCACGCGGCGACGGGCTCGTACACGACGGGCCAGCACCTGATCACGTCTCTCGTCGTGCAACGCGCGTTCGGTGATCATCTCGACGCCGCAGCCGAGGAGCTCTTCGAGTGCGCCGATCAGACCCGGGCGCGCGGGTAGTGCGAGTATCGCTTCGGGATCTGGAAGCGCATCGCCGATCCACACCCGCGTCGCATGGGACTGAGCGCAAGAGCTCCGTCGCGGGACGAGAGCGAGCGGATCGTTCACGAACGAGCCGTCGACTCCGGTCGCGCTCCGGGGGCTCGTGGTCTTCGGCCGTGTCGCGAAGCGAGGGCTCGGAGGCCGAGAACGATGCCGACGATCGATACGCAGTTGAAGGACGCCGCTCGATGCGGCTAGGCTGAAACGAAGGCCTGAGAAGCCACGTCGGGGGATTCCCACAGCAAGGAGGCCTCCATGTCCCGCGGCCGTAACGACCCTTGCCCCTGCGGCAGCGGCAAGAAGCACAAGAAGTGCTGCCTTCCTCGCGACGAATCGGCGTCGATCGCCGAGACCGGTTGGCTGCGCATGCGTCGGACCGAGGGCGAGCTGGTGGAGAAGATGATTGTGCACGTGGACCGCTACTACGGTCCCGGCGCGCTCCAGGAGGCATGGGACGAGTACTTGCTCTGGCCCGACGCGCCCGCTGCACACGACGAGTGGCCGGAGTCCGACACCTCGTTCCCACCGTGGATGCTGTTCGACTGGGAGCCCGAGCAGTGCTGGGAGAGCGAGCACGTCCAGCGCCCCGCGATTCCACCGGCCCGTCACTTCGCCCGACGCAAGGGAACGCGTCTGGACTCCTACGAGCTGCGCTTCATCGAGGCGGCGTCGGAGGAGCCGTTCACGTTCTACCTGGTGCTCGCGCCCGTTCCGGGCCGAGAGATCAAGCTCCGCGACATCTTCCGGCAGAACGAGGTGACCGTGCGCGAACGGCAGGCCTCGACGATGCTCCGTCCGGGCGACATCGTATTCACGAAGGTCGTGCGCATGGATGGCCAGGCGATCATGCTGGGCTGCGCTCCCTATCCGATTCCCTCGCGTTACTTCGACGCGATCGTCACGTTCCGCGAACGCATCGCCCGCGATCGTGATCTCGACGCCGAGGTTCTCGACGACTACCGGATCGAGCTGCGCGGACTCTATCTGGAACTGCGCGAAGACATTCTCGATCCCGCCCTCCCCACCCTGCAGAACACGGATGGGGAGCCGTTCGAGCTGACGCGAGTCGAGTACAGGTTGGAGTGTTCACCGCAGGACGCTTTCACCGCCCTGCTGCCCTTGACCCTCGAAGACGATCCCGATGCCTTCGAGGACGAGTGCGAGCGCGACCGGTCGGGTACTCTGCTCGCCGTGCGGTTCCCGTGGATCAAGGAGGGCAATGCCCAGCACTCCGAATGGACGAGCACCGTGCTGGGGCACATCGAGGTTCGTGGCGACCGGATGAGCGTGGAGGTCAACTCCCGATCTCGGTCCGAGACGATCCAGGAGGAGATCGCCACGCGGCTCGGCGAGCGAGCCGTGCTGATCGGCAACGTGATCGAGTCGGTCGAGCAGCAGCTGGCCGGAAGGGCAGTCGAAGGAAAGTCGTCCTCGCGGTCGGTGCGGAGGGGCGAGTTCGAGGAGCTGCAGAGATCTCCCGAGGTGCAGGCGATGCTGACGCACATGAACGCCGAGCACTGGCGCACGTGGCCCGACACTCCGCTGCCCGCTCTTCGCGGTGCCACACCGCGGCAGGCAGCGAAGACACCGGGGGGGCGCGAGTTGCTGGAGGTGTTGCTGCTGGACTTCAGCGCGTGCGACGACACGAGCACCGTGATGCGGCCTGACGTTGCGGCGCTGCGAAGGGAACTCGGGCTCTGAGCGGTGGTCGGGGGCCGCGGCACGGCGTACGAAGACAGCCTGACCGGTGGCACGCACGCGCCGTACGAGGAGTCCGCGCCGATCGACGTCGAGAGCGTCACGGAACGAACCGCTTCACGGGCCGACTGGGCTCGCCCGCCACGCCGCGGCTCAGTCCGCCGCCCGTGGCCGCACCCCACCCGGCCGACCGCAGTGCGGGACCACGGTCTCTCCCACCATCGAGTCCGGGCCACGATACCGACCGGCATCAGCCGCCGGTCCTACCGCCACGGCCCGCCCTCCGCGACGCTCACGAAAACATCACCCTCGAGCCGGTACAGACCCATGTATCCCCCGCACCACAGCCGACCCTCGCGATCCTCGTAGATGCACTGGATCGCACCACTGGTCAGCCCCTGCTCTTCGTGGAAGCGTACGAAGTCCCGGCCGTCGTAGCGGTACACGCCGAAGCCCTCGACGGGGAACCAGACGTTGCCCGCGCGGTCGGTGGCGAAGCTCCAGACCTCGGTTCCCTGCACGCCGCCGGTCTCGGTGACGTGGGTGAAGGTCTCACCGTCGAAGTGGCACACGCCATGGTGATGCGTGGCGAACCAGAAGTCGCCGTCGCCGTCCTCGAGGATGTCGTTGACGGAGTTGCCGCAGAGTCCGTCGTCGACGGTCAGGTGCCGCAGCGCGTCGCCGTCCTGCACGAACACGCCGCCGCCGGTCGCGAACCACATCCTGCCGTGGCTGTCCTGCAGGATCCGACGGACCAGATGCGAGCTCGCGACGCCGCGCCCGCGGTCGGGCTCGACCTCCGGCAGGTCGAAGGCTGTGAATCCCGATCCGTCGTAGCGGCTGACGCCCGCGAGCGTGCCGATCCACAGGTCGCCCCGATCGTCGAGCGCCAGGCTCCAGACGTCGTGGCCGACCAGGCCGTCGGCCTCGGCGTAGTGGGTGAAGGTCGTGCCGTCGTAGTGGGTGAGACCGCGCTCGGTGCCGAACCACAGGTCGCCGTCGTCGTCCTCGACGATGCCGCGGACGGCGACGCCGCCGAAGCCCTGGTCGACGGAGAATCTCTCGAGCCGCTCACCGTCGTAGCGGAGGACGCCGTCGCCGTTCGTGCCCATCCACAGATCTCCCCGTTGGTCCTGCAGGATGCGGCGGACGAAACGGCTGATCGGCTCTTCGACGTCGGGGGCGACGGTCACGAAGTCACGCGGCTCCTGGACGGAAGTGCCACGGGCGGGCGTGACTCCGGTGAGAAACAGGATGATGGCGAGGGCGATACGCATGGGTTCCTCTCGATGAACTCGGGGGAGCGAGTCTACTCCGAGGGCGACGCCGCGTTCCCGGGGTCCGGGAAGGTTGGAGAAGAGTTCACGTTCGGGGACGAATCGCGGTCGAGCGATTCGATGACGTTCCGGCGAGGGATCGGAGCGCTTCCCCGGCGATGCTCGTTCGACGAATGCTCCGTTCATCGGAGTTCACCGCCTCTTCCACTGTCGGCGTGACGTCCCGGAATTCGGATCGCGAGTCGTGGGCAATACCCTGATCCGAGGCACCTCGGGCGTTTCGGCCGACGTCCCCACTCAGCCCTCGGGCTGCGCATCGCGGATGCGGGCCGCGCGCGTGCGGATCGCCGCGGCTTCGTCTTCGAGGCCGTTGGCGGCGAGGGCCTCGGCGTAGACGTCGAGGTCGCGGGCGACTTCGACGTGGTCCTCGCCGAATTTCCGGGCGCGGCGTGACACGACATCGTCGAAGGCCGATCGCAACCGCTGCGTGTCGCCGGCGCCGCCGTATCCCGTGGCCAGTGACAGCAGACTCGCGACCGTGTCGTCGTGATCGGGTCCGAAGATCGCGGTGCGGATCTCGACGGCTCGTCGCAGAGCCACGATCGCCTCGTCGTGCCGGCCGAGGTCGTTCAGGGTCACGCCCTGGCTGTGCAGCACGCGTGCGACCTGCGGGTGGTCCGGCCCGAGCGCGGCTTCGGCCCGCGGCAGGACGGTCGCATACGCGTCCGCCGCGCCTTCGGTGTCGCCGCTCATCTGACGGAAGGCCGCCAGGTTCATGCGCGCGCCGATGGTTTCCATGTGCGCCGGGCCGTAGATGCGTTCGAGTTCGGGGAGCGCACGCTCGAGCATGGGCGTGGCCTCTTCCAGATTGCCCTGCTGCGCGCGGGCGGCCGCGATGTTCATCATCAGGCGGACCCGGCGTCCCGGCTCCTCGACGTTGGTCGAGTCGAGCACGGTCAGTGCGCGTTCGAGCGCGTTCTCGGCGTCGGGGAAGTCGCGTCCCCGGAAGTGGATGGCGGCCAGGTTGTTCCACGTGGACACGAGCGCGGTGTGGATCGAAGGGCCCGTTCCGCCCTGCAGGTACGCGATCAGGTCGACGAACTCCGCGCGTGCCTCCTCGGGATCTCCGATGCGTCCGACCAGTTGCGCGCGCACGTTGCGGAGCTCCACGGCTTTCTCGTCGTAGGGTCCGAAAGCGGCGGCACGCGCATCGAAGGCGGACTGCGCGATGTCGAGCGCGCCCCGGTAGTCGCCAGCGTAGAACCGTGATTGGCTCCATTGTCGGCGCGCGTCGGCCAGGCGGGCGTCGGAATCCTCGAGCACGCCTTCGAGATCGTCGACCGCCAGGCGGGCGAGCGAATCCGCGCGGGCGTACAGGCCGAGTCCCCAGTAGGCCTCGCTCATCGTGTTCAGCAGGTTGCCACGCACGAGCGGGTCGTCGTCGAGCGAGGCGCGGATCTCGTCGGCGCCGCGATCGAGGATCGCACGCGCGGTGACGAGGGTGTCGGCCGCGGCGCCGGGTTCGTTCACCCGGAACAGGTCGACGAGGAAGTCGGTGATCTCCTCGGCGGTGCGGGCGTCGCGCGAGGCACGCTCCTCGGCGTCGAGCGCGCGCACGAGCCCGAAGGCCAGGCCGGCCGCCCCCAGGACGAGGCCGAAAGCGATCACGCCGACCGTGGCCACGGCCGCCCGGTGACGACGCACGAACTTGCGCGCACGGTAGGTCCGACTCGGCGGGGCGGCCTCGACACTCTCGCCGTCGAGGTGGCGGAGCAGGTCCTCGGAGAGGTCGGCGGGCGACTGGTAGCGCCGGCCCGGTTCGGGCGCGATCGCCTTCATCACGATCCACTCGAGCTCACCGCGCAGGGCGGCTTCGAGCCCGGCGAGCGTCGTGCCCCGGTGTTCGGCCACGGTCTTCCGGCGTGGACCGAGCATCTGCAGCCGGATGGTGGGACGCGGTGCGTCCTCGTCGTACAGCGATCCCAGAGCACCCATCGACATGGCTTCGCGCACGGTGGCCGGCTCGTGGGGCAGGGCGCCGACCATCAGTTCGTACAGGATGACGCCGAGCGAGTAGACGTCCGAGCGCGTGTCGACGGTTTCGACCCTGGCGCCGGCCTGCTCCGGGCTCATGTATTCCGGGGTGCCGATGACGCTGCCGTGCACGGTCACGAGCGTCTGGTCCCCGATGCGATCGCCGAGCGCCTTGGCCACGCCGAAATCGATGACCTTCACGCGCGGCCGTCCGTCGACCTCGGTCACGAGGACGTTCGACGGCTTCACGTCGCGGTGCAGGATCGTCTTCTGATGCGCGTGCTGGATGGCCGCGCACACCTGGCGGAAGAGGTCCACCCGGTCGCGTACGGAAAGGCGATGGGTGCGGGCGTAGTCCGTGATCGGCTCGCCGTCGACGTGTTCCATCACGAAGTAGGGTTGGTGACGATCAGTCGCGCCCGCGTCGTGGACGCT
>Ga0209949_1001659_pt1 | contig 10643 bp, 13 predicted proteins | sample SalPonC_black_MG_FD_185711 | JGI IMG/M metagenome (GOLD analysis project Ga0209949, IMG submission 185711) | Salt pond soil microbial communities from South San Francisco under conditions of wetland restoration - Salt Pond MetaG... | ecosystem: Environmental > Aquatic > Marine > Intertidal zone... | reverse complement strand
TTGCCCTCGGCATCAATCCGGACGGCATCTTTGGTGTACATTTTTTGGAGAGCGGCGTGGTCGCCCGAGTTATAGGCAGTCATGAAGCTGCGGGCAAAGGTGTGCATGTCGGCCTCGTCGTTGGCAGATTGGGCATGAAGAAGTATGGTGCAGCCTAACAGAGCTGCAAGAAGAAGTGATTTTCTCATAGTATAAAATGGGTTTTGTTGTGTGGCGGCACACCTGCGAGGTATGCCGCCACTTACCAATGATGAATTAATAATTGATTTCCATTGACATGGTAATCGGCTCCAATACGGTGTGTTTGGCTTTTATCCCCGCGTTTTTCGGATCATTGATGATGGCGCCCAATAATTCCAAGTCGGTCGCTTCAATGACCAACACGACTGAGTTGGGATCGTCCACATCCTGGAAAGCCTTGTAACCGCTAATGGCCGGTGCAAAAAGGTCTAAGCGGTCCTGGTGGCCTGCTATCCAGGTTTTTGCATCGCCTACTTTGTGTCTTACTACTACTGTTTTCATAGTTGTTGTATTAATGGTTGCGCCTACTCTAACCGGTTTTCGGCTTCCCCGCTTGTTTTTCTATCCTGCGTAGCCGGCCAAGGTTTCTTGCAACGGCCTGAAGTTTACGCCCAATTCCTTTTTCGCCAGGCTATTTTGGTAAACCACCACGGGCTGCCCTACTGCCGGCTGCTTATTGAGCATCAGCGAAATATCCGACACCCGATAGCTTTCGCTGGACAGGAGGTAGTTTTTACCGTGCAGGTTTGGAAGGATGCCCGCCTTGTAAACCGATGCTGCCACATCTTTCACATCCACGTTTGCCCAGTACACATCCTGATCGTAAAGCATTTGGATAAATGGATTCGGGGCAATTTTATTTTTGAATAAAAATTGCAGGCCCATCGAAGTAGAATCTTCCCGCTTCGACATCGCCATGCCCATGACGCCCACCGGCGAAACGGTGGTGATCTCAAAACCTGGATCAGGGTGATCGGCGATGAATTGGTCGACGACCCGGTTGGCAAGGAACTTCGCTTGCGCATACGGGTGGTTTTCTTCACTGAAGTAAAAAGGATCCTCTTCATTGATTGTGTCACCTTCGGCTTTGCCGGCCGGCAATTGCGGGAAGTTGGTATTCATAGCCGCTACCGAAGCGATGAACACCACCTTTTTCACGGTTGGCGTTTCGCTGACCACCCGCAGGAAATTCTCCGTGCCTTTGATGGTGGGGTCGAACAGATCCCGCTGCGGGTCTTCCACGTCCAACTGAAATGGCGTGCCGCCATGCACGAGGAGGTCGCAGCCTGCGGCAAAGGCCTGCAACTGCGCCAGGTCCTGCACGTCGAGCGGCACGAGTTCCATGTTTTCCGCATTTTTGAGAGCGGACAGGTGCGCATATTTTTCTTTGTTGGAAATATCGGTGGCCGATACCTTGACCCGGTAACCATTTTCCAAAAATTGTTGGGTGACGTAGCTGCCGATGAAGCCGGCACCACCGATGATGCCTACGGTTTGCATGGTTTTGGTGTTTTGGAGATCAGGGTGATCTTTAAAACCACCCTGATCCCGGTGAAAAGAATTTTCCCTACTGCACCCGGCTCATCCGGCGGTAGATCTGCACGGCTTTGATCTTATCGTACATCGCCCCGAATTTTTCGCCGGCGGCCACGTAGGCCGGGGCCTCGTGGATCTTCGTGTAAGCCTCCGCACCGGGCCACACGCCCTCGAAGTAGTAGCGGTAGTCATCGGCGTCTTTCGCTTTGTACAGATAATAGCCCGCGCCGGGGTATCCCAGCTCCGCGATGATGCCGTTCATCTCGGTAAGCGCGGCCGACCAGTCCGCCTCGGTGACGCCCTCGGGCAGATCGAACAGGTGGATGCTCCGGTCGGCGGCCGGGGCGGGCGGTGCGTCGCCGTTGTAGATCTCCCGTACGCACAGGTAGTTATCGCCTTGCTTTTCCCAGACGACCATGTACTTGCCCGTACCCGTTACCTTGCCGGCGGCGTCCTGGTAGGTGGATTTGCCGGTTTCCGTCACGGTGTTGCCATTGGCATAAACATCCAGCACTTCAAAGGAATAGGTCCGGCCGGCCGGTGTGTTGGCAAACTCCTGTTCCTGTTGTTTCCGGATCGCGTCTTTGCCGGCCAGCATCGGCGCGCCGTCGGGCATACTGACGGCATCGTCGGCGTACAGGGCCATGAGGGCGTCGATGTCCTGGGTGTTCAAAGCAGCGGCCCAGGCATTTTCCAGGTCCTGAATGTCGGACTTGACCTGCGTCAGGTCGGCGGGCGTCTCGGCGGTTTGCTGGCAGGCGGTGAAAGTCAGCAGGCAGGCGGCCGACAGGATGAAGAGGAAGTTGAATCTCATAGTAATTTTTGTTTTGATGAAAATGAAATATCGAGGTGGAGCAGCCCTGCTACCGGCTGCCTCCGTGCTCATTCCTTAGTTGCCTTCTTCGGCCAGGGCGGCCCGTGCTTTCGCGGCGCCTTCCTTCGAGCCTTCCATGCCCAGCGCAACCGCCCGGTCGTAATGTTCCACCGACTTGGCGTAGTCCTTGGTTACCAGGTAGTACTCCCCCATGCTGTCGTAGGCATTGGGTTCGTCAGGGGCTAGTTCGAGGTATTTCTCGAAGGCAACCTTGGCTTTGTCCATCTCCTCGAGCGCCATGTAGCTATAGCCTAAGGAGTTGTAGCCGCCTCCGTATTCGGGGCGCAGCTCCAGCAGGCGCAACAAGTGTTGTACAGCTGCCTTGGGGTCTTTGCTGATCCAGGAGGCGCCGGTAGCCGCCAATTCGTGCGCTTGAGCCGTGTTGGGGTAGGCCGCAGTCAGCGAAGCCATGAAGGGGGCGGGATCGGCTTTCGGATCCTTTTCCAGGGCTTGCAGGGCTTTTCGCACAATCTGCTCGCCTTCGTTGAAGCCGGCGGGGTCAATGGCCAGAGCCGGCTTAATGAAAGCAGCGGCTTTTTCGTACTGTCCAAAAGACGTTTCCGCGAAGGCCAGATAGGCATAAGCCATGAAGAAATTGGGGTCGGTTTGCACGGCGGTTTTCAACCCGTCGAAAAAGTCGGGGATATTAGCGTTCTCGGCCGCCTGCAGGGCTTTGCCGTACTCGGCTTTCGCCGTTTCCGATGGGGTGGAGATGGGCAGGAGAAGTTCCTGCGCGTTGAGGATCATCATATTGCCCAAAAACAGGGCGATGAAAAAGAAGATGGGTTTCATAGTGAATTATTTATTCAAAAAAATGGTGTTAGTTCAAGTTGCGAAGCATACGATAGCGCTGCGTGTACTCTGCAACTTCGGTTCGTGCCTTATCGATTGAAAATTCGAACACTATAAAGATGCGGGCAAGGCCGGAGAGCGCCTTTCACCTATTTTACAAAAGCATGAACCTATCTTACAGAAGGAGAAAAAAAGGTAGGACTTATTTTACAACAGCAAGTAAATAAAGTGCCAATCAATTGACTATCAACTACTTTATAAAATGACTTGGGCTTTTGCCAAATTACCACGGGCGGTTGGTGCAAACCCCTTCAATCGAGCCGAGGTAAACGTACCATTCCGTTCCCGTGTAATTAAGTTCTACTGCAATGCCTTCTGCCAATGTTTGAACATAAGCTTTTGTTGCCGCATAATTAGCAGAATAAGGTGTGCCTTGAAAAGAGAGGGAGACTTGGTGACTAGGAGATGGGGAGAGTGACATACCCCGTCAATTTACATGGTTACTCCATCTGCTCGTCTCCAAGTCATCTTGTCACCCAGTCGTTTTCGGAAAAACGTCCGTGATACTGTCGTAACGCTGTTTTGGTGTTCTGGAATAGGAGTATTTGCGGTTACAAAATGTTAAGCACAGGCCAATCTCTCCATTTTCAATCAACCAAAGTTTCCTTTATCACTCTTTTGACTTCAATGATTTCTTTTTTTGAAAGCTTGGCCAGGGATTTGGTAATTCTTCTTTTATCGATTGTTCGGATTTGATCAATTACAACCCAGTTATCATTTCCTTGAAAACTGATCTTAACCCTTGTTGGGTAGTTCTTCGATTTTGAAGTTATTGGTGCTATGATAACTGCTCTCAGAGGTCGGTTCATCTCATCTGGTGAGATGATCACACAAGGTCGCGTTTTTCTTATTTTGCTGCCGATAGTTGGATCCAGATTGACGATCACAACCTGGTATTGGGTCAACTTTTTCATCATTCTTCCAGCAGTTCATCCTCAAAAATGTCATTGATCAGCAATTCGTCATCTCCTCTTTCGTGCATTTCCTCAAAAGCCGCCTCCCATCCTTCTCTGGGATGATGCGCTGGCTTAAGAATCAGGTAGTCTTCTTCAAAGATCAATTCTACTTTATCAGTAATCTGATATCGCTCTAAAATGGTCTTTGCCAGTCTGATTCCTTTTGAATTTCCTATTTGAATGATCGGTATTTCCATTGCATTAAATTGTAATTACTTTATAATTACAAATTTGCTGATTATTTTTTTTCCAGTCAACGAATTGCGGATTTTTTCGAGCTGCCTGTCGTCGGGTTTTCACTGTGGCTTGTGCCCAACTCGAAGGTGCCCTGCTCCAGTCGCTTGGCGTAAAAGGCAAAGCCGGAGCGATCCCACACCAGCAATCGGATCTGATTGCGACGATGGTTGACGAATATATAGACGTCTCCCGATAATGGATCGCTCTTCATATACTGACGCACCATACCGCTGAGTCCGTCGAAACTCTTGCGCACCTGCCTGCCGGCATAGGCAGGTATCGGCCACGCCTGTGTAGAGAAAGTACCGGTGAGTGCTGCCAAGGGAAAGCATAGCTTAGCGAACAAGTTCTATGAGTGACTGCAAATCATCCAGCGATATATCTCTGTGAATACGTATTTTCACGCCATTGGGATATTCTACCTCCAAGCCCGGAAAGCTTGAGGATGTATCCGAGGAAGACAACAGTTCTACAAATCCCTCCTCTTCTTTGGCCTGACTGCTGCGATAGCGCCTCAGCCAGTAAGCGAATACGGCTTTGGGCAGATCATGGGACCGGCAGAAGTCATCTTGCTTCTCAGGCCGGCTGAGATTCTGCTCGATAAGGGGAAACATATCCTCTGCACTGCGTCGCTTCGTGGTCGGTTCGGTCATGGTGTTTTGGAGGGCAAGTTAAGGCAGGTTGATTAGTAAGAAAAGATGCCCTTCGTCGTAGGCTTACGATTTAAGCACCCTTAAGATGCTCAATCCTCACTACCTTTTATAATCTAGCCGGGGGCAAATCGCAAGTGCGTCCCCAGTAAGTTTTTTATTTCGAAACCAATTCGTATCGTATAAGGTAAGCTTCATCTCCATTGTGTACCATTGATATTCCCCATTGAAGGCCTTCTCCCCTCACAGTTGATTGAGTTAAATCTTGTCTGAATACACCAGGAGCTTTTGGACAGTTTTTTACTTTTACACCCAACTTATTGCTCATAAAATCTATGCCGTCTGGAGCATATTCAAATGTATTACTCAATGATGCTATTGCCCCTATTCCCGTGCCTTGTTGCCACAATATCACTTCATGGCTTCCAGGTAATATTGGATTGTCGAGCTTAGTAAAGGGACCCTCAGGATATTTTGAAAAGGCAGCACCCATTTGAGTATGAACCGGGCCACTATCTCCGTTTACTCTGCCACGTCCTTTGTAATAGAGCCAATACAAGCCATTCCGGTATAGTAATGAAGCATCATCTACCCGGTAGCTGTCAAATTTATCAGGTTCAGGACTAACCTTCAATATGGGGTCATGACTCAAACGAGTAAAAGGCCCTGATGGGGAATCGGAAATGGCAAGCCCAATTGCTGTAATATCAGTAGTCGAATTATTCTCAAATGCTCCCTCTTTGTTACCCGGCGTGGGTTTTACTCCTGTATAATAGAGGTAATATTTACCATTTGCATAAAGGATATTGGGTGTAAATGTTGCCTGTGAATCAAATGTATTCTTTTTTCCCAGGCCTAAGATCTCTCCCTCTTCTTTCCAGGTATATCCTTCATCTCTGGATGTAGCATACCAAAGTGTCCCCCAATAACCGGGACTCCGACCGTATACTTTTGTATAGTACACATAATAAGTATCTCCTACTTTTATTACATCACTGGGATCTCGTCTTGTACACCCTTTTTCGTAACCAATACCAGGTAGCTTATCATATGTAAATTCAATTTTCTCAAATCTTTCTCTCAAATCTTTTACTTCCTGACCTTGGACTGATGTAAGGCTAATAAACATTGCTATTATTACAATTATATTTTTCATTTTAACTTCTTTATTTTTGTAACTATTTTTGATACTTTCATTTGGCTTTGTTGCATGAATAATCTTCGGAACATGGGCTAAAAAGAAAAGTGGGCTGGAAGTTTTATATTTGGTTTTACCACAAACTAAACTTAAAACCACCCAGCCCATGTCGAAGATACAACTTGTCAGCCAAGAAGAAAAGTCTTCTGCTAAAGCAAAGTACAAAGTCAAGAATTGGTCCGTCTACAACCAGTCTCTGGTGAATCGAGGAAATATCACTTTGTACTTCGATGAGTCGGTATTGGATAGTTGGTACGCCAAGGGGCCAGTTCAAAAAGGTGGTCAATTTATCTACAGTGACCTTTGCATAGAAACCTTGATGATGCTCAAGACCCTGTTTCGCTCGCCTTATCGACAGACAGAGGGTTTTGCTCGTTCCTTTTTGAAACTCTTGGGTATTGAAGAATTGAAGGTTCCTTCTTATACCCAGATCAACCGACGGGCAGCGACGCTGGGCATTGAACCTTTTGACATTCCCCCTTCCAGTTCTCTGCACATCGCCATCGACTCCACTGGAGTCAAGATTCATGGCGAGGGAGAGTGGAAAGTCAGAAAACATGGGTACAGCAAGCGCCGGATCTGGCGAAAGCTTCATCTTGGTGTTGACCCCAAAACGGGATTCATCTATGCTCACACGCTGACTGAAAATAATGTTGATGATGGTTCTCAGTTGGAGCCTTTGGTCGATCAGATCGAAGAACAGGTGGACGAAGCTTCCGGCGATGGCGCCTACGATATGGAGAAGTGCTGGGACTGTTTGGAGGAAAATGACATCATCGGCATTATTCCTCCCAGAGAAAACGCCGTCTACTGGGCCGATGAAAAGGGAAATATATTGGATCACCGCCGAAATAAAATTCTTGAACAAATTGATACAGTCGGCCTGAAACAGTGGAAGAAAAATAGTGGCTACCACAAGCGAAGTTTATCAGAAACAGCCATGTTTCGTTTTAAGATGATTTTTGGGCCGATGCTCTACTCTCGAAAACTGCGAACTCAGAAAAATGAAACAGCATTGAAGATAAAGCTGATCAATATAATGACAGCCCAAGGTATGCCCGATTCTCATAAAGTTGAAGTTGCTTGAGAGAAGGGATGGATAAGGGGCTTCATCTGTTGAAATTATTCATGCAACAAAGCTCAATCAAAGTGTCATTAAACTCCATGCTATCTATTACAAACAAAAGCCCCGACCGAAATGGCCAGAATGGGACTAGGATTGGAGGGAGCGTATGCTGAAAAGACAACTTTGAACCTGCAACCGTATTAAGCCAGGTAAGCTTACTTTTCTAAAAGCCCTAAATCGCAATAGTCAAACGAAAAGAGGCAATTCAGAGGAATTCTTTCGCCCCTTGAGCAACGAAAGGCAAAAGGGCCATAGCGAAAAAAATCGTCCGTCTTCGGCGGGAAAATAGTCAAATAGACAAATAGTCAAGAGCCCTGTACGCAACGACAGGAAAACCCGTAGGACTTAAGGACGCTGTAGCGGTACAGCTCACCGCTACCGCGGTAGAAGCTGTAGAACCACGCGAAGTCGCTATCGAACTCCGTAGCGCTCCAGTAGAAGCCGTTGCCGCCAAGGTTGCCGAAGTCGCCACTGGAGTGACGCCAGCCGCCTAGCCGCGCAGAGAAACCGCTGTTACCGCCCTCAATCATTGCCTTGTAAGCCGCCTGACCACCATCCGAGGCATCATCATCCGCCCCGCCGAAGCGCTTGGCCAAATCCCGCCATTCCTGGTCGGTGGGCAGTCGCCAGCCCTGGCCCAGGGACGCACAAGCTCGTTTGGCAGCCTCCCAGGTGTAGAGACGGCCGTATTTGGCGCAATTGGCCGGATCGTTATCGTAACACCAGGAATCGGAGACCCCATAATTGAGATTTTCGGTCATCCAGGTCAGTCCGTCGGCGGTGTATTGAATGGTGTTATAGTTTTGTCCTTTCAGATTAACACTGCCCTTTCTCGGAAAGTCGCTTAATTGCTCTGACGGCTTAAATTCATCCTTTTGACAGCTCCCCACAATGAAAATTCCCATCATGATGAGCATAATTGAAATGGTTATTTGTCTCATGACTTAAGTTTTTTGGTTCACTAACCTGTTTAACCATTTCTATATAGGGATATCACCTTTTCGACAGGCTAGAATTAATTTATTTCAATTCTCTGTTTTTTGCAATGACGATTCTCATTAAAGTGAATGACTTGAATGTAGAAACTCAATAGGAATGATTTTATTCGGAGATATAAAGAAAGATTGGAACAACGGAAGCGATGGGGCAATTCACGACAACTAATTCATTTACTTTCTAAAAAATGACCTCTCGAGAGCGAGGCGGCCCCTTGTCGGAATGATCCGGCAGGGGGCTTTTCATTGCAGGAAATGCTAAGATAGCTTGATGGAAAGTTGACCAACATTCAGAAGGCAAGCAATTTATGAATGTGATTGATTGATAAACCTTCAAAATTTGAGCCATGACAAAGCAAAAGCAAATGAAAATTTCTGAAACGACCAATTCCAGCAAGGTGTCCAAAAAGCACCGCGAAGTATTCAAGCGCATCTCGAAGAATACGTTCCGGAAGTAATTGTGCCGAGCCAAAGCGCATTATGAGGATATTTTGGTCTTTTTAGAGATGGATGATGAAGCTTTGCTTCAGGTCCATCGGCAGTAGAATGGCGCAAGATCATCTGGAAGAATATTGACCAAATTAGGTTGAAGTACATCGGAAAGGCCATAAGTAGGGCTCCCTCAAAAAGTCGGCTGTTCGGCTGTTCCCAACAACTTCTCCCAGGCCTTGTATTGCATGTGTATCTCCAATAGAAAACAATGTGCATTTTACAAAACAGGGAATTATACCGTATTAGCACTTAACTATGCTGGCACGCAATAAACTGAAAATTCGCAGGATGTTCAGAGGCAGCCGAGTATAAGCATTATCATAGCTATTGTGGAGCCACTTTATTTTCTTATCCTGCCGTACTTTTTTAATATTTTAATTACCTCTTTCTCCGGCAGTTCATAAACTGTTGTATTGTTTTTTCCAACCATGGTTTCGGCAGCAACCAGCGCATTTAATATTGATTCTTCGGTGGCCTGAGCCGTTGCCTGGAAAAGTACTGACATTTTATCATTGGGAATCATTTTTACCAACTGGTCTTTTTCTCTGTCAGCGGCCCCCGAATTAGCGGTAGAAAATGCAATAAAAATATCTCCGGAACCATTTCCGCCATACCCACCTAGTCGGCTGATGCCTATAGGTATCCTGCGGGCAAGTCTCTTTAACTGGTGCGGAAGTAGTGGGGCATCCGTAGCCACAATAACGATGATAGAACCTCTGTCTTCTTCAGACTTTAATGGGTCCCAGATAATCATACGGTCAGTTATTTCTTTGCCGACCGGGACACCTGCAATCGTGAGTGATTCGCGAGTACCATAATTTGCCTGAACCAAGACACCTAGTGTATAGGTGGTAGTATCAATTTGTACTTTGCGTGAAGAGGTGCCGATCCCTCCTTTAAATTTGTGGCAAATCATTCCGGTGCCACCTCCCACATTTCCTTCTTCCACCGGCCCTGATTTAGCATTATTCAAGGCAGAAAAAGCGTGTTCTTTTTTGACGTGAAAGCCATTGATATCATTCAGGTCTCCATCGTAGGTTTCTGCCACTACAGGTAAAGCCCAAAATACATCGGGTTCGTCGGGAAGTGGGTCAAAATGGTTGTTTTTAAATTGCCATTCCACGACGGCATCCCTTACCACCCCAACGCTATGTGTATTGGTGATCATGATCGGCCCCTCAAGGAAACCTGATTCTTCTACCCAGGTGGTTCCTGTCATTTCTCCGTTTCCATTCAGGCTGTACCATCCTGCAAAAACGGGATCATAATCTTGCCCTCGTGGAAAAACTGCCGTCACCCCGGTGCGGATCGGGCCTTCTCCTACCACTAATTTACCTTCTCCGGATATTAATGTTGTATGCCCTACCTCAATGCCCTTTACATCAGTAATCGCATTGAGAGCGCCTGTTTTTCCTTCAAGAGGTATTCCTAAATCCCTTGCCCTGTTTTTTTGTCCATATACCTGGCAGGTAAAAAGTAAGACAATTGAAATTATAAAAATATTCTTCATATTGGTTGGTTTTAATATGGGCCAACGTGCGGTGCATGCGCCGGCCCGACGGCTGGACGTTATGCACATTGTTGTACAAAACCTAAAGGTAACTGAAGCGGGCACCTAAGCAGCCGGTTCGTTACCTTTAGCCTTATTTCATATTCTAAACATCAAGATGATGAAAAAAAACGGTAATTGAAAGAGCCTGTGCTCA
>Ga0209949_1001654_pt1 | contig 10657 bp, 11 predicted proteins | sample SalPonC_black_MG_FD_185711 | JGI IMG/M metagenome (GOLD analysis project Ga0209949, IMG submission 185711) | Salt pond soil microbial communities from South San Francisco under conditions of wetland restoration - Salt Pond MetaG... | ecosystem: Environmental > Aquatic > Marine > Intertidal zone... | reverse complement strand
ATGATTTCAGCGCCCGTAAAGGCGATAGGCTGGTCCTGGGCGGCTGAACGGATGGGAAGCGCCAGAACGAGGAACAAAACAATAAGTAAAGGAGAGTTGAGGAATCGATGGTGATTCATAGATAGAGCCTTGTTGGTTTGGATTTAAGGCTCTATTGTACCATTAATTTTATCGATTTGAAAGGGCTATACTCTGGCAGCCCTTTCTGAGGATCGTTTATCTGACAGCGTTAGCAATCTTATCAATATAATCGAGCTTTTCCCACGTAAATCCTTTTCGCCCGAAATGACCGTAGGCGGCTGTCTCTCGAAAAATTGGTTTTTTGAGGTCAAGACGCTCGATGATTCCCGCCGGTGTAAGATCAAACACTTTATTGACAGCTTTAGCGAGCTCAATATCGCTTACTTTGCCGGTTCCATACGTGTGTACGCTAACTGATACAGGATCGGCCACACCAATCGCATATGCAACCTGAACGAGGCATTCCTCGGCCAGACCGGCGGCAACAATATTTTTTGCAACATGTCGGGTGGCATATGCCGCGCTGCGGTCAACTTTAGATGCGTCTTTTCCGCTGAAAGCACCGCCGCCGTGAGCTCCGCGGCCACCATATGTGTCCACAATTATTTTTCGCCCGGTGAGGCCGGTATCGCCATGAGGGCCGCCGATTACAAACTTACCGGTAGGGTTGACATGAAGAATAGTTTCGGCATCCATCAGATCTTCAGGAATAACTGCTGATATAAGATTTTTCTTAATATCATTTTTGATGTCGTGCTGGGAAATACCCTCATCATGCTGTGTGGAAATCACAATTGTGTCTATGCGGGCCGGTTTATTGTTGTCGTCATACTCTACCGTAACCTGGCTCTTGCTGTCCGGTCCGAGGTAGGGCATTAAAGCCGTCTCTTTTCGAATATGTGCCAGTGTTTTCAGAAGCTGATGCGAGTACTGAAGAGTCATCGGCATGTACTCTTCAGTTTCGGTTGATGCATATCCAAACATCATTCCCTGGTCGCCGGCGCCCTGCTTCTTCTCTTCACTTGAGTCCACTCCCTGTGCGATATCCGGGCTCTGCTGGTGGATGGAGGAGAGGATTCCGCAAGATTCAGAATCAAACCGGTAGCTCGCCTTGGTATATCCTATATCCTTGATTACGTCACGCACGATTTCCTGAACATCAACATAGGCATCGGTTGTAACCTCGCCCGACACTATGGCAAGGCCGGTGGTTACCATCGTCTCAACAGCAACCCTTGAGTTGGGATCGTCTGTGAGCATAGCATCAAGAATAGCGTCTGAAATTTGATCGGCAATTTTATCGGGATGGCCTTCGGATACTGATTCAGAGGTAAAAAGATTTTTCATTCAATACAAAATTCATGGTTCAGATAATTAAGGCACCAAAAGTACAAAATATTCTTGATTAACACAGGGGGGTGTAGATTAGAGAATTGGGGGATTAGCGAATTAGAATATTGAGAATTAACTAATAAACCAATCACCTTTCACTGCCAAACAGATCCGATTCGTCACCACCCGGCTTCAACCCCAGGTACTGGTACGCCTTGCCTGTAGCCACACGCCCTTTCGGCGTCCTCTGCATAAACCCTTCTTTGATAAGAAACGGTTCGTACACTTCTTCGATGGTGCCTTTGTCTTCGCCTACGGCCACACCGAGCGTTCCCAGCCCAACCGGACCACCCTTATAGTTTTCAATAATTGCCTTCAGTATTCGCACATCCATCTCATCAAGGCCGTTTTTGTCTACGTCCAGGGCGTTGAGAGCTTTATCGGCAATCGCATCATCAATAGCGTCCAGTCCGTCGACCTGGGCGAAGTCACGTGTCCTGCGAAGCAATTTGTTAACAATTCTCGGGGTTCCCCGGCTGCGTCTTGCAATTTCATGAGCACCGGTTTCTGTGATGCCAAAGTTTAATATGTGGGCGGTACGCAGCGCAATTCTTTGCAAGAGCTCCACATCATAGTAGTCGAGGCGCATGTCGATGCCAAACCGTGCGCGCAGGGGAGCCGTAAGCAACCCTTTCCGCGTAGTAGCGCCAACGAGTGTAAACCGATTCAGCTCAATCTGGACACTGCGTGCGTTGGGACCGGAGTCAATCACAATATCCAGTTTATAATCTTCCATAGCAGAGTAGAGGTACTCTTCCACGACAGGGTTAAGCCGGTGAATTTCATCAATAAAAAGTACGTCGCCTTCCTCCAGGTTGGTAAGCATACCGGCAAGATCTCCGGGTTTTTCGAGTACCGGGCCCGTGGTGGGTTTGATTTGAACACCCATTTCCCGCGATATGATATAGGCGAGAGTTGTTTTCCCCAGGCCGGGAGGGCCTGAGAGGATCACGTGGTCAAGCGCCTCGCTTCTTTTCCTGGCCGCCTGGATAAAGACACTCAAATTCTGAATTACTTTCTTCTGTCCAACAAATTCCTGTATAGAAGATGGGCGCAGTGTTTCTTCAACAACGGGTTCCTCCTCTTCAGGATTTAACAGGGGATTTTGCACGATATTTGAGGCGATTTAATCTGTTTATAGTTTGTTAATTAATAATAGGTAAATTCCAATGAAAGTTCAGACCCAGAAATAATCATTCGAATGAGTTCCATAAACAAGAAAAAGGATAAGCGGAGCACACAAAACAAATCCGAGTCAGAACCCGATCCCAAGGATATAGGTAAGCAGAAGACTGGTGGAAACAGCAAGACGCCGCATGATCAGCTTTCAAAAAAGGGCCCCGAGTACTTTATGAATTATGAGCTTAGCTGGCTTGAGTTCAACTGGCGGGTTCTGGCACAGGCGGAAGATTCTAAAATGCCGCTTTTGGAGAGGATAAAATTCATCGGAATTGTTTGCTCCAACCTGGATGAGTTTTTTCAGAAAAGAATTGGCGGACTTAAGCGCCAGATTCATGCAGGTGTAACTGAGCTGTCGGTTGACGGACGAACGCCGGAGCAGCAGTTAAAGGAGATCAGAAAAGACGTGCTTAAAATGATCCGCGAATACCGGCGCTGCTACTTTGAAGACCTGTTGCCGCTATTGGAAAAAGAGGGTGTTGAAATTGTGCTGTTTAAAGATTTGCCGGAGAATTTGAGGGATGAGGCCGTCGATTACTTTGAGTCGCAGCTTTACCCGATTATTACACCGCTTGCTGTGGATGAAGCCCATCCGTTTCCGTTTATATCAAATAAAAGCCGTTCTCTTGCGGTAAAGCTGAAGAGCCCGGAGTCGAATGAGGTCCATTTTGCACGGATTAAAATACCTTCAAACAGGCCAAGATGGATCAGGCTGAAAGGAGCTAAAAAGAAAATTGTACTTGTATCGGTCAGCGATATTATAACCGAGATGATCGGCAGGTTTTTTTCAGGTATGGAGATCATATCGGCCAATTTATTTCGTGTAACAAGAAATGCCGAGCTTGGGCGGCAGGATGAAGAAGCGGATGATCTGCTCGAAATGATTGAAGATGAACTCAGGGAGCGGCGATTTGCAGAAATTGTGCGGCTTGAAACAGACAAGAATATGCCTCAGGACATGAAACAGTACCTGATGGATAATCTGAATGTTAAAAAGAAAGACCTAATTGAAATGACGGGCCCGATTGGCCTGGCCGACTGTACCCAGCTTTATGATATTAATGGTCTGAACCATCTCCGTTTTCAGAAATGGATTCCTGCACTCCATCCCGTGCTGCGACACGAAATGGAGCAGGATGCACCAAATATTTTTGAAGTGATTGAGAAGGGAGACTTCATGGTTCATCACCCCTATCATAGCTTTGAAACATCTACACAGCGGTTTGTGGAGGAGGCTGCATCAGACCCCGATGTTCTGGCTATTAAACAAACGATGTACCGCACCTCGAGCGACTCTCCCCTGATGCATGCGCTGATGAGAGCAGCCGGCGAGGGAAAGCAGGTGGCGGTGCTTGTGGAGCTGAAGGCGCGCTTTGATGAAGAGAGAAATATTACGTGGGCACAGAAACTCGAGAAAGCGGGCGTGCACGTATCTTATGGAATTGCAGGACTTAAAATTCATTCGAAGCTGACCATGGTTGTTCGTGAACAAGACGGCGATCTGCAGCGATATGTTCATATCGGGACCGGCAACTACCATCCGCATACAGCCCAGCTTTATGAAGATCTCGGGTTTTTTACGGCCGACAAACAAATCGCGTCTGATATCACAGATGTTTTCAATTTATTGACAGGCTACGCGCCCAAACAATCCTATAAGAAACTTCTTGTTGCTCCGCGATATATGCGTAATGGAATCAAAGAGATGATAGAGAGAGAAATCATGTCTGCCAATGAGGGTAAGAAAGCACGCATTATCGCAAAAATGAACAGTCTTGAGGATCCGCGAACAATACATCTTCTTTACGAAGCCTCGAAAGCCGGAGTTGAGATCGACTTGATTGTAAGAGGTGTTTGCAGGCTGATTCCTGGAAAAGATGGATTGAGTGAAAATATAAGGGTGCACAGCATAGTAGGCCGGTATCTTGAACATTCCAGGTGTTACTATTTTTACAATAAAGGTGAGGAATCATTTTGGATTGGGTCAGCCGACTGGATGCACCGGAACCTCGATGCCAGGGTGGAAATTCTGACACCGGTTGAGAGCAGCGGTCTGAAAAAGTATCTTTGGTTCATGCTGAACTTATATTTAAACGACAACCGTCAGCGATGGATGATGAAACCCGATGGCCACTATATAAGAGTGGATAGGAAGAAAGGTGAAGAGAGCAGATCGACACATAACATCCTCATGGAGCATGTTAAGAGCAACCAAAGCCCGGTTCCAAAATCTGAGAACTAAATCTGCACTCTTTAAAAAGTATTTTACATTTTACAGTGTGGCAGTTTAAGGGTTATGTATGGCATCATCAAAAAATGTACCGGGTACATGTTAGGTTAGAACAATAGTTTAATGACCGATGTACCGGCTCATAACAGGCTTGTTTTTCCTGAAAAGGAGCGGATAGTACAGGATATTCTCAATATTACATATACTTGATTCAATAGTGGAAGAAGAGCTATTTTTAGGCACACCAGAATGAGGCGCAGTTAATCCGATGATAAGTTACAGTTGTGAAGCGACAGTTATGTTCTGCGATATTCGCAATTTTACGATGCTTTTTGAAAAAGAAGATCCTATTAAAGCAATATCGTTTGCAAACGAGGTTCTTGCTGTTTTAGGGAATGAAGTGGAAAAGAACAACGGAGTGGTTGATCGGTTCACAGGTGATGGATTCCTTGCGCATTTTGGTGTCGGCAGATCTGTTTCAAACCACGCCGATATGGCCTGCCGGTCGGTAATAGATATGCGGGACTGTCTGACTCAAATCAATTCAAAAAGGTATCTGAAGACGGAAAACGTGCTGAACATCGGGATGGGTATTCATTCAGGTGAAGTGGCGGTAGGAGAAATAACGTCGGGCAAAATTACTCAGAAAACAATTCTTGGGGACACAGTAAATACTGCATCAAGGATTGAGTCGTTGACCAAGTTTTTTGCCGTAGACACCCTGATTTCAGAAAGCACAAAAAATCATCTTTCTGAGGAATGGATGCTTCAAAAAATGCCGCTCAAAAAGCTGAAAGGTATCGAACGGAATGTGCAGACGTATTGGCTGCTCCCTATGAACTAAATATTTTAATAGACCAATGAAAATTACTGTTGAAGACGGAAGCCAGATCAGCGAGGACGCGGTTAAAGAGCTCGAAAAGCATTCTGATATGATCGAGTGTCAGTGCCCGAATAAGCTGATCGACATCCTGCAAAAAGTAAGAGAGTTTACAGATTACACTGAAGAGTGTATAGATAAATATCCTGAAGACAGGGATACGCACAAATGGCTTAAATCATCCGCCATCAATATCGATCAATTGCTGTCTACAACTATAATTCAGCTGGCAAGATTTGAGGGGTTCATTGATGCAAACAATGAGTTTGTTGATCGCGGAGAGGGAAAATAAATGAGTGTGTGAAGTAAATGGTGTGATGCTGTTAGCAAGTCCGCGGATGAGCCCTCCAGATATGATCTGGCACCTGGAATTCTGACTCGTCTTTAACCGACAGGTGAGAATTGACATGAGGAGGGCATAGCAAAACACCATCAAAGGTCATTCCGTACTCTGATACGCTCACCTTTTGCGCGCGAAGCGATATCTCCAAACCACTTTCCAGTTTTTAAACGATGATCTTAACCTTGTCCCCTTGCAAAACGTAGGGTTTGCATAGCCCTGATGACATTAGTTAAAACAAGGTGAAATGAACTGAGATGTTTTCTACTCACCCAGCCTGGATAGAAGATCACCTGCTCTTTCAGAATGTGCACCCTCGCCTGATGCTATCTGCCTTAGCTGCTGTACAGATCGGTTGACGTCACCCTGGCTCAGGTATATATTAGATATATACCATTGAGTATTCTCAGAGATGTAATCCGGAATAACATCACGCCGCTGACTATCCAGTTCCCGGAAATTTTCGAGACTTTGATCGAATTTCGAGAGGTTATATGTCAATATTCCAAGGTTATAGTGAACAAGTATTTTTTGAGCCGAAGTAAGCGTGCCCGATGTGAGGCCGTTGAGTATTTCAGTTGCTTGCTCTGTATTGCCGGAAAGGGCTAAGGTTAGGGCGCGATTGATCTGCTGATCATTCTGAGCTGCATCCGGGCTTTCATCACGAAAGATATTGCTGCCAAGCATTTGCGTAAGTTCTATTTCTGAAAGAGCATATGCTGCCGGCTTAGTATCGCTTTGATAAGAAAAGATATACAGCAAAGACGATACAAGCACCAAGGCTGCAATAGACGCTGACCACAGGGAAAAGAGCCTTTTTGGAGATGAGTTATTATTATTGGTATCTGACTCGTCGACCCTGAAATTTTTATTACGGTACAGATCCGTAAGGTTCAGTTCGGTTTCAAAAAGCTGGTAGTACTTTTTGTCGCTGAGAAACAGTTCCCACAGTAAGTCCTCTTCGTGGTCGTTAAGTTCTCCGTTTATATACCGGGTAATTTGTATACTGATCTCTTTTTCTGTCATTCTTTTGCTTTAATCTTGACGATACATTGTGTATGTATGATCAGTAAAAGAGGAATTCCTTACACTTTTTTTTAAAATTTTTATAGTTGTGTTTCCACGCATTCATTTAACTTATTAATAACTCTGTGCTTACGGGTCCATGCATTATTCACGGAAATATCAAAATGGTCGGCCACATCTTCAGCTGAGGCATTCGGGAAGCTGAAAAAGTAATTAATGAATTCCCTGTAGCCCTTCCGGAGTTTTTCGGTACAGTATTTAAGAATATTCTGTTTTTCTTCATCAATAAGCTCCCAGATTTGAACAGGCTCATGAAATGGTTCGCTGGCAAGATTTTCAATGTCGGGCCGGTTTTTCTCTCTTGCTATCTTAATGTAGTTATGACGGGAGGTTTTCAGCATATAGGATAGCAGACCGCGCGGGTTTTCGAAATCATCTTCAAGAATCTTGTTAATTACGTACTCAAACATTCGCTGAATAGCATCGTCGGCGTCAGTGGAATCCGCCCCGCATTTCTTTCTCAGATATCTTTTTAAAATGGGAGTCGCTTCTGAGCACAGTCTGCTCGCAGTAAGCTGGTCGCCATTTTTAACCGCGTTTACTAACCCTGAATAGTCCATGATAGTTGTTGTTAATTACTCCCCTAGCCAAAAATTAAGATAATAGAACCTGTGAATTGCACAAATTAAAGATTGAAATTTTAAGGAATTTTAGATCAGACCTTTATTTCTAAAACTTACATATGTATCTCCTGCAATAATGATATGGTCTTCTACCGGAATACCCATTTCTTTTGCCACACCCGATATCCGTTTTGTCAGCTTCACATCAGCCGCCGATTCTTTTGCTCTGCCCGATGGATGATTGTGAACCAGTAAAAGGCTGTTGGCATTGTTGAGGATTGCATGGCGCATAACTTCAGATGGCTCTACAATTGTTGCAGTACTCCCCCCGGAACTAACTTGTTTATAGCCGGTCAGCAGCTTCGAATTATTCAGAAACCCAACAAAAAACAGTTCATTATGCTGATCGCGAAGAAGCGGACTAAAAAACGCAGCGGCATCTTCCGGGCTGGTGATAATCACCTGGTCTCCCAGCGATGAAATCTGTATTCGACGGGAGAGTTCAAACAGCGCCTCAAGGGTGATGGCCTTTACTTTTGCAATGCCCGGTATCACCTTCACTGACTGCCAGGTTTGCTTCGATAAATTTCGAAGCCCCCTGAAGTGATCGATAAGCGCCTGTGAGGTCTGTATGACGTTCATGCGCTTACTTCCGGTTCGCAGTAAAATAGCTAAAAGCTCTGCGTCGGATAGACTGTCGGGACCGTAGCGCATAAGCTTTTCACGCGGCTGTTCATCCGGGTTCATCTCTTTTACACTTCGGCTCAAAAATTGGTCTGCATCAAACTTTTCCTCAATCATCTGGCGTCTCCGTTTTTAACAGTATGAGTATAAAAGTGGAAGTGCCTTACAGAAAAAGTAAAAGTTTTTCTCTGGGTATTCTTTTATCGGAGCATATGTGATAAGCAAAACTTCAGGTTATTCAGCCATAACCGCGAAATATCGAGCGTTCAAAAAACTGTTATTCACTCTCCCTGTATTCCAGAATATCCCCCGGCTGACAATCGAGCGCTTCACAAATGGCTTCAAGAGTAGAAAAACGAATGGCCTTTGCTTTACCTGTTTTTAAGATAGAAAGATTTGAGATGGTCACGCCAACCTCCTCGGAGAGTTCGGTAAGACTCATTTTTCGTTTGGCCAGCATCACGTCCAGGTTGACAATAATAGACATATTATACCGTCAGTTTTTGTTCGTGATGCATACTTGTGGCCTGATTCAGAATTTCAGCAAAAAGAAAGCAGATCAATCCAGCAAATAGAAGCGTAAATTCAAAAGGCGGCGCAAGAATAGCGGCATTCGGTGACTGCAAGATAGCCTCAAGATTGATTTTGCTCAGCCAGTCGATTCCATACTTCAATGGCGCAGCAGCGATCAGCAGAAAAGCTACACGGCGAAGATCTATCCCGTTCTCAAGCGTATAAATTTTGTTTAGGGCCATCGCATTTAACGGTCGTTTCAGAATACTGAGAGCATAGAATATGTAGACGGGGATACAAATTTGAATGAGACCAAGTGCAATTGAAATCGGGGACAATGGACGACTACTCACATAAAATGTTTCAGCGCCTGATATAGATCCAAATATCACAGCATTTGTACCTAACACATCATTTATGGATGAGGCGCTGCTGTCGATATACGCAGAGATCCCAATCCAAAGAATCGATCCGCCACTGATAAGCGAGTAAATAAACAACCCGGTGAGTACCACAATAGGTATCAGCATGAGCGACCAGGCAAACTGTACAATAAATCTGAAAACTGAAATAACCGACCACCTGCCAAACGCTTTCATATCGTAAGCTCCTGCTCTTTTTGAAGTTTCACACCCTGGTCAAAACACCAGGCGATGGCGAGTAGAATAACTCCGAAGATGAGAAGCGCTGCCGGCAGGCTGGATGAAGCGTTAACGGCCTCTGCATTTTCAATCAGGAATTCGGAATGCAGGTCAGGCCGAACCCATGAGATCCATCCCCACATCAAAAACGGTGCAATTGTCACAAGGCTTGCTGTGATATATAAATAACGGGAATTCGCCCGGTTGAAGAAATCCGGCTTTCTGAGTCCTGATACAAATTTTCGAAGAAACCAGACGAAAGCAAAAGTATAGACACCCAAAAGTATGAACGAAACGACATTCAACTGAGCCATCGATTTATACTCGTTTCTGCTTAGTGGAATAGCAGGCGCAATCAAGCGAACCGGAAGCTTTCCGGCTGATTTACTTACCGTCAGATTCTTGACCTGCAAACCCATTAGTTTAATCTCTGATGAGCTTAGCTCAGAGTTGATTTTACTGACATCAACCATAACAGAGTCCGATATCGGAACTTTATACAAATTCCTTAGTGATGCAAAGTAGTACCCTTCCGTGTCGATACCCTTTTCTGTGTCTATGACCCGTTCAAAATTATAATAGTCTGACAAAAAGTTTTGTGAGATCCGGGTGGAATATTTAGTGGCTCCCTCAAAATTTGTATCCAAACCCACAAGCCCCGGCACAAGTGTATAGTAGTAACCGCTGGCAACAATTATTATAGCAAGTATCACAAGCGTAAGGTTGCAGGCCCAAACCAGTATTGAAAATTTATTCGGAAGATTCATAGGTGATCTATTGATGAGTGTTCATTCCGAATATCAACAAAAGTTTATTGATAAACAATAAATAATTGTTGTTTATAGGGAAGAGAATGTTGAATATTGAACAAGGAATAACGAATTACGAATTACGCATTACGAACGAGATGCACTTCATCAATCGTCATTACTTGCTCGATATTCGTCGGTTCAACCGGAATAACGATTACTGAACAAGGATTGACGAATTACGAACGAGATACACTTCAACATTCGTCATTCATTATTCAGCGTTCAACATTTCATCAGTTCAATATTCTTTGGTTCACTCAGGATCCGCCCATCAGGGGCTCGTTGATGGCGCGAATACTTGCATTTGGCATTCCCT
>Ga0209949_1001652_pt1 | contig 10662 bp, 11 predicted proteins | sample SalPonC_black_MG_FD_185711 | JGI IMG/M metagenome (GOLD analysis project Ga0209949, IMG submission 185711) | Salt pond soil microbial communities from South San Francisco under conditions of wetland restoration - Salt Pond MetaG... | ecosystem: Environmental > Aquatic > Marine > Intertidal zone... | reverse complement strand
CGTCTTGCCAACGCCCGGCGGGCCGAGAGGAGGAAAAGGGGTCAAGTCTGGCCTTGCGTCAACTCGTGCCGGATCGCACGAGCCAACCGGCGAATCTGTTTCCTTTCCGAACACAATTTTTCCAGCCGCCGCAAGCTCGAAGCCACGGCGCTGTAGTGGTTCATCCCCAGCGCAGCGGCGATGTCGGGGTAGGTCATCTGGCCAGATCGGTGAGCGAAAAGGGCGGCCATCATGCGCGCAAGGTTCTGCCGACCGCGCACGCTTTGGTACACCTGATCAGGATCGCAGTCCAGCACCCTGGCCACTGCCTTGATAATTTCTTCCAGGGATGCAGGCTCATGGACTCGTTTGCGCTCGGCGATTTCCGGATCATCGGACCCATGTCGTTCAAGCACCTGCTGCTTGAAACCTTCGTCACCCAGAATCGGAGAAACCGAATTTCCGCGATAAAACTGTGCGAGGTCCTCGTCGACGCCGTTGGCGACGAACGACCGGTAGCGCTTGGCTTTTCCGCCCAGCATCGAATACACCATGTCGCGACAAAGCCAGGGCGGCGGCTTGGTGTGACCCGCATATGCCGAATAGCTCGACCACGAGTAGTCTTTCAGGTGCTCCACCACGCCCGCTTCGAGCGGATTGCGGTGAATGTAGCTCGACAGGTGCAATAGATAGGCATCGGCATCGACCAGAATGGCCTTGTAGCGGCCACGGAACAAAGCGCCGTCGCGGCCCTGGTCGCGGTTGAAGAACTGCGTAAACACGCCATTGAGGTGGCGCATGCTGCGCCCGAGATTCCCAAGAGGCGTGTGCAGCAGCAGGTGATAGTGGTTACGCATCAGGCAATAGGCGTGGGTCTCGACACCGAACCGGTCGACCAGGTCCCCCAGCAGTTGGAGAAACCGCTCGCGGTGGGCGTCCGAAACAAACACGGCCTGGCGCGCCGCGCCACGATTCATGACGTGGTACCACGCACCCTCAAATTCGATTCGCAACGGACGAGCCATGAAAACAGCCTATCATATAAGGCTCAAAACTAGACTTGACCCCTTGTCTTGACCCAAAGCTAGACTTGACCCCTTGTCTTGTTTGCACTTGTCTTGACTGTGTCGATGCCTGGTGCAACAAATGCCGTCGTTGTCCGGGCTGGCGCGAATAGGGCTGGAATGCGAGCCACGTCACATCTATACTGGCCGCAGGTGGCGCGCGATGCGGGCATGACCAGGTACCCAGGCGAATTCAGCCAATCACCACAGGAAAACAAGAATGAAAATTGAAACTTCTCACTTCGCGGCAGCGGCGCTTGCCCTTTTTGCGACGCTGTCCGTCGGGGGCGCTCGCGCGCAGGACCAGTACGTCCAGCAACTGCTGGCTCAGCTGGAGATCGCTGCCTATCCATTTGCGTCAGCCGGCTACTATGGAATTCTGGGCGAGGGCGGTGCGCTGGGCCACCAGACCTACCAGGATTTCCGCGTCACGCTGAACGCGGGCTCGGACTACGCAATTCTGGGCGTCTGTGACGAGGACTGCTACGATCTCGACGTGGCGCTCTACAACCTTAGCGGAAACCTGATCGTGGCGGACACCACAGAAGACGCTGCGCCTCTGGTGCCGTTCACGGTGACCGAGAGCGGCAGCTTCACGTTGCGCGTCACGATGTACAACTGCGGAGTAGAGCCCTGTTACTTCGGCGTGGGCGTCTACAAGCGCTGATTTGAAGAAGTACGGGATGCCGTGATCGACTGACGCGGTCGCGGTCATTCCCCCGGACGATCCGTGGCTTGGGCGTGGCACGATGCGTCTGATTCGGCCGCGAGGTGTCTCTGCGGCGCTCCCTGACAAGGGGGCGTCGCGCGTTTGCCGGGCCTCGAAATGTGCAGCGGCCGTCCCGGGTATCGTTGGCACGACGTGCCGCACTGCTCGGCATCGATCAGCGCCAATACCTTTCCGCGCGGCATTTCGTCGGTCGCGCGGCCTTTCGATTGACCCACGTCAATACAGTTCCGGCCCATCGGGCGCATAGTTTCATGGGACTTCCGACAGGAGTCGTCGCATGAACGAAGAAGGGAGAACCCTTACCGATAGCGCGCTGCGCCAGGTGCTCGAATCCGAGACCCGGGCGCGGCGTCGTATTGCCGAGGAACAGGAGAAAGCGGCCGCTGCGCTCGAGGCCGCGCGGGCCGAGGCGCGGCAGATCGAAACAGACGCGGTCGAAGAGGCCCGGGAATGTCAGTCTGCATGCGCCGCCGAGGCCGAATCCCGGCTGGCGGGGCTGCGCGAGGAGGCCGAGTTGCGACTGGCCGGCATCGAGTCCGAATCCATCCTGCCGCAGATCAAGGCCGTCGCCGAGGCGGTGGCCCGCGAACTTGCAGGCCTGGAAACCGCTGATGACAAGGAAACCGCCGACGACCAGGAGCGCGGGCCACGCGGGACGAAGGAGCCTGCGTGAGTACCGCGTTCGCTTATGCATTGACGCGGCTGCATGCACGCATTGCCGATCGACCCGGCGATCACGAGCGCAGGCGGCTGGCGGCGGTTGACGACTTCGGCCATTTCCTCCAGCTGGCCGCACGCGGCGGATTCGGTCCGTGGCTCAAGAACCTGGGCACTACCAGCGGGCCCCATGGCGTGGAATATGCGCTGCGCGAGGCATGGCGCGGGCGGATCGACGAACTGGCCGGCTGGCTGCCGGCGCGCTGGCGGTCGGCGGTCGGTTGGCTGCGACTGGCACCCGAATTGCCGATGCTGGCCGAATTTCTGCAGCACGGCCGCCGTCCGGCGTGGACCGGGCTCGACCAGCGCTGGACGCGTCTTCCGGCCGAGCCGGAGGCTTTGCGGGCGAATCTGATCGAAAGCTGGTCGGAGCTGGAGCCCTTCGGCAACGACGAACTCGCCCAGGCCTGGCTGGCCCGGGCCCGGGCGTTGCTGCCTTCGGTGGACGCACGCAGCGCGAAGACCCTCGAGGCCTTGCTGGCGGCCCAGCTCGAGCCGGGCCGCGCCGGTTGGCTGATGCGGGTGTTCCGGCGCGATCCGGGCGCCCCGGTGAAGGTGTTCGCCTATACCGGGCTGGAAAGACTGGATTTCGAATTTCTGCGCGGCCAACTGGTACGCAGGCGGTTGCAGATGCAACCGCCGCAGGACAGGGAGGCAGCCTGATGCTTCGCACCGTCCCCGCACGCTGGTTCGAACTGCTGGTGCCGCGCGAATCGGTCGCGCGGTCGCTGGAAGTGCTGGCGCGAACCGGCGTGGTGGAACTCGACGCGGCCGTGGAGCAGGAAGAACTCATCGCCGTGCCCTCGCTTGAGAAGCCGCTGGCGCGGTTTGCCGAGCTCGAGCGAAAATTCCACAAGTTCTGGCCGGCGCCGAAGCTGCCGGAAGCCGCGCGCGACCAGCTTCTGGAACGGCAGCTGGAGCTTGCGATGGCGCGAATCGAAGCCTGGTGCGACCGGGCCGCGCCGCATATCGACCGCATCGAGCAGGTCAGCCGCGAGCGCGGCGAACTCGAGCTGCTCGAGGCGATGTGCCGAGCCGGCATCGGCAAGCGCAGGCTGGACTTCGGCGACCTGCACGCCCGTACCCCGGAGATGACTGCGCGGGCGTTCATGCTGCCACCGGAAAGCGATACGCCGCAGCTGGCCGACCCGATTCTTTACCGCCGGCTGGATTCCAGCGAGGCGACCTGGCTGCTGGTCTTCGGCCGCGACGCGCAAGTCCAGAAGCTGGCCCAGGCGCTGGAAGGCCATCACGCGCGCAGCGTGCCGGTCCCGGCGATGCTCAGCGGCAGTCCGGAGCAGGCGATGGCGCGACTCCAGCGCCGCCTGGCGGCTGCCGCGCGCCTGTTGGCCATGCACAACCGGGCGCTGGAAGGCCTGCGGCAGAAATATCGACTGGCCGAGGCGCTGGGCAGCCTGCACCGGGTCAGCTGGCTGGTTACCCACCTGGACGGGATCGCGGCCAGCGAATACATGGCCCGGTTGCACGGCTGGACCAGCGATCCGGACGGCGAAACGATCCGCCGCGCGCTGGACCGGGGCGGCATTCCCTGCGCGCTGGGCTTCCCGCCGCAGCCGGCCGAGCGCGAGGCGCCTTCATTGACCGTCAACCCGCCGTGGGCGCGGCCGTTCGAGATCTTCGCCCGGCTGGTCGGCACGCCGGGACAGAACGAGGCCGACCCCAGCATGATGCTGGCGGTGATCGCGCCGTTGCTGTTCGGTTACATGTTCGGCGACGTCGGCCAGGGTGCGGTGCTGCTGGTGGCAGGTCTGTGGCTGCGCAAGCGATTCCCGGCCACCGCGTTGCTGATCTGGGGCGGGGCCTGGGCGATGGTTTTCGGCGTACTGTTCGGCAGCGTGTTCGGACGCGAGGATCTGATTCCCGCGCTGTGGCTCCACCCGGTGGTCGAGCCGTTGCCGGTGCTGACCGTGCCGGTGCTGGCCGGCGCGATCCTGATCGTACTGAGTATCGTCTTGAGTGGCCTGGAGCACCAGTGGGCCGGGCGGTTCTCGGCCTGGCTGTTCGGCGAGGCCGGCATGGGTGTCGCCCTGGTGCTGGGCCTGATGAGCCTGCAGAACCCCGACCTGATGCTGGCCGCGGCCGGCGCGCTTGTGCTGCAGTTCTTCGGCCTGGCCTGGGAGTTTCGTCGCAGCAAGGCCATGGCGTTTGCGCGCGCCGCCGCCGACCTGATCGAGGGCCTGATGCGGCTGGTGGTCAATACACTGTCGTTCGTGCGCGTCGGCGCGTTCGCACTGGCCCACGCCGGTCTTTCGCTGGCCGTGGTCAGCCTGGCCGACGGCAGCGGCAATCTCGTGGTCAGCCTGATTGTGATGGTGATCGGCAATGCGCTGATCATTGCAATCGAAGGGCTGGTCGCTTCCATCCAGACCACGCGCCTGGTGCTGTTCGAATTCTTCAACCGCTTTCTCAAGGCCGAGGGTCGCGAATTTCAGCCGCTCGCCCCACCCGTGTAATTGCTGCTTACTGTCACCGTAGGAGAACGATCGATGTCTGACCAAAACACCGCTAGAAAACCCTTCCGGATCGGTCCGGCCCTGATATTCGCCGGATCCGTGGTCGTGGCGCTGATGGCCAGCGGTCTGCTGTGGCTGCCCCAGGCGTTCGGCGTGGAGCCGACTGCCGGCGGACAACTGCCGGCCGAAGTCTTCAAGTGGGGCTTCGCGGCTGCCGCCGCTGCCACCGGTATCTCGGCGCTGGCCGGGGGATACGCCGTGGCCACCGTGGGCAGCGCCGCGGTCGGCGCGCTGACCGAGCGGCCCGAACTGCTCGGCCGCGTCCTGATCCTGGTCGGCCTGGCCGAAGGTATCGCGATCTATGGACTGATCGTGTCGATCCTGATCCTGAATCGCCTGGCGTAGCGCAATGGCGGTTCCGGTATTCATCGGCGACGAGTGGACCGCGGCCGGCTGGCGGCTTGCCGGGGCGCGCGTGATCGTGCCTGAACTGCAGGCCGAAGCGGTGCGCGCGGCAGTCGACGCGGCCTGCGAAGGTTCGCCGCCGCTGGTGCTGGTTGCCGCGCGGTTTGCGCGGTTGCTGGATGCCGACCGCTTGATGCAGGCCCGACGAAAACTCGATCCGCCGGTACTGGTGATCGGCGACGCGGCCGGCTCGGTCCGGCCCGACGACGTCGCCGGCGCGATCCGGGAACGAATGGGAGTGGCTCGATGAAAAGCAAGACCGAAACCGCCGAAACGAACGCCCGCGGCCCGAAGGACGTAAGCGCGCACAACCGGGAATCCCTGGACGCGCTGCTGGCGCATGTCGACGAGCAGTGTCGCGCGCGCTGCGAGGAAATCTCCGGACGGGCCGATGCCGAGGCCGAAAAGGTGCGCCAGACGGCACGCGAGCGGGCGACCGACCTGCTCGACGAGGTTCGTACGCGCGAGCGCCGCAACGTCGACGAGCAGGTGCGCGTCGAGCGGGCCCGCCAGCGCTCCAGGATTCGCCAGCGCGAATTGGCCGAACGACGGGCGATGGCCGAGCAGGGCCTTGGGTTCGTGCGCGAGCAATTGGTGGTCCTGTGGAACAGCGGCGATCGGGCGCGCGCCGGCTGGCTGGCGCGCACGCTGACCGACGCCCGCGCGGTGCTGGCTGGCGACCGCTGGCGGCTTCGCCACCCCGAAGACTGGTCGCCCGACGGGGCTTCGAGCGTGGTCGAGCGGGTCGCGCCCGGCGTCGTGATCGACTGGCAGCCGGATACGGCGCTGAGCGAGGGCTTCGTGGTGGGCGCCGGCAAGGCCTGGGTGGACGCCACCCCGGCCGGGCTGACCGCCAGAGGCGAACGGATCGCCGGCGTGCTGCTGGCCCAATTGCCGGGATTGGATTCCCAGGCTCTGAACTCGCCGGCACAGGACAAGGAGACGACGTCATGAGCGGCGCATCGGCAAGAATCGTTCAGGTCGGCGGCCCGGTGTTGCGCGCCGAGACCGACGGCATATTCCGCAGCAACGAGGCGGTGGAAGTCGGGCATCAGCGCCTGATCGGCGAGGTGCTGCGGCTTGACGGCAACCAGATCGTGGTCCAGGTGTTCGAAGAAACCGCGGGGCTGAAACCTGGCGACCCGGTGGCCGGCACCGGCAGGCCGCTTTCGGTACGGCTGGGGCCGGGCCTGCTGGGCGGCATCTTCGACGGCCTGCTGCGGCCGCTGACGGGGTCCGAGGACGCCTTCATCGAGCCGGGGTTTACGGTTTCGTCCACCGGCCGCATTCCGTTCACGCCGGTGGTCGCGAAGGACGATGAACTCAGCCAGGGCCAGGCGTTCGGCAAGGTGGTGCGCGAAGGGCGACCCGACCTGTTGTGCATGCTGCCGCCGGGGGTTTCCGGCAAAGTCGAATCGATCGTTTCGGCCGGCGACGTCGAAGAGACCGACACGGTGTGCGAACTGGCCGGCGAAAACGGACAGACGCATCGACTTTCATGCAGCCAGATCTGGCCGGTCCGCGATCCGCGCCCGGCGCGTCGTCGGCTGCCGGCCAGCGGTCCGCTGATCACCGGCCAGCGCATCATGGATACGCTGTTTCCGGTCGCCCGCGGCGGGCGCGCCGCGCTGCCCGGCGGCTTCGGTACCGGCAAGACCATTCTTCAGCAGTCGGTGGCCAAATGGTGCGACGCCGACATCATCATCTACGTCGGCTGCGGCGAGCGCGGCAATGAAATGGCCGAAGTGCTGCGCGAATTCCCCGAGCTGGAAGACCCGCGCACCGGGCGGCCGTTGAGCGAACGGTCGGTGATCATTGCCAACACCTCCAACATGCCGGTGGCCGCGCGCGAGGCGAGCATCTACACCGGCGTGACGGTGGCCGAGTATTTCCGCGACATGGGCTTCGACGTGGCGATGCTGGCCGACTCGACCAGCCGCTGGGCCGAGGCCCTTCGGGAAATCTCGGGCCGGCTGGGCGAGCTGCCGGCCGAGGCCGGATACCCCGCTTACCTGGGCAGCCGCAAGGCCGAGTTCTACGAGCGCGCCGGGCGCACCGAGGCGCTTTCCGGCGCGGTGGGATCGGTGACGCTCATCGGCGCGGTGAGCCCGCCGGGCGGTGACTTCTCCGAGCCGGTCACGCTCTACACCCAGCGCAACGTGCGCTGTTTCTGGCCGCTGGACCGCGAGCGCGCCCGGGCCCGGTTCTACCCGGCCATCCATCCGCTGCAGGCCTATTCCGAGGACGCCGACGAACTGGGCCAGTGGTGGCGCGAGCAGGGTTACCCGGAATGGGACGGACACCGCCGCCGGCTGCTCGAACTGCTGGGCGAGCAGGTGCAGCTCGAGCGCATGGCGCGCATCGTCGGCAAGGATACGCTCCCGGCGCCGCAGCAGCTGGCGCTGCTCAACGCCGAACTGGCCAACGAGGCGTTCCTGCGCCAGTCGGCGATGTCCGATGTCGACGCCTTTTGTACGCCCGAGCGGCAGATCGCAATGATGCGCACGCTGATGCGCTTCATCGATCGTTCGCATTCGGCCCTGGAAGGCGGGATGAGCGTCGCCGAGATCGCCGGGCTGCCGCTGCTCAGGCGCGTTCGCCGGATGGGCGAGGAGATCGGCAACGACGAGGTCGAGCGGTTCGAGAAACTGCAGGCCGATATCGACGCGGCGCTGGCATCGTCGGGCGCGGTCGAGTCCGGGACCGGATCCGAAAACAAAGCCGAAAGCGAAGCCGAAGCCGAAGTCCGGCAGGAGACAGCATCATGAGCATTCTCGCGCAAGACCGGACCCTCGCCGAAATCCGGCTGGAGGACGCCGCACTCAGCCTCGACGGGCCGCTGCTGGTGCTCAAGCGAGAGATCGAATGCGGCCTGCACGACGCCGTCGAGGTGCTGGACGACAACGGCCAGGCACGCCTGGGACGCGTCGTGGCGCTGCGCCCCGATGCGATCGTCGTCGATATCCACGCCTCCGGTCGCGATCTTCCGATCTCGGGGCTGAAGGCGCGATTCCACGGCGCACCGCTGAATTTCGGCGTCGGGCCGGGCCTGCTCGGCCGGATCCTCGACGGCACCGGTGCGCCTGTCGACGGTGGGCCGCCGCTGGCGGTGGTCGAGGAGCGCTCGGTCAACGGCGCGCCGATCAACCCGGTGGCGCGCGACCTGCCGACCGACTTCATCGAGACCGGCGTCACGGCCATAGACCTTTTGAATGCACTCGTACGCGGCCAGAAACTGCCGCTGTTTTCCGGCGGCGGCATGCCGCACGACCGGCTGGCCATCCGCATCGCCGAACACGCGCGCCTGCTGGGCGAGCGCGACGAGGCGTTCGCGCTGGTGTTCGCCGGCATCGGCGTCTCGCACACCACCGCCGCGCTGTTCCGGAACGCCATCGAGGAAAGCGGCGCGCTGGAGCGCACCGTGATGTTCCTGAACCTGGCCGACGAGTCCAGCGCGCAGAGACTGCTGGCCCCGCGCTACGCGCTGACCGCCGCGGAATACCTTGCGTTCACCGAAGGACTGCACGTGCTGGTGGTGATGACCGACATGACCAGCTATTGCGAGGCGCTGCGAGAGGTCTCGGCCGGGCACGGCGAGATTCCGGCGCGCAAGGGCTACCCCGGCTACATGTATTCCGACCTGGCCTCGCTGTTCGAGCGCGCCGGGCGCATCCGGGGCTGCAGCGGGTCGCTGACCCAGCTGCCCATCCTGACCATGCCCGGCGACGACATCACCCACCCGATTCCCGACCTGACCGGCTACATCACCGAGGGCCAGATCGTGCTCGACCGCGGCCTGCACCGCAAGGGCATTGAACCGCCGATCGCGGTGCTGCCCAGCCTGTCGCGACTCGTCGACCAGGGCATCGGCGAAGGCTTTACCGACGTCGACCACCCGGCGCTGTCGGCGCAGCTTTACGCGGCCTATGCGCGCACCCGGCAGGTGAGATTGCTGGCCAGCGTGGTCGGCGAGGAAGGCCTGTCCGAGGGCGACCGCGCCTACCTGGAATTCGGCGACGCGTTCGAGCAGCGCCTGATCGCCCAGGACGCGCCGCGCAGCCTGGCCGAGAGCCTGGAGATCGGCTGGGACGTGCTGCGGGCACTGCCGGCCGGCGACCTGACCCGGCTCAGCGACGAGCAGCTGGCGCGCCACCACGCGAAATCGACGGAGACCGCCGATGGCTGAAGCCGCCCGCGGTTCCGCCTCGCGCGCCGAACTGCTGGAGCTTCGGCGCGAGCACGAGGTGGTCGTCGAAGGCCACCGGCTGCTCGACGAGCGCCGGGTGCTGCTGGCGCGCGAACTGCTGGCGCGGTTGAAAGACTTCGATAAACGGTTCGAGGCATTCGCCGATCGCGAGAAACAGGCGCACGCCGCGCTGATCGAGGCCACCGAACGGATGGGCCTGGAACAGCTCGAGGTCTACCCGCCGCTGGATCTTTCGGCGCTGGAGACGGTACGCGAAACGGCCCGCTTCATCGGCATCACTTTCGACGGCGCCCGCCTCGCCGAGATGCCGGAACCGAGCCGCGAGCGCGCCCCGGTATTCGAGTCCGAACAGGCCGAAGCCGCTGCCTCGAAATTTGCCGGCCTGCTCGAAGAAGCCGTGGGTCTGGCCTCCGACATCGCCCAGCTGCTCAAGCTCGAAGCCGAATACCGCCGTACCCAGCGCCGCGTCCGCGCGCTGGAGAAAATCCTGCTGCCCGAGCTCGAGGCCGAGCAGAAGGTGCTCGAAAATGCGTTGGAGGAACTGGAGATCGAGGAGGCGGTAAGGGTCAGGTTGGCGGCGAAGAAGGGTTGATTTCGAAGTTTTAAGTTTTAAGTTTTAAGTTTTAAGTTTTAAGTTTTCCGGTTTCTGGTTTCTGGTTTCTGGTTTCTGGTTTCTGGTTTCTGGTTTCTGGTTTCCGGTTTCCGGTTTCCGGTTTCCGGTTTCCGGTTTCCGGTTTCCGGTTATTGGTTATTGGTTATTGGTTATTGGTTATTGGTTGTTGGTTGTTGGTTGTTGGTTGTTGGTTGTTGGTCGTCGTCCCGGCCTGAGCAACGTCATCCCGGACTCGATCCGGGACGGGATCCAGTGTCTTTGGCTTTGTCCCGGATAAGTCGCTGGGCCCCCGGGTCGAGCCCGGGGCGACGGTGAGGCGGCGGGGCGAGATTCGGCTCGGTCCTTTCCTACGGGTGTGGGAGCCGGCCTGCCGGCGAATGGCTTTGCATTCGCAAACTGTAATCGGCAGATTC
>Ga0209949_1001648_pt1 | contig 10681 bp, 9 predicted proteins | sample SalPonC_black_MG_FD_185711 | JGI IMG/M metagenome (GOLD analysis project Ga0209949, IMG submission 185711) | Salt pond soil microbial communities from South San Francisco under conditions of wetland restoration - Salt Pond MetaG... | ecosystem: Environmental > Aquatic > Marine > Intertidal zone >... | reverse complement strand
ACAGGCGCCGATACACCGGAAGAGTCGAATATAGAAGGCGTGTATTATTGGGTCGCCTGCACCGTGCCAAGTGCTTGATTCATCTGCGCCAACACCAGTATGGTCCAAGCCGTAAACATATTGTTATAGCATTGCGCTATTTCTGTTGGTCAAAAAAAACACTTTTACTGGCACCTTGGGTCGTTGCGTTTCCCTCGGTCGTGTGCAGGTGTCTGCCTTTTTTTTCCAAAGACATCGCGATGCCTCCAGATTTCAATCGAAAAAACGCTTAGATTTTATGTTTAATCCATCTTCATTCCGCAAAACAGCAGAATCACAGTTTATTATAAAAATATGCATATCGATTTTGATGAGTGTTGGTGTTGGCTTATCCTGCAGCAGTTGCGTGAGCCCGATCACGGAGGGCTCGGTTTATATAGCGCCCGAAGCATTTAAGTCGGTTAAACGTTTTCAAAAAGAATATGTGCTTGCCGCCGGCGATGTGGTTGAGATCTACGTAGTCAATTACCCAGAAGTATCACGCGTCACCACGATTCGGCCGGACGGGAGGATTTCGCTGCCGTTGATTGGTGATTTGGACGTGGCGGGAAATACATTCAGGGAACTGCAAGACTATTTGACTGCCCGGTTGGGCGAACGGCTCAACAATCCAGAAGTATATGTGATCGCAGTAGACGTTCGCAAACCCATGGTTTACGTGGTCGGCGAAGCGAAAGCACCGCGCCCTGTGTCTCTGCGCGAGGCGAACACGGCTGCGCAGGCGATTGCCATAGCGGGCGGTATGAATATCCGCTCAGACAAACAGCGGGTGACACTGATTCGCCTGGACGATGAAGGTTATGTGACGGCCCAGCCGTTATCCTCAGTAATGAGCGGCCAGGCTGCGACCTACATGGCACTGCAACAAACGTTGCTCAAACCGGACGACATATTATTTATACCCGAGAGCAATCGTTCGCAATTTTCCCGAGCTATCAATGATTACGTAAACCAGCCGTTGAGTGGAATTAATTCTATCCTCGGCACCTGGGTCAACTTCAAGCTAGTCCAAGAAATCGATGACAACAACTAATGATTCACATCAACTCGAGGCGATACCGCATCGTGCAGAAACCGACTCATTTGATCTCAAACCGGCCCTTGTTCGAATTTGGGAAACTGCGCTTACCTATTGGTGGATTTTAGTCGCTACTCCCTTGATCGCCGTTTCATGTGTGGTGGCCTACATCATGATCTGGCCCCCTACCTACCATGCTGCTGTGGGGTTGTTGTCGCAAGGAGAAAAGGATTACGAGCGCGATGCGTTCTACCGTAATTGGAATACCTTCCGCAAAGACGATTTGAATAGTGAGGTGCAGCTTATGACATCGCGGCCAATATTACAGGGTGTTGTTGACGAATTGGGGCTTAAGTATGATGAAATCTACCATCCACCGTTGAGTCATTTAACGTATCTGTGGACTGAATCAGAAATTGGTAATAAATATCGTAGTATAAAACAACGGTTTTTCCCGAAAAAAGCATCACCGCTGCAATTGACTGAAGCAGAAAAAGACAGAGCAAGAATTTTAGCTGATTTCAAAAATGGCGTGAAATTAGAACCAGTGCCTGATTCATACGTTGCAGCATTAACGGTCAAAGCAGCGACACCGCGCGTCGCTGAAATAGCGAATACGCTGGCAAATACCTATTTAAAGCACCGTGAAAAACGCTACGTAGCTGAGGCGCAAAAGGCTTATAACGCTCTGAAAGTCGAAGTCGAACGCGCGCGCAAACAATTGCGTGCAGTTGATGATCAGCGCATCGCTTTTGCGCGAAAAAACGGTCTATTTTTGGACCTTGAGAATGGTAAAGTTGAAATCAGTTTGTGGGAAAATCTGGGGGCTGGCATTATTGAGCTGGAAGCACAATTGAAGGGCTTACAACAGAAAAAATTGAAACTCGAAGAGGAGATGGCTAAGGAACCAGAACGCATCGTTAACACTGAGGTCTATCAGGTCGATCAAAATTATCGGAATCGTGAGGCTCAGCACGAAGGCTTGATCACTCAGCGTGAATTGGGACTGTTGCGCTACCGGCCCGAATCACCTGAATTGCAGATGATCGATAAACAAATTAACGCTATCGGAAATTTGCTCCAAGAAGGCGAATCGGACATGATTCATTCACGGACACTTGCCGTTAATTCTACTTATCAAAATTTGTATTTGACCTTAAAAAATATTGATTCGGATATCGTTGGAATTGAAGCAACACTGGAGAAAAAAAGAGAAGACTATGCAAGAATAGAAGATAGATTGAGTACTCTCCCGGCAAAGAAGGTCAAGTTGCACGAGATAGATAGAGAGCGCACCCAACTTGAGGAAAAATACATTGCATTGAGTCAAAAATTGAAAATCGCCGAAGTTTCGATGACAAGTTTGGCGATCGCACCTTCATCAATTCAAGTTGTAGAGTATGCAAATATTCCGAGTAAGCCGGTGTGGCCGAAAACTAAAGTGCTCCTTGCTGCCGCAGTTTTTCTGGGCCTGGCTGGGGGGCTCATTTTAGCGGTTCTCGTTGATTTAGTTTTTCCCAGATTCAGTATCAATAGTCTGCAAGGATCCAAGGAAGAATTTCCATTTTTTGCTGAGGTGGTTCTGGGAGGCAGAACAGCAACGGTTAATATGCTCAACCCTCATTTATTCGGCAAGCACGCGAATGTTGAGAAATCTGAAGAACTTCAAGTATAACTAAATACAGTATCAACATGTTTAATACAAAAGAAGTCGTTCAAGACGATGTATCCAGGGGCCCGGTGACGGGCCTTAAGGCAAGATCCTTTACGGTCAACGCGGATGAGGTCGTCGAGTTCAAGGAAGAGAGTGTCGTGTGCAACGTTTTTGTCATCACACCTGCGGATGAAGAAACAAACGTGCAGCAGGCAGCTTATCAATTGGCACGGCACTACGCGCATAGCATCGGTTTTTCGACTCTGTTGGTAGACGGCCGTATCGAACGGTCAAATAACATGAAAGAGGAGGGACAAAATCTGGGGCTGACGAATTATTTGATCCAGGAAGAATGTTACCTTATGAATTTAATCAGTGTTCTGGAGGGCCGACTGTTGTTTGGTCTGGAGCTTGGTCAGCCCGGATTTAATGAACCCGCACGCCAACTCCACCATGGATTGGTAGGATGTTTGGACCAGTTGCGCCGACATTTTGAGGTCGTCATCATCTACACCGATACTGTGGTTGGAACGCCGAGCACTCAGTTATTTGTGCCGTTGGCCGATCACATACTCTTGTTAGCAAGACAACGAAAGACACTGTTGGAGCATTTGAAGAAGAGTAAGGAATTTCTCATGAAGTGCGAGGCAAAGGAAATTTCCATACTGCTTCAAACCAATGCGCATTTGATCAAGAGGTTCGCCCGGTTCTTGCGTCTATAATTGTTTTGAGATAGACTATGGGAAGAGGTCTTTTTGCAAAAGTACTTATCGGTACTCCTCAGTGGATACTGTTAGTGGCGACGGCAATTGTCTCGGCAATCGTAACGATTGTGATCGTCAGTGCTGGCGGTGGTAAATATTTTTTCGCACTGTGTGGCGGAATTGGCTTGGTGTTTGGAGTTCTCCTCTCCGGCAATCCACGACTTTTCTTTTTGTACGCAGTGGTATTAACTGCTCCGCTGGATTTCAGTAAACGGTTTATAAAAGTGCCGCACATGGGCGGTGCTTCGGCGATTCGTATCGAGATGATCGATATTTTTTTAATTCCACTTATTCTATTCATTCTGCGCGATTTTTATAAAGGTTACCGAACGGATTTTCGCATGCCCGAACCGCTTAAATGGTGGATATTGTTAGGGCTGCTGGGAGGATACTTCATCTTGATGGGGCCTTATCGAACCAATGCAGTTCTCGAAATCTTTCGCATGCTGAAACTAACGGTGCTCATGTTGGTGATTGTCAACGAAGTTGTGCGAAGAAAGCATTTCGAGCATTTGGCAGCAGCGATGATGCTCAGTGTCATTCTGCAGTCGATAATTGGAATTTTGCAGTATATTAATGACAAGCCGCTTGGACTCCACCTGCTTGGGGAAGCGACGCCTGAGGTGGTCGAGTTATTGTCGAAGGCTACACTGCAAGGTGGAGCTTGGGTATATCGAATCAGTGCATTGCTCGGGCATGCCAATTTGTTTTCAATATTTTTGTCCTCGCAGTTGCCCATCGCGCTCGCGCTGTTGTTTGCGCGCACGCGTTTGTTTGTCAGAATACTCAGTATGCTCGCGCTGTTAACCGGGTGCATGGCCTTGATCTTGACGCTGTCACGCACGGGTTGGGTGACTGCTGCTGCTGCAATGGGCGCAGTCATGCTCCTCAGTTTTTGGCATCCGCAGCTACGCTCACAATTTCTCGTTGGGCGATTGGCGGTGATCATTGGCGGTGCTGCCGTCGCGCTCGCTTTTTCTGGAAAGATTATGCAACGGTTATTCAAAAGTGATGAAGGGGCGGTCGATGTGCGGTTCGAATGGCTCGAAGTCGCATGGGGGATGATTCAGGCAAAACCTGTAATGGGGTGGGGGTTGAATACGTTTGTATTCCAAATGGGACCGTTTACTCAATATGGCAGTTATGATAAGATGTACGATGTGTATGGTGAAAATCTGCCGGTGGTTCACAACGTTTATGCTCTTATTACAGCTGAACAGGGGTTTGTCGGCATGTTTATTTTTCTGATTTTTATCATCAGTATTCTCATTATGGGCTTTAAGGCGTTGTCAGTAAAAAATCAGGTAATGCATGCGTTAGCCCTTGGAGGGATTTGTGGCTTTGGGGTTTATTTGCTCGATTGGTTGGCAAGCTTCAGTTTGAGAATGGATCATATGGGCAGAATGTTTTTTATTTTGTTAGGGCTTATCGCTGCTGTAAATTATTGGCGTATTTATAATGAAAAAAATTTGAAGGTCTGCACTCGTTCAGGCTTAACACCCTAGCATGATGGGGCAAACAGTTATGATGATTGTTGCATGAAAGCGGTGTTGCCCAACAATTTGCTGTGGACGTTTTTTAAAAATGCAGGAAGCCAGATTGGAGGCCGCCTGTTTTTGACCGGCTGCCGCTTTTTAATTGCCATCATCATTATTCGCCAAGCAGGTGTTGCGACTTACGGTGAGTATGCACTGGTTTTAAGTCTACTGTTACTGGCAGAATGCGTAGTCGATTTTGGTATGTCGGACAGTGTGGTCCGGATGATGTGCCAAGAGCCGGAAAAACAGCCCCATCTGTTTTACTTATTAATCCAGGCAAAAGCGATTTTATCGATTGTTGGGGTTGTTCTGTTGTTGGGGATTCTTTGGGGTATGGACTACCCTACATACCTGCTGCTGGCAGGGGGAATTGCCACGTTGGCATTGTTAGCCTTTGCGGGCATTCTGATCCTGCGTACTTTATTTAAGATTAATATGTTGATGGAGCGGGAAGTTGTGGCGGAAATTGTCAGTGTCGTTGCAGTTCTTCCCTGTATCCCATTTGTAGCCCGTCTCGAATCTGCATTGATTTTATTGATCGGTTGTTATGCCTTATCGCGTTATTTGTTTTTATTCGTGGGTTGGTTTCTGGGGCGGGACAGGCTTGTTGTCAAGTGCTCGGGTGAATTTGATAATCCTGATCTGGCAATGGTCTTTAAAGTATCGTTGAGCCTTGGGGTTTCTTACATCCTAATCCGAGTATACGATGTTCTGGACCCGATTCTGTTGTCTAAAATGGTGTCGTCAGAGGCCGTGGGGCATTATCTGGGGTGTATGCGTTTTTTAGCGCTCCTGCTCATGATCACGTATCCTGTGGTGACGACGGCATTTCCCATACTCTCCTCCTGCTGGCAAAAATCAATGGGACGTTTTGAGGAGGTTACACAGGCTACATTTCAAGTTGTCGTAGTGATTGCTGCTTGGGTTTTATGCATTTTTAACGTTTCTGCAGGGTTTTTCCTGGGCCTTATGGGAGAGGAAATGGTGGTGGCCAAAGACATCTTTCGGACATTAACGCTGTATGCTTTTTTGCAATCCATAATGGCGTTTATCGGTTCACTGATGATTGTCAGTGGTGGTTACACTGTGGTTATTATGGTGACGTGCTTGTCGGTATCGACAAAGCTCAGCTTGCTTTTTTTCTTCGTGCCTAAATATGGAGGAATTGGGGCGGCTTATGCCAGCTTGACGACAGAATGTATTATTATTGTTTTATCCTGGGCGTTGATACAGCGAAAAATTGGCTTTAATTTTGATTGGAAGTTGGTTACTAAAGTTATCTTAATCAGTTTCATGTTGATTTATTTTATTAATATTATCGGTGTTCGAGATCAGATTACAGGAGGTATACTGGCAGCTGTTTTATTTCCTGTATTGATCGGCGTTTCAGGAACAGTATCGCTTGCTCAATTTAAGCACCTGGTCAATGCCATTCGTGTTCGAGAGTTGAGAGAAAAGTAGCGTTTACGTGCCAGCAGAATTCATCAGGAAGTTTGAAAAATAAAATAAAAGTTGCATTAGCCTGTCCCGGCGTTGGTTTAGTCCAGCGAGGATTTGAGCGTTTGTTCGGAGATCTTTTCCAGGCTGTTGGGGATGACGTTGACATGACTTTATTCAAAGGAGGAGGCAGTACTTGTGAACGTGAGAAAATTCCATTTTTTTTTCCGCGTAACGGGGCTTTTCTTAAAACGATTCCGTTACATTGGTTAATTGGCAGAACCCGTATGCATGTTGAATGCCTTTCATTTGCAATGGCACTCGTACCACATCTTAAAAAAGAACAATACGACGTTGTGCATACGATTGATGCACCTTTGACCAAGTTGTTGTTTCATTTGAGAAATCGGCTCAATCTCAGGTTTCGTTTGTTGCATACCGAGGGTACCGCAGTAAAGCCGCTTGATTATACACCATCGGACTTTATTCACCACTTGTCGATCGCAACCATGAACAAGGCGATGGCTCATGGATATTCTGACCAGAAAATGCGCCTGATCCCAGGAGGGGTCCACCCGCATTGCTTCGAAACAAAGCTTTCGCGCTCTGAATTGAGAAAAAAGTATGGTATTCGCGAAGAGACGTTTGTGATTCTCTCCGTGGCAGCCCTCAATCGCTACCATAAGCGCACAGACTACGTACTGGACGAATTTGCACGTATTGAAGGGGATGTGCTGTTATTATTGGACGGCAGTTTAGATCACGGCGATCCTGATTTGATCCGCATTGCGAAAAAGCGTTTTGGCGACCGTTGCCACATTTCTCGAGTCGAATCGGGTCAAGTGGGCGAATTGTATAAGCTCGCCGACGTAAAAGTATTGGCGTCCCTTTATGAAGCCTTTGCATTGGTAGTGCCAGAGGCTTTGATAGCGGGTACAGCTGTATTGACCCACGATACCGAACATTTTCGTTGGTTGATTGGGCATGAGCAAAATCTGCTGGATATGCGTCAACCCGGAGAATTGTCCAAAAAGATAACTGCAATATGGGCAAACCCAAGCGAAATGGAAGCGCTGCGTCATCCAGACGAGATTCGAAAAAAAGTAGCCTGGGAGCACATTCGCGCCGATTACATTGACATGTACCATCATGTATCTACACTACCGCGACTCCGATCACGCAGTGAGTTAATGGGAGTTGCATAACACTGCTGTCCATTCAAATAATTACGATGCTTCTTTTTCACCTCTATCCTATCACATTATGAGCGAATTAACGATCACTACGGGCAAACGCATAAAATTCCAGCTAATTAGGCTCATTCGCACTTTAGGTCTCCTTAAAGTAGCGGATAATTTTCGATTTAAATTACGCCAGCATGATACTGCCGATGCAAATAAGCGGTTCATGGCTGAAAACCCTGGTTTCATTCCGCCCCCCAAGGATTTAGCATTTGATGCTTACAATCATTTTGATTGGTCGGTTTATACAAAAACAGGAAAATTACACGCTGAATTCTTTGCAAAAACAATTCTTGAAGCATCGTCTGCAGATAAATTAACGGTGTTGGAATGGGGCTGTGGTCCTGGACGTATCATCCGACATGTGCCAACGGAGCTGGGGGAACGGGTTGAGCGGGTTTGTGGTACGGATTACAACGCAAAAACAGTGGAATGGTGTCAACAGGCCCTGGACGGTATCGAAATAAGAAAGAATGAGCTGATGCCCCCCTTACCATACACCGACAATACGTTTGATGGGATATACAATTTTTCAGTTTTTACACATTTGTCTAAAGAGGTTCAATTGGCGTGGGCGAAGGAACTGCATCGTGTCTTAAAACCAGGAGGCGTGATGGTCTGCACCACGCATGGCGAACGGTACCAGCACTTGTTGGTTTCCGAGGAGGAGAAGCGCAAGTATGCGCAGGGTGAGGTCATTCTCCAGGGAAAATATGTGGAAGGAGCGAAGTGGTATTTCGCTATTCATCCCCCGCAATACGTAAAAAGTGAGTTGCTTGCCGATTTTGCTGAGGTGAAATTTATGGGCCCTCAAGCCGATTATGACCTCGATCAGGATGCGTGGCTGGTGAGGAAATAAAGGGCTGTTTTTGTGATGAAAAGAGCATGGCTTCAGCGACGACTCAATACCCTGTTCCAGGCTCCAGGTTACCGGAAAAATCGATTGTACACTTTTCTCAATCAATTAGCACTCGACTATCACCATGCATTTGAAAATCACGACTTTAATTTTGCGACCAATGGCGAAGAGCGACTCTTACAGCACTTGGGGGCATTTTTGCAGAATCCAGTGGTATTTGATGTAGGAGCGAATCGTGGCGAATGGAGCATGCTGGCGTTAAAGCACTTCAATATTGCTAGCCTACATGCCTTCGAGCTGTGCCCGCAAACATTTCATAAGCTCAAGCAAAACCTTACCGGCAAACAGGGTGTTTATTTAAATGATTTTGGCTTGTCCAATCGGGAGGAAAGCGTGAGCGTTCTGTATTCCCCCTCGTGCGATGTGTTGAGCTCGGTAGTCGCAAATGTGATGCAAGTTGCGGATGTGGAGACGATTCCTGGAAGCGTAAGGATCGGGCAAAACTACTGTCGTGAGACTGCTGTTGAACAGATTGATTTTTTGAAAATTGATGTAGAAGGCATGGAGCAAAAGGTTCTGGAGGGGTTTACCGCGATGTTGTCAGAGCAGCGCATACGTATCATTCAATTGGAATACGGCATGATCAATGTCTGCACGCAATTTTTGCTTAAATCTATCCACACATTCTTCGCACAGTATGATTATCAGGTAGGGAAATTGTACAGGAGGCACATTGATTTTGTCGCGTACGAGTATACGCAGGAAAATTTTTTAGGGCCCAACTACATTGCAGTGCGGAAAAAGGATCGTGCGTTACTCGACTTTTTACAACAACGATGGGGGTAACTCGAATATCTCTCCTCTCATTGCTCATACTTTAGCCATTCTGGTGAAGGCGTCTGAGGTAGCATGGCTTACTTAGCCAGTCTGGGGCTGATCTGCCCGCCAAATAAACAGGCACTTTTCCTGCTAAAAATTTTATCTTTATAGCGCGTCAGGTTGAAAAAAATCAGCTCCAAAATAACCTTGCAGGTTTTCTATTGTCTTGCGGGCGGCCGACATATTTCGATAAATGGGATCGCCTTGAACTTCTGCCAGAGACTGGGCAACATTGTCTCTAATTGCCTCTAGATTTGACATTTGAGGTGAATCTATCTCTTGAAAAATGATGCTTGTTTCGCCTTCTAGATCGTCAATTCTAGTTGCCAGAGACTGTATTCGACTGTCTTGGTGCCAATTTCTAATCCCCGCCCTAGAGAGTTCAGAAATCCTGCTTGCAGATTGGTTTCTTGTATTTTCCAATTCTTCCAGTAGTTCCGGTAATTTGTTTCTTCGCTGGTTGAATCCGGTCAGTTGAGCATCAATATTTCCCAAGGCCGTTTCAAGCTTATGGGTAACTTCACTTGCTTCCAGTGCGCGACTAAGATCTCCAAGGTCGTAGGTATCGCCGGGACCCTCTCGGCTCGCAGCAATTGCCTCTTGCAAGTCTCGATTGAATAAGGCCTCACGAAGATCTCTGGGATGATTGCCAACAAATTCATCTGGGTTTCGGTGATTTTGTGGCATGACCTCATGCAGCCTGGTTTTATGCTGTTCAATATGCCGATTAAAGGACGCTTGGCGTTCGGAATGTCGTCTGATGCCTCGCGCTGCTGCTTGTTCGGCCGCCAATCTTTCCGCAGATGAAAGTGGCATCCAACCACTCCAATCCAATACATTTGGGTTACTGTTATTGCCCAGCGCATATCGATTTAGATTCGCGATCGACCTGCCATTAATGAACTTATCTGGTCCGGCAAATAACCCAATTTCAAAATCGTGAATTCGCCCGTTCATGTGGGTGTAATTCATTGAAGCAATCGTCTCGTGGCCCGTATAGCCACGATTTTTTTCGATGGTTTTTGCGTCGCTTAAGTTCTGGGCTATGCCTGTGGCCTCAGACCTTCTGCCCCATGGGTCAAAGCGAATGTTACTCGTGCTGCGCTTGTTCCCACCATCATCTGTTGTTGAAACGGGGCTGCCGAGGTGGTCTTTGAGAAAGTAAGTATATTCTTTGTTCATACTGCTGTCGATATCCACTTGAATATCCGGGCTGTAATTTTTAGCTTGAATGCTAATGTTTGAAGTGACC
>Ga0209949_1001646_pt1 | contig 10698 bp, 7 predicted proteins | sample SalPonC_black_MG_FD_185711 | JGI IMG/M metagenome (GOLD analysis project Ga0209949, IMG submission 185711) | Salt pond soil microbial communities from South San Francisco under conditions of wetland restoration - Salt Pond MetaG... | ecosystem: Environmental > Aquatic > Marine > Intertidal zone >... | reverse complement strand
CCCTATGCCACTCAGGGTCAATAACCTACAAAAACACCTAAGCATAGAAACAAACCTCTATTTGACACCGGGAAAACCCTGTAGAAAGACCTGAAAAACTTAAGATTGGGGTTGATGAAAAAAAAAGTTACAACCACAATCTTATGCTACAAAAGGAATACATATAAAATTGCCTGTGCTTTCAGCAAGCCTTAGTTTACTTGTCGCTTTGCCGTGCATTGCTGCTGGGCCATTACTAACCATAGCAGCTGATAGGGGGTCGGCTCGGCTAACTGGAAACCTGACTTACAAATTCTCCCCTGATGTAATGCAGAATAATAATTTTGATGTTAGTGCATCGAGTTGGAAGTACGAGTATGACAACGTGATCGCCGGAGGTGCGACATATGTAGACCACGTTAATGCCTTCACCCCTTTAAAAACATTAGAATATGATCTTGGTAATAAAATTTACACAGTGACGAACCATGAGCGAATGCGTCTGACTGCTTTTACCGGTGGTGTCATATTGCAGATTACTGGTGACTATTATCAAGGGGGGCCTGTCCCGGAACCATCTACTTTTGTCATGTTTGGAGTAGGCTTACTCGGCTTGGGAGCCGTCTTCTATCAACACCGAAAGAAAAGCGGTTAATGAAACTTCCCGCAGCACGCTACGAGGTATCCGGGTGAAAAAATTACCACAACTCCAGCGGCTCGAAGGAGTAAACCTTTATCGTGCGCCGGTCGAAGCGTCCGTGTGTGGTGTCGGGCTTTTCGGTGTAGCTAAAAGGCGGGGGCCTTCTGCTGCGGTAGCGGGGTGCCTTTGGTAGGCGTGGCGGTTTCTTTTAAGGATAAAGGTGTTCTTAACCAGCATCGTCGATGCAAGGATATCGACTCAAGCGTTGTCGAACAGCGTAGTATACACACCATTCGCAGTGTACAGGCTGTCATGGGTACCATCGCCCACGATTCTCCCTTTATCAAACACCAAAATACGGTCGGCCATCTTAATAGTGCTAAAACGATGTGCGATAATAAGCGTGGTTTTTCCTTTCACGAGTTCCTTAAGGGCTGCTTGAATCTGCGCTTCTTTTTCGGAATCCAGAGCCGAAGTGGCTTCATCCATAATTAAAATAGGCGCGTCTTTCAAAAATGCACGCGCAATGGCGATGCGTTGTTTTTGACCACCCGACAAGCGAGCACCTTTTTCACCGGCCACGGTTTGGTACCCGTCCTCCATTTGCATAATAAATTCATGGGCGTAGGATGATTTAGCGGCTGCAATCACTTTATCTTCGGCAACGTCTGGCGCTCCCAAGCGAATGTTGTTGAGTATGGTATCATTGAAGACAACTGGATCTTGTGAGACAATAGCAATGTGTTCGCGCAAATTTTTAGCTGCAATTTGCGTAATATCCACACCGTCCACTTTGATCGCACCGGATTTAAGGCTGAAAAATCGTGGAATCAGTTTCACAAATGATGATTTTCCCGCCCCACTGGGACCGACCAGCGCAACAACTTCACCTGGTTCAATTACCACACTGATATTTTTTAAAACCAGTTCTTGATCGTAAGCGAAACTGACCGAATCGAATTCAATCTTCCCCAAACAATTGTTTAGTGGCAGCGGATTGGCTACATCAGGTGTCGCCACCGGGTGGTTAAGGATCTTTTCCAAACGGTCTAAACTGGCGGTTCCTTCTTTTACTTTGTTATGAATAGCCCCGAGTTTTTTCACTGGTTCATAGCACATATACAAAGCAAATATGACCGCTATCACTTCTTCAATCGAGACGTCTGATTTCGCAGCCAGGTATACGCTGATAGATATCCCCAGAACTGAGATAAATTCGATGATAGGGGTTAAAATTTGGGCGTATTTAACCACCTTCATTCTGAAGCTGAATAATTGCTTCACTTTATTGTCGAACTTGCTGTATTCCGCTTCTTCCAAATTGTAGGCTCGGATCTCTTGAGGGGAAAGCAGGTTTTCGGTCAGCAATCCAGTGATATTTCCCATTTCTTTCTGCATTTGCCCGGCTCTCTGATAAAGACGTTTACCAACGTAACGAATAGGAAACACACATATAGGGATAATGATCAACCCCACCAGGATAAATGTTAAATTTGGATTGTTAACAACCATCCAAATCAAAGCACCCATTGCCGCAAGAAAAGTAATGGGCTGTTTCACCAAGTCATTTGCAACCATTATAATCGCTCCTTGCACCGACGCAGTGTCGGTCACGATGCGACTGACGAGATCACCTGACTGATACTTAAAATAGAATTTTAAATCCAGCTCCTGGAGCTTTTTAAAAACCATCAGCCGAATACGCTCCAAAATATAGAGGCCACAGTAATTAATGAAATATACATTACTAAAACCCGATACACCTCGAATCAAAAATGCGATCGGCAAAAGTGCGACCGCAAATGCAAGATAGGCTTCAGCAGATAGCGTCAACCCTTCGAGCGGCACCCATGCCGGTAGATCGATTGCAACTGTCTCTTTGACTTTAGCATCGCCAAATAAAACGGGGAAAACTTGATTGACCAGAAACGGCAAGCCAAATCCACTGGACACGCCGTAGACGATCCCCGCGATTAACGCCGCAATGAAATGCCATTTTACCGGCAACAAATATCTAAAATAAGGCTTAAACCGGGTAATAACCGAGTTGGATGCACGCGAGTTCATAAAATCGTCGAATATTGACTGATGGCATAGGGTCTTAGATTAGGCAAGCCCTTTGCGCAACGACTCGCATGGCACCGATGAGAGCAGTTTTAATCGGTCAAATAATCTATTTCGGAATGCGCCCCCATGCGCCCGCGCGCGCCCATTACCCGATTCATGGTTTCCAAAAGTAACTTTCCCCTTAATGGCTTGGAAAGGAATCCGCTGCCATAATACTGCTCCATCGCTTGCCGGTTGATGCTTTGCCGGTTATCAGCCGTTACAAAAATAATCTTCGGCGCTTTTTCCTTCAACTCCTGCTTAATGGCCTGCGCGGTCTGAAAGCCGTCCATTTCCGGCATGTGGACGTCCATTAACACGACATCATAGTACTCTGCCTGCGCCTGCTGAATCGCATCTTTGCCACCACTGGCTGAGTGAATCTCATCCACGTAATCCACAACCAGACTGCGAATCGTTTCGCGGTTCAACGGGTCATCATCGACCACCATCACTTTAGCTCCGTCTAAATGTTCGAAACTCGACTTTTTGTCAACTGGCAGACGGCTTATCGTCTCGGACAGTACCACCTTTACCGGCACCAGGAGGCTGAATTCCGAGCCTTTACCCAGCTTACTGCGCAGGCGAATTCCTCCTCCCAGTAATTGTGCTGACTGTCTTGAAATCGCTAATCCGATACCGGTTCCGCCAAACTCTCGCGAGACACCAATATCGGCCTGAGAAAATGGATCAAAAATTTTTTCCTGCATCTCTGCCGAAATCCCTATCCCCGTATCGGCAATTGAAATTTGGAAAACTCCCTTCGTTTGATCTTCCACATTCTCAGCAAAATAGGCACTCACTTGAATCGATCCCTGGCGGGTGAACTTAAAAGCGTTGCCGATAATATTGATCAGAATTTGCCGGATAATAAATGAATCACTCACAATCGTTTCAGGCAGGTTATTCGAAATCGAAATTTTGAAGTCGATGCTCTTTTGCTGAGCCAGGGGAATAAAAAATTGCGTTACGCGGTCGATGATCTCGGCGGGTGAAATCGCTGTCAAAACTGGCGTGACCTTGCCCGCCTCGAGTTTGGATAAATCGAGCACTGAATTGATCAGCGATAACAGATGTTCGCCCGCTGAATGAATCATGGTGGCAATGGTATACTGTTCTTCGTTCGCTTCTACAATTTCAGCTAACAACTCGCTGCCAGCGATTATCGGATTGAGCGGTGTGCGCAGTTCATGGTTGATCACCGCGAGGAATTCACTTTTGGCTTTATTAGCCGTCTCTGCCGCGTTCCTGGCTTCCTCCGCCTCGGCCAACAACTTGCGCAATTGTTCTTCAGATTCTTTCAACAATGTGGTATCACGGCCAATCGTCTGGTAACCAATTACTTCCCCTTTTGGATTATAAAATACACGACTTGTCCATTCAACCCATTTGAACCTGGACGCTTCCACAGGGTAATTTTTTAAAGTCGTACAGGTTGCGTCCGCCTCCGTCAAATGAGCGATATTTTCCTGAAATTCAGCCCTGTCCTCTGCCGCCAACAAGTCGAGAACAGGCATGCCGACCATTGCGTCGCAATCAGAATCATAGAACTCAGCAAATGCGCGATTGACATAATTGATGGCGAAGTCAGGTCCAAAACGACAAATGAGCGCGTCTTGGTCTTCAATTATAGAGCGATAAAGCGCTCGACTTTCTTCCAGAGCAATTTCTGCGTTTTTGCTGACATCGTTCAGTTGCGTAATCCCAAACATTCGCAGAGGCCTGCCATCCGCTGCCCTTTCGGTCACTTGTCCCCAATTAATCACCCACCGGTATTCGCCCTCCGGGTCACGATAACGATGCTCACAACGCCAAGTTTTGTCGGTCTTGTCGAAATGTCTGGCAAGCGAATCTTTAACCTGTTGAACCTCCTCTGCGGGAATGCGTTCCCACCAGAAGTCTTCAGATGTATCAACATCCAAACAATCGTATCCCAGAATACAGGGCTTGGATCCATGCGCCACCAGTTTACGCCTGGGAATATCCCATTCCCACCACACCTGGTCGGCACTGCGCAGCGACAATTCAAGGCGACGTTCTGTCTCGCGCAGATCGAGCTCAAGTTGCTTAAAATTAGACACATCTACAATCAATCCGAGCACGCGCTTAGGTTGACCCGCAGAATTACGCTTACACACCCGACCACGACAAGACACCCAGCGCCACACATTACGGGCATCTTTGATTCTGAATTCACCTGAGAAAAGACGGTCTTGTTGAATGTTTGTGTCAAAATAACGCCACCAGTCAGCTGCATCCTCCGGATGCACGAGCGCCTGCCACTCAGTCAGTTGGGGTTTGAGAGCTCCCTCTTCAAAGCCGAGCAGTTGATACCACGACGGACTGTAATAAGCCGCGCCCGTCCGTGGATTGGTCTCCCATAAGCCCTGGTGTGCATTTTCAACCGCCAACGACAGACGCTCTTGACTCTGCCTAAGCTTAGCGTTGACCGCATGCATCTTGGCCATGGGCGAAAAGGTTAAGAGAGCGCCTCGCTGTTCATCGATGGGGTGAGCAAATGGATGAATCTGCATTAGAAATGGCGTGCCCGACTGCGTCATCACTTCATCTTGATATACATTCCCAGTCTGAACCACGGTTTCTATGCATTCCTTCAAGTTCAATGTCTCGTGCAAATTGGTAGCCAGATGTTCCACCGGCCTGCCGATATCCTGAGGGAGTAATCGAATGACATCCAACATTGCAGAATTGAATTTGCAGATGCGGAATTCGCTGTCGACAAACAAAATTCCCGTGTCGACTCCTTCCAGAATGGCTTGATGTTCGGAATTCAGCGCAATGAGCGCCTCGTTTTTTTGCGAATATTCGGAGTTTACCGTATAGAGTTCTTCGTTGACAGACTGCAATTCTTCATTGGTGTTCTGCAACTCTTCGTTGGCCACCAACATTTCTTCATTAGTGGTCTGTAATGCTTCATTTACAGTTTGCAACTCCTCGATAGTCGTTTGCAGGTTTTCTTTGGTTATGCGCAGTTCTTGTTCCAAATCTCGAATGCGCCGGATGCTTTCAGTTTCTGGTCGATAATTTTCAACTGAACAGTCTCCAGATTGTTCATCTTCAGGCTTGGTCGAGCCATTGCTGGCAAAAACAAAGTGAATCATGCTCGTATCCCCCTGGCCAGGATGCACAGCTTCTGCGATCAGATTGTAATTACCTGAAGATTTATTCGGCATCGGTATCCCGCGATACTCAACGCGCGTTTCTCCCCTTTGAATGCGTTGCGTTAAGGTCGCCACGACCATTCTGATTTGCTCGGAAACCCGATCCAAAATTTGGTTGGAAGGACGCCCCTCAAGGGACTCTAGGAACAGCTCAACATCCCCAAAATAATGCAGAATCTCACCCTGCGCCGAAACCAAAACCCCCGGAGGCATGTGCCGAGCCAGGAGAACATCATAAGCCTCGACTAAATTGTGACTTACTTTATCCGCATTCACTGAGCGCAGATCGCGCATTTTCACGCTGTGGGGGTGAAGCAAACGCACTTGGCGGTTTGGCCCACGCACATGCGGAAGTCGAGTCACAGCTTTCAGTTTGGTGAACGTCTTTGCCTTCTGACTGCACACCTTGAAATATGCAGACATACCAGCAAGCCCCTCACTGGTACCTATAAATAAGATTCCTTCCTCCTTTAACGCATAATTGATGGTGCTGAGTATTTGATCCTGCGCGTGCGGTTCTAAATAAATGAGAACATTGCGGCAACTCACCAAATCCATCTTGGTAAAAGGGGGATCACACAAAAGGTCATGGTGCGCGAACAATACCATCCTGCGATAACGATCGTGGATTTTGTAAAGATCGTTCAACTGAAGCTCAAAACAGCCCTGCACCAAATTCTCGGGAACCCCTTCAAGCTCATGACGAGCAAACACCCCCTTCGCTGCGCGATCGATAGCACCCTTATGCGCATCCGTTGCATAAATCGTGATGGATGCGCTGTGCTTTAATTCATGTTTGAGTTCATCTAATAGGATGGCAAAAGAATACGCCTCCTGCCCGGTAGCACATCCAGCCACCCACACTCGCAGATCGCCTCCCGAAAACTTCGAACGAAGGTACTCTTTGAGCTGTGCCCGCAGTGCCTTGAAGGCTTCGGCATCACGGAAAAAACGCGTCACTCCGATCAAAATATCGTGATACAAATGATCGATTTCTTGCGGGTGGGTGCGGATGTACTGCAAATATTCGTGCAGGTCATCCGTGCCACAAACCACAAATCGCCGCGAGATTCTTCGTGTGACTGTCGGGTCTTTATAATGCGAAAAATCGACACCCAAATGACTTTGCAATACGCGCAACAATTCTTGTCTAGGGTCATTCGCATGGGTCTGCTCATTTTTTTCAAATTCTGTGCATTTCTTATGATAGTTTTCTAAGAATTCAGCCATTTTTGCCGGTGCCGTGATCACATCGACACAGCCGGTATGGATCGCGCTTTGAGGCATGCTGGCGAATTCAGAGGTCTCTGTATCCTGGCAAATGACGCAACCGCCGTGTTCGCGAATGCAGACAACCCCCTTACTACCGTCGCTGCCACTGCCAGACAGCACAACCGCAATCGCTTTAGGGCCGTAACTCAATGCCAGACTCTCAAAGAACTGGTCAATCCGCGCAAGGCTGCGCAGCTCAGTTTCTACAGGCTCAATCGAAAACCGTCCGCTGCGTAACAGAACGCGCGTCCCCGGTGGAGGTATATAGATGCTATTGGGTTCGAGCCACATCCCATCTTCGGCCGAAACGACAGGCACGTTCGTCACCCGTGCGACGAGTTCCCCCATCAAACTTTTGAAATCGGGTGACACATGCTGCACGACAACAAATGCATTGCTCGATGGGCCGGTCAGGGGTTTGAACAATGCTTCAATTGCATGCAGCCCCCCAGCGGATGCACCGATTCCAACAACGCTGCTCAAATCAATCGATGGTTGATTCATTCTGAATTATACTTAAGTCTAATTCCTTATAAAAATAACTCCTTGGATAACTCTATAAGAGATATTCCGACAAACCTGCGAAATCAAGCCATAATCACAATATACTATAATTAAATCAGCCCTGAAATCGATCATGGCCAGACCTTGCATTGGAGTGCACGAATTATTTTTTAACACACGCCACGGCCCTGTAGATTCATGAGTTCGACGCTGACATCGCCTAATTTTGACGGCATAGCTATAAAAATATTAAAACTGCCGACAGGTGCTTCGGATACGGAACTCGGCTGGCAACAATTAAACCGTGAGGAGAAAAATAGAGCTGCTGCAATCCATCACCCGCGAGCGCGTAGCATGTATATTTACAGCAGGCGAATTTTACGCACAGAAATCAGCCAAATACTGCAAATTCGCTCTGACAAGGTGATGTATACGCTCAACCGGCACGGTAAGCCGTTCCTGCATGAACCGCACCTAAAAAACCCTTTATTTTTTAACCTAAGCCATTCGGCATCACAACTCGCCTTAGCGATTAGCCGATCGTGTGAAGTGGGAATCGACATTCAATACCATCGACCTCAAAAAAAACAGCAGGCATTGGCGGCAAGGTTTTTCTCGCAACTGGAAATTCAGTATTTAAACGAGAGGTTACCGGCAGACGGCACCTGGAACTTTTATCAAATATGGTGCCGTAAAGAAGCTGTTGTCAAAGCGCTTGGCACAGGGCTGCAACTGCCGCTCAACAGCTTTTCAGTCTGTCCGCTCGGTGCGGATCCGCAAAACATGCGCATACCGCATTTTCGCGCCCCCTCGATCACGGAAGTGAGTGTTCAATCCATTGAGCTACCCTACAAACATTGCTCAGCAGCAGTCGCGTGGCAGCCCCCCCCTGGACACCCCCATATTGAGTGCGATATTCATTCGGCCTTAAACCAACAAACGGCTTCCTAAACTGGAAGCCGTTTATTGCGCAAAGCGTTCAAGCCAAACAACCCGATATCAGTATTTGACGCTGCAACCATAAGGACGGCTCCGAGCAACTGCAATCGGCTTGTCAGCTAACGCCGCATCTAGCGCATTCACCACATAATTATCCGCTTTTTCAATATCTGCCGAATTTGCAGATCGAATGCTGTCGATAGCACCCTGGTAGATGATGACGCCCTGGGGGTCGATAATGAACATGTGCGGCGTTGTTTTAGCTCCGTACGCGCGTCCCACTTTTCCGGAGGAATCCAACAGCTTTGCTGTAGCGTGCTCGTTCTGAGCTTTTTCTAAAGACTGGGCCTGCTCCTGCGTAAGGTGGCCTTGTTTGCCTTCGGCTGAGGAGACGATAGAGAGCCAAATCACTTCCTTATCCGTAAACGATTTTTGCCAGCCCTGCATGTGACCGTCGGCATAAAACTTCTTCACGAACGGACACTGGTGATTGGTCCATTCCAGGACGACATATTTACCGCGGTACTGCTCGAGTGAATGCTGATTGCCATGGGCATCCAACAGTTGAAAAGCAGGTGCGATTTCCCCGTTTTTTACGTTAGCAGTGAGAGTCACTGCTGCAAGTGCGCACAAAAAAGCCGCAATGATGGATGTTCTGAATGTTTTCATACGTGTAAGTTGATGTTGGAACATTAATTTAGTTCGTGGAATCTAGTTGAAGCTTCAAATATTGCAAACTTCTGAGAAAAAACCTCAAAAAGATAACCCAGATGCACAGCGCTGTGAATCAGAGGTTACCCGGAGACTTTGGATGCTGATTCGACTAATTTGGCGAATGACTTGGCGTCGAGGGAAGCCCCCCCAATTAGACCGCCATCAATATCTGGCTGAACCAATAACTCATCCGCATTTGCCGGTTTCATTGAGCCGCCATAAAGAATACGGATCTTACCAGCAGCCGCCTCTCCGAACTGCACTGCCAATATGTCCCGAATTTTTGCGTGTACTTCCTGGGCCATTTCAGGAGTAGCGGTTTTTCCAGTTCCGATTGCCCACACCGGCTCGTAGGCAACGACTACCTGCTCAGCTTTATTTGCAGCTACTCCCTCCAGGCCTTTCTTGACTTGAGTCGAGACCACCTCCAGCGTGTTTCCAGCCTCACGTTGATCGAGCGTCTCACCGACGCAAAGGATAGGCTTCAGGCTATTTTCCAAAGCAGCCAAGACCTTGCGGTTCACCAGGTCATCCGATTCGCCAAAGTATTCACGGCGTTCGCTGTGGCCGAGTATCACGTAGCCTACATAAAGATGGCGCAGCATCGTTGCCGAAATTTCGCCGGTATAAGCGCCTTCAGAATGTTCAGACATGTTTTGTGCACCGAGTTGCACATTGGCGACCTCCGACAGCTCTTTCGCACAGGTTTCCATACTGGTAAACGGCGGGCATACAACCACGCCCACATCGTTGCTGTCTCCGATTTCCAACAGGATGCCCTTTACCAAGTCAGCCGCATCAGCGGACGTCTTGTTCATTTTCCAATTGCCAGCTATTAAATATTTTCTCATACTTATCTAAAATTTTCAGGTTATTACTATTTCACGTCCAGTGCGGCAACTCCCGGTAAAACTTTACCTTCGAGAAACTCTAAACTCGCGCCACCGCCCGTTGAAATGAAACTGACCTTGTCACTGTAGCCACTGCTTTTAATGGCCTTAACAGAATCACCGCCACCAATAATAGCGACATTGTCATTTTCAGCAATGGTTTCAGCGATGGAAAACGTTCCTCGCGCACAGGCTTCAATCTCAAAAATTCCCATGGGGCCGTTCCACAAAATTGTTTTTGAACGCGCCACTTCCTCTTTAAACAAGGCAATGGATTTAGGTCCGATGTCGACGCCTTCCCAACCATCATCGATATCGCCCTCAAAAACCTTGCTGTCTCCGATCGCTGCATTTTTAAAATCAAGCGCATTGGTGGCCAGGGTGTCAACGGGCAGTAAAAGCTTTACGCCCTTGTTTTTAGCTTTTTCAATTGCCTGCTTCGCAGTGTCAATGGCATCGGGTTCCGATAAAC
>Ga0209949_1001639_pt1 | contig 10722 bp, 9 predicted proteins | sample SalPonC_black_MG_FD_185711 | JGI IMG/M metagenome (GOLD analysis project Ga0209949, IMG submission 185711) | Salt pond soil microbial communities from South San Francisco under conditions of wetland restoration - Salt Pond MetaG... | ecosystem: Environmental > Aquatic > Marine > Intertidal zone >... | reverse complement strand
AAAAAAATGGGATGAGATTTTTTTGAAATCATAACTTTCATGAAATTGAATTAGTGGATATATCATTGCAGGGCTAAAATACAGAGATGCGTTTCGGACTGTGTTTATCTCTTGAACACTTAATAATATCTATCCTCAACACCTTTCCTTGCAATACGTAAAAAATGCTGAATTACTGTCATTTATTTCTGATCTGTATTAATCTCGAATTGGACTGAAGATATTCCATAGCAAAATTTGATCACTTCACTATCAATTATGAAAACAAAAAAATCTAACCAGCCTCGATCGGATCAGGATGCAGGTCAAAAAATGTATTGAGATACTCGACTTTTAGTCCAATTGTAAAAAAAGCCGATTGCCATTACCCGAGATGCCTTTGGAACGAATCTTGAGTACTCAGGTGGTCAGGCCTGCCACTGAAACTTCCCGGAGGAAGTGCTTTGGCCAGCCCGGTTGATGGCCCAGCTACGCGAATGCACTTGCAGCCTGGCGTAAATATTCCGCAGGTGCATATCGACGGTGTGCGGGCTGATGATAAGCGCGGCAGCGATCTCTTTCTGCGTGTATTCCTCGGTGAGGAGTTAGAGGATCTCGCACAGAGCGCATCGAAGATCTCTGGCGGCAGCTCAAAAACAGATTGCCGCTTACCTGAGGAAGCGTTTTTGACAAAATGCAGGCCGCCTGTACGTATTGCTTCGACAGCTCTCGCCGGAAGAGGCGCTTCGGAACTCAGGCTCCTGACAGGGGGCTATGAGCATACCGATTCTGTGGGGGCGAGACGCGGGCTTCCAGCCAATGATCTGATCAGACAAGCGGACCGATCTATTGCTTTTCGACGAGCAGCTTATTGATCCACCCCTGAGTGTCGGCGCTCTGCACGAGAAGATGGCCGTTCTGTTCCTCACCCAGGAAGACGAGTGGATCGGCCGTTGTTACCTTCGAGAGGACATCGGCTCCAGCCTCCGGGTCGGCGAGAAGCTGGATGTTGTCGATCTTGGCAGCCACCAAGTCGCCCGCTGCAAATACGACTCCGGCGACAGCCGTGTCCTCACCCGACGCCCCAAACTGATCCATCCTTGGGTTATTCTTCAGTGAGGTCACAACGTCATTGTAATTGTTCAGAAAGCTGGCCGCAATAACCTTGCCCTCGTCGGTGTCCGTGTAGCCCCCCCCCAGCGAGGGCCGTCCCCGCACCAATACCGAGAAATCCGAGGCGGAAATCCCGCTTCTTCGCTTCTCCATCCGCGGCAGCAACCTGGATACCACTACGCGTATCGCTAATGAGGAGACTCGTCTGTGCCTCCTTAAACTTGATGCCCGCAGTGATGAGCCCGAGACCGCGCCGCCGACCAAAGCGTCCGAGGGCTCCACCGATCCCGCCTGCGTCGTTATTCGCGATTAGTACGTCCGGGGTCAAGATGAAGTCGGCCGCCACCATCTGCCCACCGCCCACGTTCTGATCTCCGCGTAGTTCGCCCGATTCGGCCAGCTCACGCTCCTGCTGCAGACTTGCCATGGCGACGCCTCGCTCGACGACAAGGAAACAGTTAGACTGCTGTACCATCATGCGGATCAGGCTGGTCGGCGACTTGAGATCGTACCGCGCAAGCGATTCCAGAACCGCGTCCTGCGGCTCCACGACGGCCAGTGTGCCATACGGGTCGGCACACGTATTCAGCTCGTCATCCTGCGCCAAGGCAGTGAACGGAATGAAAAGCAAAGCGAGGAGCACCGAGGTCGGGCGAGAGAATTGGTATATCACAGTCATGGTGCATGAAGCGGTCGTCAGTAAGTCATGAGAAGGAGCATGTACTAAGGCAGAGGCCCATTTACGGATATTCACCCCCAGATGACGCTGGAAGAGACGAACAAGAGATTGGTATAACCGGTTCATTGGAAAATAGAAAGAATAGATGGTAGTGGCACTCTCATCCTTTCGATAGCGTATACCCGTCGCAGACAATTTGTTTAACATCCGATACATCGCCACAAACCAAACCCGGGGATGACATCTTTTTGAAATCATAACTTTCATGAATTAGAATTAGTGGAAATATCATTGCTGGCTATTTCGGAGTTCATTGTGCCACCCATTTCGGTCATGTTGTGCCAGTCGTTTCGGCCGCCATTGTGCCACTTTCCATAATGCGTACCTTGCCGCCAAAAATTTTATGGCAGGGCAACGAATCGACATTATGGATCTACGACAACTCATTCAATTAAAGCGCAAGGGCCTCAGCAACCGCAAGGTGGCCGAGGCGCTGGGCGTCTCTCGGAATACGGTGAATGCCTATGTGCAGGCCTTCGAAACCCATGAGCTCAGCTACGACCGATTAGAAGGACTTTCCGACGGTGAGCTGGCCGGGCTGTTTCCTCAGGCTGACGCCAAAGACGGCCAGCGCTACGAGCAACTGGCGGGGTATTTCCCCACATTCAGCAACGAACTTCGCAAGACCGGCTGCACGCTGCAAACCCTGTGGAGGGACTATCTGGAAGATCATCCCGACGGGTATCGTTACACGCAGTTTGTTCACTATTATAATCTGTGGGCAGATAAAAAAACCAAGGCCAGCGGCATCCTGCATCATAAGGCCGGCGAGAAGCTGTTCATGGACTTTGCAGGTAAAACCTTATCCTGGGTTGACCGCGATACAGGCGAGGTTCACCCGGCACAGGTATTTGTGGCGATCCTTCCGGCCAGCCAGTACACATACGTGCAGGCAACAGCCTCCCAAAAGCGGGAGGATGTGGTCCGGGCCGTCACCGATTGCAAAACCTGGCTGGGCGGGGTAACCAAGGCCATTATCGGCGATAACATGAAGGCCGTGGTGGCCAAGGGACACAAATATGCGCCACTCATCAATAAAACGCTCAAAGATCTGGCCCTGCACTACGGGTGCGTGATTGATCCGACGCGCCCGTATCACCCGAAGGACAAAGCGTTGGTCGAAGGAGCCGTTCAGCTGGTGTATCAGCGGATCTATTACCCGCTGTCCGGGCGAACCTTCTTCAGCCTGGCCGAGCTTAATCAGGCCATCCGTGAGCTGTTGGGGCCTTACAACGACTACCGCTTCCAAAACCGGCCCACCACACGCCGCCAACAGTTCCTTGAGTTCGAGCAGCTGGCCCTGGATCCACTGCCGCCGACTCGGTATCAGCTGCGCTACTATAAGCGGGCCAAAGTCCAGAAGATCAGCCACATTTATCTTGGAGTCGATAAAAACTATTACAGCGTGCCCCACCGCTTCGTGGGTCGCCACGTAGAAGTACAATACACCGCCGGGGTGGTGGAGATCTTTTTTGACGGAGAGCGTATCGCCCATCACAAACGCAGCCGCACAGCAGGAACATACACCACGATTGGAACCCACATGCCGTCGGCTCATCAGGCCTATAGCGACTGGAATCCCGACACGTTTGCCAGACGGGCCGCCCGGATTGGCCGGTATACGGAAAACTATATCCGGCGGCTAATCGCCCAGTACGACTACCCGGAGGTCGGCTACAAACAAGCCCAGGGAATCCTGGCCCTGGGCAAACAGTATTCGCCGGAGCGGGTGGAGGCGGCCTGCCGTCGCGCAGCCGGAGGCTATCGGGCAGGCTACCATACCGTTACAAATATTCTTAAAAACAATCTCGATCAGACCGAACTGACTCTGGACAATCACATCCCGGATCACGACAACATTCGCGGCGGGACCCATTACAAATAACCCTAACTCAACCCATCCATTCTTATGAATCCACATAACACCCTTGAAAAAATGCGTGCCATGCGCCTGAAAGCCATGGCCGAGCTTTATCAGCAGTCCTTAGAAACCAACATATATAACCAGCTCTCGGTTGATGAGGTGATGGCCACCCTCATTGACACCGAATGGGAAGAGCGCCAGCAACGCAAAATTGCGGGTTTGATCAAACGGGCAGGCTTCCGTCAGCAGGCGGCCGCCACCGACATCGATTACCATCCCGATCGGGGCCTGGATAAGACGCTGATAGGACGGCTGCTCAGCCTGAATTTTGTAAAGAAAGCCGAAAACCTCATTATTACCGGCCCGACCGGTACAGGGAAAAGCTGGCTTGGCCAGGCGATCGGCCGACAGGCGTGTCTGATGCTGGTTAAAACCCGGTACTTTGTGACCGCCCGATTTTTTGACCAGGCCAAACTGGCTAAACTTGATGGGAGCTGGCCAAAACTACTGAAAGCTTTTTATAAAACAGACTTGCTGATTCTCGACGACTTCGGGCTGCACCCCATGGACCCGGCCGACCGGCAACTGCTGCTTGATGTGATCGAAACGCGACACCAGGTCGCCTCCACGATTCTTTGCTCGCAAATACCCGTGAGCGGATGGCACAAACTAATCGGGGAGGGAACCATCGCGGATGCTATTTTGGATCGGGTGGTGTACTCCTCTCACCGTATCGAACTCAAAGGGGAGTCTCTCCGCAAAAAAACAACGCTTGACCCAATGACCTCTAACCCTTAACATCGCTTGTGGAAAGTGGCACTATATGGCCCGAAACAGGTGGCACCATATGACCGAAATAGCCAAAATGAGCTTCTACATATTTATTTACATATGGAGATTGCCGTTTTACACATTACCATAAACTTGGACAGTAATACTCTATACTGAAAAGAGATACTGATTCCTGGAATAAATGCATTAAAAAATTGAACTTGGTAATCAGAATTATCATCCTTCCCGGTCAACTGAACCATTGCTGATATGGGTTGAAAAAAATTAAATGAAAACAGACGTATTAAACACAGAGAAAAGGAAAAGCCAATCAAATCTGGAACAACTACCACCAAAGCATACATTACTGGATGACGTACAAGCCATACTCATAGGCTCTTTATTGGCAGCATTCGGTATCGCAATATTTTCACATATGAACTTTCTGATCGGAGGGACGGCGGGAGTTTCATTTCTAACCCAGTATAGCACCTCCTACACATTTGGTCCGATATTTTTCCTGATTAATATTCCCTTTTACGTATTGGCTTTTATTAAGCTTGGCTGGGATTTTACCCTGAAAACATTTATTGCTGTTTCCGTAGTTTCATTTCTGACAGAGATTATTCCTGTCTGGTTTGAATTTGGTGACATTGAACCCTGGTTTGCGGCCATATTTGGCGGCTTTTTGATAGGCAGCGGACTTCTTATGCTGTTTCGGCACAAAGCAAGTCTTGGAGGATTGAATATTCTATCGATTTATGTACAGGAATATTTTCAAATCAGTGCAGGAAAATTTCAAATGGTGGCAGACACACTCATTATCCTGGCCGCATTCTTTATCGTGGACTGGGAAGCGCTGGCTTTTTCTATTCTTGCAGCTGTTGCCCTAAATATAATTCTGGCTATCAACCACAAACCGGGCCGCTACAAGGGTATGAGCTGACATAGATTTTTAAACTTAAACCATAGTGACGTGTCAACATCCTTAAAATAACGGCTCGGTATAGTAGCTGTACAGCAATAGTTGTTACAGATCAACGGTTTGCTGAAACTCTATGGGTGTTTTTGTGGTGAGAGTTGATGAGTGTCGTACAACAGTCTTACCATCCACCGGTTCCCGGTTCTCCTTTTACCGGCCCGACGATTTCCGGCGTGATCCAGCCGCCGTAAAATTGACCCGGCTGAGGCTTAACTTTTATGCTGTTTACAAAACAGTCCACTTTTCCTGGATAAAATGATAGATAGCCGGCGATGGCACTAAAAGAAGAATTTGGATTTTCATAAGACCAGGCTGCCATCGGCAATTCTTTGTTCTCTAAATGCAGATCATAGTAGCTGGCAGCTCCCTTCCATTCGCAGAACGATGAGCGGTTATTGTTTTTAAAAAACGTCCTTTCAATATCCTCAGGTGGTATATAAAAGCCGGGTGGGCTGGCAGTTTCAAGAAGTCTAAACGTATTTGAAGAATGCGCAATCTGCTGTCCCATCCAGCGTACCTCTACTGTACGCCGGTCAGGGGAGAGTGCCGGCGGGCGTGGATAATCCCATACAGACTCTTCTCCTTCTTTGGTTTTATCAGCAAAATCAGGTCGTTTTTTTCCATTGTATCTCCACATATACTCTTTCTCTGTTAGGTTGATGGTGTTTCTGTTAAAACTCTGTCCATCACAACAAGAGATAGCTTACGCCGGTTCGGTACCTATTCTAACATATTTTGTTTTCCTGTCAACACTGAACTCAAGCAGCGTGGTTGTATTTGCATAAAAAAGAGAAGGGGCGTTTTCATCCATCTTGCCAGTGTTGCTCCGGTAGATGACGATATTCTGAAGTGAATCTACGTCATAATAGATTCCTTTGTCGATTTCAGGAATGTATATCTTCATGACCAGTACAAAATCTCCCAGTTTTTGTTTGGTCTCCTCCATCAATGCCTGTAATTTATTCAGGTTTACAAGCAGTCTGCGATAGCTTGAATCGGCATTGTGAGTGTGAATCTGCCCCAATAGAATTTCCTGGAACTTATCTGAAAATTTTCGCTCAAGATTATTAAAGTACGATTTAGATGATACCGTGTTGTTTTCTGCCTTTTTGGTTTTATAAACGTCAAATTCAAATGTGAAGTCTCTGATAGGTTCACCGTGGTCATCAATACCATGGATGATGAACTGTTGAAACTTGCTATATCGCGTTGAGTTTTGGGATTGATACGATTCATAAGTTTCTTCTGTTGACGCTCGCAGTCTTGCTTTGAAATCTGCAAAATCATCAGGTGTTTTTATCGTAAGAGCTTCAACAGCTAAATCAACAATATCGGCATCGTCTTCTTTAAAACTGCTTACGATGGTCCCGTGATCCAGACCGGGCAAGACACCAAAACAGAAATCATCGGCAGTTTTCACCTGTTTCCATTGGTAGGGAACGTCATGGTTTGAAAAATTGAGGCTCAATTTTACTGAATTCAAAGTTGCTCCTGCAATCACGATAGTTCCATCGGTACCGGGCTTATTCACCCAGCCCTTAAGCCCTTCGTAATCTTCTATACCGGTTAAAATCGTTAGTTGTATCTGGTTCCGGTTGTAGTAAGGGGTTTCGGAAGTGAAAATGTCGTAGTGTGCCAGACTCCACTGGTAGGGGCTGCCCAGTTCAAGGCCGTCCAGTAAATTACGGCCAACTTCAAGTAAGTCACCCACTTTCCATCGTCCCTTCACCAGGCGGCCTAAAAATGATTTCCCCCTATGGGCGAGGGGAGAGCCAAAATTTGCAGGGGCAAGCATAAGTATCCGCTTCACCGGGCACTCATCAATTCTGTCAGCATAATAGTTATATATCCAGTGACGGATCACCAGGCCGCCCGTTGAGTGAACAACGATATTCAGATCCGATCGCTTTTTTCCATCGGGCTCAATAAGACCCTTTTCAATCATTTGATCATTCAACCCGTCAATTACGTCATTAAACGTAATATTATCCTCTCTTGACTGATAATCTCCATAAAGAATTGTGTCAACATCACCAACGCCTTGCTTTTGGAGCTGATTTTTTAGTGCTACAAATGAGCTTGAACAGTCACTCCAGCCATGTATAATTAAAGTAAATTCACTCATCCCTGTCTCCGTTTTATATTATTGACCACTTAAGATCATATATAGTTAAATAGACGGAATAATGGAAGTGTAAATGAAATCGAAACGATCAGGCAGGTTGAAATAACGGGCGAAAAAAACAGGAAATAAAAAAAGCCGCGACTTTTAAAGTGGCGGCTTCAGATGACTGGAAAAAGAAAAATATTATGATCCGTAAAAGAAGAACAGAATTCCAGCAATTACGATAAAGTTGATAATACTAATAGGCAGGAGTTTGCTCCAGCCGAGTTTCATCACCTGGTTAAATTTGAATCTTGGAATCGTCCACCGAACCCAGATAAAGAGGAACACGAAGAATGCTGTTTTCGCCGTAAATACAGATATATCAAGTACAGCTTTAGCTACTTCGGGCATTTCCGGCAGCCAGTATCCCGCAAATGGTAGGTGATAGGATCCAAAGAAAAAAGTAGTCATCAGCATGGAGTTAATCACAACGTGCATATACTCTGCAAGAAAAAACATACCGAATTTCATGGAGCTGTACTCGGTGTGAAATCCGCCTACGAGTTCCTGTTCTGCTTCAACAAGGTCGAAAGGCGTTCGGTTACTTTCAGCAAATGCAGCTACAATAAAAATGATTGCTCCGATAGGATTCAGAAATACGAACCACCAGTTTTCCTGAGCAGCGGCAATATCAACCACGCTAAGTGAACCTACAAAAATCACAACAGAAGCAACTGCCATTCCAAGCGGGAGTTCGTAGCTTATCATCTGAGCAGCAGCTCTGAGGCCGCCGAGAAGTGAATATTTGCTGTTTGATGCCCAACCTGCAAGTGTAACTCCATAAACACCAAGCGAGGCAATTGCCAGGAGATAGAGTACACCGGCATTGATATCAGTAGCATACAGCCCGTCACCAAATGGAATGACTGCTACGGTCATCAATGCCGTCACAACCGGAATAACAGGTGCAATCGTATGTAGCAGCCGATAGCTGTTGTTGGGCGTCACATCTTCTTTCAGGAGTAGTTTAACAACGTCAGCTATTGGTTGTAAAAGTCCGAGAGGACCCACACGGTTCGGTCCAACCCTGTTTTGTATAAATGCCGCTACACGACGTTCGGCATACACGGTAATTGCAGCAGAGTTGAGCAGCATAAAGAGCGCTACTCCGAGAACTATATATGAGGTGATGGTTACTTCAGCCATTCCTTAACTTAAGATTTAACGCTGTTTGTTGTTGCTGTGAGATCGATACCTGATTGTTCATCAATTGTATGAAATGAAACTCCTGTAAAAGCAGGGATATTTTCTGATATTTCAGTCAGGATCTGACGGCTGCTTTGATATTTAATATCAAGCCCGAGGGTGTCAGACAGTTCGTTTGTAATACTCCAAAGCGGCAGGCAATCGACTTTATTTTCTTCCGTCACCCAGTTATCAAAACTTGTTCCATACCGGTCAAGACGTCCTTCTGACATTTCAATATCTAACCTTCGGTTTGAATATTTAGTCTCTTTGGCAGGTACGGTCCGCTGGATACGCTGATCCACGTTTACATAGCTTGCAGCATGCTCAGCGGCTGTTGTAATCGGAATCAGAAGATTGGCATGGGTTGCAGTTGCTGTCTTGTTTGTTCCAAACATAGCAACAAAACTGTCAGCAAAGTCATCAGCAGATAATACTTCCCGGTCGATCAGGTTGTCGTTCAGAAGAATGACAAGCTCCGCATCTTTTATTTTCTCAGAAAGCTTACTACTGTTCATTTCGTCTAAACCGAGCAGGCGACAACCATTTGTATTGGGAGCCTGGTCATCTGTAAGCAAAAATCCGTCGCCGGCCCCGTCAATAATGTGTGGAGTAAAGACTGGGGTAGAACCTGAGAGTAAGTTTGAAAGCCTCATCATAAGATAATTCTCTTCAACTGATGCGTGCGGAGAACCTACAAAAAGTATTTTTTCCTTATCAGTTTTATCAATCTGCTCAGCCAGAGTTGCAAAGGCATTATTCCAGGACGACTGTACCTGCTCGTTGTCAAGTTTTTGAGATGGCCGTGAAACACGGTTTTCATTGAAAATTTTGTATGCGTCGCGTCCGGCATCAGGCATCCAGTAGTCATTTACATCTTCGTTGAAACGAGGCGTAACTCTAAGGACGAGGTTATCGCGCGTCCAGAGATCGATGTTGCACCCCTTACCGTTGGAAATATCTATGCTCGGGGTCTGGTTCATTTCCCAGACTCGTGCTTTAAACCGAAAATCTGAAGAAGTGAGCGCTCCTACCGGACATATATCGATTGTGTTCATGGAGTACGCATCGTCAAACTCACGTCCGGGTGCTGTTACGGGATAGTTTTTATCACCGCGCTGCACAATTGTGAGCTGTTTTGATTCACTGATCTCATCAGTAAACCTAACGCATCGCGTGCAGTTAATGCAGCGTTCAGCATCCAGTGTCACGCGCGGGCCCAGCTGAACACGTTTTGGCTTGTGCACTTTCTTAACTTCAAAACGGCTTCCTTCAGGTCCGTACTTGTATGTCTGTATTTGAAGCGGACATTCACCGGCCTGATCACAAATAGGGCAGTCCAAAGGGTGATTTGCAAGTATAAACTCAAGAGTATCTTTTTGTGCCCGTTCAACTAAATCATCGGTTTCCTGGGTGTGAACGACCATCCCGTCGGACAGCTGTGTATTGCATGATGTCTGCAATTTTGGAAACCACCGGATGACGCGTTCACCATCCTCATCAAGCTCAAACTCCCCGGTTTCCCGGTCTTTAACAGGAGTTCCGACTTTAACCATGCACTGCCTGCAATTGGCAGGAACCGACATGGATGGGTGGTAACAGAAGAAAGGGACTTCAAGTCCCTGGTCTAAAATGAATTGCAGAAGACTTCCGTCTTTATCACTGTCAAATTCAAACTGGTTTCCGTCAATTATTACTTCAGGCATCTTTGGAAATGATTATTTATGAATGATTATTGATGAATGTTCTTCAAATCATTGCCAGTTTGCAATGTTTTTCTTGAAGAAACAAATATGAGGTCAACTCTTGTGCCTCATTCATCAACTTTTCAACTAATTCTTTTGGTTTAAAATTTTCGTCTGTTAGAAATTCCATCCAGAAATCCGATTCGTCCACTTCTTCGATTACGATACTTATCTTTG
>Ga0209949_1001627_pt1 | contig 10761 bp, 8 predicted proteins | sample SalPonC_black_MG_FD_185711 | JGI IMG/M metagenome (GOLD analysis project Ga0209949, IMG submission 185711) | Salt pond soil microbial communities from South San Francisco under conditions of wetland restoration - Salt Pond MetaG... | ecosystem: Environmental > Aquatic > Marine > Intertidal zone >... | reverse complement strand
CGATGATTCTTGGCCACTCCAACAAACTGATAAAGGATGCCCTGCACGCTCAGGTAGATCTGGGTATCGGTTACGGCGCACCCACGGCCGTCGAAACCGAGATGGCAAAAAAAGTCTGCGAACTGGTGCCATCCATTGAGCTGGTGCGCATGGTGAACTCCGGCACCGAAGCCACTATGAGTGCGGTGCGCCTTGCGCGGGGCTACACCGGTCGCGACAAGATCGTTAAATTTGAGGGCTGTTACCATGGCCATGTAGATTCCTTGCTGGTGAAAGCCGGGTCGGGCGCCCTCACCCTCGGCGTCCCCAATTCCCCCGGCATCCCCGCCAGTCTCGCTGAACACACCCTGACTCTGGATTTCAACGACATTGACGGGGTGCGGAAAGTCTTTGATGAAATCGGCGATCAGATTGCAGCGATCATCGTCGAACCGGTCGCTGGCAACATGAACTGCGTTCCACCGGTGCCGGGGTTTCTTGAAGGCCTGCGGGAAGTCTGTGACCAGCACGGCACGGTGCTGATTTTTGATGAAGTGATGACCGGTTTCCGGGTTTCGCTCGGCGGGGCTCAGGGCTTTTACGGCGTGAAACCTGACCTGACCGCTCTTGGCAAGGTCCTAGGTGGCGGATTGCCTGTCGGTGCCTTCGGCGGCAAGCGGGAAATCATGGAACACATCTCACCGCTGGGGCCGGTGTATCAGGCCGGCACGCTGAGCGGAAACCCACTGGCGATGTGCGCGGGCCTGACGACACTGAATGCGATTTCCGAACCCGGCTTCCACGATCGGTTAACGGAAAAGACCAATGCGGTCCGGGATGGCTTCAAACAGGCAGCCGACGAGGCCGGCATCCCTCTCGCGGTGCAAAGTGCTGGCGCCATGTTCGGTTTTTTCTTTACCGATGCGCCGTCGGTAACCCGCTTTGATCAGGTCACCGCCTGCAACATCGAGCGTTTCAAGACCTTCTTCCAGGGCATGCTGAAAGAAGGCGTATACCTGGCACCTTCTGCCTTTGAAGCAGGGTTTACTACCGCAGCACTCAGCGCCGAGGACATTGAATTCACCATCAACGCCGCCCGGAAAGTGATGAAAACGCTCTGATATCCGGGATAGCACTGGTGTTGTTCTGACCAGTGCAGTTCCTGGTTGATGCCCTGCCGGCGCGAACAGCTCGCAGGCGGGGCGTCAGAACACCGCCTCGACACTGGCCATGATTTCCGCGCGGTTGTAATCGTAGCGGTTGATGGTGCTTTTGTTGTCCAGCCAGCTCAGTTCCATACCCAGACTCCAGCGCTCATCAATCTGATAGCCTAAATGCAGGTTGGTCCGGAACTGATCATCACTGCGGGTTTCTGATACCTCCTGCCCTTCAATCACCAGCCGGTGGGGATCATCGTAACGGCTGAACCTGACGTTCTGACTTGCGCCAAGATTCCAGCGCTTCGACAGCGAATAGTCCAGATCAATTGACAGTTCCTGTCGCGTGGCTGACAGGCTGAAGAATTGATTGCCCGAGACCAGATCATCACGCTGATCTATGTCTAGCCGGTAACTCAGTTCCGCAGTCCAGCGGGTAAAGGTTTTCTCGACACTTGCCAACCCGCCATAAAGCCGGCCGTCATAGACACTGTTGTCAGGACCACCCTGTATGGCCACGGCAAACCCCCGCAGCTGGCAACTGAGCCTGGCACTACAGGCATCACGACTGAAGGTCAGGTCCACCCCGGTCCGACGTTCCAGCAGGTCACCGCCAAACCATGCACCGGACAGATTTACCTCAGACACCAGGCGCCCCGCCCCGAACGGCGACTGCCAGGCCAGGCCAGTGCCCAGGTAAGAGATATTGAATTCGGCGTTATCGGGATACTGGCGACGATATGCCACCGCCTCGAACCGAATAGCGCGGTCACCGGAGCGATTCAGATAGGCCCGAGCTGACGCCAGCACTTCACCAAAACCACCTGCTTCTTCAGTGCTCTGGGTGCCGGGTGTGCCGGCGATATTATCGTCATAGCCAGCCCCGGCAGAAAGGTACCCCACGGTTTCAACCGCGCGAACCCTATCAGCGGCCTGGTCCGCGCCCCGATTCAGTTGACGACGCGCAAGCGTCTGGACCTCTTCCGGAGAGCTTCCGCGGGCGGCCTGAGAAAACCATTGCCTCGCGCCTTCGCTGTCGCCTCGCTGCCGAAGCACCAGGCCCAGGTTATAACGGGCCAGGGGCGCATGAGGGGTGTCCAGCAATTCAGTAAACGCGGCCTCGGCTTGATCGGTCAGTTCCAGCCGGTAATAAACCACGCCCAGGTTGTAGATTAACGATAACGACTCCAGCCCGGCGTCACCGGCCTGTTCCAGCAACTTTTTCGCGTTCTGGAGATCGCCCTGCTCAAAGGCGGCCACGCCCGCCATAAACTTTTCACGGGGCGATCGCTCCTGTGCCAGCGCCGGACTCAGCAGCATGAACGACAGAAAAATCAAACTGACCAAGCGACAGTACTGCAAACGCTACTCCTGCGAATCGACCAACGATGACCCCGTTATCAAGGCTGATCGGGCGTCAAAAAAACGATGCAGGTGCAGTATAGCAACAAGAACGGGTGTTCAGAGGATGTTCGGGTCAGAAACAGCCAACGGATTGCCGCGGGTGGCAGCAGGTCAATACGATTAGCCCCCTTGCCTGGCCTGACCTGGTGGCTCGGGCCTCTCAGGTCTGTCGGGAGTGTCAGGTCTGTCGGGAGTGTCCGGTCTGCCTGGCGAATCCGGTCTGCCTGGCGAATCCGGTCTGCCTGGTGAATCCGGTCTGCCTGGTGAATCCGGCTTGCCTGGTTTGTCCGGCCGGCCACGGTCTTGTTGTTCACGCGCCGCTTCCCGGGCCTGGTTGGCGACCGACTGACCAAACTCGCGGCCCTCTTCACGAGCTTCCTGGGTAATTTCGCGGGTCTTGTCCGGATTTTCCTCAAGGCCAATCGGGGTGTTGAGCCGGATCTCCCGCACAACCCTGCCGGTCAGGTCGCGGTCGTCCGTCACCATCCTCATGGTCACGTCAAGGTCGTCGCTGGCCAGGGCGCAGGACCATGGCAAAGCAACTGCGATAAAGCTGAAAGGCAACCAGAACCGCCTGATGCGGGGGCGTTTCATAATACGGGCTCCGATGGACTGCTATTACCACTTTCGGTCAGAGAAGCGCGGAAGGTTTTCTGGCGTTCACCGTTATCGAGATGCGCCACCAGCTCCCCCTCGCCCGGAAATAAAATCTTCAGTGGCAGATTCACCACATTTGCGCCTTTCTCCAGACTGACATTCCAGCTTAGCCGCTGATGTCCGGGGTAACCGGACATTTCAACGTGGGATGGCAACTCCACTGTCAGTGTCACATCATCCATTGCATCCACGGTATCGAATGCAAGGCGCACATTATAGGGCTGACCCCCGGGCACATCGGGGCCCTGGCCCATACCGGCAAACAGTGCAATACCCAGCGCAAGCACGGCCGCGACCGCGCCGCCGGACCATGCCATGGCGGCATGCCGCCTTGCCGGTTTGCCTTGTGATGCAGCCGCGGCCAACACCCGGGTTTCAAAATCCGGAGACGGGGGCGGCACATCGAACTGTCCCTGCAAGCTTTCAATAATCAAGCTTTCATTTTCAACAACGGCGGCGCAGAAATAACAGACCGCCACATGCTTCCTGACCGCTGATGCATCATCGGTCGAAAGCTCCCCTCTAAGCCAGGGGCGCAGATGTTTTCGAAAGTCGTTACAGGACATGATGATTACCTCATTCACTTACACGCCCGATGGCAACTAAAAGTTCCGGGCTTTCTTGTATTTTTTTTCTTAACGACGCCCGGCATCGATGAACGCGGGACTTTACCGTCCCCAGCGGAATATCCAGAACCCTGGAAATTTCCTCCTGGCTCCAGCCATCAACATCGTAAAGCAGAATAAGTGTGCGCTGATCCGGCGACAAGGTTCGCATGAGACGATCCAGAACCGGGCGCAGCTTCGCAAAGTCCAGCTGCTCGGTTATATCGGGCAAATCAGCAGGCTGATTATCCAGCAGATCTGATTCACCAGCAGGGGCAATGTCGCTTATCACCCAATCAGCGCGTCGGCCCCTGCGCCTCACGGAATCAATGAACTGTCGATAAAGCACCCGGTTCAGCCATGGCCGGAGCTGGTCAACCGCTTCAAGCTCTTCCAGCCGGTGGTATAACTTGACCACCACATCCTGAACCAGATCCTCAGCGTCCTGCTGCTGGCCGGTAAGCCGGAAGGCGAAGCGGTACATAGGCTCCAGGTGTGGCTGAACCAGCCGCTCGAATCGTTTTGAACGGTTAGGTTTAAAGGGTAGTAATGCCAATTCCGCTGCCCGCGCGCTCGTCAAATAATGAGTGTTGGAAAGAGCATAACTGCATCACCGCGCCAAGTATATTCCGGGACATTTTTCTTTGAGCGCTCCAACCAGCGACCTTAGCCGCCATTTTAACAAACAGTAACGACATAGAATGGAACCTCACGGCACGCAATGTCGTTCTTCTGGTAGAGACCGATTTACCTTTGGCAATTAAGCGATAGTCGGCAAAACCTGACATTGCAAGTAACGGAGCTCCACTATGAAACAGTCCGTCAAATTTTTTACCGTCGCAACACTCGCCAGCGCAATGGCCGCCTGCGGTGGGGGCGGCAGTGGCGATGGCAGTGTAAGCGGCAGTGCCACCGCCGGAGAAACTGGCAGCCTGAGCGTTGGACTGACGGACGCACCAGTAGACAGCGCGCAGGAAGTCAACATCGAGGTAACTGCGCTGGTACTCAACCCCGCCGGCGGCAAGCACATCAGGTTTGAACTCGAGTTCCCGCAGCCGATAAACCTACTGGACCTTCAGGGTGGCGAATTTGAAAACCTTATAATCGATGAAGAAGTGCAGGCCGGCCGATACAACTGGATGCGACTTGAGCTTGGCAGTAATAACACGGTCGTTATCGATGAGGTCGCCGACGGCAGTGCTGCCAGAAATTCTTATCCACTCACGACGCCATCGGCAAGGGGCGTTCAGACTTCGAAGTTTACAGTCCCGGCCGGAGGGGAAGTCAGTCTCACCATTGATTTCGATGTGCGCAAGTCACTGGTCAACCCAGGTGGCAAAGGCAGCTACAAGCTCAAGCCCGTGCTCAGACTGGTCGACAACTCGGAAGTCGGCAGGATCAAGGGACAAGTGTTCGGTAATCTGATCGATCAGGAGTGCGGTGATGCGTTTATCGCTGATCAATTCGCAGGCAACGTCTACGTTCATGCAGACACCAGCCTTGAACCAGATGACATCGGCAGCGCAAACGAGCCGCTGACTGTCGCTCCAGTCAAAGCGAATGGGGAAGGGACTTTCGTAGCAGCGTTTATACCGGCTGGCGATTACAAAGTGAGCTACTCCTGCGGCAATGACCTTGTCGAGAATGACGACGACATCAGCTTTGTTGATGTGCAAACAGTCACCGTTATGGCCGATGCGATAACAGCCGTAGACCTTGACATCCAGAGTTCACAATAAAACCCCGAAAACCCGGTCGGCTGACCTTACCGCAGCCGACCGCCATTTCCGAGGCTTCACAGGTTGGCGGCACGAGCCTCTGCCTGATCAGCGCCTGCCACATTGCCACGAGCCCGGCGAATATCCGCCAGCAACAGCCAGCCATTGCGCTGCAGCGACGCATCGTTTCCGGCCAGCGACAAACCTTTCAGCGCAAACTGTTCAGCGGACCCGAGCTGATCAAGCGCCACATAAGCCTCCGACAGCCTGAAATAGACAGTCGACGACCGCGGCGCAATTCGCTGTGCACGCTCAAGTTGACTGACCGCTGCCTGGGCATCACCGGAAGCCAGCAGGCTGTCTGCCCTCTGAATCAGGCCCCGTGCTGCCGGTGGCAGGGCATCACCCTCTTGCTGGTAAGCCGGCGCCATGCGCTCGTCTTCCGGCTGTTCACTTTTACGCTCCACTCTCGGTTCGCCAGCGCCGGTTCCGATCCGCGGCGGTTTTGGTGCCTCGGGTTCTTCCGAACTGGCCGGGACATAGATCGAACCGCCGCCCGGCCCCGCAGCACAGGCCGACAGGAGACCTGCCATTGCCAATACGGCGGAGTGTCTGATCAGTTTTGACGTCATCTGAATAATCCTTCAAACCAGCCCTGCACACGGCGCTGAATACTGCCGCCACAGGAGATTTCAATCTCGGGCTCGCTGCCCACGATAAATGGCATAAGGCGCGCATTCCGGCAGCCTTCATCCGTTAATGCAGCCTGCTCCGAATTGACCCAGTGATAGCCAACGCCGTCCGGAACCACCGGTGAAAATCCGTGCTGCGGCACCCGGGCCATGAACCTGGCCCACACCGGCAAGGCACCCGTTGCGCCGCTGAGCGACGTGGGCCCGTTATCATCCCGGCCCACCCAGGTCACCGCCAGCAGATCGCCGCTGAAGCCGGCAAACCAGGAGTCCCGGCCGCCGTCTGTGGTGCCGGTTTTCCCCGCCAGGGTCAGTGCTTCCGGTACGGTCCGGTAAGCCGAGCTCCCCGTACCCTCCTGCATGGTTTCCTGCAGGGCATACTGGATCAGGTGGACAGACCCCGCATCCGCCACCTGCTTTACCTTCAGACTATAGCGACTCAACGCTTCACCGCCAGCGTCGGTGACCTGGCGAATGGTTCGCAGCGGTGTGTTGAAGCCGGAAGTCGCCAGCCCCTGATAAATCTGTGCCACGGTCACTGGCGCCATCGAAACCGAGCCCAGTAACAGCGAGGGGTATCCGGAAATTTCGCCGTCAACACCAAAATCCTGCAGCGTGGTTCGCACTGTATCTACCCCGACATCCAGACCCACCCTGACGGTCGGCAGGTTATAGGAATTCGACAATGCCCGGTGCAGCGGCACCTCGCCCCGCTCCTCCCCATCGTAATTTTTTGGCTCCCAGCGGCGGCCATCGTCAAACACCAGAGAGAAGGACCTGTCCTCGACCGGGGTAACCAGGGTGTACTTGTCCGGATGCTGCAATGCCGTCAGATAAACGAAAGGTTTGACCAGTGAGCCGATGGGCCGCATCGCATCCACCGCACGATTGAAACCGGCGAACTGCGGGTCACGCCCACCCACCAGGGCCAGCACTTCACCGCTGTCTCTTGCGGTAACGACCATTGCCGATTCCAGCGCGCGTTCGGAATCCGGGTCCATGGATGTCAGCGTGTCACTGACAGCAGATTCCGCAGCGTACTGGATGTCCGGGTTGAGGGTGGTAAAAATCCGCAGGCCCTCGCTCTCCAGGTCTTCCCGGCGGTAATCACGGGCAAGGTGGCGCCGCACCAGATCGATATAGGCGGGATACCGGTTCTCGGAATAAGAGGCCCTGGCGGATACCCCCAGCGGTTGCCCCCGGGCACGGGAGGCTTCCTGCTCGCTAATCAGACCGGTGTCGGCCATCACCCGCAGCACCAGGTCACGGCGGGACCTGGCCCGGTCCGGATGCCGTCGCGGATTGTAATAGGACGGCCCCTTTACAAGTCCCACCAGCAAGGCGATCTGATGACTTTTCAGGTCGGTAATCGACTCGCCGAAATAGAACTGGCTTGCCAGCCCGAACCCGTGAATCGCCCGGGTGCCGGCCTGGCCGACGTAGACCTCATTTATGTAGGTTTCGAGAATATCGTCCTTGTCATAGTGCAGTTCCAGCAACAGTGCCATCAGCGCTTCGTTAGCCTTCCTCAGCAGAGTCTGATCCCGGGTCAGGAAGAAATTCTTGACCAGTTGCTGGGTAAGGGTGCTGCCGCCCTGAACAATACTGCCGGCACGGATATTGGCCAGCATTGCCCGCCCGATCGACAGCGGCGCAATGCCGAAGTGATCATAGAAATCACGATCCTCAACCGCCAACAGGGCACCGCGGAACAGTTCCGGTACGTTCTGAAGCTGCACCAGCACCCGGTCTTCCTTGTGCGCCGGGTAAATACCGCCAATCTGCGCCGGCTCCAGGCGAACGATGGCCGATGGCGGCCCGGCCGTTACGGTGAATTCCCGGACCTTGTCATTGAAGATGACCAGAGACAGGCGCCGCCGGGGTTCCTGGCCATCGCTGAAGCGGAAACCGCGGGTGTAAATCTCGAATTGCCCGCCGTTGCGACGGTAGGTTCCGCCCGAGTCCGACCGGCCGAGGCGATAGCCTGCCAGCTCCAGCTCACGTTGCAGCCCGCTTGCGGTAACGCTGGCGCCGTCATACAGCTCCAGCGGTCGGGCGTATACCCGCGAGGGCACTTCGAACCGCCGACCCTCAAAGCGGGAGGTCACCACCGCGTCGAGATAGGCCGTCCAGGCAGCAAGCAGTACCAGGACAACAAGGGAGACACGAACAACAAGCCGCCAGAACCAGGGCTGTTTATTGCGGCTGCCGGAGCGCTTGCGCGGCGTTCTCTTTGCGGGGGCGTTTTTTCTCATGGCGGGATTATACCGAATCGGATGTCCGCTGCGGCAACGCATCCTTGTGTCATTTATGTAACCTGACCGTTATGATGGTCACCATGCTAATGCCGCCAAACATGACATTACTGACCATTCCAGGGAGAAGAAAGTGACTGACGTACCATCCAATGACCTGATCAGGGCCCTGCAGAATCCTGAACTGTACGACCACCCGGTTCAGCGGTTTCAGGTTCTGGAAACCCACATTTCATGGGTTATTCTCACGGGTGACTACGCGTACAAGATCAAGAAACCGATGGATTTCGGATTCCTGAATTTCTCCACGCTGGACCGTCGCAAGCATTTCTGCGAAGAAGAGCTGCGCCTGAACAAACGTCTGGCGGATTCACTCTACCTTGAAGTTCTGCCAATTACCGGTTCTGCCGGTGCTCCTTTACTGGGCGGCAGCGGCGAGGCGTTCGAATACGCCATCCGGATGCGCCAGTTTGATCAGCATGAACTGTTTGACAAGCAGCAGGAACGGGGCGAACTTGACGCCGGGCAGCTTGCCAGTCTGGCCCGGCAGGTCGCCGAATTTCACGAAACACTACCACCTGTGCCCGACGACAAGCCCCTGGGAACACCCGCTGCGGTTTTCGCCGGCATGCAGGAAAACTTTGATCAGATCCGCCCGATGATTGATGACGAGGCTCTGCTGAACCAGATTGATCATCTGGAGGCCTGGACCCGGGCCACTTTTGAGCGCCTCCAGCCGTTGATCGAACAGCGCCGCGCCGAAGGCTTTGTGCGCGAGTGCCATGGTGATCTGCACCTGGCAAACATTACGGTTTACGAGGGCGAAGTCACTGTTTTTGACTGCATTGAATTCAGCGAGCCGTTTCGCTGGATCGACGTGATCAATGATCTGGCGTTTCTGCTGATGGACCTGGAATCCCGCGGTGAAAATCGTCTGGCCAGTGTGGTGCTGAACCATTACCTGGAATATCGGGGCGACTTCCAGGCACTACCCTTGCTTAACCTGTACAAGGCCTACCGGGCCATGGTTCGCGGCAAAATTGCGCTGTTTACCATGGCCAATCCGTCACTGAGTGACTCCGAAAAGGCTGATCTGATGCAGCGCTTCCGGGAATATGCCCGGCTTGCTGAAGCATACAGCAGCATCCCCAACCCCTATCTGCTGGCAACAACGGGCTTATCTGCCAGCGGAAAGTCCGCCATCAGCAAAGATATGGCAGCGGAACTCGGGCTGGTGCGGCTGCGTTCAGACGTCGAACGCAAGCGCCTTTATGGCCTTGGACCGCTGGATGACAGCAAATCAGGCATCGGCCAGAACCTTTACACTGAAGAAGCCAATCAGCGCACTTACCAGCGGCTGGCAGAACTGGCCCGGGAGCTGCTGCTCGCAGGCATGCCGGTGATTGTCGATGCCGCCTGCCTGAAACAGCAGGAGCGGGAATTGCTGACGGAAGTGGCGGAAAGCCTCGGCCTGCCGTTCGCTCTGATTCACTGCGAGGCGCCGGAGCAAACCCGCAGGCAATGGATCCGGGAACGGGCCGGGGATGCCTCGGAAGCCTCCGAAGAGCTTCTGGAAGCTCAGGCAGGCTGGTTCGAGCCGCTGACGGACCAGGAGAAAACCCACACAGTGCATCTCTACACTGATCAGGGCCACCTCGCTGAAGCCGTCGCCGATCGCATCCGCCAGCATTTCGGAATGCCCGGCAGCTGATCAGGGCTGAAGGCTGACCGGAACCGGTCCGACCAGGGAGAGATCGAGCTCCGGTTCTCCCTCATCTGAAAGCGCAGCCCGATAAGCAAGCAATTCCACCCCGGCGGCCTGAGCCTGTCGCAACAATTTGCCATAGGCGGGATCAATCTGATCCGCCGGTTTTACGACCTCAATGCCACTGTGGTTGACCACAAACAACAACACAGCCCGGGCACCGGCTGCGGCCTGGGCGATCAGTTCCCTGAGGTGTTTCTGGCCCCGGCTTGTCACAGCGTCGGGAAAGTAGCCGGTACCGTCCTTACACAGCGTCACATTCTTTACCTCGACCCAGGCATCAGCTCTGCATTGATGCCCCGAAAGGTGAAGGTCAATCCGGCTTTTCTCGCTGCCGTAACGCACTTCAGAACGACACATCGCATAACCAGCCAGTTCTTCAACAGTTCCTCTCTCAATCGCTTCCCGGGCCTGGGCATTGGGACGTGCAGTATTGATGCAGGCCCAAACGCCCGGAGCAGTTTCCACCAGTTCCCAGGTGTATTTCAGCTTGCGCTTCGGATTATCACTGACGCTCAGAATCACCCGG
>Ga0209949_1001625_pt1 | contig 10762 bp, 8 predicted proteins | sample SalPonC_black_MG_FD_185711 | JGI IMG/M metagenome (GOLD analysis project Ga0209949, IMG submission 185711) | Salt pond soil microbial communities from South San Francisco under conditions of wetland restoration - Salt Pond MetaG... | ecosystem: Environmental > Aquatic > Marine > Intertidal zone >... | reverse complement strand
AGGCCGACCTGGATTTCGGCGGGACGAAGTTCGTCGGCGCGCTCAACCAGAGCATCCCTGAGGGCGGGCTCGACCAGACCGGCGGTCACCAGAAATTCGAGATCGATCTCCAGCGCACGCCATAGAGTCCGCGTGGATTCGCCGCGCCGGTCAGCACTGTAGAGCGCGCCGAAGAATGCCGCCAGGGCAGCGCGATCGGAGGCGCTCGAAGGATCGAATCTGCGCCCCTCGGCGAAAGACAGCAACAGTTCGTTCTCATGGCGTTGAATCAATTGCGGGAAACGGGCCTGAAGCGGCGCAGTTTCGAGCGCCCGCTCGACCAGCCTGGCCTCATAACTGTCACCCATCACCACCCGCTTGAAGCGCGTACCGTTGACGTCGACGAAGTAAACCGACTGACGCTTGGCGAATACGCCGGTAAAGCGCCTGACGACCGCGAAGTATAGTCTGCGCAGCGCCGAGTGAGCGTTTTTCTGGTAAAGCGAGCCAAGCCTGAGTGCCATGGGGCGACAGCGTCCGATGCGATGGTTGAATTGCCGCGGCAGGGAGAGGCCGAAAGTTCGCAGCTCACCTGCTCAAACACGCCGCAATGGTAGCATGCAAGGCTTGATTCGCCGCCCGAAAAACCTGGACCCCATACCGGCCATGCCTGCAGCCAATCCGAAAGTCACGGTATTCATTCCGGTACACAATCGCGAGCATTACATACGTGTTGCGGTCAACAGCATTCTGGCCCAGACTTTCGAGGATTTCGAACTCGTGGTGGTCGATGACGGCTCAACCGATCGGACCGCCGATGTGTTGGCCGAATACGCCGATCCACGGCTGCGCATAATAGAGAACGGCGAAAACCTCGGCATCCCGGCGTCCCGCAATCGTGGGCTCGACGCGGCCCGGGGCGAATATATAGCGTTGCTCGACAGCGACGACCACGCGTATCCCGAAAGGCTGGCGCGTCAGGTGAAGTATCTCGACGCCAATCCGGAGATCACCCAGGTCGGAAGCTGGTGCTCGTTCATGGATTCGAACGGCAACATGCTCGACAAGGTGCGGCGCCAGCCTTTGAGGCCCGAGGATATCCATGCCCATCTGCTGTTCCACTGCCCGGTCATCAACCGGACAGTGATGGCGAGAACGGCAGCGCTGCAGGAAATTGGCTACGACACCGCTTTTCCGCGCTGCCAGGACTACGACATGCACAGCCGGTTGGTGATTGCCGAACACTCGCTGGCGAACCTGCCCGATATTCTCGTGTGCGGCCGGGAGCACCCGGGACGCTTTACGGGCCAGACCTCCGACCTGGGACGGGATCGGAAAATAGCCGTCTACCGAAGAATGCTCGCGCGGATAGACATCGAAGCCAACGACGACGAACTCGGCCGGCACCATGCGCTTACACGCCCGGCCGAGAGGCCGGTGGGCGTAGGAGAGTTTCTGGAATGGGCCGAGGCCTGGCTTTGGCGGATCAAGCAGGCCAATCGGGCGCAGCCGGTCTACCCGGAACCCTCACTGTCGCGCGCCCTGGGGGCAATCTGGACACTGAACTGCTGGCACGCGAGACGCAAGCTCGGCCGCCGAAAGATGCTCGCGCGTCTAGGCGGGTCACCATTGGCGCGCGGCATCCCGGGCAATTTCAATATCCGGTTTCTTGTCGCCGCAACGACGCGGTCCGCCAAACGCGCCGAGGTGGATGACCGCGCGCCGGCGGTTTGACAGACGCCCTTCGTCGGGGACGGCGCCCCGACCTACGGCTCAGCGTTGCTCGATCGGCGGCACGTCGCGGTCTTCGGGGCCGGTGTAATCGGCGCCGGGGCGGATGATGCGGTTGTTGTCGCGCTGCTCCATCACGTGCGCGCACCAGCCAGTCACCCGCGACATCACGAAGATCGGCGTGAACAGGCCGGTCGGGATGCCCATGAAGTGATAGGCCGAGGCGTGGTAGAAATCGGCATTGGCGAAAAGGTTCTTCTCGTTTTGCATGATCTTCTCGACCTCCTCGGAGACCGGGAAAAGCACCTTGTCGCCGACATCGTCGGCCAGTTTTCGCGACCATTCGCGGATGATCGCGTTGCGCGGATCCTTTTCACGGTAGACGGCGTGGCCGAAACCCATGATCTTTTCCTTTTCGGCCAGCTTGCGATGGACATCGTTGCGGGCTTCATCGACCGAGTCGTACTGCTCGAGCATGGCCATTGCCATCTCGTTGGCACCGCCGTGCAGCGGGCCCCTGAGGGAACCGATGGCGCCGGTGACGCAAGAGAACATGTCCGACAGCGTCGAGGCGCACACGCGCGCGGTGAAGGTGGAGGCGTTGAATTCGTGCTCGGCATACAAAATCAGCGACACGTCCATGACCCGCGCATGCAGGTCGTTCGGCGACTTTCCGTGCAGCAATTTCAGAAAATGCGCGCCGATGCCGTCCTCGTCGGACTCGGTGTCGATGCGCACGCCGTCATGGCTGAACCGGTACCAGTAGGTGATCATCGACGGGAACGCGGCCAGCAGCCGGTCGGCGATGTCCTGCTGGCGGCCGAAATCGCGCTCGGGCTCGATGTTGCCCAGAAACGAACAACCGGTCCGCAGCACGTCCATCGGGTGCGCACCGGCCGGAATGCGCTCCAGTACCTCCTTGAGGGCGTCCGGGAGGCCGCGCATGCCCTTGAGGCGCGCAGCATAGGCATCCAGCTCGGCCTGGTTGGGCAGTTCGCCCTTGAGGATCAGATAGGCCACTTCGTTGAAGCTGGCGTTCCGGGCCAGGTCATCAACGGCGTAGCCGCGGTATCTCAGACTGTTGCCGGCTGCACCCACGGTGCAGATTGCGGTTTCTCCCGCGGATTGTCCCCGTAGCCCTGCTCCATTGTTTTTGTCGCTCATGATTCGTCCTCGAAAAGTTCGTCAAGTTTGCGCTCGTAGGCGTAATAGTCGAGATAACCGTACATCTCGTCGCGCGTCTGCATGATGTCGATCACGTCGCGCTGGTGGCCCTGCTCGAGCAGCGCCTTGTAGACGCTCTCGGCGCCCTTGTTCATGGCCCGGTACGCACCGCAGCAGTAAAGCACGATGTCGACCCCGACCTCGCCCAGTTCCGGCGTCGAGAACAACGGGGTATGACCGAATTCGGTAATGTTGGCCAGAATCGGCACGCCAACCGCATCGCGGAAGCGGCGGTATTGCTCCAGTTCGCGCATGGCTTCGGGGAAGATCATGTCGGCGCCGGCCTCGACGCAGGCTACCGCGCGCTCTATCGCCGCTTGCTCGCCCTCGACCGCGAGTGCGTCGGTGCGCGCCATGATCACGAAGTCCTGGTCGATGCGTGAATCGACAGCCATCTTGATGCGATCGACCATTTCCTGTTTCGAGACAATGGCCTTGCCCGGTCGGTGGCCGCAGCGCTTGGTCTGCACCTGGTCTTCGATGTGCACGCCGGCCGCGCCGGCTTTCTCGAGCGAACGGATGGTGCGCTGGATATTGAAGGCGCCGCCGAATCCGGTATCGCCGTCGACCAGCAGCGGCAGATCGCTCGCGTCGGTGATCCGCCGCACGTCGATCAACACATCTTCCAGGGTGCTGATGCCGAGATCGGGCAGACCAAGGGAATTCGCCGCCAGTCCGCCGCCGGACAGGTAAATGGCCTGGTGACCGATTTTCTCGGCCATGCGGGCGGAAAGCGCGTTGATGGTGCCGACGACCTGGAGCGGCGCCTTTTCGGCAACCAGCTCGCGCAGACGACGGCTTGGTGAATTTGAGGTCATTTCGCGAATAAAACCCTTGTCGAGAAGGCCTTTCAATCTACCACGAGCGGACCGTTCTTCGCGAATGGCTCGGGCGCCGAATCTGTCGGCGATTGGAGCAAGGTCTGAAACAATTCGCGGTCGGATACCGCTCCTACGAAACGGATGCGCGGATACGGTTTGCTTTGTTGCGCCGGGCTTTGCACAATAGGGGACTCTCCCGCAGCCCCTGCGCATCCCGATGACTAGAACCCTAACCCTGATCCTGGCCTTGAAGATCACCCTGCTCTTCTCCGCTCACGCGCCGGCCCAGCAAGAACCCGAGAGTGACGAATTGACGCTGACGCGGATTTTCGATTCGCCCGCACTTTCCGGCCCCTCACTCAGAGAAGCGAAGCTATCACCGGCCGGCGACCGCGTGACCTTCCTGCGCGGGCGCGACGACGACCCGGACACACTGGATCTGTGGGAATTCAACCTCGCGCAGAATCGGAACCGACGCCTGATTTCCGCCGACGAGGTACTGGCCGAGCCGGTGGAACTGTCGGATGCCGAAAAAGCCAGGCGCGAGCGCGCCCGGATTTCCGGGCTCCAGGGCATCGTCGAATATCGATGGGCACCCGACGGACGCCGCCTGCTCTTTCCGCTGGGCGGCGACATCTTTCTCGCAAATCTTGCCGACGAGCCAATCAGGGTGCGTCAGCTCACCGCCGGCGAGAGTTTCGATATCGACCCGAAGATCTCGCCGGATGCCGCTATGGTGGCGTTCGTGCGCGACCAGGATCTCTGGGCCGTCGATGTCGAGGACGGCAAGATGCGCAAGCTGACCGAAAACGGCGAAAATACCGTCAAGAACGCGATGGCCGAATTCATCGCCCAGGAGGAAATGGGTCGTTCGACCGGCTACTGGTGGTCCCCCGACAGCAAATCGATTGCGTTTTTGCAGGTCGACGAATCGACGATCGCACCAAGCGAACGCTACGAAGTTTCGGGTGAGAGCATCGAGATCATCGAGCAGCGCTATCCGTATGCCGGAACGCCGAACGTGCGCTATCGGCTGGGCGTCGTGGCGGTAGAATCAGGAAAAATCCGCTGGATTCCGCTGGGCGATGAGCCCGACATCTACATCCCGCGCGTAGCCTGGCTGCCCGACGGCAGCGGCCTGACCTTCCAGCGCCAGTCGCGTGACCAGCAGCGCATGGACCTGGTGCTGCACGACCTGGAAAGCGGACGCCAGCGTGTTCTGGTCAGCGAACGGAGCGAGACCTGGATCAACCTGCACGACGACCTGCATTTTCTGGAAGATATGGAAGCGTTTATCTGGTCGTCCGAGCGCTCGGGCTTTCGGCACCTGTACCTGATCGGGCTGGACGGCGAAATCATTCGTCAGCTTACGCAGGGCCGCTGGCCGGTCGGCGCGCTGGCGGCCGTGAACGAAGACCTCGGGCTGGTCTATTTCACCGCCGGCATAGACACCCCCGCCGAGCAGCATCTCTACCGGCAGTCGCTGATCACCGGCACTCCGGGGGCGATCCAGCGCGTCTCGCGCCGCGACGGTTGGCACGACATCACATTCGATGCCGACGCCAGAACCTACCTGGATACGTTCTCCAGTGCCTCACAGCCACCGCAGCTCTCGCTGCACTCGGCCGACGGCGAGCGGCTGGCGTGGCTGGTCGAGAACCGGATCGATTCCGATCATCCCTATGCCCCCTTCATGCCCGGACACCGGCCGACCGAGTTCGGGGTTATCGAGATCGATGGCGAGGCCGGCGACGGCCAGGCGCTGCATTACCGGATGATCAGGCCGGCCGGCTTCAGCGAATCCGAAACCTATCCGGTATTCCTGCACGTCTACGGCGGCCCGACGTCGCGGATGGTCGTCAACCGCTGGGGACGGCGCCACCTCATCGACCAGTACATGGCCCGCTCGGGTTATGTCGTGTTTTCAATCGACAACCGCGGCATCGCGGGCCAGGGCATGGCATTCCAGGCGCCCGCCTACCTCAACCTGGGCCAGGTCGAGGTCGAGGACCAGATGGCAGGGGTCGAGTTCCTGAAAACGCAGCCGTTCGTCGACGCCGAACGCATCGGCGTGTTCGGCTGGAGCTACGGCGGCTACATGACGCTGATGATGCTGATGCAGCACCCCGGCCAGTTCGCCGCCGGCGCCGCCGTGGCCCCGGTTACCGACTGGGCGCTCTACGATACCCATTACACTGAACGTTACCTGGGCATGCCGCGCGACGCGACCGGCAAACCCACCGAAGCCTACACCCGGGCAAACGTGCTTGAATATGCCGACAATCTCGCCGATCCGCTATTGCTGGTCCACGGAATGGCCGACGACAACGTGCTGTTCACCCACTCGACCCTGCTGATGCAGAAGCTGCAGGCCGAAGCCATCGATTCGAACTGATGACTTACCCCGGTGAAAAGCACGCCATCTCCGGCGAGGGACAGCGCCTGCACGTCTACCGGCAGATCGATCGGTTCTTTCGGCGGGAAGTGATGGACAAAGACTAGGGCGGGTTCCGGGTTCCGGGTTCCGGGTTCCGGCTAAAACATCGCTTGCAAGGCAAGCTCCCACACCCCGTAGCCGAGTGTGGCGGGGCGGCGGCGAGCACGTAAACACGCTACGGGTGTGGGAGCCGGCCCTGCCGGCGAATGACTTATCTCCGACCTCCGAATTTCCGGAAATCGGAAACCGGAAACCGTCGATTTTCAACCTATCAGAATGCCGCGACGCTTGAGGTAGGCCAGCAGTTCCTCGACGCATTCATCGACGCTCATCTTCGAGGTATCGACGATAATTTCCGCATCTTCCGGCGGCTCGTAGGGCGAATCGATGCCGGTGAAGTTGCGGATGACGCCGGCCCGGGCCTTGGCGTACAACCCCTTGGGGTCTCGCGTTTCGCACACGTCCAGCGGGGCGTCGACGTGGATCTCGACGAACTCGCCGTCTTCCATCAGCTCGCGCACCATCGCGCGGTCGGCGCGAAACGGCGAGATGAACGCGGTCAGCACCACCAGGCCGGCGTCGGCCATCAGGCGTGCAACCTCGCCGATGCGTCGAATGTTTTCGACCCGATCGTCGTCGCTGAAGCCCAGATCCCGGTTGAGCCCGTGGCGCACGTTGTCGCCGTCCAGCAGGTAGCTGTGGTGGCCGCGCTGGAAAAGCGCCTTTTCAAGCGCGTTGGCCACGGTCGATTTGCCGGCGCCCGATAGCCCGGTAAACCAGAGCACGGCCGATTTCTGCGCCTTCTGCTGGGCCCGTGCGCGCTTGTTGACGGTCTGGGCGTGCCAGGTGACGTTGCTGGACTTGTCGGTCAACTGGTCGGTGACCGGACGCACGATCATGCCGGCACCGACGGTCAGGTTGCTGACCCGGTCGACCAGGATGAAGGCGCCGGTGGCGGGATTGGAATCGTAGGCGTCGAACGCCAGCGCACGGCTGGCTCGGATGCGGCAATATCCAATCTCGTTGAGTTCCAGCTGCTCGGCCGGATGGTGCTCCAACGTGTTGACGTCGATACGGTGGTGAATGGCCTCGGGCGTGGCCGGAACTTCGCTGGACGCCAGCTTCAGGTTGTACTGCCGGCCGGGCAGCAGAGGCCGGTCGTTCATCCAGACCACGCGGGCGTCGAACAGCTCCGAGACGCGCGGCAGCCGGTCGGAATGCACCAGCACGTCGCCGCGGCTGATGTCGATCTCGTCGGCCAGCGTCAGCGTGATGGCCTGCCCGGCCCGGGCGGCTTGCATCGCGCCGTCGTATTCAATTATTTCCGCAACCTTGCTCCGACGGCCCGAAGGCAGTGCGACGACTTCATCGCCCGGGGTGATACGGCCGCTGACCAGCGTGCCGCAAAAGCCTCGAAAATCCGATCTTGTGCGATTGACGTACTGGACCGGGAAGCGCATCGGCCGATCCAGATCGTGCTCGTGCACCGGCGAGCTTTCCAGCAGGTCGAGCACGGTCGGGCCTTCGTACCACTCCATTTCATCGGCGTCGCGGGTAACGTTGGCACCGTTGATCGCGCATACCGGCACGCAGCTGAAATCCTCGATGCCGAGCTGGTTGGCGAACGCCTCGTAGTCGGCGCGGATGCGTTCGAACACCTCACGATCGTAATCCACGGCGTCCATCTTGTTGATGGCCACCACGACATGGCGAATGCCCAGCATGTGCACCAGGTAGCTGTGGCGGCGGGTCTGCACCTGAAGGCCGTGGCGGGCGTCGATCAGCACGATGGCCAGGTCGGCGGTGGACGCGCCGGTGACCATGTTGCGAGTGTATTGCTCGTGGCCCGGCGTGTCGGCGATGATGAACTTGCGTTTTTCGGTCGTGAAGTAGCGATAGGCGACGTCGATGGTAATGCCCTGCTCACGCTCTGCCTGCAGGCCGTCGACCAGCAGCGCCAGATCGGGCGCCTCGCCGGTGGTGCCGTACTTGCGCGAATCCTTGCCCACCGCGGCGAGCTGGTCCTCGAACACCTGCTTGGTGTCGAAAAGCAGCCGGCCGATCAGCGTCGATTTGCCGTCGTCCACGGAGCCGCAGGTGATGAAGCGCAGCAATTCCTTGTTGCGGTGCTGCTCGAGATACTCGCCGATGTCGAAATCGCCGGCGTCGAAATCCGCGTGGAACATCAGAAGTACCCCTGCTGTTTTTTCTGTTCCATCGACGCCGAGGCATCCTTGTCGATCGCCCGGCCCTGGCGCTCGGAGGACCGGGCCAGAAGCATCTCGCGGATGATTTCGGGCAACGTGGTGGCGTCGGACTCGACCGCACCGGTCAACGGATAACAGCCCAGCGTGCGGAAACGAATGCGCTTCATCTCGGGCGTCTCGCCCGGGGCCAGGGGCATGCGGTCGTCGTCGACCATGATCATCAGCCCGTCTCGCTCGACCACCGGCCGTTCGGCCGAGAGGTACAGGGGCACCACTTCGATGCCTTCAAGATCGATGTATTGCCAGACATCCAGTTCGGTCCAGTTCGAGAGTGGAAACACCCGAATGCTCTCGCCGGAATGCACGCGGCCGTTGTAGATGTTCCAGAGTTCCGGCCGCTGGTTCTTGGGATCCCAGCGATGCTGCCGGTCGCGGAACGAGAACACCCGCTCCTTGGCCCGGGAACGCTCCTCGTCGCGCCGCGCCCCGCCAAACGCCGCATCGAAGGCATGTTCGCTCAAGGCCTGCTTCAGCGCCTGGGTCTTCATGATGTCGGTATGCACCGCAGAACCGTGGCTGAACGGATTGACGCCCTGCTCTACGCCCTCTGCATTGACGTGCACGATCAGGTCGATATCCGGATCGGCCGCGATCTTGTCGCGGTAGGCGTACATGTCCTGAAACTTCCAGGTCGTATCCACGTGCAGCAGCGGAAACGGCAGGCGGCCGGGGTAAAAGGCCTTCTTCGCCAGATGCAGCATTACCGCTGAATCCTTGCCCAGCGAGTACAGCATTACCGGATGCTCGAAGGTCGCGGCCACCTCGCGAATGATGTGAATGGATTCGGCTTCCAGCGTCTCGAGGTGGGTCAGCCGCGCTGCGGTTCTGGCATCAGACATTTTCTTGTTTCCGCGATTCAGGGGTTCTGCGATTAAGGTATTCGGCGAAGCTCTCGCCGAGTTCGGGATGCTTGAGCGCATATTCGACCGTAGCTTCCAGGTATCCCAGCTTGTTGCCGCAGTCGTAGTGCTTGCCGGTGAACTCCCAGGCATCGACACCCTGGTCTTCAAGCAGAGCAGCGATGGCATCGGTCAACTGGATTTCGCCTCTTCGATCCGGCGCCGTGGTCTCGAGCAGTTCGAAGATCCTAGGCGTCAGCAGGTACCGGCCCACGACGGCCAGGTTCGAAGGTGCTTCGGCCGGGTCGGGCTTTTCGACGATCGCGCGGATCGGGGCCAGGGGTCCCGGCTCGTCGCCGATATCGACCACGCCATATTGGTCGGTGCGTTCTTTCGGCACGCGCTCGACGCTGATCACCGACCGCCCGGTGGCAGAAAACCGCTCGGCCAGCTGGCGCATCACCGGCTTGTCGCCGCCGTCGATCAGATCGTCGGCCAGGATCACGCCGAACGGCCTCTCGCCCACCAGCGAGCGCGCGCACAGTACCGCGTGCCCGAGCCCCAGCGCCTCGCGCTGGCGCACGTAGACGCAGTTGACGCCCTCGGGCAGAACGCCGCGGACCATATCGAGCAGTTCCTGCTTGCCACGTGCGGCCAGCTCGGTTTCCAGCTCGTAGGCCATGTCGAAGTGGTCCTCGATGGCGCGCTTGGTGCGCCCGGTGACGAACACGAGATTGCGGGCGCCGGCGGCGATCGCTTCTTCGACCGCGTACTGGATCAACGGCTTGTCGACGATAGGCAGCATTTCCTTCGGACTGGCCTTGGTGGCCGGAAGAAAGCGCGTGCCGAGACCGGCTACGGGGAAGACCACCGTATCGATGACCGAGGCATTCATGGATTGACCTTGATTTTCATGACGCAGGACCGTTCATTTTACTATCATGAGGCTACATCTGCCCCACCGTTTAGCCCCGGAAGTGACCGCGCGCCCAAGAATCCGTCACCCTGATCCTGGAAACCCGATGCCGATGCATAAAATCCGCTTCATCCACGCCTGCCGGCCGACTTGACATGGCGCTGTTGATCGCGACCCCGGATCGTGACGCGGCCGAGATGGCGCGGCACATCCGCGACCAGGATCCCGGCATCGATCTTCGGATCTGGCCGGCGCTTGGCGATGCATCCGAAATTGCCTTCGTGCTGGCCTGGAAGCCGCCCAGCGATCTTTTCCAGCGGCTTCCGCACCTCAAGGCCGTATCCTCGCTGGGCGCCGGCGTGGATGCACTTGTCGCCAATCCCGAAATCCCGGCCAGTGTGGAGATCGGCCGCCTGGCAGGACCGCGACTGGCGGCCAATATGGCCGCCTACCTGGTGGCCGTGGTCGTGGCGCGGTGGAAACGCCTGCCGCAGTTCATCGAAGACCAGCAATATTCGCGCTGGCGCCAGTGGGCGCCCGAATCACCA
>Ga0209949_1001623_pt1 | contig 10766 bp, 6 predicted proteins | sample SalPonC_black_MG_FD_185711 | JGI IMG/M metagenome (GOLD analysis project Ga0209949, IMG submission 185711) | Salt pond soil microbial communities from South San Francisco under conditions of wetland restoration - Salt Pond MetaG... | ecosystem: Environmental > Aquatic > Marine > Intertidal zone >... | reverse complement strand
GTCGCGCTGGACTTCAAACAGCCGGTCGGCCACATCTTCTGCGGTCTGCCGGTCGAGGCTGCCGGTGGGTTCGTCGGCCAGGATAATGGCCGGGTGCATGGCGAATACCATGGCCAGAGCTGCCCGTTGGCGCTGGCCGCCGGAGACCTGGTCCGGGAAACGGTTGGCCTCGTTGGCCACGCCAAGCTGTTCCAGCCAGTGCAGTTCGTCACCGGCGGTCTTCCCGGCCAGACTGGCCCGTAGCTGCACATTTTCCAGCAGGGTCATGGCAGGCATCAGGTTGGCCTCCTGAAACACCACGCCGATGCTCTGTTTTCTCAGCGCCGTCCATGCCGATGCTGCGTCCGGTCCTGCTGCATTGTGGGTGGTGTCAAACTGCCGGCCTGCGATTGCAATTCGCCCGCTATCGGGCAATTCCAGCCCACACAACAGGTTCAGAAGGGTACTCTTGCCGGAACCCGAACGGCCGATGACGGCCATGGATCCGGCGCTGGCAACTTCAAACGACAGCCGATCAATAACCCGGACGGTTTCAGCGCCGCTGCGGAAGCACTTGCCGAGTTGTTCAACCGTCACCACTGTGTCAGGCATCCGTCACTTCCCGGCTGTTGGCAGTATTGTCGGCGCCACGCCCCCGCCATTCATGAAACTGTTCGAGGTAGGACAACAGCGCCGGTATCACCGCCAGCACCAGCATCGTCGACAGACCCAGACCGAAGGCAATGGATGTGGCCATGGGAATCAGGAACTGTGCCTGCAAAGAGGTTTCAAACAGCAGCGGCAGCAGGCCGCCAATGGTGGTCAGCGATGTCAGCAGAACCGCGCGGACCCGCTGGACTGCCGCTTCGTTCAGCGCATCGGTAATCCCCAGGCCTTTGCTGCGCTGATTATTGTAGAAAGCCACCAGAATGATGACATTGTTGACCACAATTCCAGACAGGCCAAATAACCCGAACAGGGACAGAATGGTCAGCTGCAGGCCCATCAGCCAGTGCCCGAGCAGGGCGCCGACCAGCGCAAACGGAATAATGGCCAGCACAATCAACGGCAGGCTCCAGGAGGCAAACACCCAGGCCAGCACTACATACATCAGCCCCAGACCAATGATCAGCCCGGTGCGCATATCATCAAGGGTTTCCCGCTGGTCCGCAGAGCGGCCTTCAAAGCTATAGTGAAGGTTGTATTCCTTTACCAGCGACGGCAACACATCTGCCTCCAGGCTGGCGAGGATCTGGTCCGTGGTACTGATCCGGGTGTTCAGTGACGCCGTTACTTCCACGGCCAGTTCGCCATCGGCGTGGCGCAGGGCCTGGAAGCCCTGGCGGTGATCCAGGTTCATGACCTGTGACAGCGGCACAAACCTGCCATCCGGCACCCGGATACTCAGCCGCGACAGCGTGGCCATGCGTTCACGCTGGTATTCCGGTAGTTGCACCCGTACTTCCACTTCGTCCCGGCCGTCCTGGTAGATCTGGGCTATGCGGCCGTCAAAAGCTGACCGTAACTGACGCCCGAGATCGCTGGTGCTGAGCCCCAGGGCTTCGCCATAGCTACTGACCTGATAAATAAGCTGTTCCCGGCCCCAGGGCATATCGTCCTCGGTATCCAGTACGCCCGGCAGGGTTGCCAGCGACTCCAGCAGGGATTCAGCAGCTCGTTTGAGCGCAGTGGCATCGTCGCCGGTGAGACGGACGTTCACATCCCGCCCGGGCGGCCCTGACTGGCGCTCAGTGATGTTGAGGTTATCAAGCCCGGCCGGCAGCTCCAGCCTGCTGCGCCACTCGCCAATAAAATCGGGATTACGGACCGACCGGCGGTCAGATGGCGTCAGTTCGACCAGCATGGAACCGAGTTCATTGCCGGTGCGGCTGGTGCCCGGCGCACCCTGGGTGATGCCATGGGCGGTCATGGCATGAAGAACCAGATCGCCACCCAGGGCTTCTTCGGTTTCATTCAGGGCCTGCTCCAGCTCCGCCAGAAACTCGTCCACGGTTTCGCGGCTGGTGCCAGCAACGAAACTGGCGTTGGCATAGAGTATGGAAGGCTCTGGCGTGGGGAAGAAATTGAACCCCAGGCGTCCACCGGCCAGCAGGCCTGCGGTAAGAAACGCCAGGGCCAGGGCGGTGGCCAGGGTGATACCACGGTGTTCCAGGGTATACCGGGACAGGGCCCGAAAGTGGCCATTGCGGAAACGGTCAAACCACTGCTCGAAACCGCCACGGATCCGGTCAATGGGTCCCGGGCGGGACTCTGGCCCGTTACCCTTCCTGCGCCGGGGAATGAAGGCATGGCGCAGGTGAGCCGGCAGCACAATAAAGCACTCCAGCAACGATGCGATCAGCACACAGATCATCACCAGTGGAATGTCACCGAGAATATTGCCAATAATGCCGCCCACCACCAGCAAGGGCATAAACGCGGCAACGGTTGTCATCGACGAAGCCAGCACCGGCCAGACCATGCGTTTGGCGGCGCCTTCCGAAGCATAGATGGATTCCTCCCCCATACGCGCGTGAGCGTCTGCATCCTCCCCGACCACAATGGCATCGTCCACGATGACCCCCAGTGCCATGATCAGGGCAAACAGTGAGATCATGTTGATGGAACCGCCGATACCCCAGAGTACCGCCATGGCGGCCAGAAAGGCTGTCGGGATACCCACCGCAACCCAGAATGCCACCCGGCCGGGCAGGAACAGATAAAGCAGCAGTACAACCAGCACCAGGCCACCAAAACCGTTCTTGATCAACAGCGATATACGGTCATCAATCAACTGCCAGGTTTCGTCGTAAACCTCCAGGTCTACCAGCGGCGGCAGGGTGGGCCGGGTATCCTCCAGCCACTGATCGAGCACCTCTGCCGCTGCCAGTGAGTTGCCGTCCTCCGCGCGCTGCAACTGCAGCTCAATGGCTGGAAAACCCTTGTGGCTCATGGTGACCTGGCTGTCCCGCGCCTCCTGGCGGATGCTGGCAATATCCCCCAGCACCAGGTTGGTACGCCCGTCGCTGATCACCGGAATGGTTTCAAATGCCTGGGGGCTGCGGCGTTGCTCCACCGAGCGCAACTCACGGGTGGAATCCTGCTGCCCCATCATACCGGCAGGCAAATCCTGAGAGATCGCCTGCACCCGGTCGGCAATCTGATCCAGCGACAGGCCCAGGGTTTCCAGCCGTTCCACCGGCACATCAATGCTGATCTGCTGCTCCGGGAGACCGGTCATCGATACCCGGTCGATTCCCCGGGTGAGCAATTCGTCCTCGAACCGGTAAGCAAGCTTTCGCAACTCGTCCCGGTCAAGATCACCGTACACCAGCAGGCGCCCCACCGGTTCGTAGCGCTCGACCCGGGTAACCTGGGGCTCTTCGGCCTCTGCCGGGAAATTATTGAATTCGTCTACCTGTTGGCGAACATCGTCCAGGGCCTGAATGGGGTTACTGCCCTCGTTAAATTCCAGGGTAATCGAGGAAACCCCCTGGGCTGACGTCGAGGTCATTTTTTTCAGGTCCTGGATGCTGCGCAGCCGCTGCTCAAGGGGATTGGTAATGCCCTGCTCGACATCTTCGGCCGAGGCACCGCTCCAGACCACCCGAACGCTCACCACATCAAGCGCAAACGTCGGAAAAAACTGGATGTTCATGCGGGACAGGGCCAGCGTCCCACCCAGCAACATCATCAACATCACCAGGTTGGCCGCTACCTTGTGGTGAACAAAAAATCCGATGACCCCCTTGCGCCGCTTCATTCAGCGGCTCCATCACTGCTGCCTTCGCCGGCACGCTGGACTTTCAGGCCACTCATGGCATTGGGCAAATGCGTGGTGATCAGTGACTGGCCGGCCTGCAGTGCCGGGCTGGCCACCAGCAGATGGCGTTCACCGTCAACGGCAGGAATTTCTCCCAGCCGTTCAACCCTGACCCGGCGCATCCGGTTTTCGTCCGTCATCAGATACACGGTGTCGCTGCCGTAGAGTGCGCTGTAGGGAACGGCAACCGAATTCTGCACTGCCGGGCGTTGAAGCATGACCGGCAGCAAGCCCCCGGGGCGAAGACTCTGAATGGAACCGGCCTCAGCCTGTCGCGATGACAGAATGGCTTCAGTGCCGGAAGGATTGCTGGTGCCGACAAAACCGGTGAGCACAAAACGTTGCCGGCCATCCTCGCTAACGGCCTCAAGCGCCGTGCCAGCCGCAAGCGCAGACTGCAGCTCGGCATGAAACTGGCTGGGCACGGTGGCTCTCAGTTCCAGGCCCTGAACCGGATAGACCGACAGCAGCGGTGCATTCGGACTGACCTGGTCCCCCGGTGCGACCTGAATATCCGTCACGACGCCGTCGAAAGGCGCCTGCACTATGGCCCGTTCCGCATCCAGCCGGGCCGAGACCAGCGCTGACTGTGCCCGGTCCCGACGCGCGCTCAGGCTCTTCAGTCTTGACGGGTGCTCGGCAATCGCCCGCTTCCTGACCGTGACGGTCAGGCGGGCACGGGCCAGGTTATCTGCTGCAGCATCAAGATCCTCCTGAGACGACAGATTCCGGCCCACCAGTGACTCGGTCCTGGCAAATTGCCGTTGGGCGTTCGCCACTATTGCCTGTTCACTGGCCAGAGCCTTGCGGTCATTGCTGACACGGATGTTCTCGGCGTCGATCTGGGCCTGCAGATCCGCCACGTCGGCTGCTGCCCGATCAAGTTGGGGCTGGACATCCGCGCTGTCCATGGCGACCAGCAGTTCACCTTCGGCAACCCGCTGCCCTTCCCGCACCGGGCGTTCACCGATGCGTCCGCCCAGCGGCGCGCTTATCCGCGTCTGATCCGGCGCCAACAACTCGCCATAGAGCGGCAGCACCGGGGCATGATCTCGCGGTTGTATCGCCATGACCTGCACCAGCCAGGCACGCTCCGACGCACTGACGGCCTCGGGCTCCGGCCTTGAGGCCTTCATCAGAATGAAACCACCAATACCGATGGCCAGAATAAGCAGGGGAAGAATTCGTCTAACCATCTTGCGCTCTTGACTCATACTTTAGTCTCGAATGCCCATTCCCAGCGTGAAATGGGACCTTTTCCTTGTCATCATAATATGCTTAAAAAATATACATGTCTGGTTACGCCTGGACTTCACGATCCGCTTTCCGTCAGAGCAGAGTAAAGCATATGGATTTCCAGAACGAATCAGCCCGGACTCTCGGCAGACCTTACCGTAAAGCGGTGCTCAAAGCGCTCCTGTTTCTTACCATCAGCGCCGGGACGATCATTGTTGGTCTGAATCTGGCACAAGGACATTTGCCGCTCGCGGTGGCGGAGACCGGCATGGTTCTGTTCTCGGTATATGTGCTGCATTCAGTACGGAACTCTCGCCATATCGAACGCTGGGCGATGGTCTTCCTGACACCTTTCTGCATCACCATGTTGTTTTCGATGATGTTGCCCACCTCTTCAGTTACGGTGTTTCTCTGGGTTCTGATCATTCCTGTCCTGGCCCACCTGCTTTTGGGTCGCCGCGCGGGGCTGATGGTTTCCTGCGCCTTCATGACAATCACTGCTGTTATATTCTGGTACCGGCATCAGGGCCAGCCTGACGTTCTTGCCGCATCGCCGGTCGCCAACACCGTTCTGGTCGCCCTCTGCATTCTGGTATTTTCCCATGTTTATGAGGTTACCCGTGAGCGTTCCGAGCTTCGCCTGCTGCAATTGGCACAGACTGACGCGCTTACCGGCCTGCCCAACCGGATCCGGCTGAAGGAAGTGTTTGAACGCGAGCGCAAGCGGGCCGAACGTGAACAGACACCGTTTTCGCTGATTGTGCTGGACCTGGATTATTTCAAGGCAATCAATGATGACCACGGGCATGAAGCGGGCGACCTGCTGTTACGGCAGGTTGCCGATCTGCTCCGGCAGTGTCTGCGGGCCAGCGATCTGCCTGCCCGGCTTGGTGGCGAAGAATTCGGTGTTCTTTTACCCAATACCAGCGCAGCCCAGGCGGCCGAGGTATCGGAAAAAATCCGCTCACGGATCGGGTCCATGGAAGTGGTGTTCGAGGAAAAAAGGCTGGGAGTGACCCTGAGCGGAGGAATTGCAGAACTCGGCACTGACGGCGACAGTCTGAGGTCTTTGCTGAGGGCCGCCGATAACCGGATGTATGAAGCCAAGGCGGCCGGTCGTAATCAGATCATTCAGCCATCAACCGACGATCTGTTCAGTGCTCTGGGGAACCCGGATGATGACAGCCACACCTGAGGCTTCGGTTCCGGCTAGTCGCCTACCGTAAAAGCGAGAATTCGGGACAGGTGGCTGTAAGGCAGTCCGGTTTCCCGGTGCCAGGCATTAAACGCCGCCTGAGCCTGCGCAAGCCCCTTTTTGCTGACGGGAGACGCATCCAGTAACTGTTCCCGGCGCAGCGCCGTAACCACATCCGTTGACAGAATAAAACCGTCCCAGCCCACCCGGCGCAGAAAATACTGGGCACTGGTTCCGCCCAACCGCTCACCATTGCGCTTCAGCCAGACCAGCAGGCCGACCTGGTCATCACTGGGCCACCCGGCCAGAAAATGTCCAAAGCCCCCATGTTGCCGTGAAGCCTCGACAATCATCCGGGCATTCTCCGGCACGGTCCGGATCTTCTGCAGATTGCGGACAATCCGCTCATCCCGGGCAAGGGTTTCCAGCACTTCCGGTGGCACCTGCTGCCAGTATAACGGCACAAAGCCCGCAAACGCCGCCTCGAAGTCCGGCCATTTACGTTCAATGACCCGCCAGACAAAACCTGCCTTGAAGATACAGCGGGTCATTTCTGACAGAAAACGGTCGTCGCCAAGAGATTCAAGGTCGCCCGGCGCCGCAACCCGCGGCAAACCAGCCTTTACAGCTTCTTCCCCGCCTTTGTGAAAACAGGCGAACTCATGGATCTTGGTGAAAGCAGGGGTATCCATAGCGACCTCAGTCCAGCAGAATTTTGATACCGATCAGCACCAGCACAATACCACCAAACAGTTCCGCCTTGTCCTCCAGCCAGGTGCCGCTGCGCGAACCCACGTAAACCCCCGCGCCACTGAAAACAAAGGTGACGAACCCGATAATCGCGCAGGCAACAAGGGGGTTTACGTCAAGCAGGGTCAGGGAAAAACCCGCGGCCATGGCGTCGATACTGGTGGCGATAGCAAGCAGCAGCATGACCTGGTGGGTGATCGCGGCAATGTCTTCTTCAATGCCCTCCGACATGGATTCATAAATCATTTTGCCGCCGATCAGCATAAGCAGCAAACACGCAATCCAGGGCGCATAGGACTCCACCCAACCGATAACGCCCTTGCCGCCCAGATAACCGATCAGCGGCATCAGGGCCTGGAACACGCCGAAATAGAGCGCTGATTTGAAGGCCAGGGTGGGCACCCGGCAGGTATTTTTGGCGCCCAGCCCGATGGAAACGGCAAACGCATCCATACTTAACGCCAGCGCAAGAACGATCACCTCGAACACTTGAGAGCTCCCCCTGGATCACAAGGCCGAAAGATACCTCAAGTCTGCGGCGAATCCCAACCTCGGGCATGCGCGAGTGGCCTTGAAACAGCAGTGAAAACGAGGATATAAAGATGCTTTCCAAGGCCTTTGGGGAAACCCATGCCGGAATTGTCACAGCCCCTGAACGAGCAAGGCCCTGAGCAAGGGACCATGGCGCGGGTCACATAATCACCCCAACGTTTCCGGAGGGAGCCCATGAGCGAATCTGTGCCTGATACAACGTCGGAATCCGCCCGGCACGCCGCCGATGATCTCAATCGTCCCTGGCACCGGATCAAAACTGGCGAGGTACTCGATGTTCTCGCGACCGGAGAGCACGGCCTCAGCAGTTCCGAGGCGGCCCGGCGCCTGCAAGACTATGGCCTTAACCGCCTGGCTCAAACCAGCGGGCCAGGGGCACTGGTACGTTTTTTGCGCCAGTTCCACAATGTCCTGATCTACATCCTGATCCTTGCCTCCGTCGGTACGGCGCTGCTCGGCCACTGGGTGGATACCGGCGTTATTGTCGGTGTGGTGGTGATCAATGCCATTGTCGGTTTTGTCCAGGAGGGTAAAGCCGAACGGGCGCTGGGAGCCATCCGCAACATGTTGTCACCTACCGCACAGGTGATTCGTGACAGCAGGCGCCATGAGGTGGACGCGGAAAACCTCGTACCCGGCGATATAGTGCGTCTCGGGGCCGGGGACCGGGTGCCGGCGGACATCCGGCTGATTGACTGCAATAATCTGAGAATCCAGGAATCGGCACTGACCGGGGAGTCCGAAGCGGTTGAAAAAAACCCGGACGCGGTCGAGGAAAACGTGCCACTGGGGGATCGCAGCGGCATGGCCTATTCCGGCACCCTCGTCACCTCCGGCAAAGGCTACGGAGTGGTGGTGGGAACCGGTCAGCAGACAGAAATTGGCCGCATCAGTGAGCTGATGGCGTCGGTGGAAACCGTCACTACTCCGCTTTTGCGCCAGATCGCCCTATTCGGCCAGTGGCTGAGCGCGGTGATCGTGCTGGTGTCCGCCCTGACATTTGCCATCGGCTACTGGGTTCGTGGCACCGCTCTGGCAGAGATGTTTCTGGCTGCCGTCAGTCTTGCGGTTGCCGCCATTCCCGAAGGCATGCCTGCCATTCTGACCATCACCCTTGCTATCGGGGTTCAGGAGATGGCCCGCCGCAAGGCCATCATCCGGCGACTGCCTGCGGTTGAGACCCTGGGAGCCGTTACCAATATCTGCTCCGACAAGACCGGAACCCTGACCCGCAATGAAATGAAGGTCCAGACCGTAGAGATGGCGCACCGCCGCCTGAAGGTGAGTGGCGCCGGCTATGAGCCCGTTGGCGAATTCGAGGAGTCCGGAAAACCCTTCGATCCTTCAGCTGACCCATCCCTGGTCCGGATGCTGCGCGCCGGCCTGCTGTGTAACGACGCCGAGATTACCGAAAAATCCGGCGAGTGGAAGCTCAATGGCGAGCCTACGGAAGGAGCCCTGGTGGCGGTAGCGCGCAAGGCGGGCCTGGACCCGGACGACCTGACCCACCCCTGGCGCCGGCTGGGCCTGATTCCTTTTGCCTCTGAGCACAAGTTCATGGCGACCCTGAACCGCGACGGTGAACAGCAAGCGGGTGCCTGGATCTTCCTCAAGGGCGCGCCCGAACGGTTGCTGGAACGCTGCGCCCGACAGATGGGCGCGGCTGAACCAGAGCCACTCGACACCGATTACTGGCATGAACGAATGCAGGCAATCGCGGAGGAGGGTCAGCGGGTGCTTGCGATTGCCTGTCGCCAGGTGGCACAGGATTTTTCGCACCTGGAATGGCACGAAGTGGAATCTGATCTGGTGCTGCTGGGTCTGTTCGGCATAATGGATCCACCCCGCCAGGAAGCGATCGAAGCCGTTGCCCAGTGTCAGGCCGCCGGTATTCGGGTGGTAATGATTACCGGCGATCACGGCGGAACAGCCCGGGCCATCGGTCGCCATTTGGGTATCGCCGGAGATCAACCCGCGATGACCGGGCAGGAACTGGAGTCACTGACGGAAGCACAGCTGATTGAAGCCGTAGCCCGGGTTACCGTTTTTGCCCGCACCAGTCCGGAGCACAAGCTGCGGCTGGTGCGGGCACTGCAGGCCCGGGGCGAGGTCGTGGCGATGACCGGTGACGGGGTCAACGATGCCCCGGCACTGAAGCAGGCCGACGTCGGCATTGCCATGGGCAGGAAAGGAACAGAAGCCGCCAAGGAAGCCTCCGAGATGGTGCTCGCCGATGACAACTTCGCCACGATCGCAAGGGCAGTGGAGCAGGGCAGAACGGTCTACGACAACATTCGTAAATCCATTCTCTACCTGCTGCCAACCAATGCCGGCCAGGCTCTGACCATTTTCATGGCCGTGCTGCTGGCGATGCCACTGCCGCTGACACCGGTCCAGGTGCTGTGGGTCAACATGGTCACTGCGGTGACCCTGGCCATGGCCCTGGCCTTCGAACCGACCGAGCCCGGGACCATGGCGCGGGCCCCGCGCAGTTCCAGACAGCCGTTGCTGTCGACAGGTTTTCTATGGCGGATTCCCTTTGTCGGGTTATTGCTCTGGGCCGGTACCTTCGGGCATTTCTACTGGCTCACCAGCGCGGGAGTCAGCCTCGAGGTAGCCCGGACTGCCGCGATCATGACCCTCGTGGCGGGACAGATATTCTATCTTTTCAATGTCCGTCACCTGTATTCCTCAATACTCAACTGGCGGGGTTTTTTTGGCAGCCGCGCGGTCTGGGTAGCGGTGGGTATACTGATAGCACTGCAGGCTGCATTTGCTTACGCGCCGCCGTTACAGGTGTTGTTTGGTACCGCCGGTCCAGGCGCGTTAAACCTGCTGTTGAGTTTTGGCTTTGGCGCTTTTCTGCTGTTGATGGTGGAACTGGAAAAATGGGTAAGTGGTAGTTTCTTCAATTCCACCGGGCTGGCGAAATCATCCGGCGATCAGGACCCGTAACGGGTCCGGAAGGATAACGGGCAATCGGCCGTGGCAGCCGCATTGCAAACTCCATGGTGGTCACCACACCCTGAATGGAAAGGCCTAATCTGATCTGAACGGTAAAGTGACCGACACCTCAAGGCCCCGCCCGTCCGGACCGGCGCCGAGACGGATGTCACCGCCCATGCCGCGAATCAGGGTGCGGGCAATGGCCAGGCCAAGGCCGGCGCCGCCGGTTTCGCGACTACGGGACTGTTCCAGCCGGTAAAAAGGCTCAAACACCCGCTCCCGTTC
>Ga0209949_1001618_pt1 | contig 10776 bp, 9 predicted proteins | sample SalPonC_black_MG_FD_185711 | JGI IMG/M metagenome (GOLD analysis project Ga0209949, IMG submission 185711) | Salt pond soil microbial communities from South San Francisco under conditions of wetland restoration - Salt Pond MetaG... | ecosystem: Environmental > Aquatic > Marine > Intertidal zone >... | reverse complement strand
GTCGTGGATATGGGCCACGCCGGTGATCTTCTGGATGCGCTGGCGCATGGACAGGCTGTGGCGTTCCGCCCCGAGGATAATGGTTTTCAGGGCCAGCTTGGATCCCAGGTTCCGTTTTTCTATCTCTTCTGCCATGAGCAGGGCCATGGAAGCGGTGGAACAAAATACCGTGGTCTGAAGATCCAGCATCATGTCCAGGTGCATGTCCACGTTGGCAGGGCCCAGGGGCAGGGCCGTGGCCCCAAGTCGTTCACAGCCGTTTTGAAACCCCACGCCGGCGGTCCACAGGCCATACCCCACGGCCAGCTGGACCCGGTCCTTTGGGGTCACACCGGCCAGCTCATAGCACCGGGCAAAGATATTGGCCCAGTTGTTCACGTCATTGGCTGTATAGCACAAGATTTTTCGCTTGCCTGTGGTGCCGCTGGACCCGTGGATGCGAATCACATCAGACATGGGCACGGCCCTCAAAGGAAACGGGTAGTCATCGATAAAATCCTGCTTGTCCGTAAAGGGCAGGCGGGTGAGATCCTCAAGACCTTTGATATCCCGGGGATCGCAGCCGATGTCCTGAAACTTTTTTTTATAGTAGGGGCTGTTGCCGGTGGCATGGGCCAGGGTCCACAGCAGCCCCTCTTCCTGGGTGTTTGCGATATCTTCCTTGGTTATTGTCTCGGGTATGAATGGCATTTACTTTTCCTCTTGGCACAGTCTGAATCCCGCTGCCATCAGGTCGATAAGCCCGGATGACAGTGCATCTTTTCCTTTGAACTTATCCTGGACCGCCTGGGCCAGGCTGTCCATATCAAACAGATGCCCGGACATGACCGCTGCAAAAAATCCAAGCATCACAATGTTTTCGGACCTGGCACTGCCGGCTGCTTTGGCCGTGGCTGTGGCATCTGCCGCCACCACCCCGGGAATGTCTAAACCCCTTGCACTGTTCACTGCGGCCACTGCCCCGGGTTTGAGAAAATACCGGTGATGGTCAAAGCTTTCAGCCTTGAGGGCAATGAGGCCGTCAGCCTGGCCCGGGCGGATCAGGGGGCCTGAAAAATCCCCGATCTTCAGATAGGAGATCACGTTGCCCCCGCGCTGGGCCATGCCGTGGGTTTCAGAGGTAAGTACCGGCAGGCCTTTGGACATGGCCGCCCCTGCCAGAAGCTTGGTGATAAAAAGCACCCCCTGGCCGCCAAGGCCGGAGATGATGATCTGCTGGTTTTCATATGATGGGTTGGCTGCTGTCATTGAATTAACTCCTGATGGTCAATGCGCCCTTGGGACAGACCGACGCACAGACCCCGCAGCCGCTGCACCGGGCCGGGTCAAGAACGGTTTTGCCGGCAGCCTCGTCCAGGGACAGGGCCGGGCACTCAAAATGGCTGACGCAATAGCCGCAGCCGTCACATATATCTGTATCTACTATTACACGCTTTGCCTCGTTTTTAAGCTGGGCCCCGTCCATATTCAGGATACAGGGGTGCTCTGAGATGACAACGGCAGGGCCGTTGTCCCGGCAATATTCCTGGGCCTCTTTGAGCAGGGCGACAAAGGCCTTGAGATCATAGGGATCAGCTGTTTTAATAAATCCCACGCCGCAGCCTTCCACAACTTTGGGGATATCTACTGATACGCAAGGATCCCCCAGGGCATCGGTGCCAGAGGCCGGCGTGGGCTGGTGCCCGGTCATGGCCGTGGTTCTGTTGTCCAGGATCACCAGGACATAAGGGGTTTTTTTGACCACGGTTTCAATAAGGCCGGGAATGCCGGAATGAAAAAATGTAGAATCCCCTATGGTGGAAAAAATCTTTGGAGATTTTTCATTGTATGTATATGCAATGCTGAAACCGGCTGCCTGGCTGATGCCGGCTCCCATGCAGGTCACCGTGTCAACAGCCCCCAGGTTGGCCCCAAGGGTGTAGCAGCCGATGTCACTTGTGAATATCCCCTTGGGTGCGGCCTTTTTAATGGCAAAAAAAGCGGCCCTGTGGGGGCATCCGGCACACAGGGTGGGGCGCCGACCCGGCAGCTGGGTAATGGGGTGTTCCTGAAAAGGCAGGTCGGCAAAGTCGCAGATCAGGGCCTCGACATGCTCTGGTAAAAGTTCCCCGGTCCGGGGAACAAACCCTGAATTTTTGCCGCGCACCCGGCTGCCGTCGGCAAACTGCATGTCAATGACCCCCCAGGTCTCTTCCAGGACAAGGATGTCATCATATCCAGCCATGTCCTGGATAAATGACCTGTGGAGGGGGAAGGGTTGGATCACCTGGTATACGGGGATATCCAGATCTCGCTCCCGAACAATGTCCCTGGCATTGGCCCCGGCAACGCCAGAGACCACAATGGCCTTGCCCCCCTTTGCCGGGGTCCCGGCAATGCACCTTGGCCGGGTGGGGGCGTGGTCTGCAATTTTTTCAAGTTTTGCCTCAAGTTCTTTGTGAAGCTGAAGCCTGAACTTGGGGGTGGCGGCCCAGCGGCCGGGATTTTTCTCAAAATCTGCCTGACGCATGACAGAAGAAAATTCAGGCACGGCCATGCCCTGGCGGGAATGGCAGACCCGGGTGGTGGGACGGAGCATTACCGGGATCTCAAAGGCCTCGGAAAGATCAAAGGCCAGGGCAGCCATCTTTCGGGCCCCGGCCGGGGAGTCCGGGTCCAGTACAGGCATCTTGGCCATCACGGCCATGAGTCTGGAGTCCTGTTCCGTCTGTGAAGAGTGGGGGCCGGGATCATCGGCGCTGATCACGACAAATCCGCCCTTGACGCCCAGGTAAACCGAACTCATCAGGGGATCGGCAGCCACGTTGAGCCCAACCTGCTTCATGGCCACGGCGGTTCTCAATCCGGCCTGGGCCCCGGCATAGGCGGTTTCAAAGGCGACTTTTTCATTAATGGCCCATTCGGCATGAACCGGCAGGGTCATCTCTTTTTTCAGGGAGACTGCAGCGGACAGAATTTCCGAAGAAGGGGTTCCGGGATAGGCCGTTGCCATCTGGCAGCCGCTTTCCAGCAGTCCCAGGGCCAGGGCTTCATTTCCTAACATCAGTTTTTTTGCGGTCATATGGGTATCTGCACATAATTTGGGTTTTGTGTAAATGTTTCTGCGAAGAGTAACATTTCAAAGAATAGGGGAAAAATCAAACAATTTTTGCATCAGGACAAAAATTTATACGCCGTCATTAAAGCCTTGATGTGAAAATAAATTGAAAAAACATCTCTGTGTGGTAAATCATAGGGTATGGTTTAAATTAATCAGGCAAAAAAGATGACACTTTACTTTATAAATAAAAATTTCAAGGCCCGCCGGATGGTCTACGACGACGATCAGCACGTCTTCTGGCTGGAGCCGAATTTCAAGGAAAAATATCTCAAGGGGCACCAGGTCGGCTTTGACCTCAAGCTTTTAAGATCGGTTGAGGCATACCCGGCCTTGTCTAAAAAACTGGCCTTTAATCCCCCTCTTGTCTATTTTACTTTGAACTTAAAAGACTTGAAAATGGCTGTTGGCGTTGATGAGCACGGGTTGGGGGTCATAAGTAATCTGGAAGTACCCAATCCCCCAAGCATAGATGGGACCCCCATTATTCAGCGGAAGTTATGGTAAGCTGCTTTCCCAGAACCCGGTTCATGGGTCGATATCTTACGGCTATGGCACTTTTGGTGTTCACGCTTTTTGTCCCGGGTCTTTTGGCGGCAGAGAAGAAACCCGCCCGGCCGGCCCATGTCAAACAGGGTGTTCCTTCGCTCATACAGACCATTCAATTTGAAAAAGCGCTCACGCTCTGGGGCCATAAGATCCCCCATCACATCCCCGAGGTCAGGCAGCGCCTGGAAAAGGAGATGCTTCTGGCCGTGTGGAACCGGCCCCAGGTCATCCTCTGGCTTAAACGGGCCGGCCGGTATTTTCCCCATATCCAAAAGATTCTCAAACAGGAGAACCTGCCTGAGGATCTGAAGTATGTACCCGTGGTGGAATCTGCCCTGCGGGCCCAGAGCCGATCCAGCAAAGGCGCAGTGGGGTATTGGCAGTTTCTGCCAAGCACCGGAAAAAAATACGGGCTGCGCATTGACAGGATGGTGGATGAGCGGCGGAATCTGTTCAAGTCCACCCGGGCAGCCTGCAAATATATCAAGGCCTTAAACGCTGAATTCGGATCCTATTTTCTGGCCATGGCCGCCTATAACATGGGGGAGTTTGGATTAAACGCCGAGATCGAGTCCCAGCACAGCCAATCCTTTTTTGATCTGTACCTGCCCCTGGAAACCCAACGGTATATCCTGAAAATAGCGGCAGCCAAGCTGATCATGGAAAATCCTGAACAATACGGTTTCCATCTGTCTTCCAAAGATATCTATTTGCCCTTTACCTATTCAAAAATTCATTTTTCAATGAACGAGCAAACCCCCTTGGCCCTGATTGCCAGGGCCGCCAACATCTCCTTTAAAACCCTCAAGGATTTTAATCCTGACCTGAGGGGGTACGATCTTGCCAGGGGAAGAATCACTGTACTGGTGCCAGAGGGCAGGGAAAAGGGATTTAAACCGCGGTTCGCCTCTCTGCACAAGAAATGGAAAAATACCGACGGCTTCCGCTACCATGTGGTCAGTGCCGGCGAAAGCCTGACAGGTATCGCAGATCGCTATAACATCTCTTTGGCTTCTTTGCTGAGAATGAATCGATTTTCCTATAACAAGGTGATTCATCCGGGAGACAGGATCCGGGTCCGCTGATTGGCAAAAAATATCAGGATTGTTTTTTTGTTTTCTGCTGTTTTTTCAGGCAGGTCTTGTCCTGCCGGATGATGGCGCATAGTTTCGGGTTGTGAAGCTCTTTGCAGGTCACATGGTTGTACAGCGGGCATTCCGGATGTTTTTTGGACATGGTGCTTCCTTTGTTGATAGCGGGCCAATCAGCCAACTATAACTTAGTTCTCCAGGGGTTTCAACCGGTTTTCCTTTGCAAAACAATAACTAATACACAGAGATGAAAAATGGTATAGAAAATCCACCAGGCCGGGTACGGAAATGGTTCGGTTGAATCCGCCAAGATGTGGACCGGTGGTCAGGAGGATATCTGCCTCTCCCCGGGGTGGGGCAGGGGTCAGCCCCCTCTGTTTCAAGAAGATTTCATAGGGTATTTGCCCCATGCGTTCCTGGTCCTGGATTCTCAGCCGCTCATGCATATCACGGTCCAGACCCATGGCCTGAATCAGATCTGCCACAAGCGCAGGAATATGGTTTTTAAAAACCAGGGGCAAGGCAAAATCTGAAAAGGCAGAAAAATAGTGGGTGCATACCCCTTCAATCAAAGCGGCAAACCCCTTGGCATCAAAAAGGTCCCGGGTGTCGGCAGGTCTGCCGTTGCTGTCCCATCCCCTCCGGTCAGGGTCCTGGCTGCGAAAACAGCTGCCTGCCACAAGGATAAAACTTAAAATATGTTCGCCAATATAGTGCCTGAGCGCCTTTGAAGAGGCTGCCGGCTCCAGGTGCTCAAAATCCCTGAGGCCGGAAAGACTAAAATTAGGATATTCACAGGAGTCCAGCCACTGGTCCAGGCGCCCCCCGTGTTCCCACAGATACCTGCCCCTGTCCCTGCGACGGTGCTGCTGGACCCGGTTGTGGAACAGGGGGATGAGGGCGGTATGAAAAAGACCGGTTGCCGTGAGCTGTCCCAGGGTGTGGGCCGTGTTGAAAAAAATCTGGTGAATACGATCCCAGGCATTGAAAGACACCCTTTGATTGGGGTACTCAAAATACGTTCTTGGGGCGGTATAGGCGATACAGGTTCCCCTGTACAGGCCGGGCGGGGCGCCGGATGGCAGAGGATCGCTTACCTGGTACAGGGCAGATGAGCCATCCACTGTTACAGGACGCGGGATCTGCCAGGTTTTCGGATCAACGGTGTATCGCCGGGCCAGTAGCCCCTGAAAATAATGTTCCCGAATCAATTCTCCAAGGTTTTGCCTGGAGCTTGCAAATTTTAATACCCCGAGGCCACCGGTTTCAAGGGGCAAAATGAGGCTGCGGCCCTGCCAAACCCAGGGGCCTGAAGCAGGAACCCCAAAGGCTTTGACCAAAAAGGCCAGGGAAACAGGGCAGGGCTGGCCAGGTGCCGGTATATTGACCGGGGCAGAGGCCAGTCTGACCGGAAGGCGTCCCAGGGCGTTTCCCACTGCCCTGACCCGGGGGCCACAAGCCCGGGAAAGGATCTGCTGGAGCCCTGAGATAATGGTTGTGCAGGTTGCGGTGTCAGCAGACAAAGACAGGGTGATGAGGGCATCTGCCGCTTCCTCTAAAAGAAAGAATACCTGTTTTTTATGATCAAACCGCAGGGATCGGATCAGGCCAAGCAGGGCGTCAATGGTGTCTGTCGTGGTGCTGTCTGGATCATCGTCAATATGGTATCGCAGATGTTTGACCGCCATAAAGGACCCGGAAAATCCGCAAGTGCCGTCAAAGAGCGTCTGTTCAGTACGGCGGCGGGACACGTCGTGGCAGGGCATGTAAATGTTCCAAGTGTTACTGAATCAGGGTTTCTTCTGAAATCGTGGCGTCAGAAGCGGGTTCTCGGTCAGGTGCCTCGGATTCGGCTGTGGGGGTATCCACCTGGGGAACCGGCGTCTCAGCAAGGTCGGATTCCAGTTTTTTAATCCGGTCTTCCATGAGAAGACGCAGCTGATCCACGCGGTATTCTGTTCGCTTTTCCACATCTGCCTTAAGGGTTTTGACCTGCTTGTCCAAAAGGCTTAAGGATTTGCTCAGCTGGGCAAGCTGCTGTTCGTAGACGGATAATTCCATGAGGCGGGCGTCAAATTCTTCCCTGAAAAGCTGCATCTCCTGCATGATCTCATTGGATTTGGATTTGAACTGGGTGTTGTTCTCCTTGATGGCAGCCAGCAGGTCCTGATTGATCCGTTCCATGGTGGCCAGGGTGGTCTTGTCCTGGCCTGCATTGGTTTTGATTCTCTTGTCAAGCTTATTGGCCATGGCCTGGACAGCCTTTTTGTCTGCCTTGGCCCCGGACAACTTGGCGACCTGGTTTTCCAAGGCAAAAGCGTTGTTTTCCATTTCAGGAAGGGTCTCATCCAGGGTAAATTTGACCTCGGCGATCCGGACATCCAATGCGTTGAGTTTTTCATCCAGCTGGGCAGCCAGATGGGCCACCTGGCTGCCCTTGGTTTCGTTGACATCCACCACCCGTTCTTTCATATCCAGATAGGCAAAGGCCAAAACTGCGATAATGATGCAGGGAAGAATCACCGATATGATGGTCACCCGGTTGGAGAGCTTTTCGATCTTCAAAGTGTTGACCTCCTGATGGTGCATGGCAGCCTGGATTTCTTCGGCACCCGCTTCAGGGGTATCACTGATCTGGGACAGGTCACTTCTGTAGTTGCCGAGGCAGTTGTCTTCCATTGGGTTCAATCCTGGGGTTTAAGCAGATTCATGGGTAAACAGGTTATTCCCATTCGATGGTGCCGGGGGGTTTGGAGGTGATGTCAAAGACCACCCGGTTGATTCCGTCCACCTCATTGATGATCCGGTTGGAGATTTTTCCCAGAAGATCATGGGGAAGCCTGGCCCAGTCTGCTGTCATGGCATCGTTGCTGGTCACCGCACGGATGGCCACACAATTGCCAAAGGTTCTCTGGTCCCCCATGACACCGACACTTTTGACCGGCAAAAGCACGGCAAAGGACTGCCACAGCTTTCTATAAAGGCCTGCGGACCGGATTTCCTCCAGAAGGATGGTGTCGGCTTTTTTCAGGATATCCAGGCGGTCCCCGGTCACCTCACCCATGATGCGGATGGCAAGGCCGGGTCCAGGAAAGGGCTGGCGCCAGACCAGATCCTCGTTGATTCCCAGCTCCAGGCCCAGCTTGCGCACCTCGTCCTTGAACAGCAACTGCAAGGGCTCAATGAGCTTGAGATTCATCTGCTCGGGCAGCCCCCCGACATTGTGGTGGGATTTGATGATAGAGGTGGGACCGCCAAATGCGGATTTTGACTCAATGATATCCGGGTACAAGGTGCCCTGGCCAAGGAACTCGGCCCCTTCGATCTTTTTGGCTTCAGCGTCAAAGACTTGGATAAAAAGCTTGCCGATGATTTTGCGTTTTTGCTCAGGATCTGTTACCCCGGCAAGGGCGGAGAGAAACTGGTCCTGGGCATCCACGAACTTGATATTCATGTCCAGGTTGGCGGTGAGGCTGACCTCAAGCTGCTCTTGTTCGTTGTGCCGCAGCAGCCCGTTGTTCACAAAGATGCAGTGCAGATTCTTGCCCACGGCCTTGTGGATCAGGGTGGCGGCCACTGAGGAGTCCACGCCGCCGGACAGCCCCATAATGACCTTTTTATTGCCCACGGCAGATTTGATCTGGGCAATGGCACCGTCGGAAAAGGACTTCATGGTCCAGTTTTTCTCACATCCGCAGATATCAAAGAGAAATCGGCTGATCATCTTGCTGCCGTTGACCGAATGTTCGACCTCGGGGTGAAACTGAAGGCCGAAAAAGTTCCTGGCGGGATCGGCAATGGCTGCAATTTGGGTGTTGTCCGTGGATGCCGTGACCTGAAATCCGTCAGGCAGGGTCTGGGCAGAGTCTCCATGGCTCATCCAGCATTGAAATTGGTTTTCCATGCGGCTGAACAAGGGGGTTGGGGTCTTGGTCTTTAATTCGGCAAAGCCGTATTCGCGTTTTTCCGCGCGGCGGATGGTGCCGCCAAGGGAATGGATCATGAACTGCATCCCGTAGCAGATGCCCAGCACAGGTATACCCAGTTCAAAAATCCCCGTATCAATGGCCGGGCTGTTCTCCTCGTAGATGGAAGAGGGCCCGCCGGAAAGGATGATACCCACAGGGTTCAACTCTTTGATCTTGTCCAGGGAGATGTCCGAGGGTTCAACCTGGCAGTACACGTTGTTTTCCCGGACGCGCCTGGCGATGAGCTGATTAAACTGGGAGCCGAAATCAATGACTATAATCATGGTGTTGTTCCTAAGGTCGGTTTTCGGTTTGAAATCTGGAAATTTTCCTATAAAACGTCCTATAATGCAAGATGTTTTTATCTGGATCTTGCCAATGTTCCGCTGTTATGCTTTATTAGAAAGACTTTTAAACCGATTCAATACCATGCGTTTAGCAAAACAACTTAGGAGCAACAGATGTACTTAGCCAGTGATTTGAGAAAAGGCCTGAAACTGGACATTGACGGCGACCCCCATGTGATCGTGGGATTTGAGTTCAAAAAGCCGGGAAAGGGTCAGTCCCTGTATAAATGCAAACTCAAGAATATGATTACCGGGGCCCGGTTTGAACGGACCTATCGGTCCGGGGATAAATTTGAAAAGGCCAACCTGGAAGAAACTGAGATGGAATACCTGTATTCGGACAAGGATACCTGGTGTTTCATGAATTCCTCTAACTATGAGCAGATCTTTCTTACCAGGGATCAGATCGGAGATAACGTGGATCTGCTCAAGGACAATATCGTATGCACCGTGCTGCTTCACAACGGCAATCCCATCGGGGTTACCCTGCCCAATTTTGTGGTGCTTGAAGTGGTCAAGGCCGATCCCTGGGCCAAAGGAGATACGGCCACCGGCGACACCAAGCCCGCCACCCTGGAAACCGGTTTTGACATCCAGGTGCCCCCATTTGTCAACGAGGGGCAGCTTATCAAAGTGGACACCCGGACCAAGGCCTATGTTGAACGGGTGAATGAGTAATGCATCCAACATAGCCCGGGATTTGACCATCCATCAGATCCTGGTGGTGGATGACGAAGTCAGTCTCAGGGGGGTGTTGACCAAGGCCCTTGCCCGGGCCGGGTTTGAATGCCAGGAGGCCGACTCTGCTGAAGCGGCCCTTAAGATTCTTGATTCTTTGGACGGGCCCGGGGTTGATCTTGTTATTTCGGACATTTCCATGCCCGGCATGGATGGGATACAATTTCTCAAGACGGTAAAAAAGATTTTTCCCCAGATTCATTTTATCATCATGACCGGATATGCCTCGGAATACTCCTACGTGGACATCATGGATGCCGGGGCATCGGATTACATGACCAAGCCCTTTAACATCAGCTCCACCCTGGCCCGGATCAATCGTATCTCCAGGGAAAAAAAACATCTTGCCGATCTTGAAACCGCCAATAAAAAGCTGTTGCAGTCCATGGATGAGTCTGCCAGGCTGGCCAAAGAGGCGGAAGAGGCCTCCCGGGCCAAGACATTTTTCCTGGCAGCCATGAGCCATGAAATTCGAACCCCTCTCAACGGTATTGTCGGTTATACGGATATGCTCATGGACACAAGCCTGGACAGTGAGCAGCGCAGTCTTCTGGGCAATGCCCGTCTGTCCTGTGATTCCCTCTTGTCCGTGGTCAATGACATCCTTGATTTTTCAAAGGTGGAGTCTGGAACGCTTGCACTTGAGACCATTGCCTTTGATCCTGAAATTCTCTGCTATGATGCCATCAATGTCATCCGCACCCAGGTGGATGAGTCCCGGGTGGAACTATTATGCAAGATCTGTGATGAGGTGCCGGCAAAAGTGGTGGGCGATCCCCACAGGTTCCGGCAGGTGCTGCTGAACCTTTTGGGCAATGCGGTCAAATTTACCCAGTCAGGTGCCATCACCCTGACCCTGGAGGCCCGGCCCGTTGATGGGGGGCAGACCCTGATGACCGTGGCAGTGGCAGATACGGGCATCGGCATTGCAGAAGAAGAGCAGGAGGCGGTGTTCAACCCCTTTATCCAGTCTGAACAGGATATTA
>Ga0209949_1001613_pt1 | contig 10799 bp, 10 predicted proteins | sample SalPonC_black_MG_FD_185711 | JGI IMG/M metagenome (GOLD analysis project Ga0209949, IMG submission 185711) | Salt pond soil microbial communities from South San Francisco under conditions of wetland restoration - Salt Pond MetaG... | ecosystem: Environmental > Aquatic > Marine > Intertidal zone... | reverse complement strand
CCTATAAATATTAATTAACATAAAAGAAACATCCGGATTTTGACGGTCATCTTAGGTATAGAAACAGAATTTACATCAGAAAGACATTAAATAAAAGATCTGGTCCGTTCCGCTTCCGTAATAATTGACAACGGCTTCCTTTCCGTTGTCAATGGTCAGAGTCTGCCCTAAGCCCTTGAATCGTTCAGATTGAATTCTGAATCCGAACTTTTCGAAAAGCCGCTGCGAACCAATATTAGTAGTTTCTACGGTAGCCATAACCGACTGGCAGTCATCAGCTCTCCGTGCATACTCCAACGTATGCTTTAATAATGCTGTTCCAACTTTTTTCCCCTGGGATTCAGGAGATACAGCAATCTGCCAGACAAAAAGCTGTCCCTTAAACTTATGGGACATGAATCCCAGCATGAATCCCATGACTACAGCGCTGCCATCCTCTTTTTTGTCACGTGCTATAAAAAAGCAATCACCAAAATGATCGGCCATAATTTTATATACATGCTCGGCATGTTGGACTATGCCGTCAATTTCCCCGGCAAGTTTGTAAACGGCCTTATAATCTTCACCTTTAACAATATCAATAGTAATCATAATTTATTCGTCCAACGTATGTTTTTCCAATAATTCTTCTGTTCCAATATCCCGTCTATGCCAAAGGTTTTTCCCTTTAATATTTTCTTTCAGCAACTTTTCACATAACTGATATGCTTCCTCCATCGTATCCCCTTTAGCAGTGACTGCTACACCCCGTGGACTTGGTTTGAAGATGTTACGGTCTATAGCAAAACAGGAGTAAAAGAGGTCGCCCCCGGCTTTGTTTATGCCCTCTTCGTTGATCTCCATAAACATATCCCCTTTAGGATGAGGGAAACCCTCTGAAACAACATATTTGCATACTGTCGCTTTTTCCTCAAATGCAATGTCCATCGTACTTAATTTATTATCAATCATTGCCTCACAAATTTCTACAAAATCGGTTTTTAAAATTGGGATGATGTTCAAAATCTCGGAATCTCCCGGACGTACATTAAACTCGATTACTTTAATACCCTCGCGGGTTTTGATGAACTGTCCGGAAAGGAACCCGACAAACACTTCATCGTATTTATCGATTAGGTGCTTGACCACCTTTTTCATGATACTCAGTGATTCTTTGTATTCGTCCCGGTTTAAAAAGGGCAATAGATGGTTAGGGAAGCTGATAGACCCCATGCCGGGTGTATTAAGTCCTTTGTCGCCCTCATAAAGCAGTTTATAGTCGCGGGTGGCTGGCATGCCAATAACCGTTTCGCCATTAACAAAGGCCTGAATGGTAAATTCACGTCCTTCAAGTTTTTGTTCGATAATGACTTCGGCAATTCCTCCAATATTTTTCTCAAAGATCTCCTGGATATAACTTTCCGCTTCAGACAGGTCTTTTAATTGTATTCCAACAACTTTTACACCGTCGCCTTCGGTAACACCGGCTGGTTTAATGGCAACATCATAATTAACATCCCGGATATAATCCAGAGCATCTTCTTTAGCCTTAAATACCTGATATTTGGGGGATACATGATCCAGATCGGTTTCTCTTAACACCTGTCTCAAAAAACTCTTACTGGTTTCCAGGGTACTGCATAGTTTTGTAGGGCCTATGCAACGGATACCCTGATTGATTAATTCATCGGTCAGGCTGTTGCTTAGTGACATATGAGGTACAGCCAGGACGAAATCAACCTTTTTTTCCAGGGCATATTTGATAATCCGGCTGTTGTCCTTCATATCTCCTAATATATAATCTGTTACCAAAGGAACAATGCCGGCATTCGGTTTGTCCATGTAACAATATAGTTCGGTTTTTTGTGGACTTTTTTCTACAATTGCTTTGGCAAATGCATGGGTTTTACCCCATCGTCCTACGAGCAATATTTTTTTCATGGCTTTTTATTTATGGATATTTTAACAATTTCCGTTAGTTAAAATTTTACATCATTAAATACAAAACCTATCAAACAAGATTCTTTATCAAAAAAACAGCGTTTTCGAATTTTCAGGGTTCCTAATCCACAAAAAAAAAGCCTTCGTAAGACAGTTATATCAAGATACAACTTTTTTCTTTCTCTCCATCGCTTTATTTAAAAAGAAAATGCAAATCCAGAGAATAATGACAGACAGGACAATGGACAGAATTAACGGGGTAATTCCGCCATATGATTCTACCAGACTTTCATCTGCGGTTGAATCTATATCTAAAAACAATCGCATCAAAAATCCGGTTAAATTCGCTGTTGCATGAATTATAATCGGATATGATAAACTTTTAGTCCGATAATAAACCCACCCAATGAAAATACCCAGTACAAAACCGGTTACAAATTGCCATGGATTGAGGTGTACAAAGCCAAACAGGAAACTGGATAATAGGATAGATTTTACGGTAGAATAGCGGGTTAACAACCCTTCTAAGATGATGCCTCTAAATATCAGCTCTTCTAAAATAGGCGCCGCAATAACCATTAACAAAAAGGAGAAAATCCCTGTCTGTCTGCTAAGATTCAAAAACATTTCCTTAACACTTTCGGGCATAGGTATTAAACTACTAATAGGCGTAACAACACCAAATAATAAAGCAATTGCCCCGGCCATGATAAAAGGAATAATACGTTTATCTTTCATCTTCAAGTTAAATGAAGCGATACCCGTTTCATTTTTCCGAATGGTAAAAACAATCCAAAAAGGCACCCCGATAGATAAAACGTAATAAATAAGCATGGAAGCTTCTTTGCCAATCAGCTTATTCAGTAATAAATATACCGGAGTAAATAAAAGCATTCCAATAATTACAATCACGGTTATCCCGATGCTCTGCACCATACTTGGATAACTTTTAACGGTTGGTTCTGTCATTTTTCAATGTTTTATGGTTAAACAAAATTGATACGGGGCATCATGCAAATTCTGCTAATTACAAGAATTGCGCTGCTCCTGACAACTAACATAATCCTCTAAAACCTTCTACTAAAATAATACATTATTCGCAAACTACCAACATCGCCAATCCTGCACACCCGGCGAACAAAAAATGCAAATATTTTTATTTTCAGCAACTTACCCCCTTCCCTCAGGAGTAGGGGCAAAAATTACTAAAAACATGAATGACCCCCTTTTTGGACAGCTGCGCAGTTAAATATTCTAAATCTATTCTGTTTCAAGCTCTTCTAACGCTTGAATCTCGCTGTCAAGTTTTCGAAACTGTTCAACAATTGAATACTTAAATGTATAATATATGGATACTATCATAACCAAAACAATTAATGTTACAGGCAAAATTGACTTTGTGGAGAGTAATGGAATCTTACCCATTAAAAAAATGCCTGTTATCCCGAATGGCATTAAAACATAGCTCAATTTTTTAAGCTTAATCTTATATTTTTCCAGCTTTTTTATATTCTTTTTGATTAATGTAACTGAACTCGCAAAATTAATGTCATGAACGAGCATATAGTATCTTACGGTCCAATAGTAAATAAGAGAAGAAACCGTTCCAAAGAGTAAAATGCCAATGTAAAAATCAATAGAAGAACGATATTGTATGTTCGGTACTAATATCAATAAAATTAGTGCGATTGGCAGGATTAGATTAACACCGGTTTTAACTTTTTCCCAAAGGATTCTTTTTTCCGGTTTAGAAATAAGCATCTGTTTAAGTATCTCTTTGTTAATTCTTGTGTTTTCAGATAGTTTTTTATCATTTTGTTGCCACATTTCTTTTAATTCTGATAATTCCATAATCGTTCATTTTTTTTGGTTACTAAATTTTTAATCTGTTCTTTAATACGGCTGATTCTTGTTCCTACATTTGTTTTTGATATTCCGGTAATTTCTGAAATATCATCATGTGTGTTGCCGTCAAGGTAGAGTAGAATAATGGCTTTATTTAATTCGTTTAATTCATCAATGCATTGATATAATATCTTTGATTGCTCTGAATTGTCTTGTTGATAAAGCCATTCCGATGTTTCCGTTTTGAAATCATTGGTTGCGGAAAACAATGTATCATTCTTTTTCTTTCGCTGATAATTCATTGAGGTATTTAATGCAACCCGATATATCCAGGTGGAAACCTTTGATTTTCCCTTGAAATTTTTAAATGATTTCCATAATTCAAGGGTAATATCGTTGATTAAGTCTTCGCAGTCCTGCTCAATGCTGGTATAAGCTCTTGCAATTTTCATAATAATACCGATATTTTTTTCCAAAATATCCAGAAATTGTTCTTTTGTATCCGTCATTTATTCAGGTTGTTACTTTTTGTTTTATCAATCATTTTGTGTACACTTTATCCCATTAGTAACATTTTGAATCAAAAAATCACAGAAATGCATTTTTTTTGGTTGATAACAGAAACGCATGAACCTTAACCGGTAGATTCAGCTATCGAATTATCACCCGAACCCGGGCTAAAGACAGCACAAAGCGCCTACAAATCCTAATCAACTTAACATTTCGACAAATTTTAATGGTTCTTGCTCTGCCCGGTTAAATTATTTATCATCCCAATAAATACTATACTATGTAGTGGATAGACCGCGAACCAGTATATTCGTCCTAATAGACCTTTAGGCCGAAATGTAGCTGTTTGTATTAATTTATTTTCTTTTATTTTAAATTCTAACCAGGCTTCTCCGGGAAGCTTCATCTCTGCAAATAGAAGTAACCGCTTTTCTTTTTTGTTGGCATATATTACCCGCCAAAAGTCCAGTGAATCCCCGGCATGCAAATCAGTTCTGTTGGTTCTGCCTCGTCTTAAACCAACACCTCCAAACAATTTATCCAAAAAGCCTCTTAATCGCCAAAGCCAGTTTGCATAATACCACCCGTTTTCTCCCCCAATTTGCCATATTTTTTCAATGCAGGAATTATGGTTTTCAATTTTTCGTTCCCGAACATCCTTATAACAACCATGCTCAGGTGCATTTAGATATTCAGATATTTTAAAATTTATCCTGCCGCTTATAGTTGAGTCTTTCCAGCTGGAAACTATCTCATTCTGTTCAATTTTTTCAAAAGCTTGTTGTATACAATCCTTATAAGACAACGGGGTAATACCTAACAGGTTGAGCAAGTTATTGTCTTTTGCAATAACCTCTATTTTCATGCTATCAACAAGTGAGACGGCAAGTTTATATGAGGTAGAAGTAATAAAATATAACCAATAAGATGATAGTTTTGGAGTCATCACCGGTACAGTCCAGATATATCTTTTCAATCCTCGCACCTCAGCAAATTCTAAAAGCATCTCTTTATAGGTAAGAATCTCATTCCCGGCAATATCATAACTATTATTCAAAGTTTTACCGTTATTGAGTATTCCGGTTAAAATTTTAATAACATCTGAGATTCCAATAGGCTGGCATTTAGTATTAAGCCATTTTGGAGCAACCATCACTGGCAATTTTTCTACCAAATCGCGTATTATTTCAAATGAAGCGCTTCCTGAGCCAATGATAATTCCTGCACGAACGGTTGTAAGTGCGAACTTTCCTTTACTTAATTCAATTTCGACATTCTTCCGCGAATTAAGGTGTTTTGACAGCTTAGGCGAATTAACGATACCACTCAGGTAAACCACTTGCTTAACACTAGTTTTATTTAATGCTTCGCGAAAATTGATAGCTGACAGCTTTTCCAGTTCATCATAATTTTTTGAACTTGACATTGAATGAACCAGGTAATAAGCTAAATCAATTTCAACGGGAATTTTATCAAGGGTTTCTTTTTGGGTTAAATCAATTTCTATTACTTCAATACGGCCTTTGACTGATTCTTCAGGATTGAATTTCTTTTTATCTCTTACACAACAGATAACATAAAAACCCATTTCAACCAAAACGGGCAATAATCTTTTCCCAATGTATCCTGTTACTCCTGTTAATAATACTTTCATCACGTGGCTATTTAAATGAACACAACAAATTGCTGTATGTGTTTTGCAAGATTAAAGTTATACATTTCTGTCAATTATCACAATTATGTGTAACTTACACCACGATGCATCACTATACTGAATTAATAAAAAAGTTCGTAAGAAAAAAACAAAAAATATCTATACATTTGATAGTGATCAATTGTTTAAATGCAAACCTAATTTATCTGAAATAGCTACAGGATATGATGAAAAGAACCACCCTTATTTTATCCATAGGATTCGTTCTTTTGTGGAATTCGGGATTTATAGGAGCTGAGTATGGGCTTCCTTATACCGGACCTTTCACGTTGCTTTTTTGGCGATACCTGGCATTAACGTTAATTATTGTTTTCTACCTGCTAGCAAGAAATCGTTTGCGATGGGTAGGCTGGAAAGTGGCAGCTCCCAACATGCTGATTGGTGTTTTAGCTCACGGCGTATGGCTTGCTTGTGTTTTGCTGGCTCTGGATTATCAGGTTCCGGCAGGGATTGTAGCTTTAGTGGTAGCCCTACAGCCTCTGGCTACCGCAGCATTTTCCGGTCTGGTTACCGGTGAAAGAACAAATTTATACCAATGGATAGGTTTAGTGTTAGGATTTTTAGGCGTTGTTTTTACCGTATCCTTTCGAATGGATTTTGAAAGCTATACATCCATATTTGGCTACCTGATTCCTTTGGGCTCTGTTATAGCTATTACTGCTGCAAGTCTGATACAACGACGTATCGAAGTAAAAAAAGAAACCAAAAAATTACCCCTCGATCTGGAATTATTTTATCAAAGCCTTGCCACAACTTTAGCATTGACTTTACCAGCCATTTTCATTGAAAAATTATCCACCCAATGGGAGCCTGAATTTATCTATAGCATGGTTTGGCTGATTCTTGGTGTTTCACTGGGAGCATATGCCCTGATGTGGCTGCTAATCGAACGCATCGATGCTACCCGTGTGGCCAGTTTGTTTTACCTCGGGCCTCCTGTAACCATGTTTATGGCATGGGTAGCTTTTGGTGACAAGGTTCGATTAACGGATATTTTAGGCCTTACTATTGTATTTATCGGGATATTATTATCTCAACTGAAGATAAAAAAAACATCCTCTATGTATTAATCATCCGATGACTGCGAGTCATCGGATGATTGGTTCGTTGCTTGAAGCGACACCGTGAGTTTTTTCGGGAGCGAGTGTCGTCGGATTCTTTCACAGGCTTACCCACTACCCACGACGTCGCTTTAAGCGACACCGTGGGTTTTGGGGTTTTTCAGGAGCAACACCGTGGATGGTATCCAATTCTATTCACCAATTTCCTTTAAAAATTTACTCTTGTATTTATCGGGATAGTATTATCTCAGTTAAAAATAAAAAAACCAGCATCCAATATATAAAAATCTTGCTATTAGTGATGAGAAAGTCCAAAAAGGATTAAAAATGTCATTCCAAACGCCGTGCCTGCCCTCCTATAGGCGGGTAAACCGGCAGGCAGGAAGTGAAGGAATATTTATGAATTGATAATCAAAGAAATTAACTTCATTGAGCTCCCTTAGGTCGTTTCCTTCGTTGTTCAGCATAACTTTCAAAACTCCTCGAAATGATAATGATCTTTGACTTTTTGGACACTCTCATTATTTTCAAATAGCTTACCCGCCAAGGAAATTGGCGTGGCAAGGCAAATTGTAAATAAAGTTTTGCTTCTGCTGCAATATAAAACTACCTTAGCATTCCTCTTTTAATCCCAAAATTCTTTCTCATTAGTTGTTATGGTAAAATTTGAATTGAATTTTTTTTGTTGACCGGTAAAATTTATAGGATATAAAACAAGCCAGCGTTTTGTTGTTTCTTCGGCAATAAATTCACTGGTTATTGCTCTGGAAAAGGTAAAGGTGTTTTTTGCCATATACTTCAGATATTGCTTTGACGATAACTGTTTTACCTCCTTGTTTGTATATAGCTTTTGCTTTTTGGTAAAAAGCTCTCGTATCTCCTGCAGATTAAGAATTTGCCCTTCTTGATTTTTAATATAGGCATGCATAGCCGCATCAAGCATAATTCATTTCTCTGCTAAAAACCTCAGTTACCACATGTGCATCTCTATCTTCTGGGAATATTGAATAGCATGTAATATACCTTGCTTTATATCCCGGCGCCAAATAAATTTCGCTAAGGGCTATCCCAAAGTCCCTGCAAACTATTGCAACATCTTCATTTTTCGGATCTTGTAATATAGTATGGCATTCCGGGGAGTTGAAATTTTTTGGTAAGCCTTTGGATATGTGTTTGAAATAGTAACCTGTTTTGTTTGATTATATTACTAAAATTTTATACATTAGTAGAAACAAATGAAATTTAGATACATATAAATCTGATTTAATTACAAAAAAACTATTTAGTATGAAAAGTTTAAACCTATTACTCATTATCTTAACAATGATTTTTTCAATATCTACTTTTGCTCAAAAAACTACAGATGTTGAAGGAAGTAAAGACTATCCAACTATCTCTCGATTTGAAGGAGCTATTATAAGATTCTATAAAGAAACAAAATGGGGTACTTACAAACTACCCGTTAGCGATAAAGGAACTATGAGCTGGAACAAACCAATGTCGCTTGAAGGAAAAGTAACTCGAATCCAATACGCTGTTTCAAAAGATAATAACCCTGAATTTGTTTTGCATAACTACAAGTCAGAATTTGAAAAATCAGGTTATGATATTATGATTGCTATTGCCAATGAACAGCTTGGATTTAATGATCGTCCGCATACCTGGCATGATAAATACTATAAATCCGGAGGGTATTACCAGGGTCTAAATAATGCAAAATTTGGAATAGGCATATGGTTCCCAACCTGGAACAATAATCATAGCTTTCTTGTTGCTCGTGGTCATGAAGCCGGTAAAGATATTTATGCCATCGTTTATACTATTGTTTGTAATACAATTACTTTAATAACCCAGGATGTGATTGAAGTAGAGGCAGTTGAAACCGGATTGGTTTCTGTAGATAATATTTCAACTGACATTACGAAGAAAGGACATATTGCAATATATGGTATTCATTTCGAAACAGGAAAATCTGTATTAAAACCTGAATCAACTGATGCTTTAAAGACAATTGCTGATTATATAAATGCTAATACGAATAAAAAATTCTATATTGTTGGCCATACGGATAATGTGGGTGATTTCGAATCAAATATGATTTTATCAGAAGAACGAGCAAACTCTGTAATTACAGAGTTAACAACAAAATACAGTGTAAATGCAGAACAATTAAAAGCGTATGGAGTTGCATCACTATCTCCTGTTTATAATAATATAACAGAAGAAGGAAGAGCAAAGAACAGACGAGTTGAAATTGTTGAGCAATAGTATTTCAAAATAATAATTAAAAGCATTTGGAATGAATTCTTAAATCCAAATGCTTTTTTTATTCTATTAGGATTAAAGCTCTTTTATGAAACAAAGATGTTAATGTCATAATCTAAAAATACGGAAATACGGAAATCCGGAATTACGAAACCAAAACTTGCATTACCAAAATATTTAAACATTCACGACTAAAATTATCCTTATCACATAACCTATTCCAAAAGTAAAAGCTGCAACACATGAATACTCATTAAAATTCTTATGCCATAGACGCTTTGTGGTGGGGTTGTATAATTAATAGAATTCAAATGCAATTATCTTTAAACCATTCGCTCTTTCTTTAAAGGTCATATCAAAAATTTTTATCATATCATTTTCAGTATAAATTCCACCGTAGATATGATATGTTTCTTCTTCTACTCTGTAACTGAGTATTTTTGTGTCAATATATCCTTTTTCAAGACTTCCAAGAATTTTGGTCATTAGTAAATTAAATTCTTTAGTACTTACGGAGATATCAGTTAGCATTCTGCACTTATAGAAATTTTCTTGATATAGATTCTTTGCAAAATCATTTATAATTGTTTCAATTTTAAAATAATTTGGAGATAGCTCATCTATTTCAGCTTGTTCATATGTATACGTTGTGATTTTCTTATTCATCTCTCCACTTTTTTCAACAATATTTACTTTTATTATTTGCCCCGGGTCAATTTCAAAATAATTATTGATCAGAATCGCAGAACTCAATGCAAAATCTTCTTTACTGATTCCAAAGTCAAACAAATCACTATTTATAAAAGAAAACTCTTTAACAGCTCCTTCTTCTTTGCTGGTAAGTTTATCAAGATTCGTGTTAACATTACATAAACAATTTTTTGACAATTTCATTAAACCATCTATTTTGTCTATAGAGCAAGATGCTATTAGTAACAAGAATAATAATCCCCAAAATAGTTTTTTCATAATTATCTGGTTTTAATCAGCGGTTTGTAGTTTGTTTATTTGCTTATCATTCATCATCATTTATGAAACGTATTGAGCTAATTAGGTCTGACAAAAACTCAGGTTCATTTTTGCTTCCACAAGTTAGAACACAACAAGATCCTGTTTCTTTGTTAAATAACATCACGAAAGACCATTGTATTATTGGGTCAGAATTAAATTGCAAGGTTTTCATATAGATACTATTTCCATTTCGGGAATAATTTTGTTCATCTTTTATTTTGTACTCAAAATCCCCGAACGCATTATCAGTATATACTCGCATACTTACTTCAAAATGCTCTTGTGTGTCGGTATCGTCTAAGTCGCTATATATTAAGATTGAAGTGTTGTCGCCGCCTGTTAATCTGTGAAAAGTTTGGTCACCTTCTATCACTTTTTCAACTACCAGTCCACTCGGATTTTCAAAAATAATTCTTCCATCGGTATATTCATTGTAAGCCAGCTCACTCTTATTGGCGGCATCCTGATTAGTC
>Ga0209949_1001604_pt1 | contig 10835 bp, 8 predicted proteins | sample SalPonC_black_MG_FD_185711 | JGI IMG/M metagenome (GOLD analysis project Ga0209949, IMG submission 185711) | Salt pond soil microbial communities from South San Francisco under conditions of wetland restoration - Salt Pond MetaG... | ecosystem: Environmental > Aquatic > Marine > Intertidal zone >... | reverse complement strand
ATTTTGCTCGGGATTCATCACAACAATCGGTATTTTTATCCCTGCTTCGCGCAAAGCAACCCCTTCATCGGCAAAAGCCACCCCCAGGTAATCCACTCGCTGGTATTGCAAAATATTAGCTATTTCGAAAGTACCACTTCCATAGGATAAAGCTTTTACCATGGCCATAATTTTGGTCCCGGGATTAAGCTTCGAGCGGAAATAATTTAAATTATGCACCATGGCATTCAAATTAATTTCTAACACGGTACGATGCGATTTCTCTTCGAGTACCGAAGAAATTTTTTCAAAATAAAAATCTCTTGCTCCCTTTAACAGGATGGCTTCATCAGCAAAATCATTTTTGGTAAGATGATGTAGAAAATCCGAAGTAGTTTTAAAAAAACTCTTCTCGAGGGTAAATAAATCCCCCTGATTTGATAGAGCCTCTCCAATACCAATAAGCCTATTTACATGGTATTTTTTCAATAATTTAGAAACCTCCTGATATAACGCTCTCTCCTCTTTACCACTTTGTAAAATATCCGATAATATTACGGTTTTTGATGCATGCTGATTTTGCTGGCCTAGATAATTTAATGCTATACTCAGCGAATGTAGGTCTGAATTATAACTATCGTTAATCAGGGTGCAATTATTAATTCCGTTTTTCAACTCCAGCCTCATGGCCACTGAAGGTAATGTTTCAAATTTTTGTTGAAAATCTTCAGGTACAAATCCTGCTGCATAAAGAGTAGCCAGCACATGAATAGCATCTTCGACAGAAGCTGCATCGGTAAACGGAATAGTAATGTTATTTTTTTGATCTTTATATTGATATTCAATGAAGGTGGTATGCTCTTTCCGGCTCTTATTTAAAATTTTCAGGTTTGCTTCCGAATTTTCCGACCAAGTAAAAACATTTTTATCCGGGAAACGGGCTTCTATTTCCTGATGAATCAGGGAGTGATCTTTACAATATATTATTTGTTTACTGTGATTAAAAAGCTTTAGTTTTTCAACACACTTTTCCTGATAATCGTTAAAATTTTCCTGATGAGGTTCTCCAATATTGGTTATCAGACCGATATCAGGATAAATTATTTTTTCGAGATGTTGCATTTCATCCGGCATAGAAATTCCGGCTTCGAATATGGCAAAATCGTTCATTTCGTTCATCAGCCAAACCGAAAGCGGCACACCTACTTGCGAATTATAACTTTTAGGATTTCTTATTACATTTTTTTTTCCCTGTAACAAATGAAACAGCCACTCTTTAACAATGGTTTTTCCATTACTCCCGGTGATTCCTACTACCGGATAGTTATGTTTGGCACGATGTGCTGCTGCCAGTTTCTGTAAGGCTATTAACGTATCATCTACAAGCAAAAAATTGGCATTCTCTAAATCATTTTGATATTCTGGAATTTGATCGACCACAAAATTTTTTACCCCTTTTTGATACAATTCTTTAATAAAATTGTGTCCATCGTGTCTTTCTCCACGAATAGCAAAAAAAAGAGAATTTACAGTAGAGACAATATTCCGGCTGTCAATCAATAAATATTGAATCTCACAATCTTCTTTGATAAAAGATTGTGCATCAATTATTTTAGCTATTTGAGATATCGTATATTGCATAAAATATTTTTTAATATCGGTATACTTTTTTTAAAAATAAAAAAGGAATTAAATCAAAAAGAAATAAAGATATTATAATTACTCCTTTTTAATTCAACAACTTACTCAATTAATTGATAAAGTTAATGAATTAATCTTTTATCTAAGAAATCTTTATGGAATGATTTGCTGAAATGCTGAAAGGTTCTTCGAACGCTTTCAGGTTTTTTTAAAAGGGCTGGCAGGCTTTAAACCTGCCAGCACTGTGATGTATTACCTGTATGCTTCAAAACAGTACGCATACATGTGTGTTAAGGCAATTACTTTACCTTTTTCGCTGTTCTCGCCGGGGATTACATATACTGCATTTGTTTTGAACAGGGACTCACTGCCTTCGAGCTTTTTGGCATCGAGCCGCCAAACGGTTTGCCCTGTTTCTATATCTACGGCATGGAATTTACCATCGCTCCCGCCAACAAAATATACAATACCGTTAAGGTACGACATACGGCTGCTTGTTCCTGCCCCCTCGCCTTCCCAAATAGAATGGCCGGTCTCGGGATCTAAACAATATAAAGTTTTGTTCTCGTTATTAGCTATAATTTTATCTTCTTCTATTATGAACCCGGAAAAGAAAAAATCGTTATCAAATTCTCTTCTCCAAAGCTGCTCGCCGGTATATAAATCATGACAAACAATATTATTACCAACATTTGCATATACTTGGTCATTATAAATAATTGGTGTATGAAATACACTAGTATTCCATAAAGGTGGTGCCAATAATTTACGTTCGTATACCCATTCCTGCGTTTGGATATTGTATAACCCAAAAAATGAATTAACGCACCATTCCGGTAATGGTTCTGCATAAGTCACTAACAAAAGATTACTATTTAAAGGTACTTCATTAATATAAATAATTCCACCTACCCATCCATTATCGGTAATCGGACCAATATATTCGCAAGAATAATTTGCTCTTAAGAATTCTGTTAGTATTCCAGTATCCATATCACCTTTATAAACAATATGTTCATCATAACCATCATTTCTTGTTATTGTACTTGTTATATAATAACAATTCTCATTACAAGAAAACAATCTTGGTTCAAAATTTCTATCTCTTATTTTTTTCCAATTTGTAGTCCCATCTTCTAGATTGATACAATAACTTCTACTTCCTTGTTGCCAAGTTAATAAATTATTGGAAATATAATGACGAAAAAATTCCAAATCACCAGATATCCCTATGAATATATCATTCCACTCCCATAATGTTTCTCCGTTGGTAGTATTAACCATAGTCATATATTGGCTCCCATCCTCCCCAGTTGTAGGGATTGCTATATTATCATTGTAAATAATAGGAAATTTAAAAAAACCATTACTATAAAACTCTCCACTAATATGTAATGATTTTTGCCATATGTAAGGCAATGATAATGCAACTCCATTTTCATCTGTTTTAATATCTATGTTTTCCTCTTTTCTACATGAAGTAGAATAAAGACAAAAAACAAATAAAACCCATATTAATTGTCGCATAATTTATTATCTTTTAGGTGTAAGAAAAAAATCTCCAGGAGGCCTGTCATCCCAAATCTCATTAAATCTTGCTTCTGTAATATCATCATGTGGACTATTCGACATATTTCTTACTTCGAGGTGGTTAGCCCCTGAAACATAATAATAATTTCCGCCGGGCAAATTTTTTAATTTTTGAGTATACTCCGGCAATAAACCATCGCTTGGGTAATTTACTGTTACATAACTGGTTTCGGTAACATAAACCCATTTCCATTCGCATTCGTGGGGAGGAGCGATTGGTCGTTCAGGATATTCAGGATAGGGATCCCAGTCATCGTAAACACACTGATAATCCCAATAAGAATGGGTATAGGATTCGGTACGGGATGTTTTAATTAGTGTGCACCAAATATTTTCACTGTCGTCTATCCAATCCATTCCTTTTTTCCATTGCCTGGCTCTATTGTGGTATAATGCAGCTGCCCACGGATTCCATGAATTGGCAATAGCCTTCCCTATATTATAATCACGATAAGCTTTCCAAATATTCCTTGCAGTATTCACATCCGAAACTATTTCGGTATCATTTTCATTGTCTGAAACTTCAGAACTAAACATTCTCCAATGAACAGGAGTTTCTTCCTCAGCAGAGATACAAATAGTCGGGGTTGTTGTATTATGTGAGTTTATAGCATTAATTGTTGAACTACCAACCCTTAAATCAGAATTTACCGATGGGTTGCCTTGTATACTCTGAACCAAATCATTATCAATAAAATAATTACATAATATATCATTATTCATATCACCGGCGAAGTTCCATGGAAGTGTTATATATTCAGCAATAGGCCCTGCACTTATCTTCTCGCATGCATTTTCAGCTGCACTTTCAAGGCTCCCGTCCAATATGGAATTAGCAATTGGTGCACCATAATGAGGCGAAGCTACAGTAATTAATCCACCAAATCTTTTACTATTTCCGGTGAGCCTGTCTACATCTCTAATTGTAAGTCCGCCCATACTATGTCCAATGGCAATATTCCGGGAATGTGTTGCCTGTGCCCCAAGATCGTTATCAACAGTATTAATCACTTGGTTTGCTGTATGATCTATTCCAACCGAAGTATTATAAGTTTCCCTATGGCTGTTTATCTCTCTTTCTTCACTAAAAATACTTTCATAATAAACCCACGAAGCCTCGCTTCCATCTAAACCATGTACCCATACAACATTCCTTTCCTGGGCATTTAAGTTAGCAAAGAGAATAGTAGCTAACATAAATAATATATATTTTCTTATTTTTTTCATTGCTCTGTACTTTTAATGTTAACAAATTAAATATTTGCTTTATATTTTATTTTATCAATTTTACTATATTCTTCAACAATAACCTTTCTTCCTGAAGGGAGGGTTTCTTTTGATTGTTGTTTTATAGCTGTTAAAAAAGGCTTTTCAGGAGGACCATAACCATAAAGCGTACTTAATACTAATTCGTCTTTTTGATTATATATTTTTGAACCTGCAGTTCTGTTTTGCTCTTTATCAATCATTAATACCACCTCATCAGTTGATCTAAAATCCATTTGATTTAAAGACATGCGCATAGTAACAAATCTTTTATCTTCTTTCACAATTCTTGCTCCATTTCGCCTAGCATTCGACATAAACTGTTCGATATTATCTATAAGCTGTCCACCCTGTAATCTTGCAACAGCCCTGCCAATATCTTCCTGAGTACAATAATTGTCGCATGATTCCATTAATTGGTTAACAGTTTCAGCATGATCCGTTATCTCCATAGGATGTGAAAATAATAATTCTCCCTTTTTATTATAAAAACCGGCAATATTATTTTCTATAACAGTTTTACTTACTTCATCAACGGGACTTCCTTTTGTCTTGTGAGGTATTTTTATGGGGTTCTTTAATGGCTTTTGCATAATAACCATTGAAATTTGCCCATTCTCGTAAAGTTTTAATTTTACTTTTTGTTTTTCTTTTTTAGGGGTCATTGAAGCTACATCAATATCAGAAAATCTTTCCTGTCCTGTTAAAAAATGTGTTGTAGTTTCAATTACATAGCTTACTTCAAGTAACTCATTGCCTTTTTTATAAGCATTTTTTTCTAAGGATGGTTCTTGTTTACTTTCCGAGATTGCTTTATCATCTAATAAATCTTGCTCTAACTCACATGTTGTAAACATGGTTGGTAATCCAAGTAAAATTCCAATAAACAGAATTCGTCTCAATCGTAATCTTTTTTTTCTCATAATCATATAGTTTGAAAAGGTTAATAAAAAAAGGAGTCAATTATATTTAGTTTAATTATTTATATATAAAGGTACAATTTAGTACCATACTAATCAATTAAATGAAAGAAAATACTTATAAATAAACCATTTATATTCAAAAGACAAGTCGTAATTTCGCTTAGAATTAAATTAAAAACTTACAAGAGGGTGTCCAAAAAAAACATTGTGGAACTTTGTGATTCCTTTGTAGAAACTTTGTGGTATAATTACAAAACATTGTTGCACAAAACTTCCGAAGTAAATTATAATCTCTTTACTAGTTTTTAATACTTTTTGGACACCCTCTGCAGATAAAAGAAAAAAATTATTATTTATTCGAATTGGATAAAACGTTAACGTACTTATAATCGAATAGTCACTTAACTATATAATGGTCTGGATTTTATTTTGAATTATTATTTTTCTTTATTGTTTTGAACCATCACTTTATTAAAACAGACCCTGCATAATGGCTCGTACTCATCTTTTTCTCCCAACAACACTAATTTATCACTTTTGGTAATACGATGCGAATATTGCGCCAAATTTCCGCACTGCATACAAATGGCGTGTACTTTGGTAACATACTCGGCTTCTGCCATAAGAGCAGGAATAGGACCAAAAGGTTTGCCGCGGAAATCCATATCCAGTCCGGCTACAACTACCCGAGCCCCATTATTGGCCAGCTGGTTGCAAACATCCACCAGGTTATTATCAAAAAACTGGGCTTCGTCAATACCAATAACATCTACATTGCCCGAAAGCAACAGTATATTTCCCGAAGATTCGACCGGCGTGGAACGAATAGTATTTTCATCGTGCGAAACAACATCATCCTCGGAGTAGCGGGTATCAATTATCGGTTTAAAAATTTCTACTTTCAACTTCGCAAATTCGGCACGCTTTAACCGGCGGATTAATTCTTCGGTTTTCCCCGAAAACATGGATCCGCAAATTACTTCGACCCATCCCCTGTTTTTGGCTTTTTTATTTGTACCTTCGAAAAACATCGTATAACAATTCTAAACTTTTATCGTTAATTTTGCAAAATACTTTTAATGCTTACATTATGAATAAACAAAAAAAGATAAATACATTATTAAAAGATATTCAAGACTTATATGCTATAGCAAACAGGCTCGAACACGAAGAACAAATCCATCCGCTTGATATTGATCTTGCACTTTCAAAAGTAAGAAATCTTTATGATTTATTATTAACGATTCATCCACAGACTACCTATAACCCTGAATATCAAAATAAAGAAACAGAAAAAAAATCTTTGGCTGAAGAAAAAAACGAACCCGCGCCCCTTATAGAAAAAGAGAAATCAGAACCTACAAAAAAACCTGAAGAAGAAAAGCGCGAATTTGTTATTGAAGAACCACCAAAACCAAAAGAAAAACTCAAAGAAGAGAAACCTCCCATAGAAGAAGAAACATCTAATTCTTCCCAAAAAAAAGAAACACAACAGGAAGGCTCTCCGATTGTAGCCGATAAATTTCAATCCAGGAAATTTATTCATGATAATATGGCCCAAAAAAAATCGAAAAAAGATGTTTCTTCTAAAATGCAGTCAAAACCGATACAAGATATTGCCTCGGCTATTAGCCTGAATGATAAGTTTATTTTTATTCGCGAATTATTTAATGGAAATAAAGAGCAATACCTTGAAACCATTCAGGTTTTGAATAACTTTGACACCTATGAAAATGCATTAAGCTTTTTACAAGAGAATTTTGACTGGGATGAAGAAAATCCAAATTTTGAACGGTTAATAGAATTGGTCAAACGAAAATTTACAGCAAATTAAACGATGAGTAGATTATATTTAGTACCCACCCCCATTGGCAACCTTGAAGATATCACGTTAAGGGCTTTACGAATATTGAAAGACGTTGATATTATTTTAGCCGAAGATACCCGCAAAACGAGTATTCTTTTAAAACATTATCAGATTGACAAGCCGGTGCTTTCGCATCATAAATTTAATGAACATAAGGCTTTACCGGAAATTATTCAACGTATAAAATCGGGGCAAACATTTGCTTTAGTTTCCGATGCAGGGACCCCCGGAATCTCAGATCCCGGATTTTTAATTGCCCGTGCATGTATAGAAGAAGGGCTTGATGTTGAAACACTCCCCGGAGCAACAGCATTTATCCCGGCTTTAATCAATTCAATTTTACCCAATGACCGTTTTTCGTTCGAGGGATTTATACCTCAAAAAAAAGGACGTCAGAAAAGGTTGAAAGAACTGGCCGAAGAACCTAAAACTATGGTATTTTACGAATCTCCTTTCCGCTTAGTAAAAACACTAACCCAGTTTGCCGAATTTATGGGTGAAGACCGAAAAGCCAGTGTTTCACGAGAGTTAACAAAAATCCACGAAGAAAATATTCGTGGAACCATAAAAGAGCTTATCGATTATTACAGTCAATCGACCATAAAGGGTGAAATTGTTATCGTGGTTGAGGGATTAATCAGTTATGAAAAAAGAGATAAAAAATAGATTACTAAAATCAATACGATTTCTTATATCAAATTTTTCGATGAATATAAGATGAATAATCCTTAAGCTCCGGCTTATAATCACTCCCAAAAAGTTCCGAGGTTATCATAAAGTCGGCTGTTGATCGGTTGTTAGCTGTTGGCACATTATACAAAACACCAATTCGAAGCAATGCTTTAACATCCACATCATGTGGTTGAGGCTGCATAGGGTCCCACAAAAATATAAGTAAATCAATCTCACCTTCACTAATTAAAGCGCCTAATTGTTGGTCTCCACCCAGTGGCCCGGATTTTAACTTTCTAATGTTAATTGATTGTATTTCTTTGTTATGCTTTAACAAAGCCTCTTCAACAAGTTTACCTGTTGTACCGGTACAAGTAAGTTGATGTTTTAACAGCTTTTCATGATTCAGCTCTACCCAGTCTATTAAATCTTGCTTGCGGTTGTCGTGTGCTACCAGTGCAATATTTTTTATTTTGCTCATTTCGGATGATATTTAACGAATAAAACAAGCTTATAAATTTTACCAAACTATCCTATCTTTTTCTTGACCTTCTCTTAGGACTCGTATTCTTTCCGTATTTTTTGTTTTTTGAAACATTTTTTTCGTCACGTTTCATTTCTCTTCCTGCTCCGGCAGGCTTTTCTTTGGCAATTTCCGAACTTATCCGAATACCCTCAAAAACCGCAGTATTTAAACCTTTAAGCACCTTGTTAGTATACGATTCATCAATTTCAAAAAATGAAAACGATTTCATGATATCAATTTTACCTACTGGAATATTTCGTTCACGTGTAGATTCATTGACCAATCCCATTAATCGTTGTGGATTTAGTTTATTATTTTTGCCAACATTAATAAAGAGGCGTTGATAATTTTTACCTCCTCCGCTACGTTTATTTTTTCTTTTATTTTTTCCTTCGGCACCTGATTCATCAGGTATATTCAAGTCTGGTGTATTTTTATAATAAGCCAGAAAACGGTTAAATTCCAACGAAACAAATCGTTTAATTAACTCTTCTTTATCGAGCCACTGTAGCTTTTTGTACACTTCCGGTAAAAGATCGTCAATTTGTTCGTTCTTAACATCTACATGCTCCATCTTATCAATTAAATGAAACAGTTGCTTTTTGCAAATTTCATCTCCCTTTGGAACCAGTAATTGCTCAAATTTCTTATTTATATTCTTCTCAATTTCTTTGATTCGGTATTTTTCTCTTAGATGAACAATTGCAACAGATATACCTGTTTTTCCGGCTCTTCCTGTTCTACCGCTCCGGTGTGTATAAGCTTCAATATCATCGGGCAGGTTATAATTAATAACATGGGTAAGATCATTTACATCTAATCCTCTTGCTGCCACATCGGTAGCTACTAACATCTGCATGTTTTTTAATCGGAACCTTTTCATCACATGGTCACGCTGTGCCTGGGATAAATCACCATGCAAAGCATCTGCATTATATCCGTCTTTGATTAACTTCTCAGCCACTTCTTTAGTTTCCATCCGCGTACGACAGAAAATAATAGCATAAATATCCGGATTCATGTCAGCGATTCGTTTTAACGCTAGATACCTGTCACGTGCATGCACCAGGTAGTAAATATGTTTTACATTTTCGGCTCCTGCATTTCTTTTACCGATGGTAATCTCTTCGGGATTGGACATATAATTTCTCGCAATGGCAGCCACTTCTTTGGGCATAGTTGCTGAAAAAAGTAATGTACGACGTTCTTTGGGTACTGATTCAAGGATATCATTTAAATCATCCCTAAACCCCATATTCAGCATTTCATCCGATTCGTCTAAGACGACGGTTTTCACCCTGGAGATATCGGCTTTTTTTCGCCTGATTAAATCTAACATCCGTCCTGGTGTTGCAACAATAACATGTGCACCCATTTTTAATCCCCGTATTTGAGCATCTATACTTGCTCCTCCGTATACAGGCAGCACTTTTAAGCCATCTATATACTTCGAATAAGCCATGATATCTTTAGCTATCTGAACGCATAATTCACGCGTAGGTGATAGAATAAGGGCTTGTGGATGTTTCTCAGGAATGTTTATTTGTTGAACAATCGGAAGTCCGAAAGCTGCTGTTTTTCCTGTTCCGGTTTGTGCCAGGGCAACAATATCGCGGTTGGTTTCGAGTAAAACAGGTATTACTTCATTCTGAACGGGCATTGCTTCTGCAAAACCCAAATCATTAATTCCTTTTAGGATATCGTTAGAGAATCCTAAATCATTAAATTTTGACATTTATTTTTTCCTCCCGTGCCTTTGGATCCTAATCAACTCGCCAAAAGCAGGTCAGAAGCCTAAAAACACAATTTCGTTAATATAAGGGCGCAAAGGTAGAATAATAATTTAAATATCAACTATGTTTATGAATATTTATTTTTTTATCATACCCTCAGGGATAATAAATAGTGAATAAATGAAAAAAGCTGTCCCCGATTAATGGAGACAGCTTTTTTAAAGGGCATAATTAAAATTATTGTTTAATAAATTGTTTAGTTATTGGTTCTTTCTCATCTTCGACAGAAATGATGTAAGAACCGGCAGGTAATTCAGAGATATCAATTTCTCTGTGATTTCCCTTAATTTCTACAATTTTTATTAATGAACCTGTAGTATTATAAATACTTACTTTACCTGTTCGTGTTCCATTTTCTATAGAAACATTCAGATATTCAGATGCAGGAACCGGATATAAATTCACACTTGTTGGTGTTTCAAAACCAAGTGGTTCAGCATTTTCTCTTGCAGTCATGGAGTAAGAAGATGCAGTAGTAACATTAATAGTATAATCTTCTACTTCGCCATAGCTAAATGACTCACAAGCTGTTGCTGCTGCATTATACTTCATGGTAACACGCATTCGGGTAGTTCCCA
>Ga0209949_1001601_pt1 | contig 10861 bp, 11 predicted proteins | sample SalPonC_black_MG_FD_185711 | JGI IMG/M metagenome (GOLD analysis project Ga0209949, IMG submission 185711) | Salt pond soil microbial communities from South San Francisco under conditions of wetland restoration - Salt Pond MetaG... | ecosystem: Environmental > Aquatic > Marine > Intertidal zone... | reverse complement strand
CCCCCAAAGCGTATGGGCACAGGACACCTCAACCACCACTGCTCCTGTTGTCGAAAATGGCATGACGCAGGTGATTGAAGAGTTTTCCGATCCTGAAACCTGGGTTCGTCACGATCTGTGGGTGGAAACGGAATTTGACAGCGATGGCGACGGCGAGCTCGATCGGATGCACGTAGCAGTGGCGAGGCCGCAGCAAACTGAATTTGGCGATCTGAAACTTCCGGTCATTTATGAAACCAGCCCGTATTACGCGGGTACCGCCCGTCCGCCCTACGACTTTTTCTGGGATGTCCGCCAGGAACTGGGCGAAACGCCACCTGAGCGCAAAGAGGGCCCGGATGTACAGCGCCGTACACAGCGACCCGTCATTTCCAACAGCCATATCCGTACGTGGGTGCCGCGCGGATTTGTTGTCGTTCACTCCTCCTCACCCGGTACAGGCTTGTCTGATGGCGCGCCAACCGTTGGTGGGGAAAATGAGTCACTAGCGCCCAAGGCCGTGATCGACTGGCTGAATGGCCGCGCCAACGGCTATGATTCGCGTGACGGCGGTGAAGAAGTGGAAGCATTCTGGTCAACAGGAAGCGTGGGCATGACCGGAACATCCTACAACGGCACGCTACCGCTTGCTGCAGCTACCACAGGCGTGGATGGCCTGAACGCCATTATTCCTGTAGCACCCAATACATCTTACTACCACTATTACAGGTCGAATGGCCTGGTTCGCTCTCCCGGCGGCTACATCGGCGAAGATATTGATGTGCTGTACGACTTTATTCACAGCGGGGATGAAGCAATGCGTGACCGGAATAACCGCGTAGTACGAGACACCGAAATGGCGCAGGGCATGGATCGTATCACCGGGGATTACAACGACTTCTGGGCCGGTCGTGACTATCTAAATCAGCTCGATGACCTCACGGCCCCCGTTTTGATGGCCCACGCCTTTAACGACTGGAACGTGATGCCGGAACACAGCTACAGAATTTACGAGGCTCTGCAAGAGAAAGGCGTCCCGACGATGATCTACTACCATCAGGGGGGGCATGGTGGTCAGCCGCCGCTTGATCTCATGAACAAATGGTTCACGAGGTATCTTTTAGGTGTCGAGAATGGAATCGAAGACGAGCCCCGCGCTTACATAACCCGTGCGGGCGATGAACGAACAGAGCCTACGCCCTATCCTGATTATCCTCACCCGCAGGCTGAAGGCGTAACGATGTACCTTACGCCCGGCGCTCCTCAACAAGGCGGATTGACAACCAATCAGACTGGTAGCAGCGGCACAGAAACACTCGAGGACAACTTCTCATTTTCAGGCGACGCACTGGCACAGGCCGAATGGACCGATCACAGATTGATGTACGTCACGCCCACGCTTTCAGACTCACTCCATATATCCGGTGTACCCGAAATCACTGTCTCCGTGGCCAGCAACAAACCAGCCGCCAACCTGTCCGTCTGGCTGGTATCATTGCCATGGAATAGTAGTTCTGATGCAGCCATCACCGACAATATTATTAACCGCGGCTGGGCTGATCCGCAAAATCATGACTCCATCAACGAAAGTGAACCGCTTGTACCAGGTGAATTCTACACGTTCAGTTTTGAACTTCAGCCGGATGACCAGATCATACCCGCTGGGCAGCAGATTGGGCTGATGATTTTCTCGAGTGACCGGGATTACACGCTGCGGCCGGATCCGGGAACAGAATTAACGCTTGATCTTAACAACACCAGCCTGACGCTTCCGATTGTTGGTGGCAGAAATAATCTTCATTTTAAAGAAGATTAACAATATCTGTTACCAGTGTATGAATAAAAGAAAAATGGTTTTTAAACCGTTCTATAATTACAATACATATAATATGTTTTAATTGAAGGCTTAAATCTAACATTTTATGATAGAAAAACTCTCGCCTAAAACAGCAGCTTTAAAGCTTCTTAAAAATGCGGATGATCAAATCTCATATGAAGAGATTCTTTATGAAATCCATGTTCTTCAAAAATTGGAAAGAGGCTTAAATGATGTAGAGAATGGACAAACGGTACCTCACAGTAAAGTTGAGGAAGAAATGAAGAAATGGCTGAAATAAATTGGTCTCGAGAAGCAAGAAGAGATTTAAAAGCCATAGCAAAGTTTTTTGAAAGATCATCTCCTCAGTATTCTAAATATATTGTAAAGAGAATATTCGATACCGTTTCAGGACTTCGTGACCATCCCAGGATTGGGAGGCCTATCCCCGAATTTGAAGCAAAAATCTTCCGCGAGAGAATTGTTGAAAATTTTAGAATCCTCTATCTGCTTCAAAATAATGAGACTGTTGAAATACTCACTATTATTCACTCCCGTCAGGATGTATCAAAGCATTTAAAACGCAAGCCTTAATTTTCTGCTGAATACAAAATTTAAGTTCATTTTATTGGTCCAAACATTGGCTAATAAGATGGAATCCCGTCATTTTACATCTGAGGCGACTCTATGCAAAATCCTAATGTTATAAAAAATACCGGCGACGGCTCCGATACTCTCATATCAGGAGCTTTCAATCAACCCTACCACAGTCTCAGCGGGGCCGTCGCTGAGAGCCGCTATGTCTATTTTGAGACAAGCGGACTTGCTGATGAACTTTCAGAAAGCAAAGACCTAACGCTTCTGGAAATCGGGTTCGGCACGGGTATGAACCTGATTCTGCTGCTTGACTACATCAGTAAATCAGACAGCAGTTCAACCGTACATTTTTATTCAGTTGAAGCTTACCCAATCGATCAAAAAACGGCGGCTTCTGTCACATTTGGTTATGACATTGCCAACCCTGAGTACTCAAAGCTTTTATCCGGTATTTTTTCCAGCCTTAAATCCGGGTGGAATACAATGCATATATCTGAAAAAGTAACGCTGCACCTCTTTATCGGCACGTTTGGGGAGATGGAGTTAAACGGCATCAAACCTATAGATTACGTCCTCCACGATCCATTCTCACCCGATTCAAACCCCGCCGGCTGGACACAAGATCTGTTTTCAAAAATTGCAAAACACTCCTCAGATAATGCCATGCTTACAACCTACAGCGCTGCATCATCCGCCCGGGCGACAATGGCTGTGGCTGGATGGTACATCGCACGCGCACCGGGCGCCCTTGGCAAGCGGGAAATGACGGTTGCCTCTAAAAATCCTGAAAAACTCTCTCACCTCAAACAGGTCAATGAAAAACGGTTGATTGAGCGTTTTGAGGATGGTGATTTTAGGTGAAAAGTTTTTTTAACACTTAAAAAGCACTGGTTTAATAAAAAAATTATTGACTAACAATTTTCAACTAACAAAACCGGGCACCTTTGCACTGCTGGCGAAGCGTTTCGACTCCAAATACAAAGTTAGCCTATGTATTAGATAGCCAAATATGAGAGATTGAAGTTAGAATGAAAGAGAGTCCGGATTCTGAAAGTTACTCCAAATTCGCAGAATATCGATAGAATCATCGTTCTTATTAAGCTGATAGAATAGTGTGATTTGTGGTACAATAATAGCTCGACGAATATTTTTGTAGTCGGTCTCTGGAAAGGCTTTTGGGCTTTTTTGAATAATGTTTATTGTAGCATTCGTTTTATCAATAAATGCATGAGCTACATCAATATTCCAATGTTCCAGCAGGAAATCAATATTCTTCCAATAGTCAGTTGAAGCTTTCTGCGACCAGTAGACCTGTTTCATTAAACGGATCTAATCTTTAGAATAGCGCTCATTTGTTTCCTTTACAACATGCTCATGTAAGCGCCTTCCATCCCCTTCAAGTGAGTTCAAGGCCTCATCAAGCATCTGTTTTTGATCATCAGTTACCGAAACCTTTTCCTGAGCAGAAAGAAGGTGCTCAACCTGTTCGATGATCTCCTCCTCTTCTATAGCTAATAGCTTTTGTGCAACCGAAATTTTTCTTCTATCAAAATCCATAATAATTAATTTGATTCATACTATTTATTATATCGATATGAGATGTTACATGCTAATCCGATTTAATTTGAGAGCAAGTATAGACCATTGATATTATGGATCAAATGCGATAAAAATCCAAGTAAGAAACTTTTACTTTTTCAAATACTTCTTTTGCAAATGATACAATTAATAGGAAATTAATTATAAGCTATCTTAATATTTCTGGACTTTCTATGGCTTGAAGTACTGTATTGATTCCATCAAACCTGGGCCGGACTCTGGCTGGAGCTCTCTGTGTTCGCACTCAACCAGGTCCTGTTATAAGAAAGGAACCATTTGCTAATAATTGATGTCTCCAACCACGAAAGTATGATTCGGATTTCTTATCATCCGTCCACATTCAGATCGACTCAAATAAAACCACCGTACCATGCAAGATTTTGATGAACTGGCTCTGGCACTTCAGCCACACTACTCACATTTTAACGTCGCAAATCGACTGCTATTTACGGGACACTCCCACCAGGCATGGCCGGATGTGGCGTTTGCCGGCATCCAGGAGTATATGCGGGTGGTGGCAGACCGGGTGGATACTAAATGGGATGTTGGGTTTGAAAAGACCGAAATCATGCGAAACTACCTTCGCGATTTTTATGACGACCCGGATGGATACTACTGCCGCGAACAGAACACGCACGTCCTCCTTGTCTCATGGCTCTCATGCTACGATCTGAAGAACAAGCCGAAGGTGATTACCACAACCGGTGAGTTTCATTCAATGAGTCGCCAGCTGAGCCGGCTTGATGAAGAGTATCTTGATGTTGTGGAGGTGTCGCACGATAGCGATGAGGAGTTACTTAAGGGGATAAAGGCTGAACTGGATGATAAGACATCCGCAGTGATGATTTCGCGTATCTATTTTGAGACTGCGGAAGTCAATACAAAAGTTTCTGAGATCGCTGCTGCATGCCGCGAGGCCGGCGTGCCATTGATGATCGACGACTACCATGGCACCAATGTAGTGCCGCTCTCTGTACGGGATGAAGGCCTTGAAGACTGCTTTATTCTTATTGGCGGCTACAAATACCTGCAGTGGGGAGAAGCCAACTGTTTCCTGCGCTTTCCGAAATCGTTTGATCTGCGTCCGGTTATTACAGGATGGTTTGCGTCATTTGAAACACTCGATCAGCCACAATCCGACGGCCCGGTTCAATTTGACAATGGCGATCAGCGTTTTGCCACCGCAACATACGATCCCATTTCCCAGTTCAGGGCCGCAGAGGTCGTCAACTTTTTCAGAAAACAGGGACTGACCCCTGATGTACTACACAAGCAGTACCAGTCACAGGTACAGTACCTGACAGATCTCTTTGAAGATGGAAATAAAGAGGAGTACCAGATTGTGCGCTCACAGCATCGACCAATTGAAGAAACAGGCGGATTCCTCTCTCTGAAATCACCGCATGCCCGAACGTTACGCGCAAATTTGCTTGCTAAAGGAATTTATACCGACGCCAGAGACCAGATTTTAAGGCTTGGCCCTGCCCCCTACACCACCTCAAAACAGTGCGAGGATGTCATAAGTGAACTTTTCATCGAAGCGGGTAAGCTTTAAAATTATTTCTGTAAGCCAATAGCTTTTTTGGTATCATACACATAGATCAAACATATAGTTTATATACTCAAATATGTTCGTTTATTTGATAAAACAGGGATCGGTTAATCTTACCGGCAACGTAAAAAATCAACAGATGAAATTAGTTTGTTTCCGGATGACACAATGGTGTCACTCACCTGTTTTATTATCTGAAAAACTTCAACAAATAAAGATTTAGCATTATGGCCACTTCTAAAGACGACAGACTAAAGGCACTCGATACCGCCATGGGACAAATTGAAAAACAACATGGCAAAGGGACGATCATGAAACTCGGCGGAAACCCCTACAACGAGATCGATGCCATCTCAACCGGTTCCATCATGGTTGATTACGCGCTCGGAGTGAATGGGATTCCAAGAGGCCGGGTCACTGAAATTTACGGTCCTGAGGCCAGTGGTAAAACCACACTTGCTATGCAGGTGATTGCCCAGGCACAAAAGAAAGGCGGGTATTGTGCCTTTATCGATGCGGAGCACGCATTCGATCCCAAGTATGCCAAGAATCTCGGTATCAACACGGACGAACTTCTGATCTCCCAGCCCGACAGCGGCGAACAGGCCCTTGAAATTACAGAGACACTGATTCGGTCGGGCGCTCTTGATGTGATCGTGGTTGACTCAGTTGCCGCACTTGTTCCGCGCGCTGAACTTGAAGGTGAGATGGGTGATTCACATATGGGTCTCCAGGCACGGCTAATGTCGCAGGCACTCAGAAAGATCACGGGAATTGTGAGTAAGTCACGAACCTCCTGCATCTTTATTAACCAGGTCCGTGAAAAAATTGGTGTGATGTTCGGTAATCCGGAAACCACAACCGGCGGACGCGCACTGAAGTTCTATAGCTCTGTTCGTATCGACATTCGCCGAATCGGATCATTGAAAAAAGGTGATGAAGTGCTGGGTAACCGAACGAAAGTGAAGATTGTCAAGAATAAGGTGGCTCCCCCATTCAAAGTTGTGGAATTTAATATTCTTTACGGAAAGGGAATCTCTAAAATATCTGAGATTCTTGATCTTGCCGTTGAGTACGACATTATTGAGAAGCGTGGCAGCTGGTACAGGTATGATGGTGAGCCAATCGGGCAGGGAACCGACGCAGCCATGCAGTTTCTTGAGGAAGATCCGGAGCTTACCGACCGGATCGAACAGATTGTTCGAGCCAAACTGATGCCGGACGAGTTTGACGCACCGGAGGACACAAAAGAGGAGAAGGCTAAAGATAAGAAGAAAGAAAAAGCTTCTGATGAAGCCTGATTTTGATGATAAAAATGCGGGAGAGAAGATCCTGGAACATCTTCCTCTCGCAATCACTAAAATCTCCCCACAAAAGAAAAACAGCGATAGATTTTCGCTGTTTCACGAAAAAACCTTTCTGATCGGGGTATCATCCCAAACCCTTCTCGACTACTCAATTCAAAAGGGAACCCAGCTCACCCGGGATCTTTATTTCCAACTAAGTGATTCAGAAGAGTACCAGGCCGTAAAAGACCGATGTTACAAGCTTCTGTCGGGCCGCGATCACGGGGCCGAAGAGCTGAAACGCAAGCTTGTCAACAAGGGATTTTCAACTTCTATGTGCGAACAGGTTGTAGCCGAATTCCGGCAGAAGGATCTTCTGAACGACAGAACCTATGCATCAAAATTCGCTCACGATAAATATCACCTGAAGCAATGGGGACCAAAAAAGATAAAGTCTGCACTACATAAAAAAGGCGTTCCGAAAGCAGTTATTTCAGATGTGATCGGGGAGCTGAAGAGTAATATCAACCCTGTCGATACATGTATTGAGCTGGCGCTGAAAAGACGGCGTCATTTTCTCAGGGAACCGGATTCATTCAAGCGAAAACAAAAAATTTTTCGGTATCTTGCAGGGAAAGGGTATTCTTCAGACAAGATAAAAAAGGCTCTGCCTAACATAGAAAAGCAATTGGATGCTTAAAAATCTTACGCTAGATAAGGTTATAAAATCGGTGATTGGTGCAGCCGGACTCATACTGCTGGGACTGATTGTATACAATTACAGCAACCTGATAGCCTACGCACTCATCGCAATGCTGCTCAGCTATATGCTCGACCCTATCGTGAACAGGCTCCAGGCAGCAGGAATGGATCGCACGATTGGAACCACCCTGACCCTTGCAACACTTATTCTTGTTATTGTGTGGGGCTCCACATCCGTAATTCCTATTGTAGCCAACCAAATGGCCAGTCTTGCGCGTCAGCTCGATATCGAAAACCTCCGGTTTATAGCGGAACAGATTGAGGTTAGCATCATCAATACATTTGAATTTATTCCCGAGGGGTTCCTCCGCGACAACATGTCTGTAATGTCGGACAACCTGTTTGATGTCGGACAGATTTCTGATATTGTATCAAACATTATCGGGATTTTCACCAATCTTTTTGCCGCATTTCTTGTGATCCCGTTTGCAACGTTTTTCTTCCTGAAGGACGGCCATAAAATCCGCCGGGATATACTGAAGCTCGTACCCAACAAATATTTTGAAACTATTCTCAGCCTGGTAGACAAGATCGAAACGCGCCTTGGCATCTATTTTCGAAGCGTCTTTATCCAGTGTACACTCGTTGGTGTGGTAAGCTGGCTGGCGCTTTCTGTGGCAGGGCTGAATAACTCAGCGTCTGTCGGAATCGCCATTGGCCTCGCTAACTCAATCCCATATTTCGGCCCGTTAATCGGCTACGTACTCTCCATTGTGATCTCAATTATCGAGACAGGTGACTTCTCACTCGTCATCCCATGTATCATCGCAGTTCTGATCGCACAAATACTCGACAATGTTGTTCTACAGCCGCTTATCTTTTCAAAGTCAGCTGACATGCACCCCGTTGCAATTCTCTTCATAATATTAATCGGTGCCCAGACAGCCGGTATACTCGGAATGCTGATCGCCATTCCAATCGCGACAGTTGTTAAGATTTCAATTATTCAGATTCACTGGAGTTTTAACAACTACAGGATTTTCCGGCTTGATCAGACCCAGACCTTTCCTGAGCCTCAAACTTCCAAAAAAGAGTCTGAATAATCGGCAGGTTTTTTTCTATCTTTCTGTTCCGCTGAAACCGCATTGAATTCCCCATCGTGCACAACCTTGTTTTCTTCGCATCCGGATCGGGTACGAATTTTCAATCCGTCATTGACGCTATTGAAGCCGGCCGGCTTGATGCCAGGATCTCAGGGTTGATTTCCAACACTACCGGCGCCGGCGCCACTGATCGTGCAAAAAGGCACAATATTCCTACCCATGTTATCGACACAAACGATCCTGCTTCAGAAAAAGAACTTCTCGGTCTGCTTGCATCATACGACCCAAGCCTCATCATTCTCGCCGGATATCTCAAAAAAATACCCGACAGCGTGATCCAAAGGTACAGTGGAAGAATCATCAATATTCATCCTTCCCTCCTGCCGAAATATGGCGGAAAAGGATACTATGGTATGAACGTCCACAGAGCAGTCATTGAAAACCGGGAAAAAGTGTCTGGCTGTACAGTGCATTTTGTTGACGAAATCTATGACAATGGACAGGTTATTGAACAAGTGGAAGTCCCTGTGGAACAAAACGACACACCGGAATCGCTTGCTAAAAAGATCCTTAGCCGGGAACATGAATTACTCCCAAAAACGATACAAAAATTGTTAACCCAAACATCTCAATAAAGCAACGTGTCACTTCACCCCTTATCATCTCTTCCTACACACTCCATCAAACCAAAACGAGCCCTGCTGTCTGTATCTGATAAAACCGGGATTACCGAACTCGGACAGATGCTTCACAACCACGGCGTTCAGCTCATCAGTACCGGCGGTACTGCAAAAACCCTGCGCGATGCCGGACTCCCTGTTACCGACGTAAGCGATATTACTCAATTTGAAGAGTGCCTCGATGGGCGCGTAAAAACTCTGCACCCCGTCATTCACGCGGGTATCCTGGCAAGAACCAGTCATGATCCTGACGTAAAAGAACTCAAGCGGCTCGGAGTTGACCCTATTGAACTTGTGGTTGTCAATCTATATCCATTTGAGGAAACCGTTGCAAAGGAAGATGTGACGCCTGCTATTGCAACAGAAAATATTGACATTGGCGGACCTACGATGGTAAGGGCTTCGGCTAAAAACTTTGCTCATGTGTCAATTCTGACCTCACCATCCCAATACAAAGATTTTGCTGACGAACTGGATGACCGGGAAGCTGTATCGTTTGAAACCCGCAGAAAACTGGCCAGGCAAGCGTTTGAGCACACGGCATCTTATGATGCTGCCATAAGCCAGTACTTCAACACCATGGAAAACCTGGATATACCTGAGCAGTTCTCAATCGGCATCCATCAGTCCGGGGAGCTTCGTTACGGCGAAAACCCGCATCAGAAGGCGGGCGTGTATGGAAACCAAAATAAATTCATCGACTGCTTTCACGGCAAGCAGCTCAGCTACAACAACTACCTCGACCTGGACGCATCAATGCAGCTTATTGCTGACTTTCCATCAGACACTCCTTCGGTTGCCATCTTCAAGCATACGGTAGCGTGCGGTGTTGCAGTGGCTGATACGCTGAAAGAGGCCTATCAAAAAGCATTCTCTACTGATACCTCCTCTCCGTTTGGGGGGATTATCTGCTGCAACCAGTCCGTAGATCTTGACACCGCCCAAGAGATTGACAAAATTTTCACCGAAATAATCATCGCTCCTGATTTTGACGACGACGCACTAACTCTGCTGACTCAGAAAAAGAACAGGCGGCTGGTCAAAATCCTTCAGCTGCCATCATCATCAAACCGTGTAGCCTTCAAATCAATATTTGGCGGTGCCCTTCTGCAGCAGGAGAACACTCTTCTTATAGATGAGGATAAACTGAGCATTCCAACCAAGAGAAAGCCGACTGATCAGGAGATGAATGACTTACGGTTTTCGTGGGCCGTTGTGAAGCATATCAAATCTAACGCAATTGTTTATGCCCGCGATATGAAGACAATTGGCATCGGAACGGGACAGCCAAGCCGGGTCGACAGTTCTGAACTTGCCATTCGAAAAGCATCCAGCGAGGGTTTGTCAATAGAAGGGAGCGTAGTTGCCTCAGATGCATTTTTTCCCTTCGCTGATGGAGTTGAAGCGGCTGCAAACGCAGGTGCAACGGCAATTATTCAGCCGGGTGGCAGTATACGCGATAAAGAAGTGATAGAAATGGCCGATAAGTATAATATCGCAATGGTGTTTACCGGCTTGCGCCATTTCAGACACTAACAATTTATACT
>Ga0209949_1001600_pt1 | contig 10863 bp, 8 predicted proteins | sample SalPonC_black_MG_FD_185711 | JGI IMG/M metagenome (GOLD analysis project Ga0209949, IMG submission 185711) | Salt pond soil microbial communities from South San Francisco under conditions of wetland restoration - Salt Pond MetaG... | ecosystem: Environmental > Aquatic > Marine > Intertidal zone >... | reverse complement strand
CCACGGAACAACCATCAATGCCGGGCGGCAGCACCTGGAAAGAAAGCGGCCCGAAGGCCGCTTTTTATCATTTACCAGATGCTCAACCGCTCCTCCGGCCGCAGCCAGAGCTCGGCGTCGGGGCCGATGTCGAAGGCCTTGTACCAGGCATCCATGTTGCGCACGATGCCGTTGACCCGGTATTCGGCCGGGCTGTGCGGGCCGTTCACGAGCTGGGAGCGGAGCGATTCCTCGGTCTGCAGGTTGCGCCAGACTTGGGCCCAGCCCATGAAGAAACGCTGGTCGCCGGTGTAGCCGTCGAGCACCGGCGCTTCGCCGCCGTGATGCTCGTCCAGGTACGTGTGGTAGGCGTGGTAGGCGATCGCAAGCCCACCCAGGTCGCCGATGTTCTCGCCCACCGAAAGCGCGCCGTTGATGTTCATGCCCTCGATCGGCTCGAACGCGTTGTACTGCTCGATCAGCGTTGCGGTAAGCTTTTCGAAATTCGCGCGCGAGGCGTCGGTCCACCAGTTGCGCAGCACGCCGTCGGCGTCGGACTTGGAGCCCTGGTCGTCGAAGCCGTGGCCCATTTCATGGCCGATCACCGCGCCGATGCCGCCGAAGTTGACCGCCGGGTCGGCATGCGGGTCGAAGAACGGCGGCTGCAGGATGCCGGCCGGGAAGACGATTTCATTTTGCGTCGATGAATAATAGGCGTTGACCATCTGCGGGCTCATGAACCATTCCCAGTCGCGCGCCGGCTCCCCGAGCTTGGCCAGCGAATCCCGCCACTGCCATTCCTGCAGTCGGTCCAGGTTACCGACCAGATCGTCCGCGCGGATTTCGACCGTCGAATAATCGTGCCAACGATCCGGGTAGCCGACCTTGGGCGTGAAAGCCTCGAGCTTGGCCAGCGCCTCGGCGCGGGTTTCGTCATCCATCCACTCCAGCGTAAGCAGGCGCGCGTCGAATGCCTGGCCGAGGTAGCCGACCAGATCGAGCATTTGCTGGCGATACTCGGGCGGAAAATGCCGTTCGACGTAGACCTTGCCGACCTGCTCGCGCAGCCTCGAACTGACGAACTGAATCGCCCGCTTGTCCCGCGGTCGCTGTTCTTCGACGCCGTTCAACCGCTTGCTGAACAATTCGAAGTGGGCCTGCTCCCAGGGCTCGGAGAGGATGGGCGCATGGTTGTTGATCCAGTGGAACGCATGATAGGCGGTCCAGGTCTCGACGGGCGTCTCGGCGAACAGCTGCGAGAGTTGCTGAATCGCGGAATCGGTCGCAACCACCACTTCGTCGATATGGGCCATTTGGCGCTCGGCCAGGAACGCATCCCAGGCGAACCCGGGGGCGAATGCCGTCAGCTCGGCCACGCTCATCAGGTTGTAGTTGGCCTCGCGGTCGCGACGCTGCACACGCGTCCAGTGCGCATCGGCGATTTTTGTTTCCAGCGCCATGACGTTCTCGGCGCGCTGGCGCGCACTGTCGATGCCGGCGCGCTCGAAGGTGGCCTCGATATAGTCGACGTAGGCCTCGCGGTGGGCCGGGAAAGGATCTTCGGTACGATCGTAGTAGCTCTTGTCGGGCAGGCCCAGCCCGCTCTGGCCCAGGTGGACCAGGTAACGATCCGGATTGCCGGAATCCAGCGAGACATAGGCCCCGGCGATCGAATTGGTACCCGGCCGCGCCATCCAGCGCGCGACCGCTTCGTGATCTTCCAGCGCCAGCAACACGTCCAGTTCGTCGCGAATCGGATCCAGCCCCAGCGCCTCGATCCGATCGGTATCCATGAAGGCCTGGTGCATCGCGCCGATCTGCTGGCGTGGATCGCCCGGCTCGGTGTCGGCCTGTGCGGCGTCAGCAATGATCCCGGCCACCCGCTCCTCCGCCTCCAGCGAGAGTTCGGTAAATGCGCCGAAGCGCGAAAATCCGGCCGGAATCTCGGAACTGGTCAGCCAGCCGGCGTTGACGAAGGTAAAGAAGTCGTCGCCAGGGGCGACCGAATCGCTGATCTCCGAGGCGTCGACGCCCCAATCGCCGATGCGTGCACCGGATTCGGCCTGCGCCACGGGTTCGGGCTGCTGCGAGGCGGGTTCGGCCGATTCGGCCTGTTCGGTGTTCTCGGTGGGGCCGCAGGCGGCCAGTACCAGGCCGGCCGCGGCCAGCAGTGTCCAGTTCTTCATGTGGTCTGTTTTCCGGTTCGGGGATATTTCGACAATGTTGCATCGCACTGGCCCGAACAGGCCAGTGTCGAACGTCATGTATCATGTGATTCTAAAGTGTGCGCTGACGAAGATCGACTCGACTACGCGGGATTGAACGCCGCGAAAGATCATTTCAGCGCACTTGATCGTTTGCTTGGAAATGGGATGGATATGCGGTCGCGAAGATTCGTCAGCCGGCTGACCCGGCAAACCCAGGCGCTGATCCTTGCCGGCGGCCGCGGCAGCCGACTGAAAATGCTCACCGACTGGCGGGCCAAACCGGCGGTTCCGTTCGGCGGCAAGTTCCGCATCATCGACTTCGCGCTGTCCAACTGCCTGCATTCCGGCATCCGCAGGATCGGCGTGCTGACCCAGTACAAATCGCATTCTCTGATCCGCCACCTGATGCTGGGCTGGAACACGCTGAACAACGATTACGGCGAGTTCCTCGACCTGATCCCGGCCCAGCAATGGCTGGAAGACGAATCCTGGTACCAGGGCACTGCCGATGCCGTTTACCAGAGCCTCGATATCATCGACGCCCATCATGCCAATTACATTCTGCTGCTGGCCGGCGACCATGTCTACAAAATGGACTACGGCGAGTTGCTCGCCGCCCACGCCGAGAACAACGCCGACCTGACCGTCGCCTGCCATGAAACGGCGCTGGAAGACGCCCGCGAGTTCGGCGTCATGCAGGTCGACGCGACCGGCCGTATTACGGGCTTCGAGGAAAAACCCGAAGATCCGCAGCCCTGGCCCGAGCACCCCGAGCAGGCGCTGATCAGCATGGGTGTGTACGTATTCTCCAAGGATTACCTGCATCGCACATTGGCGCGGGATGCCGAACAGGCCGACAGCAGCCATGACTTCGGCAAGGACATCATCCCGCATGCGGTGCGCTCGGGGGACCGGGTATTCGGTTTTCCGCTGCGAAGCGCGGCGCCCGAAGAGGCTTACTGGCGCGACGTCGGTACCCTGGACTCCTATTACAGGGCCAACATGGAATTGCTGCTGGACCGGCCACCGCTGGATATCCAGAATGAAGACTGGCCCATCCTGACCAACCTGGTGCAGGGGCCGCCGGCCAGGTTCGCCGAGCACGGTGCGAACGGCGGCTGCCGAGTCGTCAACTGCATCATCGGCGACAGCACCGAGATTTCCGACTCGGAACTGCGCAATTCGCTGCTGTCCAACGGTTGCCGGATCGAAGGCGCATGCCGCATCGAGAATGCCATCCTGCTGCCCCATTGCCGGCTCGGTTCCGATTGCCGGATACGCAACGCGATCCTCGACAACGGCTGCGAAGTCCCGTCCGGCACGGTGATCGGCGAAGACCCGGAAATCGACGCCCGGCGATTCCACATCACGCCCGGCGGGGTGGTCGTGGTCAACCGCGAAATGCTGGGTCAGCCGCGCGAGTATCTCGGCGGCGGCGCGGTAAAGGCTTCAGGCTGAATTGTCGCCCGGACGATCTGCACCGACAAGCCATTGGGCAATACGTTCGCCGGCGTCCAGCTGCCCGCTTTCGACGCCCGTGGCGGGCGGATTGGCCGCCAGCGCCTCGGCCACGTCCAGATAGCCACGCGCAGTACTGCTCCAGGTGTAGCGCTCGCGCACCATATGTCCGGCGCGCGCGGCGAGGTCCGGTTGACGATCCAGCGCTTCGCGCATGCCGGCAGCGAAATGGTCGGGTCGTTCGGGTTCGACCAATACGCCGGTATGTGCATCGAACACTTCCGACGGTCCGCCGTATCGGGTCGCCACCACGGCCAGTCCGCACGCGGCCGCCTCGATCGGCGCCAGGCCGAATGGCTCATACAGCGACGGCAGCACGAACACGGAACCGCGTGCGGCGAAGAAACGATAGGCCGTCGCCAGCTGGCGCTGCGAACCGGCATTGACGAACACCACCTCGTCCTGTGCGCCGGCGGCCGTGATGCGCTGAAGAATCGGCTCGAGCACGTCACGCTCGGGTTCGCGCAATTGCGCCAGCCCGGCGAACGGCTCCTCCACACCGCGCACGAACAGCGCCAGCCGGGCGCGCCGCCGCAATGCGTCGTCACCCAACCAGGCGTCGACGAAACCGGCGATGTTTTTCTTGACTTCCAACCGGCTCGAGGCCAATACCACAGGCCTTGGATCACCACCGGCACGACGGCTGAGCCGTTCGGCGAATTCCGCATCGTCACCCGCGTGGTCCGGGTGAAAGATCCGCTCGTTGATGCCCGGCGGCACGATCTCGAAACGTGCATCGTCGGCCGGGTCGACCGCGCCGCGGTACAGCGCATGGGCATACTGCTCATGACGTTCCGCATGGGTGGAGGTAATGATGCGCCCGGCATGCTGCATGGCGGCGCGCTCTGCGGCGATGCGTTGCGAAAAGCGGTAACGCTCGTCCAGCGCGGGCCAGGTTCGCCTGTTCACGCCGAGCCGCTCCAGTTTCTGCGCGCCCAGCGAATGGCCGGTAAATGAAAAGCCAAGCCCGGTGGCGCGGCGCAACAGCACGCCCATCCAGCCGCCGTCCGCGTAGTGCGTGGTCACGGCATCGGGCAGATCGCCGGCGTAAAAATCAACCAGGTTGTCGACCAGTTCGTCGAGGTACGGCCAGAGCGCTTCCTTGGCGAGAAAACCCTTCGGGCCGCAATCAAGACGCACGATACGCACACGCTCGGGATGCTCGTCGAAGTGGTCGATCGGCGCTTCGAAGCCCGACCAGTCCGGATCCTCGATGCGCCGCGTGATGATGTCGACATCCACGCCCAGGTCGGCCAGCGCCAGCGCAACTTCGCGCACGTAGACGAGCTGGCCGCCGAAATCCGGATGCTCGGTAAGATAGCTGTTGGCGCGATCGAAATTGCCCTGCGGGTTGAGGAAGGCGATTTTCATGAAGACCGCTCCACCGGCGACACGGAAAAGTCGGCGGTCACGACCAGGTCGGCGCGGGCCTTGTGTGCGGAAATGATGTCGTGCTCTATGGCCAGCACGCGATCGATGAACGGGTCGAGTTCGGCGGCATCCCGGCTGCGCTTCTCACGATGCGCGCGCGTGGCCTGCCAGTCTCGATCGATGAACACGCGCACGTCGGCCGAGGCCAGCAGCGTGGTGTACGTGCCTTCGGCGATCGCCACCGCACATCCTTCAAGCGACATGCGCTCGCAGTCTATGCGGTCTTCGGCGTAGCGCACCAGCGGCTTTTCAAGCGTGTCCACGCCGTCGCGGAATGCCCGCAAATGTTCGTCCAGCAGATCCAGCCGCACTTCCCCGGGCCCGACCCAGTCGATATCGGCACGCCGCGCGCGATCGTTGCTTTTGGGCGGATAAACGAAATAGTCGTCCTGCTGAAAGATCACGCAGCCAACGCCGCGCGCGTCCAGTGCGGCTGCGAGTGCTGCAGCGGTTTCCGACTTGCCGCTGCCCGATTCGCCGGCCACCGTCAACACGAGACGATCCTCGCCCGGCAAGTGGCGCTGTTGCAGCCAGCCGTCGATTGCGCCGGCAGCGCGCTCGTGGTGGGATTCTATGACGATCCGATCGCCATGCATGAGGTTTTCCTGGGGCAAGAGCGGGTATTCGATCCGTATAATACCCAATTTGCCGCGCGCTCCGGCGCTCGCCTCCCGGCCCGCACCCGTGATCATGCATGGACCTGTACAACACCGATTTCCAGAATCAGCAACGACGTCTGTTGCGCCAGTCGCTGGACCACCGCAGTCTTGAAGCCGGCCTTGGCGCCGCACTGGAAGGCCTGCGCCATCACCAGGTGGAATCCGGTTTCATACAGGACGACTTGTCGGAAGTGCAGCGATTCGAATTCATCCGGCCCGACGCCGCCGAAGAGTATTTTTCGGCCCAGTACAATCCGGCCCGCGCACGGCGCTTTGCCGGACGCGGCCTGCATCGGCCGCCGGCCAGTGCGCGCTCGGTCCACGACGGCTGTTTCCTGTGCGCCGAAAACATCGAATGGCAGCAGCAGGGCGCGGAGGTCGGTTATCCCATCGACGGCTTCAACATTCGGTACACGGCCTGGATGAACCCATTTCCTTTGGCGTCGGGCCATGCCGTGCTGGCTGCCGACGAACACATCCATCAGCACTGGGCGACCAGCGGCATTGCGCTAGGAGAAATCGTTCGCGACCTGATCGATTTCGCCGACCGCCTGCCCGGCTGGATCACCTTCTACAACGGTGCCGGGGCCGGTGCCTCGATCGAGACCCATCTGCACTTCCACGCACTGCCGCGGACGCCGGGTCTCGGGCCCATGCCGATCGAACGCGCGGCCGAGCGGCACCGGGTCAATCTCTCCGGCCACGACACGCGCAACGGCGCGATTGCCCGGCGACTCTATCCTCTGGATTTCACGCACTGGCGAGGCTCACGCCCGGAAATCTTGCAACCCGTACTGCGGTGGATCGAAGCCTGGGCGCTGGAACACGGCGACGCCGCCGATACCACCGCCAACGCCATGGCCGTGCGGCATGCAGACAGCCCGGACATGGATGTTTACTTCGTGCCGCGCGTCCGTTCCCGATCACGAGCGGAAGGTTTCGGCGGCGTCATCGGCGCATTCGAGACCATGGGCGAAATCATATGCTCAAGGCCCGAAGAAAAGCACCGCATGGAACGCGGCGAAGTCGATTACCACGTCATCGCCGACATGCTGCGCCACGTTTCGGTCCCGCTGTGAGCCGCATTGTCCAGATCCTGTTCGTCGCCGGCCCGTTCAATCCTGCGCGACAGGCTGCGCGACTTCGCTGAGGGCTTCGTCCGGTAGCACGTATGACGACCCGATCAGCGGGTGTCCGGGCTCCAGCAGGCTCGGGAAGGTCAGGCCGGGCAGCACCTTGACGGCGAAGATTTCCTCGACCGCATCGCTGAAACGCAGCAGCGCGACCGTCTCCCCGGTTTCCAGGTCGATGACCCAGACGCCGCTGCGGCGCTCGGAACCGTCGGCGGTGATCGGGATGCCTTCGAAGGTGTTGGTTTCGCGCACCTGGCTCAGGCCCACCAGTGCATAGCGGTCGACGAAATCAAGTCCGCGCGTGAAGCCCGGCATCTGGGCCAGCCGGCCGGTCTGCGCGGTTTTCGGATCGTACCAGGAAAGCGCCCCGAAACCCGATTCGAGGAACCAGACCCTGTCGCGGTACCAGCGCGGCGAATGCGGCATGGACAGCCCATCGACCAGCACCTTGTCGCGAACCATGTCGTAGAGGATGCCGCCGGCGTTCTTGTTCTCGCGCCAGCCGCCCTGCGTGTCGGTCATGCCCAGCGCGGTGACGTAGCGCGGCCTTCGGCCTTATTCGTTCACCGCTGAACTCGGCCTCCAATCCCTTTATACGAGAAGGCGATCGGTCCCGCGCCAGGCCCGCTCGTTAAATTTTGCGGGCGGTTTCTATTGTCAATCGACTTCCGCCAGCGGCCGCCCGGTCGCGTCGAACCAGGCCGACTCACCCCAACCCACCAGCTCGCCGTTGGCGAAAATCAGCGGCGTGGTTTCGTTGCGCGCAGTTACACCGTCGCCTTCGACGCGGTGGGTCCTGTAGAAGAGCGCGCGGTAGGCCATACCATCCACGGTGAATGCCTCGCTGAAGTCTGCTTCATGCGGCATTACGGCCTGGGCCTCGCGGATGCCCATGCCGAGTCGAAGCGCATCGATCGCACGCCTGTTGTCGCGCTCGATCTCGGCCCAGTCGGAATCGCGGGACTCGAGTCCGTCATTGCCAATGGCCACTACGCAGCCTGATAACCAGGCGGCCAGAGATACAAGTAATACAAGACGGGTCAACGGCTTCATGCGAGAGATCCTTTTTATGAGTTGTTTTAAGAATGGAGAATGAAAGTATGCGGACAAAAACTGAACGGCGCCTGAGCGAGAAGTCATGATCTCGACCGATTGCATGGATTCGGCCATTGAGTCGCCGCCACGTTTTTCGGCCATCGATTACCGTTTTTCTGCCCCGAGCTTGACCAGGCAAATCTTTCAGCAAAAAAACCAACCAAATCATCGCCTTGAATGCCGCCGAAACAAGACCCTTGACAAAACCCTCACACTTTGTTCAATCTGAGCGCGAGGGCATGCTGGAAGTCATGGTTGCACGGTCCGGGGGCTCGGCGCCGAGGGAGAGCGTCGCCGTTTCGGCGTGCAGGCATGCACGAAGCCGCACCAAAGGCTCGTCGCCCGAAAGGATGCGCAGTGTTCGACCCGTTGGTTTTGCCTACCAGGGCTTGCCCATTCGGAACCGCTGGGCCTCCCAACCCAAATACAAAGAGGAGCACACACGGAATGAATCGAGTCAACAAGCAACTGGCGGCGCTTCTCGGCGCCGCGACGATGGCCTGCGCGGCCAACGCGTGGGCCGACGACAACCGCTGGATCGTCCAGTTCGCCCCCGGCCAGGCCGGTAACGGTGCGGCAGCCGTTCAGGCGGCAGGCGGCAGAATCGAAATCGATATGACGGGCGAGTCGATCAACGCCATGGCGATCACGATTCCCGACGCCGCGCTCAGGGGTCTCGAAAACAACCCCAACATCGTCAACATCGAACCTGACCCACGCGTCTATCCCATGGCCGAAACCGTGCCGTTCGGCATCACGATGACCCAGTCAGACCTGGTCAGCGACGCCAACGCCGGCGCATTCAACGTCTGCGTCATCGATTCGGGTTACCACATCGGCCACTTCGACCTGCAAGACACCAACGTGATCGGCCTGCAGCTTTCCGGCAGCGGCGATCCGTTCGTCGATTCCTGCGGGCACGGCACGCACGTCGCCGGCACCATCGCCGCGCTGAACAACGGCGACGGCGTGATCGGCGTCATGCCCGGCGGCAACATCACGCTGACGATTGCCAAGGTCTTCGGCGACGACAGCTGGACATCGGGTTCCTGCGGCTACAGCTACACTTCGGGCATCATCGAAGCCGCGTTCGCCTGCCGCGATGCCGGCGCCGACGTGATCAACATGAGCCTCGGCGGCGGCGGCGCGTCCAGCACCGCCGAACAGGGCTTCCAGGATCTCCTCGACCAGGGCGTGCTTTCGATTGCCGCGGCCGGCAACGACGGCACGACCACGCTGAGCTATCCGGCCAGCTATCCGTCGGTGGTCTCGGTGGCCGCAATCGACGAGAACAAGGCGGTTGCCGACTTCTCGCAGAAGAACAGCCAGGTCGAGCTTTCCGGTCCCGGCGTCGGCGTACTGAGCACGGTGCCGACCATCAGCGCGACCGCTGAAGTCGACGGCACCAGCTATTCGGTCGCGTCCTTCGATCGCGCCGCAGTCACCACCGCGAGCGGGAGCGTTGTTTTCGGCGGATTATGCGACAGCGCGGGCAATTGGAACGGCAACACCGTGCTCTGCGAACGCGGCACCATCTCGTTCAGCGACAAGGTCGCCAACGTTGAAGCCGGCGGCGGCAGCGCAGCTATCGTCTACAACAACGTCTCGGGCAGCTTCCTCGGCACGCTGGATTGCAACGGACCCTCGTTCCGGGCCTGTTCGAACATCCCCGCGGTCAGCATGAGCCAGGCAGACGGACAGTTCCTCGCCGCCAACAAGATCGGCGCCAGCGCGACGGTTTCAACACAGACCACCGCACCGGCCGACGGCTACGAGTTCTTCAACGGCACGTCGATGGCCACGCCGCACGTCGCCGGCGTCGCAGCACTCGTCTGGAGCCAGGTGCCGACGGCCAGCGCGGCCGATATCCGTAATGCACTGGCCGCCAGCGCAGAAGACCTCGGATCTGCCGGACGCGACAACAGCTACGGCTTCGGGCTTGTGCAGGCCGCGGACGCGGTTGCCTTCCTCGGCGGCGGCGGTGGCGGCCCCACCAATACCGCGCCGGTTGCCTCGTTCTCGTTCGGCTGCACGGACTTGTCATGCTCGTTCGACGGCACGGGTTCCAGCGATGCCGACGGCGATGCGCTGAGCTACAGCTGGAACTTCGGCGACGGCGCAACGGCCACCGGTTCCACGGCCACCCACACCTACGCCAACGACGGCAGCTACACCGTGACGCTGACGGTCAGCGACGGCACCGACACCGGCTCCGATACCCAGACGGTCACGGTCAGCAGCTCGACCGCGAACCAGGCGCCGACGGCGTCGTTCACATCGTCGTGCGCCGATCTCGGCTGCTCTTTCGATGGTTCAGGTTCAAGCGACAGCGACGGCACTATCGCCGGCTGGAGCTGGAGTTTCGGTGATGGCGCCACGTCGACGGCTCAGAACCCGAGCCACAGCTACGCGGCCGGCGGCACCTACACGGTCACGCTGACGGTGACCGACGATGCCGGCGCGACCGACACCAGCAGCCAGGACGTCACGGTCAGCGAGCCGTCCACCGGCGGCGTCACGCTGTCGGCCAACGGCTTCAAGAACAAGGGCCGCTGGACCACGGACCTGAGCTGGGACGGCGCGACGACGACCAATGTCGACATCTACCGCGACGGCGGCCTGCTGACGACCACGGCCGACGACGGGCTCTATACCGACGCGACGGACTTCAAGGGCGGCGGCAGCCTGACCTACCAGGTCTGCGAAGCCGGCAGCAGCGTCTGCTCCGACACCGTCACGGTGAACTTCTGATCACCTGACCCGATCGTCAAGCAGTAGCAAGAGCCTGTGTCGCACCGCGGCACAGGCTTTTTTTAGTGCGCCGGGCATGGCACAGCAAAA
>Ga0209949_1001585_pt1 | contig 10924 bp, 11 predicted proteins | sample SalPonC_black_MG_FD_185711 | JGI IMG/M metagenome (GOLD analysis project Ga0209949, IMG submission 185711) | Salt pond soil microbial communities from South San Francisco under conditions of wetland restoration - Salt Pond MetaG... | ecosystem: Environmental > Aquatic > Marine > Intertidal zone... | reverse complement strand
GGGCCGCGTTCAGGGGCGGGCCGGCGATGGCGGCGGTCCACGCGGCCTCGGCCGGCTCCGGCTCGATTTCGAGCAGCCCCCGCTCCGCCAGCCTGGCGGCGCTGGCGCGCCAGCCCGGCGGCAGGCTTGGATCGTCGCTGCGGCGGGGCCCCGCCGCGAGCAGGTCCAGCAGCGCGGCCTGTTTCGGCGCGCGCTTTTTCATGGCTTCGGGCGCCGGCCCGCGGACGCTGACCCGCGAGGGCGGCGGAGGCGGCGCCTTGCCCTGCCGCAGGGCGGCGGGCAGCGCGGCGGCGACCACCTGGCCGGGGGGCTCGTGATAGTAGCTCGCCGTCCAGCGGAGCAGGCGGAGCAAGGTGTCGTCGAACAGCGGGGCCTCGTCGAGGACTTCCAGCACCGGCTTGAGCCGGTCTTCGGGCAATGTCGAGGTCTCGGTCTGCGCCATCACCAGGCCCACCGGTCGGCGTCGTCCGAAGGGGACCCTGACGCGGGTGCCCGGCGCGGGAGGGGCGCCGGAATCGGGCGCCAGGTAATCGAAAAGCGTGTCCAGCGGCGCATCGACCGCGACCCTGAGAATGGTCACCGGGCCGGCTCGCGCGAGCGGTCGCCGACTTGTCCACAGAAGCTGTGGATAACTCTGTGGAGGAACGTGTGTAATCGCCGCATGATCCGCGTCACTTATGAAGGGCGCTCACTTTGGTCAAATTTTCGTCACAATAGATAAAGCTATAAAAAACATACATTTAAATCTATTAATTGCGGTGCTTTGTGCGTTGACCACGATTTTGGACGGTAATTTCCATGTCTTGTGAATAAGTGCCGTTTACGGCGGTCCGGGACGGGCCTCGCAAGCCCTTGATAAGCGGCTGTTCCCGGCCGGGCCACGGACCCTGCGCCAGGGTCGATACCGGTCGTGGCCGTGTCAGGGGGAACCGGCGACGGTACGGGCGCGGGACGCCCGTGCCGACCCCGCGCGGGCCTCATGCGTGCCCCGGGGCGGACCCATGCCGGAAATGGGTCCGCTCGTGCCGCGCCGGCGCGTGCCGCCTCTCCTCAGCTGGCCTTGACCGCCTGGATCAATTCGGCGACCGCCGCCTGGCCGTCCCCGTACAGCATGCGGGTGTTGTCCAGGTAGAACAGCCGGTTCTCGATGCCGGAAAAGCCCTTGCCCTTGCCGCGCTTGATGACGATGACGTTTTTCGCCTTGTCGGCATTGAGGATGGGCATGCCGTAGATCGGGCTGGACGGGTCGGTGCGGGCGACCGGGTTGACCACGTCGTTGGCGCCGATCACCAGTACCACGTCCGTGTTCTCGAAATCGGCGTTGATCTCGTCCAGGTCGTAGATGAGGTCGTAAGGCACGCCGGCTTCGGCCAGCAGCACGTTCATGTGGCCCGGCATCCGGCCCGCGACGGGGTGGATCGCAAAGCGCACCTTGACGCCCTTCTCCTGCAGCAGCTGCGTCAGCTCCCAGACCTTGTGCTGGGCCTGCGCCACCGCGAGGCCATAACCCGGAATGATGATCACGCGGCTGGAGAACGCCATCTGGATGCCGGCGTCCGAGGGCTCGATAGGCTTCAGGCTGCCTTCGACTTCGCCGCCGCCGTCCACCGACTCGTCGCCGAAGGCGCTGAACAGGACGCTTCCCAGCGACCGGTTCATGGCCTTGGCCATCAACTGGGTGAGCAGCGTGCCGGCGGCGCCGACCACCGTGCCGGCGATGATCATCGCCTCGTTGTTGAGCACGAAGCCCTCGAAAGCCACCGCGAGGCCGGTCAGGGCGTTGTACAGCGAGATCACGACCGGCATGTCGGCGCCGCCGATCGGGCTGGTGAGCATGATGCCCGCCGCCAGCGCGAGCAGGAAGAACAGCGTCACCAGGGTCGTGTGCGTCGAGTAATTGCCCAGCAGGAACATGCCGATAATGATGGCGCCCAGCAACAGCCCGGCGTTCACCTGGTTGGCCGCCTTGAAGCGCAGCGGCTTTTTCATCCAGCCCTGCAGCTTGGCAAAGGCGATCAGGCTGCCGGAGAAGGACACCGAGCCGATCAGCCCGCCCAGCACCGCCAGGAAGGTCACGGTCAGGCCGTGATCGACGTTGCGATAGAGCTCCACGGCGGCGATCGCGCCGGCGGCGCCGCCGCCCATGCCGTTGTAGAGCGCGATCATCTGCGGCATGTCGGTCATGGCGACTTTTTTGCCGGTCCACCAGGCGAGGCCGCCGCCGATGCCGATGCCGACGACGATCAGCGCAATGTTGAAAAAAGTCAGGCCGGGCCAGAAGAAAGTGACGATGGTGGCCAGCACCATGCCCCAGCCAGCCCAGACGATGCCGCCGCGCGCGGTCTTCGGCGAGCTCATGCGCTTCAGGCCGACGATGAACAGGAAGGCTGCAACGAAGTAGGTCGCCTTGATCATGAAGGTGACGAAGTCCATTACTTGCGCTCCCGGCTGGTCTTGAACATCTCCAGCATGCGCTCGGTGACGACGTAGCCGCCGACCGCGTTACCGGCCGCGAGCACCACGCCCAGGAAGCCGATCGCCTGGCCCAGGGTGCTGTCGGCCTTGCCGAGCGCCACCATTGCGCCCACCAGCACGATGCCGTGCACGAAGTTGGAGCCGGACATGAGCGGCGTGTGCAGGATGACCGGCACGCGCGCGATGATCTCGTAGCCGGTGAAGGCGGCGAGCATGAAGATGTAGAGGGCGATGAAGCCATCGATCATTGGCCTTCTCCTTCGCTGGCGCCCTCGAGGCGCTCGCGCGTGGGCTCGTGGGCGATTCGTCCGTCACGGGTCAGCACGCTGCCGGCAAAAACCTCGTCCTCCCAGTCCAGCGCGAGCGCGCCCTCGCTGATGGCGGGAGAGAGGAAATTGAAGAGATTCTTCGAGTACATCTCGCTGGCGTGCCGCCCGACGGCCGCCGGCAGGTTCACCGGCCCGACCACCTGGACGCCGCCGGCGTCGATCGTCTTGCCGGCCTCGGTGAGCGCGCAGTTGCCGCCCGATTCGGCCGCCAGGTCCACGATCACCGAGCCTGGCTGCATGCGCCCCACGGTTTCCGCATCGATGATCTGCGGGGCGGTGCGGCCCGGGATGGCGGCAGTGGTGACCACCACGTCCGCGGCGGCCACGTGGTCCGCCAGCACGCCGGCCTGCTTGGCCTTCTCTTCCTCGGTGAGCTCGCGCGCGTAGCCGCCGGCGCCTTCCGCGCTGATGCCGGTGTCCACGAACTTGGCGCCCAGCGACTGCACCTGCTCGCGGGTGGCGGAACGCACGTCGTAGCCTTCGACGATGGCGCCCAGCCGCTTGGCGGTCGCGATCGCCTGCAGTCCCGCGACGCCGGCGCCGATGACCAGCACCTTGGCGGGCCGGATGGTGCCGGCCGCCGTGGTCAGCATGGGGAAAAACTTGTCCAGGTGAGTGGCGCCGATCAGCACGGCGCGGTAGCCCGCGGCGGCCGCCTGCGACGACAGGGCGTCCATCGACTGCGCCCTGGAGATGCGCGGCACCAGTTCCATCGAGAAGCTGGTGACCTTGCGGTCCCGTAGCAGCGCGACCAGTTCGTCGGAGCGATGCGGCTGCAGCAGCCCGACCAGCACCGCGCGCTCGCGCAGACCGGCGGCGACTTCCAGCGGCGGCGGGTTGACGCTGATCAGCACGTCGGCGCGGCCGACCACTTCCTCGCGGCCGAGGAACTCGACCTCCTCGAAGCGTCCGTCCGGAATCCTCGCGGCTTCCGCGAGGCCGTGCTCCGCGCAGATCGTGACGCCGAGCGCCGCGAGTTTCTTCGCGACCTCGGGTACCAGCGGCGAACGTGTCTCCCCTGCGTCGGTTTCGCGCAGGGCGCCTATGACCATGGCCATCGGCAACCTCCCCCGGGCGTGACTCAGCCCTTGTTCTTTCGGCGCTTGAGTGTACAGCAAGATTCGTCGTCGTTGTCCCGCTGTTTGATTTTCCGCCGGCGTTCTGGAATAACTCGGTCAGCGGCGAGCCTCGACACGCGGAGCGCATCTTCCATGGGCATGTCCCTCGGACAGCAAATCCTCCGCACCGACGTTGCCGGCATGCCCCTGGAGTGGGTGGATTACCGGTGCGCGGTGCGTCTCTATCACACGGCGCAGGTCGCGTACGAGTGCGGCCGGCCGCTGTTCCGCCTGCGCGGCGGCACCAACGCCCGCAGCGGCAAGCGCTCGATCGTGGAAGTCTCCAGCATCATCGCCACACACGGCCAGGGCGCCGCTTACCCGGCACGCGACGCCTACACGCCGCCGCTGAACAACCACACCCTGTTCAGGCGCGACGGCCATCTCTGCCTCTACTGCGGCGACCAGTTCGAGCCGGCGGACCTGTCCAGGGACCACGTGACGCCGCTGTCGGGCGGCGGGCTGGACCTGTGGACCAACGTGGTCACGGCCTGCCGCCGCTGCAACAACCACAAGGCCGGGCGCACGCCCGAGGGCGCCGGCATGCAGCTGCTGGCCGTGCCTTTCCAGCCGACCTACGCGGAGTACATCTACCTCAAGGGCCGCCGCGTGCTGGCCGACCAGATGGCTTACCTGCGCGCGCACTTTCCCCGCAAGAGCCCGCTGCACGCCCGCCTCAACGCGGTCCCTTGAGCTGCCGGACGCCTTTTCACGCCGGCCGCGCAAACGTCGTGGCGGAACCGTGTTCGAGCCGGGCGCGCTGAGCGAGGCGCTCGCCGCGCAGGGCGTGGCGGCGGACGCCACCGGCGCGCAGCCGGTGGGCGGCGGATGCATACACGGCGCCTGGCGGCTGGAGGGCCCGGCAGGGCCGGTGTTTCTCAAGACCAACCGCGCGGCCGCAGCCTGGATGCTGGAAGCCGAGGCCGACGGCCTGCAAGCGTTGCGGGCCGCCGGCTGCGTCCGGGTTCCGGGCGTGCTGGCCCACGGCGCCGATGCGGGCATCGCGTGGCTGGCGCTCGAGTGGCTGACGCTGGGCCCGCCCACGACGGTCTCCGAGCGCGCGCTGGGCGAGGGTCTGGCGCGCCAGCACCGGGTCGCGGGGCCGCATTTCGGCTGGCGCCGCGACAACGCGCTCGGCAGCTCGCCGCAGCCCAATGCGCCGACCGCCGACTGGAGTGCTTTCTTCGGCGAACAGCGCATCAGCTTCCAGCTCTCGCTGGCTCGCCGCCAGGGCCTGCCCCGGCGGCTGCTTTCGCGCGGCGCGGCGCTGCTGGCCGCCCTGCCGGACCTGCTTGCGGACCGGCGCCCGTCGCCGGCCTTGCTGCACGGCGACCTGTGGGGCGGCAATCGCGCGGCGCATGCCGATGGCGGCGCCGTCGTCTTCGACCCGGCCGTGCACTACGGCGACCCGGAGTGCGACCTGGCCATGACGCGCCTGTTCGGGAGCTTTGAACCGGCGTTCTACGAGGCCTACGACGCCCTCCTGCCGCCGGCGCCGGGCCGCGCGGAGCGTCTGCCCGTCTACCAGCTGTACCACGTGCTGAACCACGCCAACCTGTTCGGCGGCGGCTATGTCGCGCAGGCTGAGCGGATCATCGATCGTCTGCTGGGATAACCCGCAGGCGCAGGCCGTCCGGAGCGGTCAGCAGCAGCTCGCCCTGCCGTGTCGCCGCCGCATGGCCGCGTGCCCGCAGGGCTTCTCCGGCGGACAGCGGCTCCGGGTGCTCGAAGACGAGCTCGGCGCCGGCGACGGTCTCGCGCGGCGCCAGGTTGATGCCGCCCGCCAGGGCGCGCGGCGCGTCGGGGGTCCGCTCGGCAACCAGTCCGAGCCGTTCCCAGAAGCTCACGGCGGCGGCCGGGTCCGCGGCCGGGTAGCGGTACTCGCGAAAATGGCCGAGCGGCGTCGCCCCCGGCATGACTTCGAAGGCGGGCGACCAGGTGCGCGCCTCCAGCAGGGTCACGACCTGGCCGGCGGGATCGCGGAAACCGGCCTCGTTGAACTGCTCCGCACCGGTCTTTGCGAAATCGAATTCGATGCCCAGCGCCGCGATGGCGGGCAGCGCATCCGCCAGCCCGGGCCGGACCCAGGTGAGCGAGGGCGAGTCGAACTCGTACTCGTGCAGCCCGAGGATGCAGCGGCCGTCGCTGAGAACGGCGTAACGGTGTTTCCAGGTCTCGCCGACGAGCCCCTGCCGGAATCCCAGCGCTTCCCAGAAGGCGAGCGAGGCCGCGATGTCGCGGCTCCAGACGCTCAGCTCGAGGAAGCGCCCCAGCATCAGCCGAGCTGGCCGGCCTCGCGCGCCGCGATCAGCCTGTCCGCGCGGGCCTTGCTGGCCTCCGACTCCTCGCCGCCCCGCGCGGTCCCGGCCTCGGCCTCGGCCGCGGCTTCCGGCCAGCCTTGCAGGTGGCGCATCACCAGCTCGGAGAGGAAATCCAGGTGGTCGGCCCGCTCGTTCAGGCACGGGATGTAGCTGAGCGTCTCGCCGCCGGCCTCGCGGAAATAGCCCGCATTTTCCTCGCCGATCTCCTCGATGGTCTCCAGGCAGTCCGCGGAAAAGCCCGGGCAGATCACGTCGAGGCGCTTCACCCCGCTTTCCGCCAGTGCGCGCACCCGCGCGTCGGTATAGGGCTTGAGCCATTCCTCGCGCCCGAAGCGCGACTGGAAGGAGGCGGACCAGCGTCCTTCTTCCAGCTCGAGCCGTTCCGCCAGCAAGCGGGCGGTCTTCAGGCACTGGCAATGATACGGGTCGCCGGCGTCCAGGTAGCGGCGCGGCACACCGTGGAAGCTCATCAGCAGGTGCTCGCCCCTGCCGTGCGTCGCCCAGTGCTCCCGGACGCTGCCCGCCAGCGCGTCGATATAGCCGGGCTCGTCGTAATAGCGCGCCACGAAGCGCATCTCCGGCACCCAGCGCCAGCGCATCAGGGTGGCGGCCACGGCGTCGAAGGTGGAACCGGTGGTGCTGGCGGAGTTTTGCGGATAGAGCGGCAGCACCAGCAGCCGGCGCACGTTGCGCTCGTGCATGTGTTGCAGCGCCGAGGGAATCGAGGGGTTGCCGTAACGCATGCCCAGCGCGACTTCGAAGGGCGCGTGCAGGCGTTCGGCCAGGCGCTCCCGGATGCCCTCGGCCTGGGCGCGCGCGCAGCTCAACAGTGGCGAGCCCTGCTCCGTCCAGACCGAGCGATAGGCCTCGGCCGAGCGGCTGGGCCTCGTGCGCAGGATGACGCCGTTGAGGATCAGCCACCACAGCGGGCGCGGCGCTTCCACCACGCGCGGATCCCAGAGGAACTCCTTCAGGTAGCGGCGCAGCGCGCCGGTTTCCGGCGCGTCCGGGGTGCCCAGATTCGTGACGAGAATCCCAAGTTTTTCGGGCGTGCCGTGGGAGAATCCGGCGCTACCGACATATCTGCTCATCAGGTGACCTCCAGTTCCTATGCGCACTATCTTACGCGTTGATCAGGCCGCCGGGCGCGGCGCCGCGGGCGGGCCCAAGGGTTTTTCGGGCGCGCGCCGGTTCGCCGCGGGGGTCTTGCTGCTGCTGCTGACAGGGGTCGCCGCGGCTTTCCCGGTGGAACTCGAAGTGGCTGCGCCCGGGCTGGACGTGGTGGCGACCGGCCAGTCGGCCAACGACCTCGCCGTGGTGCGCGCCGTCAATCACGAGAGCTTCGCGGTGCGCTGCATGGCGCTTTTCCGCAACGGGCCTGAGCGGCAGCGCTCCCGCCGGGTGACCATCCAGCCGGGCGCGTCCGTGGCCCTGTCGTGGGCGCCGCGGCGCAGCGTGGTGCGGATGCGGATCGAGCTGCAGTGCGAGGCTACCCGGCCAGCCGATTAATCAAATCCGGACGCCAGCCGACAAACTTTGAACGAGGCCCCGGCCGGGCCATGCATCTTTCGCGGAGACACGAATCATGAAACACATCGCCAGGCGCCTTTTTTTCGCACCGCTCGCCATCGGATTGCTGGCCTGCGGCCAGGCCAGCGCAGAAGGTTTCGCCCTGGGCGCCAAAGCCGGGACCACCGGCCTCGGCCTGGAGGGCACCTGGGGGCTGTCGCAGTCGGTGAACCTGAGGGGCGGCTATTATTTTTTCGACTACTCGACCGAGCTTGAAGAGTCGGGCGTCGATTACGACGGCGACCTGGAGCTGCAGAACGCCGCGCTGTTCGTCGACTGGCATCCCTTCCAGGGCGGCTTCCGGCTCTCCGCCGGCGGCGTGCAGACGGGCAACGAGTTTCTCGGTTTTGCCGACGGCGACGTGGAGGTGGGCGGCAACACCTACACCGCCGTGCTGGACGCCAAGGTCGGCTGGAGCACTTTTGCCCCCTACCTGGGGCTGGGCTTCGGCAACGCCGTGCGCAGCGGCCGCTGGTCCTTCGCCTTCGACCTGGGCGTGATGTTCACCGGCACGCCGTCCGTGCGGCTGGAAGGCACCGTCAACGATCCCGTCCTCCAGGCGCAGTTCGAGGAGGACGTCGCCCAGGAAGAGGCCGAGCTGCGCGAGGAGCTGAAAGACGCGAAGTATTTTCCTGTCCTGAGCCTCGGGGTGGCTTACCGCTTCTAGCCGGAAACGGCCGTGCCGCGGCCGAGGGCGTAGAATGCTCGCCCCTTTTCAGCGGTGACCGGTCGTGTCCACGCAGCAGAACACTGGAGCGCCCCGGCACGCGGAGGCAGTCGGCATCCTGCGGCTGGCCGGGCCGCTGGTCGCGAACAATCTCGCGCTCGCCGGAATGAATTTTGCCGACACGGTGATGGCGGGCCGCCTGGGCACGCGCGACCTCGCCGCCGTGGCGGTGGGCGGCTCGGCCTGGATGGTGGTGTTCCTGTTCGGACTGGGCGTGCTGATGGCGGTCAGCCCGGTGGTGGCCCACGCCTACGGCGGCGGCCGCTGGGAAGAGGCGGGGGCCGCCCTGCGCCAGGCCCTGTGGCTGAGCCAGGCGCTTGCGGTCGGCGCTTTCCTGCTGTTGCTGGGCGCCGGCACGGTGCTGGGCGCCATCGGCATCGCGCCGGAGGTCCTGCCGCTGACGGAGGGCTACCTGTTCGCCATTTCCTTCGGCCTGCCCGGCGTGTTCGCCTTTCTCGCCCTGCGCTTCATGAGCGAGGGCGTGGGCTGGACGCGCCCCATCATGTACGCCGCGGCAGTCGGCCTGGTGGTGAACGTGTGCGGCAACTGGCTGCTGATGTACGGCAACCTCGGCTTCCCTCAGCTGGGCGCGGTCGGTTGCGGCGTGGCGAGCGCCATCGCGCTGTGGTCGATGTTCGTCACCCTGCTGGTGCAGGTGCTGCGCTCGAGCCACTACAAGGTGTTCGCCCTGTGGAAGCGCTTCGACTGGCCGAGCTGGCCGGCGCAGCGCGAAATCCTCGGCCTGGGCTTTCCGATCGCGGCGAGCGTGGAAGCCGAGGCCGGGCTGTTCGCCGCGGTTGCGCTGATCATGGGCACGCTGGGCGCCACGCAGGTGGCCGCGCACCAGGTGGCGATCAACTACGCCTCCACCATGTTCATGATCCCGCTGGCTTTCCATTCGGCCACCACGATTCGCGTCGGCCAGGCGCTGGGCCGCGGAGAACCGGTGCGCGCGCGGCAGGCCGGCTGGAGCGGCATCGCGCTGTGCGGGCTGTTCATGCTGGCCTCGGCCTGCGTGCTGTTCCTGTTCCGCGACCGCATCGCCGCTTTCTACACCAGCGATCCCGAGCTGCTGCCGCTCGCCACCGCCCTGCTCACCATGGCGATGGCCTTCCAGGTCTCGGACGGGCTGCAGGTGGGCGCCGCCGGCGCATTGCGCGGCTTCAAGGACACGCGCGTACCGATGCTGATGAATGTCGGCAGTTACTGGCTGCTGGCGTTCCCGATGGCATGGTACGCCGGGGTCCATGCCCGCCTCGGACCGGTGGCGGTGTGGGTGGCGTTGATCACCGGGCTGACGGTGACCGCGCTGCTGCTGAACACGCGCTTCATGCGCCTGTCGAATCGTCGTGTGGCGGCCTCGCAGCAGGCGGCCCCGGTCCTGCCCTGAGTCGGCGATCGGCGCCGCTCAGCGCGGGAGGCGGTCTTCCCCGGTCTCTGCGGTCCCGGCATTCGCCGGCGCGGACTGGCCGAAAGTGTCGCCGCCGCCCGCCAGCCAGGCGGTCTCTTCGGGCGTGTTCAGCCGCCCGAGGATGGCGTTGCGATGCGGGAAGCGGCCGAAGCGCGCAATGATGTCGCGATGCTTCTGGGCGTACTTGCGAAAGCCGGCGAAGATCTCGCGGTGCTCCGAGGCGACTTCGCGTTCCAGCTGCAGGAAGCGGTCGACCGCCAGCTCCTGGTCGTCCAGGGATTCGGCGTGCTGCAACGGCATGTAGAAAAACAGCCGCTCCATGGGCGTCAGCGCCAGATCCATCATGCGGCTGACGCCATCGCGCATGAGGTAACGGGCGCGCCCGTCGCAGCCGAAGGCGTCCGCGGTGCCGCGATAGATGTTCCGGCGCATCTGGTCGAGCAGGATCAGCACTGCGAGCCGGCCGCGCGGCCGCTCGGTCCAGAAGTCCAGCTTGCCGGCGGAGGCGGCGGTCACCAGTTCGTCCCAGCGCGCGCGCATCTCGGCGTCGCGCTGCGGGTCCCGGCCGAACCAGAAGCCCATGCGAGCGGCGGCCCTGGCAGGGTCGCCGACCGTGTCGCCGAACCAGTAATCCAGGATGTCGTCTGCGATGCGCCGGTCATGCATGGGATCGATCTTCCGACTTGCTGTGGGTCACGCGCAAGATTCCGCTTTGCGGCCTTGCCGCGCCAGTTTACGCTGGAAGCCGACGCGGGGCAGCCGGGGGGAGGCGCACAGGATGAGAACGGGCAGTGAGACCGGCCACGGCCGGCCTGGACGGGTCCTGGCACGTAGCCCGCTTGCGGCGCCGGCGCCGGTCGCCGGCCAAAGGGCGGGAGCGAGGCTGGCAGGCGCGTTGGCCTCGGCGCTGAGGGCGGCGCTGACGGTGGCGCCGGCCCTCGGCCTGGTCCTGGCGCTGGCAGCTTGCAGCGAGC
>Ga0209949_1001582_pt1 | contig 10940 bp, 11 predicted proteins | sample SalPonC_black_MG_FD_185711 | JGI IMG/M metagenome (GOLD analysis project Ga0209949, IMG submission 185711) | Salt pond soil microbial communities from South San Francisco under conditions of wetland restoration - Salt Pond MetaG... | ecosystem: Environmental > Aquatic > Marine > Intertidal zone... | reverse complement strand
CTGGATTCACAAAGTCGACATCTGAATATGAATGTTGACCTGATCAAACTTCTCGCAGTCGGCTCCGGTGGTTTCATTGGAGCCGTTTTTCGTTATTTGATATCCGTTTTTGCTCTTTCGAAGGTTCCTGATTCAAAATTCCCTTTCGGCACCGTTGCAGCTAATTTGATCGGTTGTTTATTGATCGGTCTTTTGGCTGGATTATTTGAGCTAAAATCATGGGGTAATCCTGAATTCCGGTTATTTATATTTGTCGGAATACTTGGCGGTTTCACCACTTTTTCAACCTTCTCTCATGAAACCTTTCTCCTCTTCGAAAATGGCAAACTCCTGATGAGCCTTGCCAACCTCGCTGTACAAGTACTATTTGGCTTGATCTTCGTCTGGCTCGGGTATCAACTCGTCAGACTCTTCAGCTAACAGCTACCCACTTCAACATTCCTTGTTCAATATTCAATATTCGATATTCAGTGTTCAACTAATATCCTTTTCCCCGGTCCACTTCGAACATCAGTTCCATATCCGACATGGCCCGTTTATAATTTTCAACGATCACTTTGGCCGCTTCCTCCGCCGGTGTGATGGCAGCTACATGTGGTGTTACCATGATCTGTTTACGGTTCCAGAAAGTGTGGTTCTTAGGCAGAGGTTCTTCCTCAAACACATCCAGGCAAGCACCCTCCAGATAGTTCATATCGAAGGCATATATCAGATCCTCTTCAACCAGATGGGTGCCTCTGCCAACATTGATCAGATATCCGGGCTTTTTTAGTTTTTTGTAAAGATCGAGGTCAAGTATTCCCTCTGTTTCATCAGTAAGGGGGAGGAGGTTCACCAGTACTTTAGTTTCTTCCAGAAAAGCATTCAATGATTCTCTACCTGCAAAAGAGGTCACTCCATTAAGGTCTTTTTTACTGCGTGACCAGCCATTCACCTTGTATCCATGTTGCACCAATAATGTTGCAACAGAGGAGCCCATCTCGCCCAATCCCATGATGCCGACAGGTGTAGATAATTTGGAGATGTTACTGTACTGTTTCCACTCACCGGTTCTTTTTTGTTCAAAATATCGACCGGTGTGAAGCCTGTAGTTTGTGATAGCATTTAGAACATAATCGGCCATTTGGGTTTGCAGCGACCCGGTGATCAGTCGTGCTATTGGAATCTCATCTGACAGACTTTCATCATCCAGTAAATGATTGATCCCTGCGCCGAGTGATGACACCGCTCTTAAATTCGGGTAGTTCCCTAATACTTTTTCAGGATGATTCCAGCATACTGCAAAATTGACCCTTTCTCTTTTATCTACCCTAGGCCACACCTCCACATCGATATTTGGATCCTCTTCAAGGATCGCACCCTTTAGAGAATTAAAATCCCTGTTCTTTGCTATTAATAATAATGACATGAGTTCTCTGGTTGATGAGTCTAAAGATATATAATCGGTGAGACAGGTTTTAGAAGAGCCCTATTAAAAAATATTTATATTTTATTCTGTTTTAGAAAGTCCTGATATAGTTCAATAAGTTCACTCATCATCATGGCTGTTGCCCCCCACAGTGGAACGCGGTGAATATTCCAGAAAGGAACTTTATAAGGTATTCCCCTGAGATCCCACTCCTCAAAAACAAGATTTTTTTCCTCAATGAGTTTGTTCAGGGGTACTGATATGATCTCATCCACCTCATTTGGATTGGGTGTGAATTTCTGTTTTTCTTCCAGAAAGGCAACAACCGGTGTTACCATATTATCGGAATGGCCAACGTAAAGCGAGGTTAAGGTACCAGTGATGTTGACTCCATCTTTGTGTAAACCGATCTCCTCCTGTGACTCACGCAGGGCGGTTTCAATGATCGTTTCATCGCCTTCTTTTCCTCCACCCGGAAAGCTTAGTTGACCACCATGATTTATATCTTGCGTTCTCAAAGTCAGTAAAATTTCCAGTTCACTTTTCCATGCAATCAATGGAACAAGAACGCTGCTGTTTCTAAAATCATCATTTGCAGGTTCATAATGTCTAACGGAGTTTTTCCCGTTCAGAGGGTTAGGAGCCATTCTTTGTTGTGATTTCCGCCCGGGGAGATTGCTTTCTAAACGCTTTTGTAAATATTTGTGAAAATTATTTTGTAACAAAGTGGAAAAACTAAACTGTTTAATGTATGATGTCGGATGTGCATGCAGTGCAGCCCGGATCATATTATTACGTATGACCGAGTCAATTCATAATGTACTGCATATTCAACATTAAGTTGTAATTACTCATTCATTGGGTATAAATAGAACAATAACCAAAATAAGGTTAATTAAATATGCAGAATAGTATACTAAGAAAAATAACTGCAGGGGCATTGGTACTAATGTTTGCAGTTGTTGGATGTCAAAATGTAACTGAAGTTGCTGAAACTAATGATCAATCGATCGATCAGGTCATAGATGGTCAGTATATTGTGGTCATGAAAGGTTCTGATTCAGGTAAATTCAAACTGGGAGATGTGCGACAGGTTGAAGAAGTTCGCAGTCAACTCGTAGCTGATGCAAAGATTGCACCTGAAAAGATCGTTCATAAGTACAATAATGTGATCGCCGGTTTTACAGCTCAGTTAAGTGATGCTCAACTGGAAATACTTAAAGAAAAAAGTAATGTAGATTATATTGAGAAGGACAGGATCTACACCTTCGCTCCTCCTTGTGGTACCCCAAATGGCGGGCCATGTGATGGCGACGGTGGAGGAGATGATGGAGGAAGTTCATCTCAGGAAACACCTTACGGGATCACTCGTGTGAACGGTGGTGCTACCTACACAGGCAGTAATGTAGCCTGGGTTATTGATTCAGGTATCGATCTGGATCATCCTGACCTGAATGTTGATGCCTCAAGAGGATATAATGCATTCACATCAGGTCGTGACGGTAAAAGCCTGGACGACGGTAATGGTCATGGAACTCATGTTGCAGGTACTATTGCAGCTGTTGATAATAACCAAGGAGTGATCGGTGTTGCTGCCGGAGCCACAGTAATTCCTGTGAAGGTGCTTGACAGCCGTGGAAGCGGATCATACTCAGGTGTAATTGCCGGTGTTGATCACGTTGGAGCTAATGGTTCAAATGGTGATGTAGCTAATATGAGTTTGGGAGGACCTACCTCTCAGGCACTTGATGATGCCGTTCTTGCTGCATCTTCAAACGGAATCAAGTTTGTTTTGGCTGCCGGTAATGAAAGCACGGATGCCAACAACTCTTCACCAGCCCGTGTAAATGGATCAAATATCTATACAATTTCTGCTATGGACAGCAATGACAACTGGGCAAGTTTCTCTAATTACGGAAACCCGCCGGTTGATTACGCTGCACCAGGTGTAGGTATTAATTCTACCTGGAAAAATGGTAGTTATAATACTATAAGCGGTACCTCTATGGCTTCACCTCATGCAGCAGGTGTACTGCTATTGGGCAATGCCGGAACAGATGGCAGCGTAAACGGTGATCCTGATGGAAACCCGGATCCGATCATTGTGAACTGATAGTTAAAAGCTATATTTGAATTCAAGCCTTCCCGGTTTTCGGGAAGGCTTTTTTATTGTCATATGGTTTTTAAAGCTTGGATCATGTACGTATTTTTTAAGTCTTGAATTTATACCACAGCTGAACTTATTAGCAGATATTTATATGAAGAAACAATACAACGTATATGGTATTGGAAATGCCCTTGTTGATCTTGAATTTAAGGTGACTCCGGAATTTTTAAATGATCATGACGTACAGAAAGGGCTGATGACCCTGGTTGATGAGGAAACACAACACAGGCTCATAAAAGCTATCGACCATAATAGTGCGTTAAAAAAATCCGGTGGGTCAGCAGCTAATACCATGATCGCTGTGAACCAGTTTGGAGGAAAATCATTTTATTCATGCAAAGTGGCATCAGATGAATTTGGTGATTTTTACCTGAAAGATATGGAAGATGCAGGCATTCCCACCAATTTTGACCGGCAGGAGAGGGAAGAAGGGATTACCGGTAAATGCCTGGTGATGGTTACCGAAGATGCCGACCGCACAATGAATACGTTTCTTGGAATTTCGTCCGGATTATCCGTTAAGGAAGTGGATGACAGGGCTATTAAAGATTCTGAGTATGTCTATCTGGAAGGGTACCTTGTGACTTCTGACGGGGGACTGGATGCCATGAAATACACTAAAAAAGTAGCGGAGGAAAACGGAATCAAGACCTCGATCACGCTTTCGGACCCGGCCATTGCTGAACATTTTCGTTCTCAATTCCGAGAAGTGATCGGAGCTTCGGTTGACCTGTTATTTTGTAATGAACAGGAAGCGTTAACATTTACCGGAAAAGGTAATCTCCTGGAAGCCAGGGAAGCAATGAAGCAAGAGGCCAAACGGTTTGTTATCACACAGGGTAAAAATGGAGCCATGATATACGATGGGGATACCTTCATAGATATCGAACCTTATGATGTAAAAGCGGTGGATACAAATGGTGCAGGAGATATGTTTGCAGGAGCATTTTTGTATGGGATCACCAACGATCTGGGTTTCGCTAATTCTGGAAAACTAGCCAGCCTGGCCGGTTCCAAAATTGTATCTCAGTATGGTCCCCGTCTTAAATGGCACGAAGTACAGGAAATACTTCACGAACTTAAATAACGCAGTATGACAGGAATTGAACTAATGGGCTGGGCCGGTTTTGGAATCTTGGTTGCAGCATGGATCCCACAAACAGTAGATACCATCAAGCGGGGCAGTACTCAGATCAACCTGGCTTTTGTGATCATGTACTTTACCTCCAGTTTGTTATTGATGATCTATTCCATTCTTACCGAGGACCCGGTGTTTACGGCACTTAACGGTCTGCTTACGCTTGGCAGTGGAATCAACATGTACTATAAATTTTTCCCAAGAAAAGAATCATGAAGATTAAGAAATTAGTTATTGCTTCAAGAAATGATCATAAGATCCTTGAAATGGAGCAGTTATTGAGTCCATTGGGCATTGAGGTTCTGTCTACCAAAGACTTCCCGAACCTTGAAGAAGTGGTGGAAGATCGCCCAACCTTAAAAGGTAATGCTCTTAAAAAAGCACGGTATGTTGCTGCTCAAACTAACCTGCCGGCACTTTCTGATGATACGGGTTTAGAAGTAGAAGACCTTAATGGAGAACCCGGTGTTTACTCTGCCAGATATGCCGGGCCTTCTGCAAGCTACGAAGACAATGTGATCAAATTATTGGATGAACTGTCAGGAAAAGAGAATCGAAAAGCCCGATTCAGAACCATTGTGGCTTTAGTGGATGGGGATGAGGAATTCACTTTTGAAGGGATCTGTAATGGGAAGATCATAGAAGAGCAAAGAGGAAGAGAAGGTTTTGGATATGACCCAATTTTCATGCCGGTAGATTATGAACATACCTTTGCGGAATTAGACAGTTCCAAAAAAAACCTGATATCACATCGGGGGAAAGCGGTTGAAAAATTTGTGAAATTCCTGAAAGAGATGTGAATCTGACCTCCGAATAACTTATCTACCTGCAGTCGAGTTAATTAAATGATATCAGGTATGTTCGATCGGAAACAATTTTTAAAGACCTCATTAGCAGGATTGGTGCCGCTGGGATTTGGTGGTTATTCTTCTGCCAGTAACTATTCAGGTAAAAAACCCGTGGTGGTTTCAACCTGGAGGACGGCAACCAATGCCAATAAAGCCGCCTGGGATGTTCTATCAAAAGGCGGCTATGCCCTTGATGCTGTGGAAGAAGGAGTGAAGGTCGAAGAGGCTAATCCCGATAACAGTACAGTTGGCTACGGGGGAAGACCCGACCGAGATGGAAAAGTAACCCTGGATGCCTGCCTGATGGATCATGAGGGTAATTGTGGATCGGTAGCTTGTCTTGAAAATATCAAACATCCGGTCTCTGTAGCCCGAAAGATAATGACTGACAGTCCGCACGCTATGCTGGTTGGACCCGGGGCCAAGCAATTTGCTCTATCACAGGGATTTCCTGAAGTAAATCTGCTAACGCCTGAATCCAAAGCAGCTTGGGAAAAGTGGCTGGAAAGCGGAGATTATACTCCGCCAGCCATCAACATTGAAAATCATGATACCATTGGTATGCTGGCGCTGGATGAACAAGGTCGAATTTCCGGAGCCTGTACTACAAGTGGGGCAGCTTGGAAGATGCATGGCCGGATTGGGGACTCACCGATCATTGGGTCAGGTCTTTTTATTGATCCCAAAATTGGAGGCGCTGTGGCTACAGGACTTGGAGAGGAAGTGATCAAGACGGCCGGAAGTCATCTGGTGGTAGAAATGATGCGAGCCGGGCATTCACCAAAAGAGGCATGTAAGATAGCCGTTGAACGGATCATTGAACGGGATCCCAAAAACAAAGAGGGAGTTCAGGTGGCCTACATAGCCCTTAATACTGACGGGGCTTACGGGGCATATAGTATCAGAAAAGGTTTTGATGCAGTGGTTACGGATCCTGATGGAATGAGAACAGAAGCAGCTGGATATCTTTATTAAATATGGAATTTTCGGTTGTTGATTATATAGTTATTGTCGTTTATTTGGTTGGGGTAGCCTTTCTTGGATTGCGGACTTCCGGTGAACAAACCTCCAACAAAGATTATTTCCTGGGAGGTGATGGGATGCCATGGTGGGCCGTTCTGTTCTCTATCGTAGCCACAGAAACCAGCACTTTAACCTTTATCAGTATCCCTGCGGTGGCTTATGGTGGTAATCTGACCTTTTTACAGATCACGGTAGGGTATGTGATCGGGCGTGTTGGTGTGGCTTTGTTTTTTCTGCCTAAATATTTTGAGGGTGAATTATTAACGGCCTATACCTTTCTTGAACGCCGTTTTGGCGCAGGGATGAGAAATGCGGCTAGTACTACCTTTATGGTCACCCGGTTGCTGGCGGATGGCGTTCGCCTGTTTGCAACCGCTATCCCACTGGCAATTATTCTGAGATTAGGGGGGGCTTTTACCGGAATGGGAGATCTCCAGCTGTATATAATTTCTATTTCGGTGATAACCGGGATCACGCTGATATATACATTTTTTGGAGGGATAAAAGCTGTGGTGTGGATGGACTTCGTGCAGATGCTTGTTTATATAGGAGGCGCGTTCATTGCTATATTCGTGCTTTGGAATAATATGCCACAGGGGTTTTCTTTGCCCGGTGCGAAACTACAGATCATTGACCTCGGTTTTGATATGAGTTTTGAGGAGTTTATCCGTCAGCCCTATACGTTGATCACAGCCATTGTGGGTGGAGCCGTGTTCTCCCTGGCTTCACACGGAACCGATCACCTGCTGGTACAAAGGGTACTGGCAACTGGAAGTTTAAGATCGGGTCAAAAAGCTATGATCTGGAGCGGTATTGTGGCTATGCTTCAGTTCGGGCTGTTTCTTGGGATAGGGTTATTGTTATTTATGTTCTATGATGGCGTATCGGCAGAGGCACTGGGACTGGCAACCACCGATGAGATCTTTGCCAAATTTATAGTAGAGCAGCTTCCGGTCGGAGTATCCGGACTGATCGTTGCGGCCCTTTTTGCCGCTGCCATGAGTAGCCTCAGTTCTTCACTAAATTCCCTGGCATCCTCAACTACCTATGATCTTTATAAACCCTATTTTGGTAAATCAAACACTGAAGCCGAAGACCTCTCGATCTCCCGAAAGATCACTCTGGTATGGGGGGTGATCCTGTCCGTTTCAGCCATATTCTTTGCTTTCCTTCAGCTTCAAGGGGGCGAAAGGCCTGCTATCGTTGAGCTGGGCCTGGGCATTGCCTCCTATACTTATGGCGGTTTGCTGGGTGCATTTCTATTAGGGATGCTTTTTGATAAACCGGATAAAAGAGATGCTATGATCGGTTTCTTTACCGGATTGTTAGTTTTGCTATTCATGGTTCAGGGACCTATTCAAAGTGTACTTCCAGGAGATGGATTGGCTATAGCGTGGCCTCTCTATACACTGGTGGGTTCTATGATCGTGGTACTTACCGGGTTGATATCTAACAAAGTGAGGGGAAATGAAAATGAATGAAAAAGAAAAAATAATCCATAAACTTTATTCAGCCTTACAGGATCTGGATTATGAGGGGATGATCAAATGCTATCATCCTGAAGCTACATTTGAAGACCCTGTATTCAGGTTAGGCACCAAAAATGAAATTGCCGGTATGTGGACGATGCTTTGCAAAAGAGCTAAAGAGTTTGAGTTGCAGTATTATGACGTTAGGGTGGATGGCAAAGAGGGAGAGGCCCAAATAACAGCCAAATACCTGTTTTCTCAAACAGATCGTATGGTGCACAATCAAATCAGTGCCCACTTCAATTTCAAAGACGGGTTGATCATCGAACAGGTGGATTCCTTCGATTTCTGGAAATGGAGCCGGCAGGCATTAGGATTAACCGGACTGCTTTTGGGTTGGAGCACATTCCTTCAAAATAAGGTGCGGAAACAGGCAGATGAGAACATGCAGCAGTTCATTGATGCTCAATAGGTGCAGCATTTGAATGCTTTCTGGCTCAATTTTGTAATTACTATTGAAACTTAAAAGCATATAAGATTATGGCACATACCGTTAAAATACTTGAAACAGCATCAATAACACACGATGTAAAGAGACTAACCATAGAAAAGCCGGAGGGATATGAATTTGAACCCGGTCAGGCTACAGAGGTAGCCATTGATAATGAAGGATGGAGAGAGGAAAAACGTCCATTTACGTTTACTTCGCTGAATGAGGATGAACATCTTGAATTCGTGATCAAGATCTATCCGGATCACGATGGAGTGACTGAACAAATTGGAAAGCTCAAGGCCGGTGATGCGCTGATCATTGATGAACCATGGGGTACTATTCAATATAAAGGTGAGGGCACGTTTCTTGCCGGCGGAGCGGGGGCAACTCCTTTCATTGCCATTTTCAGAGATCTTTATAAGAAGGGAGAAGTCGGTAAAAACAAGCTTATCTTTTCAAACAAGTCTGATAAAGATATAATATTGAAAGAGGAATTCAGAGAAATTCTGGGTGATAATTTCGTCAATGTAATAACTGACGAACCTACTGATGAGCATATCTTTCTCGATGGCTTCATTGATAAAGATTTTCTGTCAACTAAGATCGATGATTTTGATCAGCCGTTTTATGTATGCGGACCCGGACCATTCAACGAATCTATTATGGATTATCTTAAAGAGTTGGGTGCGGAACCAGAAGCATTGGTCTTCGAAGAATAGGGTTCGTAAAAAGTTCGTTTTTCCCAAAATACATTTACTCCGTATAGAGACAGAAATTTAGGCGGTTCAGAACCGGTTCACTAATAGAACCATCAGGGAGAAGGTTTTTTGGCTGATTTGTGATACTTTAAAATTGAGCAAAACCCATAAATTGGGTTTGTTCATCTTGTTAACCTTCCGGTTTTTCGGGGTGTGTTAATCACACAGTTCAAGGTCTCTTTAGTTTATCTGGAGAGACCTTTTTTATTTTACGAACATTTTTTAGGTCAAGAACATAATTTTTCATTGTATTTCTTTATATATATAATATATACAAGTAAATATGGTTAAGTTATATAAGGTGAGTTATTCTACTCTTTTATGTATGTTCAGTCTAAAAATTTAAATGGCGCACGGAACACATAATGCAATAGATGATCCAAGGAATGAAAGTGTCCTCGTCTATATAAATGGAGAGCTAAAACCACGCTCTGATGCAAAAATTTCTGTCTTTGACAGCGGATATCTGGTGGGCGATGGAGTATGGGAAGGTTTCAGGCTTCATAATGGAGTCCTGGTATTTTTAGAAGAACATCTGGACCGTTTATTTCAGGGGGCTAAGACTATTGGCATGGACCTGAAGATGGATCGTGACCAAATAATAGATGCGATCTGGAAAACTTTGGAAGCAAATGACATGAAGGATGGTGTGCATGTCAGATTGATGTTTACCAGGGGAATTAAAAAAACTCCTTCTCAGGATCCAAGACTAACCAAAACCGGGCCCAACCTGGTGATCATTGCAGAGTATAAGAAAGCTGATCCGGCAAGCAGAAATAAAGGTGTCTCTTTATTTACCAGTACCATCAGAAGAGGTTCGCCTGATTATCTGGATCCCCGCTTGAATTGTCACAGTAAATTACATGAGGTTCAGGCACTCATACAGGCTATAGAGGCCGGAGCTGATGAAGCATTGATGCTTGATGTCAATGGGTTCGTTTCGACCTGTAATGCCACAAATTTCTTCATGGTAAAAGGAAATGAAGTGTGGACTTCAACCGGACAATACTGCATGAATGGAATTACCCGTGGAAAAGTGATCGAATGTTGCAATAAAGCGGGTATCATATGCAAGGAAAAGAATTTCTCACTTTATGATGTTTATGGAGCCGATGAAGCATTTGTTACCGGAAGTTTTGGGGGTTTGACCCCTGTCACAGAGATCGATGGGAGAATAATTTCTGAATCTGTTCCCGGTAAAATGGTCTCTAAATTACAGAAACTATACGAAGAGGAAATTGAGAGAGCCGCATTAGGTCAAACGGCTTAAACAAATAGTAATAATTTGAACAAGAGGTTCATAGCCTTGAGGTCGTAATCAAAAAGTAAAATAGAATACATGCTAAAGACTAAAAGAATTTGTTTGTGGAGTGGTCCGCGTAATATTTCGACTGCTTTAATGTATGCTTTCGCCCAAAGAGAGGATACAACCGTGATTGACGAACCGTTGTATGCCCATTATTTGGTTAATACCAACGCCAGGGAATATCACCCCGGAGCGGATGAAGTTATTGCAAGTCAGGAGAATGATGGACAAAAAGTCATAGAGGAAGTGATCCTGGGAGATTATGATACCCCGATTGCTTTCTTTAAGAATATGACCCATCACCTGGTTAACCTGGATTGGGATTTTATG
>Ga0209949_1001580_pt1 | contig 10952 bp, 7 predicted proteins | sample SalPonC_black_MG_FD_185711 | JGI IMG/M metagenome (GOLD analysis project Ga0209949, IMG submission 185711) | Salt pond soil microbial communities from South San Francisco under conditions of wetland restoration - Salt Pond MetaG... | ecosystem: Environmental > Aquatic > Marine > Intertidal zone >... | reverse complement strand
AGCGAGCAGCTTTATGAGAGAAATCTCATTTCGGAGACTGAATATAATCAGACAAAAACTACGTTTGAGGCACGTCAGGCAAACCTTAGAGCGGCTGAATATCAAATCCAGAGTGCACAGGCCCAGCTCAGACGGGCTGAAGAAGAGCTTCAGCAAACTGTTATCAGGGCACCGCGTGATGGCACTATCAGCCGTCTTTCTGTTGAAGAGGGTGAACGTGTGCTGGGAAATGCTCAAACAGCCGGTACAGAAATGATGCGTATCGCCCGTCTCAACCAGATGGAAGTGGAAGTGGATGTTAATGAGAATGATATTGTAAACGTAAGTCTTGACGATAACGTAGATATCGAAGTTGATGCTTACCCAAATCGTATTTTTGAAGGAAAGGTTACAGAAATTGCGAATTCGGCTGACGTTAGCGGTACCGGATCAGCGGAGCAGATCACTAATTATAAAGTGAAGATTCGCATCACCACACCTCATAATCTAGATTCGGGACCTGAGGATTATATCGTACAAATCAACGAACAGGAAACGCCAACGAGGGCAGAATCACCAAACTTTAAGCCCGGCATGTCCGGTACAGTTGACATCCGCACAAACACAGTTGTAGACGTGGTTTCCGTGCCTATTCAGGCCGTGACAGTTCGCAATTTTGCTGAAGATGAGGATTACGAAAGTGAAACAGCCGAGGCAGACTCGACGGCTGAGGAAAACACGTCAGGTGAAGCTCTCAGAACAAACAGAAGCTCGCAGGAAGAAGATTTTAGAAAGGTGGTCTTTCTCAATGATAATGGCATTGCGAAGCGCGTGGAAGTTGAGACCGGCATCAGTGACAATACCCATATCCAGATCCTGAGCGGTATTCGGGAAGGGGATGAAGTAGTAACCGGAAATTACAGAGTGTTGTCCCGTGAATTGCAGAAAGATGATAACATTAAGGTAAGCGGTGGGTCGGAATCACCTGATGCCTGAAAGACAGATACACTTTAACAGTATTACATATAATTTTTGAACAAATCTGAATGTTATGAGTGAGCCGGTTATTATAATACGTGATTTAAAGAAAACCTACCTCATGGGTACCATGAAAGTGAATGCACTAAATGGTGTATCATTTGATATCAAACCCAATGATTATATCGCAATTATGGGGCCATCAGGGTCAGGGAAATCAACCTTAATGAACATGATTGGCTGCCTGGATACGCCTTCAGAGGGTACATACATTCTTAACGGCAGCGACGTAAGCAAACTGGATGATGGCGAGCTGGCCCAGGCCAGAAACCGGGAAATCGGATTTGTCTTCCAAACATTTAACCTTCTTCCCAGAACCGACTGCCTCAGTAATGTAGAGCTTCCGCTTATTTACGCGGGTATTAAAACACAGGAAAGGCGAAAGCGTGCATCTGAAACGCTGGAAAAAGTAGGGCTGGGTGACCGGATGGATCATAAGCCCAATGAACTTTCCGGTGGTCAGCGTCAGCGTGTCGCAATTGCCAGGGCGCTGGTAAACAATCCTTCGATTCTTCTGGCTGATGAACCTACCGGAAACCTCGATACCAAAACCGGTAATGAAATTATGCACCTGTTTGAAGAGCTCTACAGAAATGGGAATACGATAATTGTCGTTACCCATGAACAAGAGATTGCCGACCATGCCCGGCGAATTATCAGGCTGCGTGATGGAGTAATTGAAAGTGATGAGCCTGTCAGCCAGCCTGTACTTGCCAATGCAGATTTAGGAGCTGCTGTTCCGGCCTAAAGCAGTTAAACAATTTAAAAAATGGTTACCTGTTCTTTGTTTTCAATAACATTCTAATCATTTTTAAACTCCTTCAGGAACCCGCAGGTTGAAGAAGATTGTTGCTACTCTATGAGCAACGAAAAAAACATCTACGATTGCATAATTATTGGGTCCGGAATGGGAGGGATGACCGCAGCATCATATCTCGCAAAATCGGGGCAAAGCACGCTGGTGCTCGAGGCCGGTCTCTCATTGGGAGGCTGCAGTTCATCGTACAAACGAAAAGGTTTTGTATTTGAATCCGGTGCAACCACGCTGATCGGGTTTGATAAATATCAGCCGCTTCGGATACTCGAAGATGACCTGGACGTCACAATTCCTAAAGTGCCCATTTCCCCTTCGATGCAGGTTCATATGAACGGAAAAAAGATCACCCGCTACCAAAGTCGTGATCAGTGGATCGATGAAGCCATAAGCCATTTTGGAGAAGCAGAGGCGCAGCAACGCTTCTGGAACCTCGCGTTTGATGTGGCCGATGTAGTGTGGAAAGTCTCCGGAAAAAACCATTTTTTTCCACCCCAAAAACCGACTGAGTGGCTGCGTCTTCTCAAGAACGATCCCAGGGATGTATGGGTGCTTCCGTATGCACTACAATCTGTAAAAGACGTAGCTAATAAAATTGGAGTGACGAATCCTCAATTCATCTCATTTCTTGATGAACAGCTTATGATCTCAGCCCAGGCAACAACATCAGAGACACCGTTTCTTTTTGGGGCACCTGCATGCACCTACACTAACGCTACCAATTACTCTGTGCCGGGTGGCCTTGTGGAAATGATTCACACGTTGAGAGATTTTATTGAAAAAAATGGTGGTAATGTTAAAAACAAGGAGAAAGTAGTAAGCCTCGAACAACACGACGTAGGCTATACTGTAGTTTCTGTAAAAGCCGGTAAAAAGCGTACATACCGTTCCAGAATTGTTGTAAGTAATTTGCCTGTATGGAACATGAAAGATATTACTCACGGACCGGTAGGATCTTACTTTGAAAAGGAAGCATCAAAGTACCGGGAGGCCTGGGGCGCTTTCACGATGGGAATAGCAATGAAGGATGTATTCGGTACAGAAACTCCGCTGCATCATCAAATCCATCTTACGGAAGAAGATAAAACAGAAGGACTCATTTCCGATTCAATCTTTGTATCTTTATCTCATCCAGATGATCCGGTTCGATCCCGCGACGGCTATCGGACTTTAAACGTATCTACCCATGCAAACCCCGAGTGGTGGTTCAGGCTCAATGGCGGCTACGAACTGCAAAAACAGCACGTTCAGGAAAAGATTTTAAACGTGATGGTTAGCAGGCTAGACGGGTTCAGTCTGGATAACGTTGAAACTTTGTTTTCTTCAACCCCTGTAACCTGGAATAACTGGGTATATCGAAAAAAAGGGCGCGTTGGGGGAATTCCTCAAAAAATGGACAGATCCCTTCTTGACTGGACGCCAAGTGAAACGCCTTTTAACGGTCTTTATCTTGTTGGAGACACCGTGTTTCCCGGACAGGGAATTCCGGGCGTAACTTTAAGCGGAATCAACGTATATTACAGAATACAAAACTTTTTAAAACAATAACGATTTTTTGAACTTCCAAAACGATAGTTTTTCACCAAATTCTCAGTTTTCATTATTTCCACCGGCTGTTAAGAATCTTATTATTATTAACGCTCTTTGTTTTTTGGCACTCACGACGCCAACGATCGGAGACATATTGTTTCGTTTCGGAGCACTTTGGCCGCTGGATAGTCCCAGATTTGAAGTTTGGCAGCTCGTCAGCTACATGTTTCTGCATGGCAGTATCGGCCATATCTTTTTTAATTTGTTTGCCCTTTGGATATTTGGACAGGGCATTGAGAACTTTTGGGGCACCAAGCGATTTACAATTTATTATTTCCTGACAGGCATCGGTGCCGCATTAATACATATGTTCATTGGCGGGGGCGGGGCGCCAACCGTGGGAGCCTCAGGTGCTGTATACGGTATCTTATTGGCGTTTGGCATGATGTTTCCAGATCGTTATATCTACCTTTTGATTCCACCCATGCCCATTAAAGCGAAGTATTTTGTTGCTATATTTGGTGCCATAGAACTTTTTAGTGGGATTATGAGAACACAGAGTGGTATTGCTCACTTCGCTCATTTAGGCGGCATGATCGTCGGTTTTATCCTCATCAAATACTGGGGTTTAAAAGGCTCACAACAGACTTAGTAATTATGTCAAGGTACGATTACGATTCATTCTGGAATACGTTTAAGCGTGGATTTATGCGGATCCCAACCGTGATCCGCATGATTATTGCCATTAATGTAGCAATATATGTAGTGATGGTACTATTCGGAGGATTCGTAAGAGAACCTCTTTACGCATATTTCGGATTTATTCCAGATCCATTTACGGCTTTTACACAGCCCTGGAGGTTTATAACCTATATGTTTCTTCACGATACGAGTCCATTTCATCTCATTTTCAATATGCTTTGGTTATGGTGGATGGGACGGATGGTAGAAGAGACCCTTGGGCCAAGAACGTTTTCTGTAATCTATTTTGGCGCAGGAATTGGCGGCGCACTACTTCAGGTTGCTTTTTCAGCTTTTTTTGAGTCAACTCTCGTTGTAGGTGCTTCGGGTGGAGTTTTAGGAGTAATGGTTGCCTTTGCATATTTATTCCCAACTGCTCCGATTATGCTGTTGTTTTTACCTCCAATTGAAGCCAGATTTTTCGTTGCCGGTTGGGTTGCAATTGATGTTCTCTTTCTTGGTGCAGGCGGTCCAATTGCCCGGCTTGTTCACTTAGGCGGCGCAGGGACAGGATACTTGCTCGTAAAAATGCATTATGAAGGGTACGATCTTAGTGCATTAATTCGTCCAATCGAACAGATGTTTAAAAGCAAAGGACAAAAACCGAAAAAGAAAAAGCGCAAGAAAAACAAAGATATGTACGCCGTTGCTGATGTGGAGATCATGGAGGAGAAGGATGCCGATGAACTTGATGAAATCCTCGAGAAAATTTCCAAGAAAGGGTACGACGGACTCACAAAAGAAGAGAAACAGAAATTGTTTGAGTTAAGTAAACGTAACTGAATGAGCATTGCTATCGGTTGTTTTGCTGAATCAACAACGGTTGCGAATTATTGCGAAGTACAGACGGTTAAGTAAACTGAAATGATTGATTCAAGTTTTGGACACAAATTGTTTATCTGGCAAAATGGTACAGGAACTTTATAAATAAGATCAAATCGCATTATGAATACAATTGTACGCAGAGAATCGACGACAGTTATGGTTGGCGATGTTCCGGTTGGCAGTAACCATCCCATCGTTGTTCAGTCAATGACGAACACCGACACAGCCGACATAGATGAAACAGTAGACCAGATTGATCATTTACACAAATCCGGTTCTGAACTTGTCAGAATTACGGTTAATAACGACGCTGCTGCAAATGCCGTACCCTATATCAAAGAGAAGCTGATCAATCGCGGGGTAACGGTACCCATAATTGGTGACTTTCACTATAATGGCCACAAGCTTTTACCTGCTTATCCTGATATGGCGAAGTCACTAGCAAATTTCCGAATCAACCCCGGCAATACCGGCACTAAAACAAGGGACAAAAACTTCTGTACGATTGTTGAACAGGCAATTAAGTACGATAAATCGGTTCGAATTGGGGTAAACTGGGGATCCCTCGATCAGCAGCTCCTTGCCCAGTATATGGATGAAAATAACAATCGTCCCAACCCGAAATCTTCGAAAGAGGTTATGCTCGATACTATGGTTGAAAGTGCCCGCCGATCAACAGCTCTTGCGGAAGATGTAGGCCTTACATCTGATAAGATCATCGTAAGTTGCAAAATGTCGGGCGTTCAGGATCTCATTAATGTTTACAGAAGAATTGCGAAAGACCTGAAATACCCGCTACACCTTGGACTCACAGAAGCAGGCATGGGAATGAAGGGAACCGTGGCAAGTTCTGTTGCCCTGGGAATTCTGCTGCAGGAAGGTATTGGAGATACAATTCGCGTGTCGCTGACGCCAATGCCGGGAGCCGATCGTGCGGAGGAAGTAAGAATCTGTCAGCAAATTCTTCAGTCGCTGGGAATTCGAAGCTTCATTCCGCAGGTAACTTCCTGCCCGGGGTGTGGCCGCACGAAAAGCACGTATTTCCAGGAGTTGGCGGATGAGATTCAAAACTATATCGTAGAGTCAATGCCGGTGTGGCGTGAGGTATATCCCGGCGTTGAAGAGATGGATGTGGCTGTTATGGGCTGTGTAGTCAATGGCCCCGGTGAATCACGCCATGCAAATATTGGCATCTCACTTCCTGGAACATTTGAAGAGCCGAAAGCTCCGGTTTATGTAGATGGTGAACACTATAAAACACTGAGGGGAGAAGGTATAGGCGCTGAATTTCGAAAAATTCTTGATAACTATGTTGTAAAGAATTATAGCGCTGAATCTGAATCTGCTGACAAAAATCTGCAACCTGAATCGGCATCATAGGCAAAGCATATCCCGCTGATTTCCATATAAACAACACGTTTCATAACTGATTTTCTCTTCTGATTGCCTATGGTGATTACCAAACCTGGTATCACTTCTGAACCACTGCGGGTACATGACTGCGGATGGTTACTGTTATTTTATGCCTAAACTACCTGTTGACCTTGATATTATTTATTCAGATATTATGTAAGCGCTTACATTTTTAGTTGCATGTGGAGCTGCAAAAATTGAAATCAGTACGGTTGACCACACTAATCAACAAATAACTGATAGTAAGATTTTTACAGCAAGGCGACTTAAGCGCATTAACCTGCCTGTGATATTCTAAACTATTGACCAGGCATGTTTGCTGTAACGTGTCTGACATCCAATCAAATATCAAAATTTTGCCTAATACAATATACGATATAGCCAAAGCAGCGGGTGTTAGTATTGCCACTGTTTCAAGGGTGTTTAATGAGAAAGGTCGGGTCAGGGAATCAACACGCGAAAAAGTATTGGCTGTGGCTGATGAAATGGGATACCATCCACAGGTATTTGCCCAGGGGCTGGCCAGGAAGAAAAAGAATAGCATTATGATGTTTGTCCCCATCATATCAAACCATTTCTTCATGGAAGTTCTGAGCGCGATTCAGGATAAACTGACGGCAAAGAATTTTGAACTGAACATAGTACATATTACCTCGGATGAGGATCCGTTCAAGCAGGTTGAATACCAGATTAAACGCCAGTGGGCCGATGGCTACCTGTTTGTTTCCTTACACTTTTCAGAGTCGAAATGGGAAATATTCGAGAAATTTGATGTTCCGATATCCGTAATTGACGATTCCAATTCATTATTCGACTCGGTTAACGTGGATAATGTTGAAGGATCATTTATTGCGACAGACTATTTTATTAAAAAGGGCTACAGACGTATTGCTTACCTGTCTGCAATGCCGGACTCAGTTCCTGTGAAAGAGCGTCTCCTGGGCTACGAAAAAGCACTGACTCAAGCAGGTATTCAATTTGATGAATCCCTTGTGCAACGCGGTGATGACATGGCAAGAGATGGATTTACTGAAAAAAGCGGCTACCAGGCTATGAAAAAAATACTGTCAATAAACCCGCTTCCGGAAGCATGCGTTTGTGCGTCAGATATTAAAGCGATTGGAGCAATTAAGGCAATGGATGAGTCAGGCATACATATTCCTCTTATCGGGTATGACAATCTTACCATTGCTGAATATATAGGCCTTTCAACTGTTCATCAGCCAATCTATAAAATGGGGGCAGAGGCTACTGAGAGCCTTATCAAGCGAATCGGCAAGCCAAAAACCGAATCAACGAAATTGATTTACAAACCTGAACTTATCATTCGAGGCTCATCAGAGGTGAAGTCCGAACGAAAAATTGCTTAGTAATACTTATGAAAACTACCATTCGTACACTCACACACGTTCTTACGCTAATTTTTATAGTGGCCCCGGCGTCACTGTTTGGGCAGGCGATTCAAACTGATCCCGCCTTTCCTGCTGAAGATAAGCCGTTAACAATTGTATTTGATGTTTCTGAAACCAGTAATACTCAGCTTGCGGGGTATAGCGGTGATATTTACGCCCATACGGGAGTCATATTAAATGAATCCGATAAAAGCAGTGGCAGCTGGGAGTATGTCATAGCCGATTGGCCGGTTGATATACCCAGGGCAAAACTTACGTCGCTTGGAGATGACAAATGGGAGCTAAAAATTGACGATATCCGGGCCTATTACGAAATTCCTGATTCAGAGGGCCGCCAGGTTTTACAGCTGGCAATTGTACTTAGAAATAGTAGTGGCTCGCTTCAGACTGAAGATCTATTTATTGATCTTTATGACGATGAACTGCAGGTTCGGTTTACAAATCCACAGTCATCAGGCCTGAACCCATTTTTTGCAGATAACAACCAGAATATAAATTTTGAAATTGCCGGGTCATCTGACCTTGGAACACTTTCATCAATTACACTCTTACAGGGAACCACTGAGATTGCAAGCGTATCAAATTCAGATATGCTTACGACATCTTACTCAGTATCTGGATCTGGCCGAACCGAATTTTACGCTATTGCTGAGGATCTGCAGGGAACCACGACATCTGATACACTGAGCATCATCATCAAACCCGATATTGTTCGCCAGGCAAGACCTCAGGGCATTGAAGATGGGATTACGTATCACGCAGATGACAGTGATAAAGTTACGCTCTCGTTTTTTGCTCCGGGCAAAGAGTTTGCATACGTCATAGGTAGTTTTAGCGATTGGGAAGTTCAGGATGAGTATTACATGAATCTTGATGAAGCAAGAGCCGACAGTGCACATTTCTGGATTGAAATTGACGGTCTTCAGCCGGGCGTACAGCACAACTTTCAGTACCTTATAGATGGAGAGCTGCGTGTTGCGGATCTGTACTCCGAGCTGGTTCTGGACCCCGATTTTGACCGTTTTATACCGGAATCCATTTATCCGGATATGCCAGAATACCCAAGCGGGAAAACTGAAGAAATTGTATCCGTTATTGAGACCGGGCAGGCGGAGTACCAATGGCAGGTACCGGACTTTACACGTCCGGCGAAAGAAGAACTCGTTATATATGAGCTGCTGTTAAGAGATTTTGTGGATGAAAGCTCATTTACGACTTTACGTGATACGCTCAGCTATCTTGAAAATCTTGGAGTAAATGCGATAGAACTGATGCCTGTGTCTCAGTTTGACGGCAATATTAGCTGGGGATACAATCCAACTTTTCACGGCGCGCTGGAAAAATCTTACGGCAGCCGTCAGGCGTTTAAAGAATTTATAGATGAAGCCCATCAGAGGGGAATGGCGGTTTTATTGGATGTGGTCTACAACCATGCTCATGACAAATCTCCCATCGTCCGAACATTTGGAACATCAAGGACTGAAAACCCGCTTCTTGGTCCTGGCCACGCCTATAATGTGTTTTTCCACCTGAATCACGACAACAGCTATATCAAATACTGGCTGGACCGGATGAACCGTTACTGGCTTGAAGAATATAATATTGATGGCTACCGGTTTGATCTGTCAAAAGGTTTCGCTTCAAATGTAGACAACCAATCTCTACTTGATGGAAGAAATGACCGGCGGATTGAGAATCTGAAGCGAATGGCTGATGAAATATGGTCGTTTGACCCCGATGCTTACGTTATTCTGGAACACTTTGCGGCTAACTCAGAAGAGATAGAGCTTTCAAACTATGGCATGATGCTCTGGGGGAATCACAACCATAATTATAGCCAGGCGTCCATGGGATATAGCCAGGAGTCCAATTTTTCAGGAATACATTTTGCTAACCGCGGATGGAGCAATCCGCATCTTGTTGGCTACATGGAAAGCCATGACGAGCAGTGGATTATGCTGAAAAACCGGAAGTTTGGCAACGATACTAATCCGGAATACGACATTACAAATTTCAGAACTGCTATTGACAGGCAAAAACTGACAGGCTCATTTTTCCTTACCATACCGGGCCCGAAAATGCTCTGGCAGTTTGGTGAACTTGGCTACGGTTGGGGAGAGGGCGAATGCCTGAAACCGGGAGGTGGTGGCTCAGGCGATTGCTCTCCATCAGATCCGGGACGTGTGGATGAAAAACCAATCCGCTGGGAATATGCTGATGATCCCGTTCGAAAAAACCTTTATCGGTCATGGAGTGAGCTGCTGAGACTTCGAAATTCAAGTCCGGTATTTACAAGTGCTGAAACTCAATTCAGTTCGTCGCTCAGCGGCACCATTAAGTGGATTAAACTGCTCCACAACGACATGGACGCAGTTATTGTAGGTAATTTTGGCGTGACTGATCAAACTGCATCTTTTACTCTGCCTCAAACAGGCACCTGGTATGATTTTGTCACAGGCAACGAGCTAAATGCTACTCAGACCAGCCAGTCATTTGAGATGTTTCCCGGTGAAGTTCGGATTTACACCTCTTCGGAAGTTCAGGCATCCGAAGATGGCGTATTTGTGAGCAACGAAGGAAACGAAGGGCCCGATATTCCTGACAATTTCCGGTTGCGTCAAAACTATCCGAACCCTTTCAATCCAACAACTACCATTGCGTATGATATTCCCCGGTCGAGCCCTGTAACGCTCAGTGTCTTTGATGCGCTCGGTCGTGAAGTGGCAACGCTTGTACAGCGAGAAAATCATCCTGCAGGTACATTTACGGTCACGTTTGATGCGTCTCAGCTCAGCAGCGGCATCTATTTTACGCGACTGAAAAGCCAGGGACTTACACGAATTCAAAAAATGTCTCTCATTAAATAATGCTTTCAATCATCCGGGTGAGTTTGTCTCAGCCGGATGACAAAACGCTAAACGCAAATAACGGCATCATGAATATTCCATCCTTTCGATACACTCTGACAGTTGCCCTGTTTTTTGTATTTCCATTGCTGATATCATGCGGCCAGGAACAAACGGCCGAATCAGCCTATGTTCCGGAGCCGCCGGCATGGTCTGTCGACGCATCCATTTACGAGGTAAATATACGCCAGTATTCACCGGAAGGCACATTTAATGCCTTTACGGAACATATTCCCAGGCTAAAAGAGATGGGCGTTGAAATCTTATGGTTGATGCCGATTCATCCCATCGGCG
>Ga0209949_1001578_pt1 | contig 10960 bp, 13 predicted proteins | sample SalPonC_black_MG_FD_185711 | JGI IMG/M metagenome (GOLD analysis project Ga0209949, IMG submission 185711) | Salt pond soil microbial communities from South San Francisco under conditions of wetland restoration - Salt Pond MetaG... | ecosystem: Environmental > Aquatic > Marine > Intertidal zone... | reverse complement strand
TCTTGAGCCGCTCGCGCGCGACGGTGACCCAGTCCGAACTGCCCGCCGACCGCCGCGCCGGCAACGTCAAGGGGGCGTTCGCGCTTCGCCGTCTGCCGCCCGGCGTGCGCCACGCGGTGCTGGTCGACGACGTCATGACCACCGGCGCGACGCTCACCGAGTGCGCCCGCGTGCTCAAGCGCGCCGGCGTGGGCCGGGTGGATGTCTGGGTGGTGGCGCGGGCCTGATCGAAAAGCTCGAACCTTGCATTCCGACCATTTGAGGTTTGCCGACATGCGCGGCTTCAGATCTCCTGGTATTCCCAGCCTGCTGAACGATCAATGACTGGGCGAACTCTTTCCAAGTACAAGGCCAAGTTGATGGTGCAGGAAATCAAATACGTACTTGATCCGTAGATTGGTGCGCAGCTCTCTATGCACCACCAACCACATATCAACGCGAACCGGTGAAAAGGCCGACGGCACACGTACTACCGAAGGTTCACTGTCCCCGATCTCGCGCGACATGATGCCGATTCCAACACCTGCCTTTGTAAGCTCCCACTGCGCCAACCGGTTATTGGTCCGAATCGGGAAATTTTTCGACGTTACCGGATGGCCGTTTTCTTTAAGTATCCCTGTCAAGACAGAATTGTCGTCGGAACCGATAAGCTCAGCGTCACTCAGGCTGGAATTCCCCCTGTCCAACCGTGAACGTTTTATATAGTCCGGTGTGGCGTATGGATAAAACGCAGTACCCGCCACTTTCTTCGCGATAAGATCAGCTTGCTCAGGGCGATACAGGCGAACCGCAATATCGGCTTCGCGACGAAGCAAGTCGCTCTCTTCGGTCGTTGCCAGGATTTCCAGTTCGATGCCTGGCTCTGCTTCATGTAGTCGTTTGATAATCTCCGGAAGCACCAACGCCCCGACGACCTCTGAAACAGATATTCGCACCGTTCCCGAAAGCGACTGAGCATGCCCGCTGGATGCCAGCGACAGTTGACCGGCCGCATCCGCCATGGACTTGACGTGACGGACCAATTGGCGTCCCTGCGGTGTCAACACCAGGCTTCTGCCCGCACGCTCGAACAAAGCCACTTTCAATTCCTGCTCCAGCTCGCCAATCTGCCGCCCAATCGTGGGTTGAGAAACCCCTAGCGCCTTGGCGGCCGCGGAATACGAGCCCTCTTCTACAGCGATCAGAAAACTCTTGGCTCGGTTCCAGTCGAAAGCAATGGCGCGCCAATCCATGCAAATATGCATCCTAAAAAAACACTTTTGGCCATATTACCACCATTAATGCATTGATAGACTGTTCGCACACCGAGTTGATCAATTGCCAGCAAGGATATTGCCATGCACTCCGCCGAGACTTTCTGGAACAAGATCGCGCCCAGATATGCCAGGAGCGCAGTTCCCAACGAGCAGGTATACACCCGTAAATTGGAAATCACCCAGAGCTACCTGAAACCGTATATGCGGGTCCTGGAGGTCGGCTGTGGCACGGGAACGACCGCGCTGCATCATGCGCCCTTCGTCAAGGAATACATCGCCACAGACATTGCGCGGGAGATGATTCGCATTGCCGAACAGAAACGTTCTGAAAACGGTGTCGCCAATGTCAAGTTTTCCGTTGGCACTATAACTAGCGCGCGGCACCAAGGGCAACAGTTCGATGCTGTGCTCGGATTGAACGTTCTGCACTTGCTACCCGATTGGCGCACACAGATTGAAACCATTCATCAATTGTTGCCGCCTGGAGGCCTGTTCATCACCAGCACTGCCTGTCTGAAGGAGAAGCTGCCCTGGTCCTGGTTACGCTTTGTGGAACCGCTACTCCGGATGTTGCGCGTGATGCCGACCGTAGCCTTCTTCACGAAACGTGAATTTCGCGATCGCATCGTTCAGGCTGGTTTCGAGGTCGTGCACGACTGGACTCCGGAAAGCAGCCCGATCACTAGCTTTTTGATCTGTAGAAAAGGCGCCGATTAGCAATCTTCGAGATGCTTCCAATACCAAACGCCAGGAAATAAAATGCAAGATAGCAAGCATGGCGTAGACAGAAGATCGGTTATTTCAGCGGCCTGGATATTCGTCACCTTGAACTACCTGTTTGCAAATATCTTTAAACTGCCGGGAGGGGTTGTCCCCACAACAGCAGAAGAGGTGGAATCAGTCAGTTCAATGGCAACGCCTGAAATGCTGCTGTTTGCAGCCATCTACCTGGAACTGGCGATGGTCATGATCGTCCTTTCACGATTGCTGAAGTATGGACTCAATCGCTGGGCGAATATAATCATAGCCACATTGCATGCTTTGGGTGCTACAGCTTCTCTTTCCGTTGTGACGCTGAAGGAAAGCAGGTTAAGGTCGTGCAACTTCTGTGTTTCGCAGTTCTTCGCGCCTTTGCGGCTTCGCGAGAGCTGTTTGTTTTTCGCCGACTCTCGTGCGTAATCAGCTATCTACTTGCTGAACCCGCTGGACTCGATGACGGTGTTGACCAGCTTGAGCTTGTCGATGACGGTGGGCGTGAGGACGAACGGGTAGGGGTCGGGCTGGTCGAGACTGCGATTGAGCAGGTTGATGTTGACCGCCAGCTTCACCCAGTGCTCGATGCGCTCGTCCATGTCGTCGCTGACCGCGCGGGCCGGCGCCATGCCGATGGCCGCGGCGGTTTCCAGCGTGTCTACGATCTGCAGCAGGTGGGCCCAGCATTCGGCCCAGTCTTCCCACGGGTGCGAACTGGCGTAGGCGCTGACGTAGTTGTCCTGCCAGCCGGCTTGCGCGCCTTCGTTGTAGTAGCGGCCCAGCGCGGCCTGGTAGTCCTCGCGTTCGTCGCCGAACAGTTCGCGCACCCGTCCGAGCAAGGGCCCGTTGCGCACCAGCCTGTCCCAGTAGTAGTGGCCGCTTTCGTGGCGGAAATGGCCCAGCAGGGTGCGCTGCGCTTCGTTCATGGCCACGCGCATGCGCTCGCGCTCTACGTCGTCGGCCTCGGCGATGTTGATCGTGATCAGTCCGTTGGCGTGGCCGGTCATGATCTGCGTGCCTTCGTGGCTGTCGTGGAATTCCAGACCGTCGCCCGGGTCGTCTTCCATGAACGCGAAGGCAAGGCCGGTCTGCGGCTCCAGGTCGCGCCCGACCAGCGGCAGGCGGTGGCGCCGAAGGTCGTAGATCAGCCGGCGCTTGCGTTTTTCCACCCGCAGCCAGCGCTCGCGGTTGCCGGGCTTGTCCAGGTTGGGAATGACCTCGTTGAGCCGGCAGGCGATGCAGAACGGGTTTGCGTCGTCGTTCGGCACCATCCAGTTGCATGCATCCTGGTCGCTGTAGTTGCGGCACTTGCGGTAATGGTGGCCGCGCGCTTCCGGGGCCAGCGCCACAAAGCGTCCCTTGCTGTCGGACTCGAACGCCGACAGCACCAGCTCGTCGGGCAGAAAACCCAGCGTCCGGTCGCACTGCACGCAGTGCGTGTTCTCGAAGTAAAGCGTGTTGCCGCAGGTGCAGCGGAATGTCTTCATTCGGGGGCCGACTGGAACCAGGTCTGCGAGATATGCTGGCCGATGTCGCCCAATTCAATCTGGATGCGGTCGATGAACTCGCTTAGCGGTTCGCCCTTGAGCCGGGCCATGCGGGCCGAATCCAGGTGGCGCATCAGTGCGGTGGTCGCGCGCAATGCGCTGTCGTCTTCGCCGGGCAGATCGTGCAGCAGCGATTCCAGCGCCTTGAGGCAGAACATCGCCGAGCGCGGGAACAGCCGGTCTCGCAGCAGGAAACGCAGCACGTCGGGTCCGGCAACACGGGTACGGACGTGGCGGCGATACATCTGGTACCCGGTCAGCGATTTGAGAACGCTCATCCACTGGATGGATTCGAATGCCGGGACGTCTTCTGCCTGTTCCGGCAGAAGGTCGTCGGCGCGCACGTCGAGAATCCGGGTGGTCACGTCGGCGCGTTCCAGATAACGCCCGATCAGGATGAAGTCGTAGGCGTGGTCCTGGCTCATGGTGCCCATGAGCATGCCGGCGATCTGCTGCGATCCGAGGATGAGCTCGGCCAGCGATTCGTGCCGGCGCCGCTTGGAGACGTTGCCGCTGATCTGTTCGGAGATGCGCAGATAAAGCCCGTTCATCTGCTCCCAGACCTCGCGCGGCAACAGGTCGCGGGCCGCGCGCATGTTGTCGCGCGCCAGTTCCAGCGCCGAGCGTATCGAGCCGGGGTTGCGCTCGTCGGCGATCAGGAACTTGGCCACCTGGCGCTCGCCGAAATCGTCGTCGTATAGCTCTTCGAACAGATCGAAAGCGCCGGTAATGCGCACCAGCGGCTCCCAGCCAGGCGCGATTCGTCCCGGCAGATCGAGGTTGAGGTGGGCGTTGACGTTGATCAGGCGCGCCAGACCCTCGGCACGCTCCAGGTAGCGTCCATGCCAGTAGAGATGTTCGGCGAGGCGTGAAAGCATCAGGATTTACCTCCCGCACGTCCGGCGGTCTCGGTATCGACCACCCAGGTGTCCTTGCTGCCGCCGCCCTGCGACGAATTGACCACCAGCGAGCCGGCTTTCATGGCCACCCGGGTGAGTCCGCCGGTCGTCACGAAGGTCTGCTGGCCGGAAAGAATGAAGGGCCGAAGGTCCACGTGCCTGGCGCCGACGCCGCCGGGTACCATGGTTGGGCAGGTCGACAGCGCCAGCGTCGGCTGGGCGATGTAGTTGCGCGGGTCTGCCTTGATAAGCCGGGCGAACTCCTGCTGCTCCTTTTTGGTGGAGTGCGGGCCGATGAGCATGCCGTAACCGCCGGATTCGTTAGCCGGCTTGATCACCAGTTCGCCGATGTGCGCGAGCACGTACTTCATGTCTTCGGGATCGCTGCACTTCCAGGTCGGCACGTTGGCCAGCTTCGGATCCTCGTCCAGGTAATACCGGATGATCTCGGGCATCCAGGCGTAGACCACCTTGTCGTCGGCCACGCCGGCCCCGGGCGCATTGGCCAGCGCAACCTTGTTGGAACGCCAGGCGCGCATCAGCCCGGGGACCCCGAGCAGCGAATCCGGCTTGAAGACCTCAGGATCGATGAACGCATCGTCGACCCGGCGGTAGATCACGTCGACCGGTTCCAGCCCGGCGATGGTGCGCATGAGCACGTTGTTGTCGTCGTCGACGACCAGGTCGCGGCCTTCGACCAGCTCCACGCCCATCTGCTGGGCGAGGTAGGCGTGCTCGAAGTACGCCGAATTGAAAACACCCGGCGTCAGCACGACCACGTTCGGATATTCCACGGGTCTCGGCGACAGCGAGGCCAGCATGTCGAACAGCTGGGCGGGATATTCGTCCACCGGCTGGATGCCGCTGTCCTCGAACAGCTCCGGGAAAACGCGCTTCATCACCTGGCGGTTTTCCAGCATGTAGGACACGCCCGACGGGATACGCAGGTTGTCTTCCAGCACGTAGACGGTGCCGTCGCCGCCGCGAACCAGGTCGCTGCCGCAGATATGGGCCCAGATACCCAGCGGCGGCGAGAATCCGCGGCACTGCTCGCGGAAGTTCTCGGAACCGGCGATCAGGTCGGCCGGCACGACGCCGTCTTCGATGATCTTCTGATCGTTGTACAGATCGTCGATGAACATGTTGAGCGCGCGCACGCGCTGTTCCAGACCTTCCGAGATGCTGTCCCATTCCTTTTTCGGGATCACCCTCGGGATGAGGTCGAACGGCATCGCGCGGTCGACGCCGGTGTCCTCGAAATAGACCCGGAAGGTAATGCCGGCGACCAGCGCGGCAACCTCGCAGGCGAGCTTGCGCTCGCTGATTTCCTCGGCGTCCAGGCTCTTCAGATACTTCCAGAGCGCGCGTGAAGCCGCGCGGGGGCGGCCCGAGGGCGTGACGAGTTCGTCGTAGAACTCCGAAACCTTGTAGTCGTTTAAGTCCATGCCTTAATAACTTACACACTTGAGCAAATAAAACAACCCGGCCTGCTAGGATGGTGTTGTTCGCGCAGCAGAAAGGACTTACCATGAATGTCTCTACGACCGAACATCCCGTGCTCGACGACACTGTGCTTGTAGTCGTCGATGTCCAGGGCCGGCTGGCGCGCCTGATGCACGAAAGCGACGCCATGATCCACGCGCAAGGTGTGCTGATTCGAGCATGTCGCCTGCTCGATATTCCCGTCGTCTGGGCCGAACAGTTGCCCGACAAGCTGGGGGCCACTGTCGACGAACTGCAGGAGCCCCTGTCCGGACTTTCGCCCTGCGCCAAGTCGAGTTTTGGCTGCATGGGTGATGACACAATCCGAGCACGCATCGAGGCAACCGCACGCAAGCAGGTATTGCTGTGCGGCATCGAAACGCACGTGTGCGTCTGGCAGACGGCCGCGGCGCTGCTGCGCGACGACTACAGCGTGCACCTGATCGCCGACGCCACCTCGTCGCGCAGCGCATTCAATCGCGACATCGGTTTTCGTCGCATGGAGCGCGCCGGCGTTCATTTGAGCAATGTCGAGATGGCGCTGTTCGAGTTGATGGTGGATGCGACGCATCCGAAGTTTCGCGATGTGACGAAGCTTTTGAAGTAGGCGGAAAGTCGAAGGCTTTTCTGGCCGCGGATCGGCGCGGATAAACGCGGATAAAGCCAGGAAGTGTAAAGACCCGAAAGAATTCCATGATTCTGGATGTTCGGATTGCCACTTGAGACATCAAGGCCTTTGCTGTCGGATCGACTCCGGGTAATCATCATGCACGGCTTGCGTGTTGCTCTTGTTTTCCATCCGCGTTTATCCGCGCCGATCTGCGGCAAAAGGGTCTTTTTAAAGCTACATATTCAAAAGCCGGCCGCCGTCGACGGCGAGTATCTGCCCCGTAATATAGGGCGCATCCAGCGCCAGGAATGCGACCGCCCCCGCGATGTCTTCGGGCCGGCCCTGGCGCTTGAGCGGCACCCGCGCCATGATGTCGCGCATGGCGTCTTCCGAATTGGCGGCGTCGCCTTCGGGCCAGAGGATGGAGCCCGGCGCGACGCCATTGACGCGCACTGCCGGGGCAAGATCCTTGGCCAGCGCGCGGGTCTGCATGATCAGCCCGGCCTTGGCCTGGCTGTAGATGGCGTGATCGGCCAGCGGTACGATTCCGTGGATGTCGACCAGATTGACGATGCTGCCGTCGTTGTCGCCGACGGCTTTCGCGAATGCCAGCGACAGCCAGAACGGGGCGCGCTGGTTGCTGTCGATGAGCGCGTGCCAGTCGGGGTGTGAGGCGTCGGTCACCGGTGTCGGATAGAACGACGAGGCGTTGTTGACCAGCACGTCGACCTGGCCGAATGCCGACAGGGCGGCCCCGACAATCGTATCCGGTGCGGCATCGTCGCCCAGTTCGGCCTCGATGATCGCTGCGGATCCGGCGCGCGCGTCATTCAGGCGCGCGGCCAGCGCATCGGCTTCCGAGCGGGAGGCGCGGCAGTGAATGAGTATGTTCAGGCCCCGGGCATGCAGGCGCTCGACGATGACCGCGCCGATGCGCCTGGCCCCGCCCGTTACAATCGCCACTTTACCGTTTTCGTGATTTGTCATTGTCCAATCGTTCCCGAAATCGTTCGCTGAAACTGCCCGAGCCGCCGGCCGAACTTGCCGATCTGAGTGCGCAATTGTGCACCACGATCGTCAATGCGATAGAGGCCGACGGCCCGATGTCGTTCCAGCGCTACATGGCGATGGCGCTGTACCAGCCCGGTCTCGGCTACTACGTCAACGGGCTGCACAAGTTCGGCGCCGCCGGCGATTTCGTCACAGCACCCGAGCACGGCCGACTGTTTGCGCTGGCGATTGCGCGTCAGCTCGACCCGCTCGCCTCGGCGATTGGGCCGGACTGGATCGCGCTGGAACTGGGGCCGGGGTCGGGTGCGCTGGCGCGCGACGCACTTTCGCAGATGCGGAATCCGCCGGCGAGGTACCTGTTGCTGGAACCCAGCGCACCGCTGCGCGATGTGCAGCGCGAGACACTTTCGGCGCTGCCGGCTGATCTTCTGCAGCGGGTCGAATGGATTGCAGCGCCGCCTGCCGAACGATTCGACGGGGCGTTGATCGCAAACGAAGTCATCGACGCGCTGCCGGTGACGCGCTTCCGGCTCGCCGAGACCGGCATCGAGGAAGCCCGGGTCAAGGTGGAGGCCGGGCGCCTGGCCTGGGAATACGCACCGGCCCACGGACGCGTGCTGGGCGCCGTCGAGCACGTGCTTGACGACCTGCCGGAGCGGCCCGGGGTCGGCTATACCAGCGAAATCTGCGTGGACCTGCGCGAGTGGCTGGACACCGTTACAACACCGCTGAATCGCGGCCTGGCGCTGATGATCGACTACGGTTATCCGCGGCGCGAGTTCTACCACCCCGATCGCAACGACGGCACGCTGGTCTGCCATTTCCGCCATCGGGCGCACTTCGATCCGTTTGCCTGGCCGGGGCTGACCGATCTTTCCGCGTTCGTGGATTTCACCGCGGTGGCCGAAGCTGCGCGAGCCTGTGGCCTGGAGATCGCCGGCTTCACCAGCCAGGCTGGATTCGTGCTCGGCAGCGGCGTTGCCGACCAGCTCGACCAGACGATCGACGCGCGCGATCGGATGGCGCTCTCCGGCGAGCTCAAGCGCCTGGTGCTGCCTGGTGAAATGGGCGAGAAATTCAAGGTCATGGCGCTTGTCCGCGATATGAACGACGGTCCGGATGATTCGTTCGGTGCGTTTGCGCTCTCCGACCAGGTCGACCGGCTGTGACCCGGCCGGTTCCTTCGGGCTTGCCTTGGCGGCAAATTGAAGCAATGATCGAATCATTCATCGCGAAAGGCACCGGGCGGCGGACCACGGCATGACCAGCGGCAGCGATTCCGATAGGCGTAACCCGACGCCCGAAGAGGTGACCGGCAAGCCGGACTTCGACCAGCTTTGGAAGACTTTGGCGCCGCACGTACGCGCAGCGGTGTCGCGCCACCGTTCAAGGGACGCGGCGCTGGCCGCCGACGACCTGGTGCAGGAAGTGCGGATTCGGGTATGGACCGTGTATTCGGGTGACAGAAATTCCCGGCTCAAAACGTCTTACTACTACAAAGTGGTCAATAGCGCCATTATCGACAGCCTCAGGAGTCATCGGGGCACGCTGGCGCACTCGGTGCGTAGCGAGTCCGACGGCGACGAAGACGAGCCCGCGCTGATCGAGCGAATCGGCGGCGAAGAGCAAGGCCCCGAAAGCGTTTTCGACGAAGAGCAGCGAAAGGTCAGGTTGCTGGCGGCGATCCGGCAACTGCCGCCCGACAGAAGGCGCGCAGTGACCCTGTTCCTGCAGGGTTTCACGGTGCCGGAAATCGCTGAACTGCTCGGTTGCGACCTGAACCGCGCGCATAACCTGGCCTACCGCGGCGTGCGCGCGCTGAAAGAATCGATGGGTGAGGCTGAAGGCAATGATTGAGGCAAGATCTGATGGGTACGGATAAATGAAGAATTTCCAGGACCGATACAGCCCGATTTTTCGCGATTCCGCCTGCACGGAAGATGCTTGTCCGCCTGCCGAGTCGCTCGCCGATCTCGCTGCCGGGAATGTCTGGCCGTGGCGGCGCCGGCGCCTGGTGGAACATCTTTCGCACTGCAGCCACTGCGCCGACGACTATCGTGTGCTCACCACTGCACGACACGGCCTGCTCATGGCGCTGGAGGGGCAGGGTCACGCCGACCAGGGCGTTGCGGTCGGCTGGCTGCGGCCCGGACTGGTCGCAACTGCCGCGCTGGTGGTGGTGGCTCTGAGCGTCTCGATACTCGTCCAGACCGGTGGCCCGAATCCCGCGTCCGACCAAGGGGTTCTGTTTGCAAGCCAGTTCGAGCCCGGTTCGCGCCACGCTGAGCGGCAGCCTGAGCGGGATCGCCTTTTCACCAGCGATTTCGGGGAATCCGGCGGAGAAGGCGCGCAGCTGTTTCGCGACGATTTCGGCGGTTAGCTCCGAAGATCGAAACATTGCGTCGACCGTCTTCGCCTTGACCTCACCAATGATCACGGTGCGCCCGGGTCTGGAAGAGAGCGCTGGAAGACTGCCTGGGTCGGGCTGGAGTGAACGTGGGCTGTTTCGACGCCGCCGAGCGGCTACCCGACTGCCGGGGCCGCTTTGGCCAGCATGATTTTCAGTTCGCCCAGGCGCTCATCGCGTTCGCGACCGTAGCGGCGCGCGCGTCCCGATCCCCAGACCGGGGCGGGCCATGCCTCGTCGCTGCGGAAGCGGGCGATCACGTGCACGTGCAGCTGAGCCACCTGGTTGCCGAGGGCACCGATGTTGAGCTTGTCCGGGTGGTATGTCGTCCGCAATGCACGGGCCGCAAGACGGATTTCGGTCCACAGCAGATCCTGGTCGCCCGGCGCCAGGTCGAGTATCTCGACGGCGCCTTCGCGGCGCGGTACCAGTATCAACCACGGAAAGCGGGCGTCGTTCATCAGACGGGCCTCGCACAGCGCGAGCGAGGCGACTTCGAGCGTATCGGCGTTCAGCACCGGGTCGAGTTCGAATGGCATATGTCTTCGCAGATGACAGGCTGAAGAACATGCGATGCTAACTGATTGTGGCTCTTTTCGGATGCACTGACGAGCGAGTTCTTCGAGCCAAAGCGAGGCGCGATGCCGTCAGCCGGCACGCGCCGTGATTCTGAGACCACCCAGATTGCCACCCTCGAACAGCGCCTGAATGGCCTGGTAGAAGCCGTCGAGCTTGCCGAACGTGGCCGGGCCGTGCAGGTGTACGAAGCGCACGCGGTCCGAGGCAAATTTCCACCGTCGCCCGGAAACGAAATCGGTCCAGTCGGCGCTCATGTCGTGCAACACCACCTCCTGGAATCCGGCGCGCTCGAAGTGTGCCCGATATTGGTCGGCCGTCGGCAAGTCGCTGCAGTACACGTCGTCTTCCAGGCTCGCGATTTCCCGGGCGGACAGCTGACCGCGCTGGAAGAAATCCTCGACGTAGATCAGGCCTTT
>Ga0209949_1001575_pt1 | contig 10965 bp, 10 predicted proteins | sample SalPonC_black_MG_FD_185711 | JGI IMG/M metagenome (GOLD analysis project Ga0209949, IMG submission 185711) | Salt pond soil microbial communities from South San Francisco under conditions of wetland restoration - Salt Pond MetaG... | ecosystem: Environmental > Aquatic > Marine > Intertidal zone... | reverse complement strand
GCGATAGATGTCCCAGAGATGATCGTCGTCCGGCAGGTCCGGTGGGCGGCTGTAAAACTCGGTATTCGGCTCCAGTGTCAACTGATACCAGGACAGATGCGGTGGCTGGTAGTCCAGGGCCGTCTCGATGTCTTCAATCGCCTGCTCCGGAGTCTGGCCCGGCAGACCGTGCATCAGGTCAATGTTGAAATTGTCGAAGCCGGCCTGGCGGGCAGCTCCGATGGCCCGGTGGGCGGCATTGGCATCATGAATTCGGCCCAGGGCTTTCAGGTGGTCGGAGTTAAAGCTCTGGACTCCGATAGACAGGCGGTTGATGCCCGCCTTCCGGAAGGCTTCGAAACGGCCGGCTTCCAGTGTCCCCGGGTTGGCTTCCAGAGTGATCTCGGCATCCGCTGCAAAGGTGAGCCTCGCCCGCAATTCCCGGAACAGGCGATCGTAGAATTCTCCGCTCATCAGAGAGGGGGTGCCGCCACCAATGAAAACGGTTTCTATAGGCCGGTCGGTGGCAAAGGCCCGGTCCTGGTCGAGGTCTTCAAGCAGGGCCTGCAGATAGGCCGATTCCGGAATGGTGCCGGTAAAGGCATGGGAGTTGAAGTCACAGTAGGGGCACTTTCGCACGCACCAGGGTACGTGGATATACAGGCTCAGGGGCGGCCTGACAGCCGCTGGCTGTTGGTCTTTTCCGGGCTCAGCGTCGATCAACGGGGTCAGGCCTCGGCCTTCAGCTGTTCCATCAGGATTTTCAGGGCCCGTCCGCGGTGGCTGATGCTGCTTTTCTCGGAACGGGACAGTTCAGCAGCGCTGCAGCCATGCTCTGGCGCCAGGAATACCGGATCATAGCCAAAGCCGCCATCGCCCTGGGGCGATCTGAGAATCGCGCCCGGCCAGCGGCCGTGGCAGATAATGGGGGTGGGGTCGTCGGCGTGACGAAGATAGACAAGTACACAGTGAAACTGGGCTCCCCGTTGCCGGTCCGGAACCTCGGCCATGGCATTGAGCAGGGCGTTCACGTTGTCCTGATCGGTCGCCCCGTCGCCGGCAAAGCGAGCGGAACGGACACCCGGTTGCCCTCCGAGCGCATCCACCGCCAGACCGCTGTCGTCTGCCAGGGCTGGAAGCCCGGTTTCCCGGGCGGCATGACGGGCCTTGAGGATTGCGTTCTCAACAAAGGTAACCGCCGGCTCCTCAGCTTCACCGACGCCCAGGTCGCCCTGGGCAACCGGTGTCAGGCCCAGGGGCGACAGCAGTTCGGTTAATTCGGCAATTTTTCCTTTGTTATTGCTGGCGATGACGAGTCTGTTGGTCATATAGGCTTAATCGCTGAACAGTGTGTGAGCAAACCGCACGGTCAGGTCCTGCTGATGGCCGGTGGGGCGGGCCGTGGCGTTGAAGGTCATCAGCTCGCCGGATGAATACTGGTACTCCGCGATAAAGTACACCGAGTCACCTTCCTGTATCCGGCGGAAGGCCAGGAAGCGCACTTGCTGAACGTCGTTGGTTACCTTGCCTTCCACCTGGCCACTGACCGGGGACATGGAGCCGTCTTCGTTCTCTTCCATGATGGAAATATTGACGATGCCTATGCCCTTGCTCCGCTGGAGATCGTTGGCTTGGGCGACTTCGGGGTCCAGGAAGGTGCTGGGCAGCACACTCCACAGTACCGTGTAATCGCCGAAATCCTTCGAGCCAGCCTGTGCCTGGAAGCTAAGCAGGCCAATCAGCGTGACTGCCAGCAGGTTACGGAATGCGGAAAAGGTTTTTGCGGTCATTGCTAGGTCTCCCGTGTGATTCGGTAAATGGCAATTTCACCCAACAAATTCGGCCAGAGGCGCGCCAGCCAGCTGTTCTGATGCTGGCCGTCGACCACCCGCCGGCTCTTGATTCTGATGCCCTTCTGCCGGCACAGAGCTTCAAAATCCTTGAAGGTGCACAACCGTATGTTGGGGGTGTTATACCATTTATACGGCAGTGCTTCGGATTCGGGCATACGTCCACTCAGGGTCAGTCCCCAACGAAGTCGCCAGTGGGCAAAGTTCGGGAAGGTGACAATGCCTTCGCTGCCCAGCCGCAGCATTTCATCCAGAACCTTGTCGGGCCGCCGAACTGCCTGAAGTGCCTGGGTCATCAGAACGACATCAAAACTGCCATCATCAAAGTTGCCCAGCCCCTGGGTGTCCAGATTCTGTTCGATAACGGCGACGCCACGGCCCATGCAGGTGGTGATATGGTCCGGGTTGATTTCCAGGCCGAAGCCACTGGCGCCCCGCTCGCGCTGCAGGAAGTCGAGCAGAGTACCGTCGCCGCAGCCCAGATCCAGGATGTGGTGGCCGGGCTTGACCCATTGCTGGATGATTTCGAGATCCGGTCTCATGCGCCGACCTCCCGTGCCACGCGGTCCATGTAGGCGGTAAAAATATCAGTGTATCTTGGGGTCGGAATCAGAAACGCGTCATGACCCCAGGGTGCATCCACCTCCGCATAGCTGACCTTTCGGCGGGCGGCAATCATGGCGTTGACCATTTCTTCCGAGCGGGCGGGCGTAAAGCGCCAGTCGGTGCTGAACGACAGCACCAGGTATTCGCAGTTGCCCGCTGCAAGGGCTTTGGAAAGGTCCCCGCCGTACTCGTAGGCCGGATCAAAGTAATCGAGGGCCCGGGTCATCAGCAGATAGGTATTGGCGTCGAAAGTCTCTGAAAAGCGCTCGCCCTGATAACGCAGGTAGCTCTCAACCTGGAACTCCGCGTCATAACCGAACTTGTAGGCCTGGTCTCGAAGTTCGCGGCCGAATTTCTCGCCCATGGACGCATCGGACAGGTAGGTGATGTGTCCGACCATCCGCGCCAGCATCAGGCCGCGTCGGGGAACGGTATCAAAGTCGTAGTAGCGACCATCGTGAAACTCCCGGTCCGAGGTGATGGCCTGGCGGGCCACTTCGTTGAAAGCAATGTTCTGGGCCGTCAGTCGGGGGGTGGAGGCAATGGCCACCGCGTGGCGCAGGCGATCAGGATAATCCAGGCTCCACTGAAGGGCCTGCATGCCGCCCAATGATCCACCAACCACGGCGGCCCAGCATTGGATGCCGAGCCGGTCTGCCAGAAGCGCCTGACTCTTGACCCAGTCGCCCACGGTGATCACCGGAAACTCCGGGCCAAACGGCTTGCCGGTTTCGGGATTGATACTGTTGGGCCCGGTGCTGCCGTGGCAGCCACCGAGATTGTTCAGGCTGACAACAAAAAAACGGTCGGTATCGATGGGTTTGCCGGGGCCAATGCAGCTGTCCCACCAGCCAGGCTTGCGGTCTTCGGCGGAATGGTAGCCGGCGGCGTGATGGTGCCCGCTCAGGGCGTGGCAGATAAGAACCGCGTTGCTGGCATCGGCATTCAGGGTGCCGTAGGTTTCCACCACCAGGTCATAGTTTTCCAGGGTCTGACCACAGGCCAGATCGATGGGAGCGTCGAAATGATAGGTCTGCGGGGTGACAATCCCGACAGAATCCGCAGGCAGGGTATCAGGCATCGGCGCGCGTGGTTCCTGGTTCGATCCGTAAGTGTCTGGAAAAGCAATGACAAAGCCATCGCCAGCCCAGCAGTTTAAAGCCGGGGCGTGATGGCTGCAACCGCCTGCATGGTTGGGCTCGCGGGGCTTACACCGCCCCGGAGATATTGACCACTTTCTGTTGGATCAGGGTAGGGGCCGGCTTGCGGATCTGTCGTTGCATGGCATCGGCCAGTTCCAGCTGTTTGCGAAGATCGGAAATGGTGTTGGTCAGGCGCTGGCGCTCGGTCCGGCTGTCCCTGTCGTTGCGAACCATGTCGCGAAGGCGCCGGATCTGGTGCTCCAGCAGCTGCTTCTGTTCCATGGAATATTGCATGATTGGCAGCAGGGCCTCGGACGGCCAGCGTTCAACGTCGTGGCGCACCCGGGCATGCAGGGTGCGTGCCTCGCCCACCATGACATTGAAAAAACGGCGAACGAGAACGGACTGCTCGGTCAGCAGGTTCTTCGGGCTGATCCGGAAGCGTCTGGCTTTCTTGCGCAACTCCCGGATGGCGATAACGTGTCGCCCAGCCCGAAGAGGGATGGGCTCCAGATGACGGGCCCGATTGTCCTCGTTATAGCGGCGATAAATAGCACCAACCATCTTTTCCGCCAGATGCCCTTCGCTCAGCAGGTTGGTCAGGTCGCTTTCAAGCAGTTCGAAGAACTGGTCCATGGCCCGGTTCATGCCAGCGGTGGTCCAGCTTTTCGACATGCTGGTACGGACACGCTCGGCGTGAGCCTCAAAGCGATCTTCGCTCACCAGTTTTTTCAGCAGGTCGCCCTGGGAGTCCATCAGGCGGCGACTCGAACGCAGGGTGATCAGCTTTTTGTAGTAGTAGTCGTAATCTTTCTGGGCGCGCTCTGCCAGCCGGCTGAGAGCTGCCTTGTCCATGGTCACACCAGCACAGGCCTGGAGTTCCTCTTCCAGGGATTCCAGACGGTATTGCATTGCCGCCTGGCTGTTCTGGAGCATGCCCAGAAGATCGTTGATCAGGCTCTGGGTAATCAGTTGTTCCTTGTGCATCAGGATGCGCTGGATAATCAGCTGCTCAAGCTGGCCGATGTTGGAACGTTCAAACAGGTCGGTGTCTTTCCTGACCCTGGCAACGAGGCCCTGCTTGGCGGAAACCGGGATCACATCGTGCTGGCGCATGCCCAGATGGTCAGCTGTGTAGCCCCGCACCCGTTCAATGGCTTCGTTGGTGTGTCGCTCTCCCTGCAGGTCATCCCAAAGCACGTCGATCTTGTTAAGCACGGCAAATCGACCGGCGCGGTGATCGGCGTGCTGGGTGTCGATGTGCTCCTTCCAGATGGTCATATCGCTGGCGGTTACACCGGTGTCGGCGCTCAGCACAAAGATCACGGCATGGGCCCGGGGCAGCATGCTGATGGTGAGTTCCGGCTCGGAGCCCAGGGCGTTCAGGCCCGGCGTGTCGAGAATGCGCAGGCCGCGCTCGAACAGCGGATGGCGGATACTGACCTGGGCGTTGCGCCAGGCAGGTACCAGGACATTGCCTGGGTTGTTGCGATCATGCTCGAGCATGTTCTCATCGAAACCCAGACTGCGGGCCTCTTCGGGCGGCACGCTCTTGACCCGTGCTACCTCAGCCAGTACCTCGCGCATGATTTCGGGGTCGCGCTCGTCCAGCTCGTGCTTGACCCAGCGTTCCGGCAGTTTGCGAAGCTGCTGGAGGGAGAGGTCGCCGTTTCGGGTTTCAATGGGCAGCAGAAGCAGGTAATTCTCGTTGGCACTGCGATCAAAAAACAACTCGGTGGGACACATGGTTGTGCGCCCGGCCTGCGACGGCAGCATGCGCTGGCCGTATTCCGAGAAAAACAGGGAATTGATAAGTTCGGTCTTGCCGCGGGAATACTCGCCCACGAAGGCAATGGTCAGCTCATCCTCAATCAGCAGCTCCAGCCCGTGGCGGATGCGGGTGCTGACATCGTCGGAAAACAGATTGTTATCCTGCAGCCACAGCCGATATCGGCCAATCTGGCGGATCAGCTCTTTTTTCCAGTTGTGGTAAGCCTCTACCTGCTGCGACAGAGTTCCCTGTTGATTCATCGGATTTTCCTTCTGCGCGACTTCCGGGTATCCCGGGCAAAACGGGGTGCTCACGGGTGACGGATTAATTACCGTTAATACTATCCTGTTATTTCCAAGTTTGTGGCGGGGCCGGAACGGAGGAATTGGCCAGGCTTGCTGGTGACTCAATAAAAAAGCTGCAAAATCAGTCACATGACTTTGCAGCTCGGGAATGATGGATTTCGTGGTTAAGTGTTACAAAGTGTATATTTGAGACGGGGTTTACATACCGAGCCCGATGGAGCCGAGGCCTGCGGCCATTTTCATGTGTTCAATCACCACTGAGATCACGTTCAGAATCAGGAAAACGATGATGGGTGACAGGTCCAGGCCGCCCATGGAGGGCATGATATTGCGCACCGGGCGCATTACCGGCTCTGTGATCTGGGCGACCAGCTGGATGGCCGGATGGCCGCTGCCCGGCGCGATCCAACTAACTACCACCACTGCAATAACCGACCAGAAATAGATCTTCACGATCAGGTCCAGTACGTTCAGTGCCGCCCATACCAGCAGTGTAATCGGATTTATGGCCGGAATGCCGCCGTTCAGCGCAACCAGGATCAGGAAGAAGGTGATGCCCTGAATGATGACTGCAAGAACCAGCGAAGCTCCATCGAAACCGCCCAGGCCAGGAATAACGCGCTGTAGAGGGCGTAGCGGTGGATTGGTGGCCTTGACCACAAACTGAGTGATGGGATTGTAGAAGTCTGCCCTGGCCAGTTGAAGCAGGAACCGAAGCAGCACAATGGTCAGGTAAAAGGTGGATGCGATGAGCAGGATGGTAATCAGAATATCTGCCAGCATGAAGCCGTGTCTCCGTTATCGGTTACTGTTTGCCTGCCAGTTCTTTGGCCATTTCTTCCGAACGCTTGAAAGCGGCCTTGTAGGCTTTGGCCACCAGATCGCGCATACCACCTTCCTCGAAAGTGTTAATAGCCTGTTCGGTGGTCCCGCCAGGAGACATAACATTGCGCTTGAGCTGGCCGGGATCGTGCTCGCTTCGACCGGCCATTTCCGCCGCTCCTGCCATGGTCTGGATGGCCAATTCCCTGGCGGTTCCGGCGGCAATGCCAGCCTCGGTGGCCGCTTCCTCAAGCGCTTCAAGCATCAGGAAGAAATAGGCGGGCCCGCTGCCGGAGAGGGCGGTAACCGCGTGCAGCAGGTTTTCGTCCTCAACCCAGAGCGCTGACCCGATGCTTTCGAACACCGATTCCACCATCTTCTTCTGCTTGTCTTTCACCTCTTTGTTGGCGAACAGGCCTGCAGCCCCTTTGCCGACCAGGGACGGTGTATTAGGCATTACCCGGACCATCGGCAGGCCGCCACCAAGCCAGCCGTCGAGGGTATCGGCTGTGAGACCGGCTGCAATGGATACCATCAGCGGGCGGGTGTTCTGGACCAATGGTGCAATGTCGCGACAGACATCGGCCATCACCTGGGGTTTCACCGCCAGAACCACCATGTCTGCCTGCTGGGCGCAGTAGCGGTTGTCTGTGGTGACGCTGACGCCGAAACGCTTGCGGATCGTCTGCAGGTGCGCGTCATCCGGCGCGCTGACCCAGATATTGCCGGCTTTATAGCCATTATCCAGCATACCGCCAATGATGGCGCTGGCCATGTTGCCGGCACCAATAAAAGAAATGGTTGGTGATGTGCTCAAGGTTAACTCCCCGGTTGATCGTTTAAACGTCCGGCCCTGATCATAGCAGGAACCGGCCGGTTCAGCTCTTTACTGGGCGCTTGCCGAAAACTGCGGTGCCCACCCGCACCCAGGTGGCACCTTCTGCAATTGCGACTTCGAGGTCGCCGGACATTCCCATGGACAGCGTATCGAGTGGTCCGGCATCGGGGTAATCTGCCCGAAGTTGCTTCAGGGTATTGGCCAGCTTTCGAAAACTGGCTCTTAACCCGGCTTCGGGCTGATCCGGATCCGGAATGGCCATCAGCCCTCTCAGGCTAAGGTTCGGCAATTCGCCGATTTCGGCCACCAGATCCGCCAATTCCCCAAGGGTGCAGCCGGATTTGCTGTCTTCCTCATTAATATTGACCTGAAGGCAGATATTCAATGGTGGCAGCTCCGGTTCCCGCTGTTCGCTGAGGCGACGGGCAATCTTGAGGCGGTCCACGCTGTGCACCCAGGCGAAGGCAGAAGCCATCTGTCGGGTCTTGTTAGACTGGATCGGACCGATGAAATGCCACTCAATGCCATCAAGATCAGCGAGTGCCTCAATCTTATCCAGTGCTTCCTGCAGATAGTTCTCACCAAAGGCGTATTGCCCGGCCGCGAAGGCTTCCCGCAGATCTTCCGGCGGTCGGGTTTTACTGACGGCGAGCAGACGCACAGCCCCAGGCTCGCGCCCAGCCTGCAATGTTGCTTTTTGTATGCGTCGGGTTACGCTCCCGATGTTGTCTGCTATGCTGCTCATAGTGTGAGATTGCCACGCTCGGTCTGTCACTTGTACGGTGACACGTTACCCGCAGGTCACTGAAATGCCAAGTGAACCACGCCGGGGCCCCGCCGGGCGGAAGCTACCGGGATAAAAGAAAAAGCCTTCCGAGGATTCCTATGGATATTACTGAACTGCTTGCCTTTTCGGCGAAACAGGGTGCGTCTGACTTGCACCTCTCTGCCGGTCTGCCCCCGATGATTCGTGTTGATGGTGATGTGCGCCGCATCAACCTGCCGCCCATGGAGCACAAAGAAGTCCACGGGTTGATCTACGACATCATGAACGACAAGCAGCGCAAGGACTACGAGGAATTCCTGGAAACCGACTTCTCCTTCGAAGTTCCGGGTGTTGCCCGTTTCCGTGTTAACGCCTTTAACCAGAACCGGGGCGCCGGTGCCGTTTTCCGGACCATCCCCTCCAAGGTTCTGACCATGGAAGATCTGGGCATGGGCCAGGTGTTCAAGGACGTGTCTTCGGTGCCCCGGGGGCTGGTACTGGTGACCGGGCCGACCGGCTCCGGTAAGTCCACCACGCTGGCAGCAATGATCGATTACATCAACGACTCCCGCTACGAACACGTGCTTACCATTGAAGACCCCATCGAATTCGTACACGACTCCAAGAAATGTCTGGTGAACCAGCGGGAAGTCCATCGGGATACCCTGGGCTTCAACGAAGCATTGCGCTCGGCCCTGCGGGAAGATCCGGACATCATCCTGGTGGGTGAGCTCCGGGATCTGGAAACCATCCGCCTCGCGCTGACCGCCGCCGAGACGGGCCACCTTGTGTTCGGCACCCTGCACACCACCTCTGCTGCCAAGACCATTGACCGTGTAGTCGATGTATTCCCGGCGGAAGAAAAGTCCATGGTGCGGTCGATGCTGTCGGAATCCCTGCAGGCGGTTATTTCACAGACCCTGATGAAGAAAATGGGCGGTGGCCGGATTGCGGCTCACGAGATCATGATCGGCACCTCGGCCATCCGTAACCTGATCCGGGAAGACAAGATTGCCCAGATGTACTCATCAATCCAGACCGGTGGTTCCCTGGGCATGCAAACGCTGGATCAGTGCCTCGAGCGGCTGTTGCAGAAAGGGCTTATTTCCCGCGAAGCAGCGCGGGCCAAGGCCAAGATGCCTGACAACTTTTAATCTGGTTTGCTCCTGAAGCTGAAATATCGGTGCCGGGAGCAAAGGGGAATCAGTCAGACTCCCCGAATATGGTTTGACGGGCTGGGCGGGTACAGCTTCCCGGGACTGTCTGCAGCATGGATGCTGCAGTCAAGCGTACATGGACGTATTCACAGCGTGTCCCGGGAAGCTGTACCCGCCCAGTCCAGGCACCAAACGATGAAGGCTGGGTACAAAAAATGGAATTCGAAAAACTGTTACGGCTGATGGTGGAAAAAGGCGGTTCAGACCTGTTTATTACAGCGGGTGTGCCACCGAGCATGAAGGTGAACGGGAAAGTGCTCCCGGTTACCAAGAACGCGTTGACGCCGGAGCAGACGAGGGAATTTGTCTACGGCTCGATGAATGACAAGCAGCGTGCCGAGTTTGAGGAAACCCACGAGTGTAACTTTGCGATCAGTGCCCGGGGCATTGGCCGGTTCCGGGTGTCCGCATTCTTCCAGCGTAACCTGTGTGGCATGGTGCTGCGCCGGATCGAGGTGAAGATCCCGCAGATCGACGATCTGTCGTTGCCGGAGGTGATCAAGGAACTGGCCATGACCAAGCGTGGCCTGATTATGTTCGTAGGCGCCACTGGTACCGGTAAGTCCACGTCGCTGGCGGCGATGCTGGGGCACCGGAACCGCAACAGCCGCGGCCACATCATTTCCATTGAGGACCCGATTGAATTCGTACACCAGCACCAGGGCTGTATCGTTACCCAGCGTGAAGTGGGCATCGATACCGAGAGCTTCGAAGTGGCGCTGAAGAACACGCTGCGTCAGGCGCCCGACGTGATCCTGATCGGTGAGGTGCGAACCCGGCAGACCATGGAATATTCCGTGCAATTCGCCGAGACCGGTCACCTGTGTCTGGCCACCCTGCACGCCAACAACGCGAACCAGGCGCTGGACCGGATTATCCAGTTCTTCCCCCCGGAACAGCATAACCAGATCTGGATGGATCTCTCCCTGAACCTCAAGGCCATCGTGGCCCAGCAGCTGGTGCCGACGCCGGACGGCAAGGGTCGGAAGGCGGTTATCGAGGTGCTGATCAATACCCCTCTGGTGTCAGACCTGATTCGTAAAGGTGAGGTGCATCGTTTGAAGGAACTGATGGCCAAATCCAACGAATCCGGCATGCAGACTTTTGATCAGGCTCTGTATCACCTGTATGCAGAGGGGTCGATTACCTATGAAGATGCCCTGGCTCATGCCGACTCTGCCAATGACCTGCGTTTGATGATCAAGCTGGGAGCGGATGCCCAGGGGGCCGATAAACTGTCTTCCTCGGTTGATAAGCTTTCGATCCAGGATGACTGACGGCTGGATCATACCTAGACCTTGGTCGTAGAAAGTTAGGGCCCCGAACCGTTAGGAATGGCATTTGAGGCCAGTAAGGGGTGGTGCGTATACTCCGCGCGATTCAACAAGGAGATACCATGCACCACCGATCTTCAGTGCTTACACGAGCTGTACGTTTTACCACCCTCGCGGCGCTCGCCGCACCAGCCAGCGCGCTGGCTGGCGGCTTTTCCCTCAATGAGCAGAGCGCCAGCGCCATGGGTACCGCCAATGCCGGCGCCGCTGCCAACCCCGAGAACGCGACCACCGTTCTGTTCAACCCTGCCGGGATGAGCCAGCTGTCTGGCACCAATATTTCCTTTGGTGCGGCGGTTCTGGATATTGATGCCGAGGCCAGCGATGACAGTACC
>Ga0209949_1001574_pt1 | contig 10973 bp, 10 predicted proteins | sample SalPonC_black_MG_FD_185711 | JGI IMG/M metagenome (GOLD analysis project Ga0209949, IMG submission 185711) | Salt pond soil microbial communities from South San Francisco under conditions of wetland restoration - Salt Pond MetaG... | ecosystem: Environmental > Aquatic > Marine > Intertidal zone... | reverse complement strand
GGGTAAACGAGTGGATAAAATAAACCGGTTTGCGGCGTTCCGGCCCTGGGCCGGAACGCCATGCCCCGGCCTTGCCGGCGGTGGTTGACCCGGGCTGACAGCCGCAAAGGCTGTCAGCCTTTTTAATGTCCAGGCCTGGAAGGAATGAACCCAAAGCGGATCAGCCGGGCAGGGGCAGTCGGAAGAAAAACCGGGTGCCCTCGTCAAGGGTAGAGGAGAATCCCACGGTGCCGCCGAGATAGGTTTCTCCAAAGAGCTTGAGGCTGTAAGTTCCCAGTCCCCTGCCCAGTCCCTTGGTGGAAAAAGAGCGCTGAAAGATCTGCATCCGGACCTCTTCTGGCATGTGAGTGGGGTTGGCCACCCAGAATTCAAATTGGCCGTTTTCAACGTCTGCCCCCAGGGTAATGGTGGCTCCGTCAGGTTCAGCCTCCAGGGCATTTTTAACCATGTTGCCCAGAATCCGGGTCAGCAGTCCGGGATCACAGATAATGTCCGTATCTGCGGTATTGCCGTGGATACGGATGGTTTTGTCTCTGGCCATGGGATGGGCCTGGTAAGTGTCCTGTATTTTCTGCAGCTGGGATTTGCTGTTGATCTGGCTTTCGTCGACCGTCAGTTCCCCCTGCTCTGCTGCCAGAAGATCCCTCTGGGCGTTGATTTCATCCACCAGGGTCTCTGTGGAGGCCTCGGCCAGGGAGAGAAATTCGTTGAGTTCTTCATGGGTGGCCTCCTGCATGAGTTCGATCAGGCCCTGGATGCCGCCGGCGGTGTTGAGGATGTCATGGAAGAAGAGGCGCTCCAGAATCCGGCGCCGTTTTTCAGCCCCGATATCCTGGACCACCATCAGCGTGAAATGACGGTTCATCAGGGAAAGGGTGTTTGCCCGGATTTTAAAGTCAAAGGACTGGTTCTCCTCTCCTACGGTCAGGCGGCACTCATTCTGGGCAGACTCGCCAGGGGTTTTCTGACTGGATAAAATGGCATTGACCGCACCGCAGTACTTGCAAAAGGCGGTGGTGCCGCAGCCCCCTGCCGAGGTGGTGGCATGGATGCAGTTCATGGCCTCTCCGGGCCGCATGCCGTAAATGGCCTCAGGCCCGGAAAGATCCAGAAGCGCAACAAGAGAGGGGTTGCAATATACAATCTGGCGGTGACGGTTGAGAATGACAAAGGCGTCGGGTAAAAGCCCGGTCAATTCCATGACCAGAGGCAGGTCTCTTACGGCTTTGATATCCTCGGCCAGTTCTTGTGCAGTGGCCCGTTCGGCACTGGCAAATTCAGTTTCCATCTGGGTCTCCCAAGGGTGAATTTGGGGTTGCGAAGAATTTTCAACAATTGGCTAATCTTGGATCTGTATACCATAAAAGGCTGGGGGGCTAAACGGATTTTTAGCTTTTTCGGGAGTTGATCCCTGTGGCCGGGCAGTGTAGGCTATAAATTTTTCCACAATCATTTTTAACCGGAAAAGGAGGGTGCCATGCCGGATCCATCTCCTGTTTTTGAACGCCATTACAAAAATTACCTGGCCCGGTTGGCAGGCCTTGATTTCTCTGCCGTGGGGCCGGCTGCCGGTGCAGATGTCCTTGGGGCTAACGGAACGCCGGCCCTGAGCATGGCTTATTTTACCTCCAAGTACACGATTACCGGCCAGGGAATAACAGGGCCGGCAGGAAACCCTGCGGCCTATGATGTCTGCGCTATTTTAAGCCGGTACCTGATCATGGCCTCAGACCGAAGCAAGTCGTCGTCCCCGCCCGTTGCAGGGGTCGGGGAGTGGACAAATTTCCGGGACTTAAGAGAGGCCGGCCCTTTGACCGTTTATTTCAGGGACAACGTGGAGGCTTTGATCTGTGGCGATCTGGCGGGGAATGCAAGCCGGGCCGCATTGGCCCTGGCCGGCCTGGGGGGAACGGTCCCGGACCTGGGGGCCCGGTATGATCTGATGCTTGAGTTCAGGGGCCTGCCCCATATCCCGATGCTGCTGCTCTTCAACGATGCCGAGGAAATGTTTCCCGCCTCCTGTTCGGTGCTGTTCCGGTCGGATGTGGACAGCCACCTGGATGCTGAATGCATTGCCATGATGGGATACCGGCTGGCGATTCTTGTCCGGGAGGCCATGAAAGCCGGTACAGCCGGAGGGCGTTAACCGGCAGATCCTGCTGCCGGCCGCATCACCCCTTCCTGGACCACGCTGGCCACCAGGGCGCCGTCCCGGGTATAGATGGCCCCGATGTTCAGGCCCCTTCCCCCTGCGGCACTGGGGCTGTGGATGGCGTGCAGGAGCCAGTCGTCCATGCAAAAGTCCCGGTGAAAGTAGATGGCGTGGTCCAGGCTGGCCACCTGCATGTCCGGGGACCAGAAGGTTTTGCCGTGGGGATACAGGGCCGTGGAGACCAGGTGGAAATCCGACGCATAGGCCAGCACGTAGCGGTGTACTGCCGGATCATGGGGCAGGGCGTCAATGGCCCGGAACCAGATATATTTTTCCGGCGGCATGGGTTTGGGATCAAAGGGGTTCACCGGATTGACCACCCGGATTTCAATGGGCTTTTTGCACATCAGTTTTTCAAGGGTTTTGGGCGGGATCCGGTCTTTCAGGCGCTGGGCCATTTGCAGTTCATTCTCAAGCCCGTCAGGCCCTTTGACCTCGGGCATGGGATCCTGGTGATGAAACCCCTCATCTCCCCTGTGAAACGAGGCGGCCATGGAAAAAATGGCCCGGCCATTCTGGACCGCGACCACCCGCCGGGTGTCAAAGGATCGGCCGTCCCGAATGCAGTCCACGGTGTAAACAATGGGCAGGGCTGCATTGCCAGGCCGCATGAAATACCCGTGGAGGCTGTGGGCCGTAAAGGCATCGTCCACGGTTCTGGAGGCGGCGGACAGGGCCTGGCCCAGGACCTGGCCGCCAAACACATTGCCGAATCCCAAGTCCTGGCTTGGGCCCCGGTAAATGTTGGCCTCTATCTTTTCCAGTTTAAGAAGGCTGAGAAGTTCTGTCAGCACATTTCCTTTGACACACACACCCATGGGTTCCTCCTTGGTCATCAGGATAGCAGCTTGAGCATCAGGGGAAGGGCCGTCATGGTACCGATGCTGGACCCCAGGTTGGTGAAGACCACCACCAGCAGAATCCGGGTGACATTGTTCCGCCAGAAGCCTTTCACTGAGGTGATATCCTGGGGGATGGCTTCAAGGTCCTTTACCTTGGGTCTCCGGGAAAAGGCCTCTACCAGACCAGAGACCCATCCCGCCGCGATCATGGGATTCAGGGAGGTCAGGGGGGCGGCCACAATGGACGAGCCAATGGTATAGGGGTGGGCCAGGGCAAGGACAGCACCGATGCCGGAACAGATGCCGTTGGCCATGATCCAGATCCAGATCATGTCCGTGCCTGCGTTTTTGCCTTCCATCATAAACCCTGCGGCAAACAGGGCCAGGACAAGGCCGGGCAGCAGCCATTTGAGCACCTTGCCCACATTGCCTGCCGGGGGAATGGTGTTCAGGTCGGCAAGGTCGATGGGGGTATTTTCAGCCAGGTATTTTTTGATCCCGGGCACGTGGGCAGCCCCTACCACGGCAATAATTTTGTCTCCTGAGGCCTGCCGGATGTTTTCGGCCAGAAACCGGTCCCGCTCGTCGATGAGGGCGCGCTCGATAATGGGATGGGCCGCCTTGACCTCTGACAGCATGGACTGGAGTATATCCTCCTGCTTCATCTTTTCAATGTCTTCTTCTTCAATATCACCGGATTGCCCAATGGAAAAGACCATGGAAAAGATCAGTTTGAGTTTTTCAAAAAAGCCCATGCCCCCCCAGACCCTGGAGAGGGTGGTCTGGATCTCCCGGTCCGCCGGTACCACGCTGGCACCGGCTGTATCAGCCGCATTGACCGCATTGAGCATCTCCTGGCCCGGCTTGATGCCGAATTTATCGGCGATTTTTTTCTGGAAAGAGGCCAGCAGCAGGTTCATAAACAGCATGAGGGCCTTTTTTTCTTTAATTATTTTTACAATATCCATATTCCGCCACCGGTCCTGGTCCTGAATGGCGGCCAGGCGGGTGCGGCACAGTTCCACACACACGGTGTCCGGATGTTCTGCTTCAATGGTCTGGCTGACAAGCTCCGCGCTGTGTCTGGAAACATGGGCGGTGCCGATGAGGACAATTTCCCTGTTGTCCAGGGCAAGTCTATGGATGTCTGAATCCGGCCGGGTCTGTGTCTGGTCTTCCATTAAATCAATCGCCTTTGCTGGTAAAATGTCACGGTTGGCTATTATAAGCATTTTTTGGGGAACGGCAATACAAAAACATTGCCGGGCTTGCCCCTGGCTGGGGATCAGATTTTGTCCCTGGTTGGGGTTCAGATCTTGACCCCGGTATCGGGTTCTGGTATTCATCATTCTTATGAAATCCATTGATGAACATATATTGCGGGCCAGCAAAGAGATCATTGTGAAGTTCATCGAGATGGGGCGGCTGTCACCGTCCAATATCCATGAGTCTTTCAAGGATGTCTATGCCACGGTCAACGAAACCGTAAAAAAGCATATCGATCCGCCGCCCCATGAAAATAAAGACGCCTGAACCGGGCCCTGCCGGATCTGTTCCGGCCCGGGTTCGGCGCAGTGTTGAAACAGGTGTCCAAAAGGGATGGGCCGGGCTGATCTGGTTGCTGAAAATTCTGGTGCCGGTTTCCTTTTTTACGGCCCTGCTGGTGCATTTTCAGCTGCTGTCTTACATCAATTTTCTGCTGGAACCGCTCATGTCCCTGATTCATCTGCCGGCCTCTGCCGCGGTTGTGCTGGTGGTGGGGCTGTTTACCGGTATTTATGGCACAGTGGCGGCCCTGTCTGTTATGCCTTTTGCCATGGATCATATGATTCTCATCGCCGTGTTTACGCTGATTTCCCACAACCTGATTCAGGAAGGCCTGGTCCAGGCCCGATCGGGGATTGGTTTTTTTACGGCATCGGCTTTCAGGCTGGTCATGGCCTTTGTGGTGACTTTTGCCTGCGGCAGCATCATGGGGGAAGGACCGGAGGTCTCAGGCATGGCCGGGGTCAAGGCTTCAGACGTGGGGCCTTTTCTGCCCATGCTGGGCACCTGGGCCCTGGACACGGTCAAACTCTGCGTCGAGGTGTTCTGTATCATCATGTTTATCATGATTGCCCTGGAGCTGGCCAAAACCTTTTACCTCATTGAGCGTGTCACCCGGGCGGCCACCCCCCTGGTCCGGTTCATGGGCCTGGACCGGTCCTGCACCATGCTCTGGATGACCGCGGCCATTTTCGGCCTGGCCTATGGCTCTGCAGTGATCATGGAGGAGACCCGAACCCAGCCGTTTGAAAAATCCGCCCTGACCCGACTTCATCTGTCCATCGGGGTCAACCATGCCATGGTCGAGGATCCGGTTTTGTTTCTGCCCCTGGGGCTGCCCGTTCTCTGGCTGTGGCTTCCCCGGCTTGCGGCCGCCTTTATAGTGGCCTGGATTCACCTTGGGTTTACCCATGCACGGAGGCTGTATGCTTAGCGCACTGGCCATAAAAAATTTTGCAATCATTGAAGACCTGCGGATTGAATTTGGCCGGGGGCTGTCTGTGCTGACCGGTGAGACCGGGGCTGGAAAATCCATTATCATTGAGGCCGTGAACCTGCTGCTCGGATCCCGGGCGTCGGCGGATCTGGTCCGGACCGGCAAGGAGAGCGCCGAGCTGGAGGCCTTTTTTGAAATCAACGCGGGTTCCCATGCCGCAAAAGTGCTCGAGGACCAGGGCATGGACTGGGAGGACGGCCTTATCATCCGGCGCATCGTCTCCAGCGCCGGCAAAAGCCGGGTCTATATCAACTCCCGTCAGTCCACCCTGGACCTGTTAAAACAGGTCACAACAAATCTGGCCGGAATTTCCAGTCAGCATGCCCACCAGGGCCTGCTGAAACGGGAAAACCATCTGGATATTCTGGATGAGTTTGCCGGCACTTCAGCCCTGCGCCGGGAGGTGGCTGGACTGTATCACCGTATTCTGCCCGTTAAAAAGAAAATTCAGAATCTTAAGGCGGCCAGGGAAACCGCGGAAAAAGAGCAGGAACTGCTTCAGCACCAGGTGGATGAGATTGCGGCAGCAGCCATCCAGCCCAAAGAGGACGACACCCTGGCAGACCAGAGGGAGACCCTGCGAAATGCCGGCCAGATCTTTGAAACCGTTAACCATGCGGTCCATGAAATACATGATCGGGAAGGGGCGCTGCTGGAGCGGCTGACGGATCTGGCCGCCCGGTTCCAGCGGTACGGAGAAAATGATGCCCGGCTTGAGACCCTGGCCGGCCGACTGGATGCGGTCTCCTATGATCTCCAGGACCTGATTTCCGAGTTGCGGGAGTACAGCGATACCATTGATCTCGACCCTGGTTCCCTGGAACAGGTGGAAGACCGCCTGGACCTGATTGCCAGGCTCAAACGCAAATACGGGGGAAGTCTTTCCACCCTGTTTGAGCAGTACCAGACCATGACCCGGGATCTGGCCCAGCAACAGGGGCTGGGAAAAGAGATCTGCCGCCTGGAAGACGAGTTGGCCAAGCTGGAAACCTCGATTGTTCAAAAGGCCTGTGATCTGTCCAAACAGCGGCAGAAACAGGCACAGGTTCTGACCAATCTGGCCAAAAAAGAGCTGGCTGCCCTTGAAATGGGGCGGGCGGACTTTTCCGTGGATTTTTCCACCCAGCCAGCAGTGGCTGGCAAGGATATCTGCGGTCCGGACAAGGAAAGGGTTTTGTCCACAGGCATGGACCGGGTGGCGTTTTTATTGGTCCCCAATCCGGGAGAGGCCCCCAAACCCCTGGCAAAGATTGCGTCCGGTGGAGAGCTGTCCCGGATTGTCCTGGCCCTCAAGGCGGTGCTGTCCAAGGGCCAGTCCTTTGAAACCCTGATTTTCGACGAGGTGGATGCCGGCATCGGCGGAGCCACGGCGGAAAAAGTGGGACTCAAGCTCAGGGAACTTGGGGATGTTCACCAGGTCATATGCATCACCCATCTGGCCCAGATTGCCCGTTACGGGATTCGCCAGTACCGGATTTTCAAGGAAGTGGCCCAGGGCAGGACCGCCACCGCCATTGTACCTCTGGAAACCGAATCCCAGCGGGTAGAGGAACTTGCCAGGATGATTGGAGGCCAGGACATCACCCCTGCCACTTTGGCCCATGCCAGGGAGCTGCTGTCCACACAAGCCCCTTGACAAATTTTAAGATGTGATTATATTAGTAAACTATTGTAAAATCCGGCAGGTGGGATTTCCCATCTGCTGGTGGTATTTATGGAGGAGTAAACATGCCGATATACGAGTTTAAATGCAGCAAATGTGAAGAGTTTTTTGAAGTCCTTGTCATGGGGTCAGAGGATGACAACGAGATTACCTGCCCCAAGTGCAAATCCCAGGAGTTTCAGCGCGTGGTGTCCACCACCAATTATGCCATGGGAAGTCCCAAAGGTTCTGGCGGCGGCGGTGTCCAGACCCAGGAGCGGACCTGCTCCAGCGGCTCGTGCAAGACCTACACCGTACCGGGGGAAACACAGGGCTAACCCGCCCGCACCAATCCTTTGTCATGTTTCCAAAAGGCTTTCCGTCCGGAAAGCACCAGCGACCTAAAATCTGTAAATACCTAATGGCAGCTGGCCGAAAGGAGGTTCTATGGAGAAAACGGCAACGCTCATCATTGATGGAAAACAGATCCTTCTGCCTGTATTCGAGGGCAGTGAAGGAGAGAGGGCCATTGACATCCGGGGCCTTCGCCAGGAAACCGGCTATGTGACCTTTGACCCGGGCTATGGCAACACCGGGGCCTGTAAAAGTGATATCACCTTCATGAACGGGGAAAGGGGAATCCTCAGATACAGAGGCGTTCCCATAGAAGACCTGGCAGAGCAATCCACCTTTGTGGAAACCGCCTTTCTGCTTATTACTGGAAAGCTGCCCACCCGGGAGGAACTGACCCGGACCTCGGTCTATCTCAACGATTTTTCCCCTGTCCATGAAAACATGCAGTCCTTTTATCGGAACTATCCGCCAAGGTCTCATCCCATGGGGATCCTGGCGGCCATGGTCAACGCCATGAGAAGCTTTTATCCGGAACTCATCGACATTGAAGAGGAGATGAACAAGACCTTTTTACGGATCATCTCCAAGATCCGGACCATGGCGGCCATGGCCTATAAGATCGGCATCGGCCAGCAGGTGGTTTATCCCCGGCCGGATCTGTGTTATTGCGCCAATTTCCTGAACATGATGTTTGACAACCCAGTGGTTCCATATCACACAGACCCGGACCTGGTCCGGGCACTGAACGTGTTCTGGATCCTCCATGCCGACCATGAGCAGAACTGCTCCACCACGGCCGTTCGGGTGGTGGGCTCGGGCAAGGTCAATATCTATGCTGCCATTTCCGCGGGAATTTCCGCCCTGTGGGGGCCATTGCACGGCGGGGCCAACCAGGCGGTGATCAATATGCTGGAGCAGATTCACAGGGACGGTCTTTCCATTGATCAATGCATTGCCCGGGCAAAGGACAGAGAAGATGACTTCCGCCTCATGGGCTTTGGTCACCGGGTGTATAAGACCTATGACCCCAGGGCCAAGATCATGAAGCAGATGTGTGACATTGTCCTGTCCAAGGTCAACCAGAAGGATCCCCTTCTGGATATTGCCCAAAAGCTGGAGGAGGCAGCGCTGGAAGATCCCTATTTCAAGGATAAGAATCTGTATCCTAACGTGGACTTTTACTCTGGCATTGTGCTCCGGGCCATGGGCATTCCTACCAATATGTTCACGGTGATGTTTGCCATCGGCAGGCTGCCGGGCTGGATTGCCCAGTGGAAAGAGGATATGGCCGATCCTGAAATGAAGATCTCCCGCCCCAGGCAGATATATACCGGTCCCACCCTGTGCAAGTACATCCCCGTTGATGACCGGGTGGCCGACGCCAATTAACCCCTGAAGCAGGGCCGAGGATCAAAATCCATGGTAGAGATTATTGCACACCGGGGGGCCAGGAGCCTGGCCCCTGAAAATACCCTGGCTGCGGCCAGGCTGGCCCACACCTTGGGGTCCCATCGCTGGGAAACCGATGTCAGCCTGACAATGGACTGGCATACCGTGCTGTTTCACGATGCCACCCTTACCCGGTGCACCAATGCGGCCAGGGTCTTTTCCTATGATCCGGAAAATCCTTTGGGCCGCGACCGCCTCAACACCTACACCCTCATGGATCTGGAATTGCTGGAGGCAGGCTCTTATTTTGAACGGACAGACCCCTACGGCACACTGGCGCAGGTAGAGCAGCAAGATCTGGCCAGATTCCGGCGGGAGCCCATCCCCACCCTGTATGACGGCCTGGTGCTGACCCGGGATATGGGCTGGGCCATCAATGTGGAGTTAAAGGATCACCATAACGATCCCCAGCCCTGTTTCACAGCCTCGCGAACCCTTGGGGAGATAGCCAGGGCAGGTATTGCCCATGAAAATGTGACCATTTCCTCTTTTAATCATGCCTGGCTGCGCTGGGTAAGGGATCAGGCCCCTGAAATTCAAATCCAGGCCCTGGTGGGGAATGATGAGGATATCCCCCTGGATTTTGATGCCCCGGTGTTCACCAATGAAGAATTTTGCGTCCTTAACCTTAATGCCGCACTCACCCCGCCGAAAATGGTCCGCAAGCTCAAGGCCCGGGGCAAGACCGTGAATTTGTTTACAGTCAACGATCCCCACGATTATATCCGCTTTGTCAATGCCGGGGCCGACGGGATCATCACGGATTTTCCCCAGCGGTTTATCAAGTAACTCCGCAGGCAGGATCCACCAAAGACAACGAAACAGGTGGTGCTTTGATGCTGGATCAGGGGACAGCCGCAGGGTTGACAGCTTATGCGATACTGAGATAAAATTCTAAATTTATTGGGTATGCGAGGTGGGCAGGTGCATGATCAAAATCCACACAGTAGAACGTCTAGTTTGACAAAAAATCGTGTCCCACCAAAAACTGTTGATTCTGCCGGATCCATGGTTGCATCAGATGCACCCGGGTCTTCACAGCAAAGAAACCGGGGATACGGTTTCGCATCCATTGGGCAATGGGGGGGCGGCTCACTGCTTGTTACCCTCTATATTGCAGCGGCATCGGCGTTTTTCTCTCTTCATCACCAGGCGATCCTTGGCCTGTCTCTTCTGGCCTTAATCTTTTTCGCATCCAAACTGCCCCGCCGGCTGAACCGGTTTGCCAGAATTTTCATCATGATTCTCTGCTGCTTTCTGAGCCTCCGGTATTGGATTTTCAGAACCACGGTGACCCTTACATTTGTGGGGCCTATGGATTCGGTTTTTGCCCTTCTGCTCTACATTGCCGAAACCTATGGCATCATGGTCTATCTGCTGGGTATGTTTGTAAATGCCTGGCCCATCAACCGAAAATCCCCCGGGTTGCCGGAATCCTTGAAAGACCTGCCCTTCATTGACGTTTATATTCCCACCTACAATGAACCTGAAGATGTGGTGAAAATCACAGCCATTGCCTGCACCCAGATGTTCTACCCCAGTGACCGGCTCAACATATACATACTGGATGACGGCGGGACCGTTCAAAAACGCAGCGACCCTGACCCTGAAAAAGCCGCCAGGGCCATACGCAGAGCCGAAAATCTCAAGACCCTGGCCGGGGAACTGGGCATCATCTATGCCACCCGGGATGAAAACCGCCACGCCAAAGCCGGAAATATCAACGAAACCTTCATGACCTGTGAATGTCGGCTGGATGAGGATGCCTTTGATCAGATTTCATGTGTCAACCATGGCATAGAACAGGGCTGCGGCGAACTGATCGTTATTTTAGACTGCGACCATGTGCCGGCACGCAATTTTCTGGAAAAGACCGTTGGATTTTTTAACCAGGACCCCAAGCTTTTTCTGCTGCAAACCCCCCATTTCTTT
>Ga0209949_1001571_pt1 | contig 10989 bp, 8 predicted proteins | sample SalPonC_black_MG_FD_185711 | JGI IMG/M metagenome (GOLD analysis project Ga0209949, IMG submission 185711) | Salt pond soil microbial communities from South San Francisco under conditions of wetland restoration - Salt Pond MetaG... | ecosystem: Environmental > Aquatic > Marine > Intertidal zone >... | reverse complement strand
ATCAGCTGTCTCGAAGTCGCGGTCAGCAAGCGCTTGCTCCACTTTTGCCAGAATATTGTCCCCGATGGCATCGTCCAGATCTTTGAGCGTGGATGCAGTAACCCGGCTGGCCGGTAATTTGAGCTTAGCCGCCACCAAACGTTCAATCGCTTCGTCATACCGCTCAGCCTTGTACAGTTTGCTCGCATCCTGCATAGCTGCCTGCGCTTCCTCGACCAATTTCTTTTGCTTATTTACAGCTGAATCGAGCAGTTTATCCAGAGCCAGACCAGAGGCTTCACCCACATCCGCTACCGATTCCAACGGCGGCATGACTTCTGTAGCATTTTGGGGATCGAAATTTTCCACTTCTGCGGCTTGCCCATAGACTGCTGCTTTGCCTTCATCCTTGAACTCAATGTCTTTGTTCACAGCATTCAACAGGCGCGCCACCGTGGCGTCGTTTGGCGACATTTTGATCAGTTCTTCCAGCTTTGCTTTCGCTTCGGTGAGGTTCCCTGCGTCACGAGCGCGGAGTGCTGACGACATCAAGCGGATTTTGTCTTGGGTATCACTACCCTGCCCCATCAAAGGGACCGCACTTACAGCGGTGCCAACGCAGATGGCAATCAGTAATATCGACGTTGCGATTCGAGGGAATTTGCGGATTTTTTTCATGGTTTTAAAATTATGAGCCTGCAAATCATTGGCTTTGCGCTATATTCGTTTAAATGTGTTCCTGGGATAAATGAGTGGGGGTACTAGAATTCGAAGGCTCCAAAACTGCTTTCGTCTTCCTCTCGTCGATTGGCTGGTTTAGGTTCTCGGACAAAGTCATCATCAGAAGAAGCAAGTTCAAAGACTTCCAGGGTGCGGACGTCTGACTCGCCTTCGTGCGGCGACAATTTCTCAAGAGTTGCGGACTGGTTGTCAAAATCAAAGTTTTTCAAAATGAAAGTATCTCCGTCGATTTGAAAGCGATCTCCTACCTGTTTGAGCACGAAAGTTTGTTCCGCTCCGTAAGGCTTTGCGGTTGTCGCGAACTCAATGCTGAAATCTCCCTCGATGTAGTGTTTTCCTTCACTGTTGAGCTCTATCTCCCGATTGGTTCGGGTGTCCAAAATTGTAATGCGCGTAATGGTGGCACGAATGCCCCCTGGTAATTTTTCCCGCTTGTTCGTACACGCCAGAATTTTAAAATCATTTTCCTCGAACACTGCACCCACTCGCCCGCGGCACGTCTCGTCTCGCTCCCGGTCGTAAAATTGGATCAGTGCTGTATTGGGATCGCCCATCCCCCCGAAATAGGCATCGAATTGAATGCGATACAATTCGCGTTGAATACCTACTAAATAAACACCAAAGTATTTGGGGGTGACGGGGCCGGTATACGGTGACTGCGCAACCAGTTCCTGGGTATCTGGATCCCACCAGATTTTTGGCGGTGTGAATATATCGTATTCCCAAAGGCCTTCAGCATCTTGCGCAACCGGTTCTTGCCATACTAAGGCCTTCGGCGCGTAGGGCTTGACCTCAACGGTTGCAATTTCTTCACCGCTGGGTTCTCGATCCACCAAATCCTGGGCGATGTTGGGCTTACCTTTGGTCATGTAGTAGCCAGAGCTCGCCAGAAGAAGAGCTAAAGAAACGATCAAAAGAAGCTTGTCGTAGAATTTAATCATACACTGCGAAACCAAAAATTAGGGGACACATCATTGTCTACCATTGCGTTTATCTAAGAATCCGTGCCGTCCTCGCCTGCGGCCTTGTCCGCAACCTCAAAGTTGGGAGATTTCACCTGAATATACTCGATCATCACTGAATATTCCGAAACATTGTTGGAGACAACCGGGTCCCGCTTGGTCTCGGAAACTGCAGCAGCACCCATTGTGTCAGTGTTGCCAAAGAATGCGGCAAAATCATTACTTGGTGGGGGCGTTGCCTGCACCCGTGCTGGTTCCTGTTGAGGTTTAACTTCCACACTTCTGACCACCAGCGGTAATTCAAAGGTTTCCAGCTGAGTGAGGAAAGAGCGAAGGGATTGCGTATATCCAGTAAATGCGATTTTAAAGGCAAATGTATCTACGGCTCCCTCACGGGCTGAACTGAGATGCGCATCCATGACGAATTCATCTTGGAAGGTCTGCGTTCGGGTTTGCCGAAGGTTAATTCTGGGCTGCTGGACAATCGATTCACGCATCACCGCTTGAATGGAATGCGGCTTACTCGCATAGAGCTGTTGTAGAATGTATGCCAGGATTTCTTTCTGACGATAAACCTTGGGAATATCTTTTTCAGCGGGTGGCTGCGTCATGTAGCGCGAAAATCCAAAAGCAAAATCGGGTGGCACCTTTAAGATCGGCAAAATATCCTTTTCATCTCGACCGGCGGCCAATTCTGCTTCCACGTGTTCCTCCGCCAACTCAGTGGCATCGGCGTTGAATTGATTGCGATAGGCCTGTAATTGGAAAAACATTTCAGACGGATTGCGGGGAATTGCCGAATCCCTGGCAAAATCAGGCATTTTCCCGCGTGTCGCATCCATGCGCTTATCCACCTGAATCTGTAATTTAACCACATTTTGCTGTGCGCGTAGCACATTTTCCTGCGTAGGAGCGGGTGATGCGGTCAACAAATGAGTCAGGCGGCGCTCCGCTTTCTTATAGTTCTTTTCAGCAGACTGTGCGTGCTGGAACGAAAGGGATGCAAACACGACGCCACCAATGAAAAGCAGGATAAAAATGCCTACAATCGCTGAAAATATGGGATACTCTTTGGCAATGCGCATGGGTGCAGTTAACAAATAAATTTAAAGTGGATTGTCCGGATTTTGAACCAGCGTAAAATCGAATTCAAGGATACGTGGATTTTCAGGATTAAATCGTTGTCCGGTAACTTTGCTGATGAATTTCGACTCGGTGAAACGGCTCAACAGCGCATCCACCCGTGCGTACGAGCGCTCAGCACTGGCTGTAGAATTTTGCGGATCGTAGTCTTTGACCAGCAGACGGCCTGAAAGCTGCAGCCGTTTATCAGTGCTCCCCTCCAGCTTCAATTCGTCCAGCCACACGTCTTGCACTTCTTGTAAGCGTTCCTGTAAGTCGGACAGGAATATCGGCCAGTTTGATTTTGAATCGACCAGACTCTCAAGGTTGTTCACCTGCTTCCGCAAGGCCTTTACATTATCTTGCTGCTCGCTGATTTTGCCCTGGTATTTTTCCAGTGGCTCAATACGTTGTTCAAGCACAGCAGCTTGCTGAGTGTGAGCCACGCCGATGCCTTGAAAATAGATAATCGGAGGAAGGGTCGACATGGCCAGTAGGGCAACACCTGCCACGATGAAAGGCTTCTTGCGTTGGAAAGTAAGACGGTCAGCGAGAGCCGCAGGCAATAAATTGATGCTCACTGCACCCTCCAGCTGTGGGCGGCAAGCCTCCCCCAGCACTTCACTTAAATTGTGAATGTTGTCTTCTACGAAACCCCGGTCGACCGAACTGCCAAATGAAACACCGCTCAGTGGATTGAAATATTCAACCGGAACGTTTTGCACATCACTCAAACGGTCTGCCAATTTCGGCAAGAGCGCACCTCTGCCGGTCAGCAATATGCGTGTGGGTGCCTTGGCGCCATGCTGCCGACGGAAATTGACGATTGAGCGCGTGATTTCCTGATTGAGTTTTTTTTGGAAAGATTGGCCCTCGGTTTCCAGTGTCTGTGCACTGGGATGACTGGACTCATAGGTAGTCTCCCCAGTAAAATAAGCCACCTTGATCGACTCTGCCTGCCGAAATGTCTTGCCTAAATTATCGGCTAAACTCTGCGTCAGCGTATTACCGGCGAGTGCGATGTTACGCACAAAAAAACCGGTTTCATTGATGAATAATAGATTCGTTGAACGCGCACCAACATTAACTAACAGGGCATCTTCCTGGTCACCCGGGTAAGCGTTCCGGTAAGCGTTGTAATCGAGGGTGGGGGCTGCCTGCACAGTTTGCGGAATCAACCCCTGACTCCCCATGTGACCACACAGTTGATTAACGATTTCAGCCTTCGCCGCAATCAGAATAACCTCGGTTTCCACGCCGTCATCTGCAATCACCTGGCTGTCCCACACAACTTCGTGCAGTGGATATGGAATGTTTTGCTGCGCTTCAAAAGCAATGATCTGGGCTCGCTTGTCCTCCTCTACATGTGGAACCTTGATAGGTTTGGTCAGCAGTTGGTAGCCGGGTGCAATCAAACTGACATCGCCTCCCATTTTGTTGCGGGCTAGTAAATCGCTCACTGCGAAAGCAAGCGTGTTCAACCAATCATTATCAATCGAAAAATCATATTCCAATTCTTGAACAGCAAATTGCTCCAAAACCAATGATCCACTTTGACCTGAAAAAACAGCTGCTGAAATGTGGCTCGCACCACAATTGATGATCAATTTTCCATTAGAACTCATATAGTCTAGAAAAGCTGTGTCTAAATTAGGTCGGGTAAGATTAACAGGTTATTGAACAATTCACAGCGCTTGTTACTCTGCTTGTTTCCAAATAACTGCGGGCGGTTCACGCCGTTCGCCATACCCATAGCCATAGGGAGAGCGGTGAGCCGGCACAAGAATACCTCGTGTTTCAGCAATTGCCGAAGCATACGCATTTTTAAAATAATTCAAACTTTCCGCATCGCTGATAGATGTGGATGACCGATCTCTGCGCATCGGCAGCATTTCTCCGTTCACTTCCAGATCAATGGTCCAATACTCCGGCTCATTATCCAATTCGTCCCGATCGACAATTTCTTTTGGCATGAAAAACGTGATACGCTTCCGATCGCTTTGCTCCAAAGATACGAGGGTCACCTCCGACTGATAGAATGCAAACTGCTGTTCTCCCAACTCATAGCCCAAGGTCAAAATGACCTTTACATTATCAACATACTGTGAATCGATCGCATCCGGCGATGTGTTTCGATTCGCCTTTAAATCAATAAAGATGGCGTTCCATCTGTAGGGAGCTACGTTCGCTCTGAAATCGACACTGCCAGACACTTCGACAAGGTCGTTCGCGCTAACTGGATGACACATCAGCGTAAACATCCAGGTAAATGCAAACAAGACAATGGCAGAAGGTGACTTTACAAGCATGCTCATTTCAAACAGAAAACAAATTCACGGGTGCTTTAACACCGTTGATAAACTGTAAGTATCGCTGTATTTCAAGTAAAAAATGGATTTAGCCAGATTAAATGTGAAACAACTATGGCGGCAAATCGCCGCCAGTTACTGCTTTAGATTCCGCAGATCCGCTTCGATGACGTAGATGCGATCCCAATTTTTACCAGTTACCAGCAACTTGCTCTCCGCACTGTCGTAGGCAATTCCATTCAATACCCCTGCTGTCGGCAGGCGCTGCCGCATCTCCTCGACAATGGAACCGAATCGCAATTGCCCCATCACCTGCGCGCTCAGAGGATCGACCACCAGGATGTCAGAGGCACCCCAACGGTTGGCCAATAGCCATCCATTCACCCATTCCAATTCATTGAGGTGGCCAACGGGCTGCCCATTCGAAGTCACGTCAACCGTACGTTCTACGGCAAATGTGTCGCTGTCGCGAAACGTTAATGTCGCAGTGCCATCGCTCATTATAAAATGACTGCCATCATGCGCCAAGCCCCACCCTTCCCCCTGGTAAGTATGGATGTTGGCTAATGATAAGTCGCGCTGGTGATAGACGTATAGCAAGCCCACTTTCCATGTCAGTTGGTAGACATGGCCATTCGAAACCGCCACTCCCTCACCGAAGAATGTATCGGGAAGTGCCCTTCGCAAGATGACGTCACCCGTCGCCCAGTCGATCACTTGTATATGGGACTGACCATAGAGGCCGGTACCTAAATAAAGCTTGTCGTCCACTAACTGTAGACCCTGCGTGTACGCCGTCTTGTCACTAGGCTTTTGCGCGATGATGGCAAAAGGTATATCAGGGATCCCTGGCAACGATGCATATCGGGGTTGGGCTTGCACAATAGAGGCGCATCCCAGCAGGGCGAGCAGCACCATTTGCGCGCAACGGCCCTTCCCCTCAGGATTGAGAACATACCTGTTTATAGAATCAATGGCTCGACAAAAGCGTGTCTTCACACCTAACAAAAGCAGACGATTCAAGGCACCTTACAAGCACAAAACCGGCAAGCTGGAGGTCAGAAAGCCTCTTTGCCTTCTTCGACCACGGTTTTTACCACCCAGCTGATTTCTGCGATGTTGAACGGCTTGGTTATCGTACCTCGGAAACCATGCGTGCGGTAGGCTTTCATCATCGGATTATCGATGTAACCAGAAGCAAGCACAGCCTTCACATCTGGATGCGTGGGCAACAATTCTGCCACCACTTCCTTCGCGCCTTTGCCTCCGGGGACCGTCATATCCAAGATCATGACGTCGAACGGAACCGCAGACGCTTTTGCATCTGTGTATTTTTCGATTGCTTCGTCACCATTTTCTGCAAAGTCAACCTCGTAGCCAAGATGCTTCAACATGTCGCCGACTATCTGTTGAATCATGCTTTCGTCGTCCATGACCAATACCCGACCGTGCCCGCGGTGAATAATCGAATTCTGGCGGGCAGCCACCTCGACTTCCCCCTGCATCGCAGGCAGGTAAAGCGTAAAAGTGGACCCTCGACCGACTTCAGAATCGACTTCAATGTGTCCACCATGATTTTTTACGATGGAATAGCTCGTCGCCAGCCCCAGACCTGACCCCGACTTCCTGGTCGAAAAATAAGGGTCAAAAATCCTGACCATATTTTCGACCGAAATCCCCACGCCTTCGTCGGCAATTGTAATTTTACTAAAAGCACCGGGTTCCAACGGTAAAGAAGGCTCATCCCCAACCACAACGTTCTCGGCACTGATGGTGATGGTGCCGCCGTCTGGCATGGCATGGACCGCATTGATGATCAGATTGTTAATGACCTGACTGATCTGCCCTTCGTCCACCAAAGCCGCCCACAAATCATCCGGCAGATCATTGCGCAGGCGACACTTCGAACCACTGAGAATGAAACCCGCCGACTCAGATAACAAATTGTAAATGGACGCCTTTTCTTTGGTCGGCACGCCGCCCTTGGAGAAAGTTAATAATTGATAGGTCAAATCTTTCGCCCGGATCGAAGCGTTTTCGGCAGATTTTAAAAAGTGAAACAGTGCATTCTGCGGGTCGCACTGACTGGTTGCCATGGACAGATTGCCCAGGATGCCAGTTAAAATGTTGTTAAAGTCATGTGCAATTCCCCCGGCCAATAAAGAGATGGATTCCATCCGCTGACTTTTCTGTAACTCTTGTTCCAGTTTTGACGCATCTGAAATATCCGAAAAAGCGAGTACCGCGCCGATAATTCGATCTTGATGGTTAATGATGGGGGATAAATTCGCACGGATTTTACGTTCATCGCCATTAGCAGTGACCAGGAGCACCCCATCTTTAAATTCAACAGACTTCGCCGTCTTAAAAACTTTGTTGAGCGGATTTTCGCGCGTCTGCCTGGTTTTTTCATCGATCGTGTAAAAAACCTGCCCCAATGGTTTGCCCGCAACATCTGCTTGATGGTATCCAGTTATCCATTCACCCTGGCGGTTGATGAACTCCACGTGCCCTTGCGTGTCAACGGTGATAACACCGTCCCCAATGGAACGCAGCGTGACCGCCAACCGCTGATTTTCCCGCTCCAGTCGTTCCTCGGCCCACTTGCGCGAAGAAATATCGCGGATAACCAATACCCATGCATCCGGATGATGCTCTGGTTGCAAAATACTCAGGGTGGCCCAAAAGGGCGTACAGTCCTTACCTCGCAACTGAATCTCGATCTCGTGGACCGGCTCCCCCTCGCGCAATCGGTGCTCGATTAAAAGGGCGTCCCTGGGATCTGTGAGATCGCCGAATAGTCCAGACACTAGACACTGGGCGAATTCGGTTTCGGTGTAACCGGTAAGATTTTTAAGCGCTGCATTCGAGAATGAAATCGATGGATTATTCTGATGCAGAGGAACTTGCGAAAAGATGACGATTGCTGTATTCAAGTCATCCACTATCATCCTGATGATCTCACTGCTCATGTTCGCTGTGCTCTTCGTATCGCTGGAGTCGCTGATTAAGGGTTCCGTGTGATTTATCTTGTTCAAGGAATTGATCGAGGGTGACGCTTAATGGTTATAAAAAGTAACTTCGATTGTAAGACAGAATAATTAAATCGATATCTACTTTTTCGCAAATTATCTTTTACGCATCTTTACACAATAACCGCGAAACCGGTTCAGAGGCTACCCAATTCTGCAAAGAACACTCCGTTCCAATCGACTGATCCAACGACTCTCTTTTCCATACAGAGAATCTTCAAACCATATTTAAATATTAAACGAATTCAGGATGGAATGTCGATGCAAAACCACAAAATGAAGGCAACAAGCTTATAGATTCAGTTAAAATCTTGTAGACACAAACAGCAGGTATTAGGACATGCATGCAATTATTCAACGTGTGTGGTTGAGTGAGGTCTGAAGGACCGGTATAGCTGCACACATGTGGAATGCAATTCGATGACTGTGCGACAACCGGTCATCTACGCGGGGAGTTTTTAAAGAGTAAACATGTCCAGGTGTTATGGCTTTGAAGCTGCCGACATGCTTTCCAACATCAAAGTGCTTTCATGCAAAGGCATGCGTGCGCTGCGTGGCTGAGCTGTCACGAAAAATACATAGATACTATTATCAATATAAATTACTAATACCTAACTTTATATACATAATTAATGGTGTACTATTTCCATCCAGCAGTGTTGAGTTGCTGACCGTATATCTCTCAAAAGCCCCAGAGGGTAACGAGCAGGTTCATGGGTATGCCGGTCGGTCGCCACACGTCGATGATCGCAGTGATAGGCGCATTTGCTGGAGGTTCATCCACTTTTAGACTTTACCCCACCAGGAGAAGGTTCATCCTGACCCCATCTATGTCAAAGCAAACACTACCAACGATGGAGACCCTGGTCGGGTTCTGTAAGCGCAAAGGAATTATTTACCCATCTTCTGAAATTTACGGAGGTTACAATGGTTTTTTTGACTATGGTCCTATCGGTGCTGAGATCAAACGAAACATCAAAGATGCATGGTGGCGCGACATGGTGCACCGGCGCGACGACATTGTGGGCTTGGACGCGTCGATCATCATGCACCCTGCCATCTGGAAAGCTTCTGGTCACATAGATGGGTTTTCGGATCCGATGGTCGATTGCAAAACCTCAAAAATGCGCTATCGAGCCGACCAATTGTTTTTCGCCCCCGTCATCGTCGAAGGTGAAACAATTGGTTACGTGTGCGTGTTAGAAAGTGGCGGAATGCAAGCCGAGGCAGAAGCGGCGGCAGAGAAAATGAAGCGGAAATTGGCCAAACAGGGTGAGCTGGAGCCGATTAAACTCAAAGACTACACGGCAGCGCGTGAAGATGAATACGCGCGTATCCCCTCTCCCGCAACCGGAGAACCCGGGTCTTTAACCGCTCCGCGTGATTTCAACTTGATGTTTGAAACCAATGTCGGGGCCTTGCGCGATGCTGCATCGGTTGCTTACTTAAGGCCTGAGACCGCACAAGGCATTTTTCAAAACTTCAAAAATGTGGTGGATACCACACGGGTAAAAATCCCGTTTGGCATCGCCCAGATCGGCAAAGCATTTCGAAATGAAATCACACCGCGCAATTTTATTTTTCGCTCGCGGGAATTTGAGCAGATGGAAATGGAGTATTTTATCGATTCAGATGATGCTACCTGGCAAAAAGTCTACCGCGAATGGCTCGATTGGTGCAAACAATGGTTGCTCAGTATCGGTATTCCCGAGGACATGATCAGTGAGGATGTACACCCGCCGGAAAAGCTTTCGCACTATTCGAAAGGTACAACCGATATCATGTTTGAATTTCCGTTCGGCAAGCAAGAACTGTGGGGGATCGCTTGCCGCGGCAATTTTGACCTGACTCAGCATCAACAGCACTCAGGAAAGTCGATGGAAATTTTCGATGAGGCCCGCAAACAAAAATACATCCCACATGTCGTTGAACCCGCTCTGGGTGTCGACAGGACATTCCTGGCAATTTTAACTGCAGCCTATTGTGAGGACGAAGTTGACGGCGACAAACGGACGGTTTTAAAATTGCATCCACGCATAGCGCCGTACAAAGTCGCGGTGTTACCACTTGTAAAAAACAAACCTGCATTGGTCGAAAAGGCCCAGGAAATCTACACGCGTCTACAAAAACGCTGGCACTGTGCCTGGGATAGCGCGGCGGCGATCGGCCGACGCTACCGGCGACAAGACGAGATCGGCACCCCCTACTGCGTGACCATCGATTTTGAGACCATTGAACAGGATAATAAAGTGACCGTTCGCGACCGCGATACAACTGAGCAAATGCGCTTGAACGAAGACGCACTCATGCAGTTCCTCAGTGAGAAATTAGACGTTTAAATGCAGCACTCCTACATTCCATTTCAAGCGAGCACGTTGAGCAACTTCCCGGTCATTTGATCGTGTGCCTTGAGCACACTGGCATTGATCTCGAAAGCGCGTTGGTGGGTTTGCATGGCGACGCTATTTTTGACGGACAGGTCGCCCTGACTCGTCTTGAGTGCTGCTGCTTCGACACGCTTACGCGATGCCAGCAAGCCTTGCTCTGAAATTTGGTGCAGGTGACTAAAGGAGGTCGATGGGGAAATGGGAGACATAACAGCTACTGGAAGGGGGATTGTGCAGTTGAGGAAAGCGGGGGCCTGTCCCCTGCATTGCTTCCTGAACGTACACTGGTTGATAAGATAACCTGAAAACCGCATGACATCAACCCATCGCACCTACAGATTTTCCCGCATTTCCCGACAAAAGATACTTGAGTGAGCTTTAGCCCAAATCACCACTCATCGAGCATAATCTCGTCTATGACCGAACATAGCAGCACCCAGCTGGCATCCGCATGGCT
>Ga0209949_1001555_pt1 | contig 11032 bp, 10 predicted proteins | sample SalPonC_black_MG_FD_185711 | JGI IMG/M metagenome (GOLD analysis project Ga0209949, IMG submission 185711) | Salt pond soil microbial communities from South San Francisco under conditions of wetland restoration - Salt Pond MetaG... | ecosystem: Environmental > Aquatic > Marine > Intertidal zone... | reverse complement strand
AATGGGGTCAGGCATGCGTTATTGTCGTTATTGATAGCAGTTTTAAAAATTTTGTCCTTTCCTTTCCAATAACGACAATAACGCATGCCTGATCTCACTTGAGGATCAACATGATCAATATGAAGGATAACATATAAGATGAACAAGGAGCTGTTATGCCTAGATGGGGAATGGTAATCGACGTAAAGCGGTGTATTGCCTGCTGGGGATGCACCATCGCATGCAAGGAAGAGCATTTTCTGCCCCCCGGCGTATTTTTCAACCGGGTACTGATCGGGGAAAGCGGTAAGTTTCCCACCTCCTCCAAGCTGATCTATCCGATTCTGTGCAATCACTGTTCTGATGCCGCCTGTGTGGAAGCGTGCCCCACCGGCGCCACCTATGTCAGGGAAGACGGGATCGTGGCCATTGATGATGAAAAATGTGTGGGCTGCCGGGCCTGTATGGTATCCTGCCCCTATCAGCAGAGAACCTATTATGACGAAAAGGTGAAAGACCGGGAATACTTTCCCGGCCAGGGCAAGACCGAGATGGAAATTATCGGAGAGAAACTGTACCCCTTTAAACTGGGCACGGTTATCAAGTGCAATTTCTGCTCGGAACGGCTGGAGGACGGCATGAAAAAGGGCTTGACCCCGGGCAAGGATGAAGATGCCACCCCTGCCTGTGTCAATATCTGCCCGGTGAATGCCCGGGTATTCGGGGACCTGGATGACCCCAACAGTGAGATCAACCGGCTGATAATGGAGAAAAAGGGCAAACAGCTCAGAAAAGAATTCGGCACGGAACCAGCCGTGTATTACATCGATTAAACAGGAGGCAATATGACCTATAAGACAGATGAAATTTGGGAAGACAAATGGGTAAATACCACCTGTGGCGTATGCTATTGCGGCTGTGGTGCCAAGGTCCGGGTGGTCAACGGCGTACCGGTAAAGATCGAGGGCATCCAGGAAACCACCATGGGCGGTACCGGTGCCGGCCTGTGTGGCAAAGGTGCGGCAGGGCTTATGTACTACCATGACCCCAACCGGATCAAAAAGCCGCTGCTTCGGACCAATCCGGAAAAAGGGATCGGCGTGGATCCCAAATGGAAAGAGATTGAATGGGATGAGGCCCTGGAGATGATCGCCACCAAGATGAAAAAGATCATGGATGATGATCCCAACAAGATCCTGTTTACCAACCAGACCATGCGGGCTTCGGACGGCCCCCACAACCATCCCTATTTCTATGCCCAGGCATACGGGGTGAAAAACAACGGCAACTTCATCATCGGCGGGGGCAGCCTGCACTGCGGCAATGCCTGCCACATGCTCGGGGGACTGATTCACGGGGCCTGGTCCATTGCACCGGACTGGCGGTACACCAAATATGTATTGAAATGGGGCTCCAGCAAAGGCACCGGTTCCGGACATTCCGCCATGACCAATGCCAGGCTGCGGGCAGATGCCGTCCGCCGGGGCATCAAAGAGATCGTATTCGATCCCATGGGCAATTTTGCCGGTGGCAAGGCCACGGAGTGGCTGGCTATTCTGCCGGGAACGGATACGGCCGTAGGGCTGGCCATTGCCAACTATATCGTGAACATCAGAGGCGAGATGGATGAGCTGTATCTCAAGGCCAAAACCAATTTTGTCTATCTGATCAAAGATGACGGCACCTACATGCGCCATGAAAAAAGCGACAAGCCACTGGTGTATGATACCAAAAACGGCAAGATAAAAGAATATGACGACACATCGGCCGCCTGGGAAGACCTGGCCCTGGACGGCGAATACGAATACAACGGCGAAAAGGTCAGACCCTGCTTTGTACCGTTCAAGGAACATTTGAAACAATATACCGTGGAATGGGCTGCCGATGTATCCACGGTGCCGGCTGCCAAAATCCTGGAAGTGGCCAAGGGCTGGGTGGACAACGCCCAGATTGGTTCCACCATCACCATTGAAGGTAAAACTTTTCCCTACCGGCCGGTATCATCTGTTACCTTCAGAGGTTCACAAGGCCATACCAACGGAATCCACCAGGTGGCGGCCATCGACCTGATGGCGCAGTTGGTAGGGGCCGAAGATGTACCGGGCGGTACCCTGGGATGGCCGGCCATCCGCCGGGCCTATCCGGGCGGCCATTATGAACAGACCTGCACTGTGGGAACGGACGGCGTGATTGTACCATCCGTATTCTACTCCCATGATCCCTGGCCGGTCCATGCCCCCAGTTACCCGGCCACCAACATGGGGTGTGTGGATGTGTGGACCCACTGCACCCTGTCCCATATTCCCTATGTGGAAGAGGTGGATTACATCCATGAGAAACTGGGCATGAAATCCAAGCCGGAGATGATCTTCGGTATTTCCGCCAACTTTGTGATCAGCAATTCCGACTGGGATACGGCGGTGAAGAACTTCAAGGACTGTTTTGTGGTCCAGATGGATCTGTGGGTGAATGAGACCGACCAGGCTATCGGGGATCTGATCCTGCCGGACGTATCCTACCTGGAAAAAGACTGCTGGTCTTCGGAGATCGATGCATTTTTCTTTTCCGGTTCTCCCTCCTATGAAGACTGGTATGTCCACCTGCAGCAGCCGGTGGCCAAACCCATCGGAGAATCCAGATTTTTCATGGATGTGTATATTGATGTGGCAAATCGGGTGGGCGTGCTGGATAAGTTCAATGCCAAGCTCAACGATTACTATGGCATTGAAGACCCGGAACTGCAGATCAAGCCGGGGGAGGTCCTGGACTGGAAACAGATTGGTGAACGGGTGCTCAAATGGGTGTATGGCGATGACAAGGAAAAGGTGGAAGAACAGGGGTATGCCACCTGGCACAAACCCATTGAGGATGTCTACTGGCGGTGGAACATTGATTCCAGATGCCCGGTATATATGGAGTATCTGATCCATGACAGACGGAATATGGAAAAGATATTTGCGGAATCCGGGTTTGATTACAAAAAGCTTGAGCTGGATATGAACCAGTTCACCCCGCTGCCTACCTGGTTCTGGCCGGAATCCCACAAGGACCTGGACAATGAGTATGATCTGCTGGCGTTCTCCTATCGGGATATTCTGCACACCAACAACACCACGTTTCAGAATCCCTATGTGGATGAAGTCTCCCAAATGTGCCCCTATACCTTCACTATCACCTTGAACACCACCATGGCAAAGGAGCGGGGATTCAAGGATGGGGATATTATCTGGATCGAGAACCGATACGGGGTCAAGGAAAAAGGGATTGTCAAGACAATGGAAGCCCAGAGCCCCAAGGTGATCGGTATTGCCGGCCAGGGGGGGTTGTGGGCGGATGGACGGCCCGTTGCCAAGGGCAAAGGGGCCAATTTCTGCAAACTGCTGCCGTCCAAACTTAAATATTTCGACCCGGTTGCCGGTAACATGGAAACTGCGGTTGCCGTCAAGATATACAAAGCATAAAACAGGAGGGTGACACCATGAACGATAAACACCAGGACTTAGTTGAAACCATGTTTCCGTCTGACGGCTCCGGGATCAAGCCCTATGAATGGATGATCAGTCCCACCCGGCAGCGGCAGTGGATCGATGACAAAGGTATTTTCCTGTGGCTGGCCTTCTTTTTTTCCGAGATCGGGGCCGGCTTGTATTTCATGTCCCTGTTTTACAGTTTCCGGCCCGGGATTGTGCTGGGCTGGCTCATCACCCTGGTGCTGGGGGGGGTGATCCATATGCTGTATCTGGGTAACCCCAAACGCGCCTGGCGCATGATCATGAAGCCCAACACCTCGGAGCTGTCCCGGGGCATCTGGATCATCGGCGTATTTGCCGTTCTGGGATTTCTGCAGATCATCACCCCCGGGGGATTCAACATGGTATTTAACTTTATCATGGGAATTTTGTGCTTGCTGATCATTTCCCACGGATTTGCCACCATGAATGTGATCCGCGCCCTGCCGGCCTGGAATTCCACCATAGTGCTGCCGTTGTCCATCATATCCGGCATCTGGGTGGGACAGCAGATACTCCAGTTGATGTTTGCCATATCCGGCAATGCAGCGGTAGCCTCAGGCTTGGAAGTCTGGTCCGCCACCTTTTTTCTGATCTACTTTCTGTGTATGCTGCTGTATGCTTGGGGAACCTGGCACACCAGCGGTGCTGCCAAGGCCTCCATCCTGAAAATGCTGGAGGGGGATCTGAAACGGATCACCTATATCGGCGTGGGTGTGCTTGCCATCCTGGTGCCTCTGGTTTTTACCCTGATCATGTGGGGCGGTGACACCAACGGATTTCTGATTTTTCTGCGCCTGGCAGCGGTGTGTACAGGGGACCTGGCCATCCGGTATCTGATCATGAAAAGTGCGGTGTACAACCCGTTGATTTGATGATGCAGCATATACTGCAACACGGTTACCGGGCAGGGCGGTCATCTCACGACGGCCCTGCCTGTTTTTTTGCCGGCACCATCCTGTACTTGATATTTGCCAAAAGCATTCCGGGTTTTCGACCGATTGCTGCATTAGTCTGTGGCCGGCCCCGCCCCTTGTGATGTCCTGTGCCCGGCCCTAGACCCTGCGGGGGCCCGGTTCCATGTGAATAATGAAATAGAGGGATACAATCTCAGACAGTAAGCATCCCGGCATATTGTACCAGGCCCCCTTATGGCTCTGACGGTCCGTTCACAGGACACCACCAGGGGCTCTCCATTGCATGTACCCTGCTACAGCAAATATCCAGATTCTGCAGTTTGGAGTTGAAAAAATCTGACAAAGGATATAATGTCGCTATAAAGTAGATATGCTACCACACAGGATGGCCCATTGATTGCCGGGCAAAAAAATCCGGCGTTGGATTTTTTGGTTATTAACGATTGGGAAGACGGATGGCAGACAAAGAGACAGCAGACTATTCCCAGGAGCTGGAGAAGCTGGAACCGGAAGAGAGTAAAACAGCTCCCCAGGCCAGGGTGAAATTTGAGGTGTACGGAGAGGAGATGATTGAAAAAGAGGTCAAATCCTCGGGGAACAGCGGCAGGATTTATCTTCCGCCCAACTGGGTCGGTCACACAGTAAAAATCATCAAAGTTGAATAACAGGGAGGGTCCTGTGGAAGAGGTTATAATCAGAGAAATCCGCCTGGAAGATGCCCAGGCAATCGAAGATATCCGGGCGGCCATTTCCCAGCAAGATGCCAATGTCGATTTTTTGAAACTGGTGAAACAGCATGTTTCCGATGGGAACGGCGCCACCAGTCTGGTGGCGGAACTGCATAATAAAGTGGTGGGGTATATGATTTCCACTACCCTGTACGCGGGATTCGGCATACGGAAAAGCGCCTGGATCATGGCCATCGGCGTGCATCCCGATTACATGGGCCAGGGGCTGGGGTTGAAACTTGCCAACCACATCTGCGATATCTACCGAAAAAGAGGGGTGACATCCATCTATTCTTCCGTGATGTGGGATTCCATTGATGTGCTGTCCTTTTTCAAAAAACTGGGATTCAGGCGCAGCGAGTTCATCAATCTGAAAAAAGATCTGTGAAAATTGCAGGACCGGTCTGTCGGTCGCATCTCTGAAAAATTTTGTTAAAATTAACCGTCAAAATAGGGGTTTTCCCCTATTGCTTTAATGGAATGTCTATACTACATACACGCTATGGATAAGGTGCGGTAATAGTGGGCCAAATTCTGACGGAGGATTGTATTGGCAGACGTATCCATTGACGCTTTAATGAAAATTGTAAAAGCGGGCGGACAAGTCAAAACAGGGGTGGATGTTTATAACCCCAAAGGCGTTCTGCTGCTGGCCAGAGATGTGTTAGTCAGTACGTACAGGCCGTTGGAAATAATCAAAAAGAACGGCATCGGGTTTGTTCCGGTCAATATTGATTCCAATGGGGTACTGCTGGATGAACACGGCAATGAGATCGCTCTGGAGACAGTGGATGCCGCAGATATTCCAGCAGACACCATACCGTCTGGAATGCCTGAAATCCCGGACCCTGTCCGGCCGGCAGAAACAGACACTATCTTTCCGCCTACCGCTACCAATGAAATAGAAGTCCGTCTGATTGAAATAGAGGAAAAAAGACGGCAGGCCATACGCAAACATGCTGAAGCCAAAAAGTGCATCAAAAATGTTTTAAAAAATATTCAGGAAACCGGTGGCCAGTTTGATTATACTGATGTTGAAAAAACCGTATCAGATCTGGCGGAATTTTTGATTGTCGGTGAAAACCCTTTTTCCTGTCTAACCCAGGAAATTTTTTCATATGATGAATACCTGTACAATCATTCCATCAATGTATGCGCCATCGGCACTGCCGTTATCAACCGTTTTAATCAGCAGTTCTCCAAAATCGTCAATGATCACATAAAAGGGGAGATTGCATCGGACATATACAATCCCTTTTCCAGGGAATCCATCCAGGAAACCCAGGGGTTTACCTGTTTTCATCCCCATGAGATCGATGACATATCCCTGGGTTTTTTTCTCCACGATATCGGCAAAACATTGGTAGCAGATCATATCATCAATAAAAAAGGGCGGTTGACACAGGCTGAGTATATGGAAGTCAAAAAACATTCCTATGAACACGGCGCCGCTCTGATGGAAGAAAACCAGATCAGAAACGCATGTGTCAAGCATATTGTGTGTTTTCACCATGCCCCGCTGTATACCTGTGAAGAAAATTCCTATCCGGAGATCGCAGATGCCACCACTATTCCCATTTATACCAGGATATGCAAACTGGCGGATATCTATGATGCCATGACATCCAGGCGGTGCTACAAAGAGGCAATCAACCCGGTAAATGTGGTGACCCGGATATTCAGGTCCTATGCAAAAAAAGACCGTATGCTCCAGTATATTCTGCATGCCTTTGTCAAAAGTATTGGTATTTATCCCCCGGGAAGCATTGTGTATCTGCAGAACGGGCGGATGGCTTATGTGCTTGAAAGCAACGGGCCGCTGGTGCTGCCGTTTACAGATGAAAAAGGGAATACCCTGAAATACAAACCTGACCCTGTGGTTGCAGATACCTTCCATGAAAAAACATTGCATTTGGTTGATAACAGAAAAAGCATTCAATCTCCCAGAGAGGTCTACCATTTACTACCAGGCTATTTGAGAAATTTTCTTATGCAAAATTAAGGAGTGGTGGGTACCTGGATTTGGCAAATTCGGCACCCCAGACAGAATTTACAGAGCATAAATTGTGCAGCTGTGCCTATATTCCCAGATAGGCTTTTTTCACCTCTTCATTGGACAGCAGGTTGGTACCGGTATCTGTCATGGTAATTTTGCCGGTTTCCATGACATATCCCCGGTGGGCGGCTTTCAGGGCCAGGTTGGCGTTCTGTTCCACAATAAAGATGGTGGTTTTGTTTTCCTGGTTGATTTTCCCGATGATGTTAAAGATCTGTTTCACGACAATGGGGGCCAGCCCCAGGGAGGGTTCATCGAGCAGCAGCACTTTGGGGCGGGACATGAGAGCCCGGGATATGGCCAGCATCTGCTGCTCTCCGCCGCTTAAGGTACCGCCGGCCTGGCTTCTCCGGTTGGCAAGGATGGGGAAGAGTTCATACACATAGTCCAGATCCTGTTTGATCTTATCCGTATCCTTGCGTAAAAATGCCCCCATATCCAGGTTTTCGGCAACCGTAAGGTAGGGGAATATCCTTCTGCCTTCCGGTACCTGGCAGATGCCTTTTTTCACGATCTCATCCGGGGGCATATAGGTGATATCTTCCCCGTTGAGTTCAATATTGCCTTTTTTGGCCGGCACGATGCTGCAGGTGGTCATCAGGGTGGTGGATTTGCCTGCCCCGTTTGCGCCGATAAGGGAAATGACCTCTCCTTCTTCCACAGCAATGTCAATTCCCTTGAGGGCATGTATGTTCCCATAATAGGTATGTACGTTGGTGAGTTTAAGCATTGTCAGATTCTTCTCCCAGGTAGGCTTTGATGACATCGGCATTGGATTTGATATCTTCAGGGGAGCCTTCTGCAATTTTTTTGCCGTAATCCACCACATGGATCCAGTCGGAAAGGCTCATGACCAGCTTCATGTCATGTTCAATGAGCAGGATAGACAGGTTTTCATTGTCCCGGAGCCAGAGGATCAGATCATCCAGTTCCTTTGTCTCCTGGGGATTCATGCCGGCGGCAGGTTCATCCAGCAGCAGCAAAAAAGGATCCGTTGCCAAGGCCCTGGCGATCTCCAGACGTCTCTGGGCGCCATAGGGCAGGTTTACCGCCATGTCGTTCACATACTGCTCCAGACCTATCTTTTCCAGAATTGCATAACTGTCTGCCACGGCTTTTTGTTCTTCGTTTTTCTGGCTGGGGGGCTGCAGCATGGCCTTGATGATGCCCGAAGACAGCCGGCAGTGACGGCCGATCATCACATTTTCCAGCACTGTCATGCCGTGAAACAGCCGTATATTCTGAAAGGTTCTGGCAATGCCCCGTTCGGTGACGTAATTGGGTTTAAGTCCCCGAAGATTCTGGGTGTTTTTGCCGGGCGGGGTGATTTCCACAGATCCCCGGGTGGGTTCGTAAATACCGGTGATGCAGTTGAAAAACGTGGTTTTTCCCGCACCGTTGGGACCGATGAGTGCCGCAATCTGCCCTTTTTCAATGGCGATGGTCACATCATCCAGAGCCTTGAGCCCCCCGAATTTCATGGTGAGATTTTTCACGTTAAGTATGGGTTTGTTCATGAATCTCTTTTTCCTGGACGTTGAATGTATACACTTTTCGGACACTTTTGATCAGCCCGTCCGGCTTGAATACCATGACAATGACCTGGAGGGCCCCGAAGACCAGCATCCGGTATTCTGCCACTGCCCGCAGGTATTCCGGAAGAAGAATCAGCACCAAAGCCCCGGCAATGACCCCGATGGCAGAACCCATGCCCCCGATGACAACCACGCACAAAATGGTGATGGATTCCCAGATGGTAAAGGACATGGGGTTGATATACGATGTTTTGGCGGCAAACACCACCCCGCCCATGGCCGCCCAGGTGGCCCCCAGGGCAAAGGCGGTAAGTTTTGTCTTGAATTTGTCAATACCCATGGCCTGGCAGGCGACCTCATCATCGCGCAGGGCGATCCAGGCCCTGCCGATTTTGGAGTTTTCCAGACGGTTGACAAAGAAAATGGTCATGAGTACCAGGGCTATGACAATAAAATAGATGTATATCATGGTATCATGCTGGCCGAAATGGTGACCGAAGAAAGTAGGTGGCGGAATATCTCCAATACCCCGGGGGCCGTTGGAAAAAGTATCCCAGTTTTCCAGTACAATCCGGATGATCTCGCCGAATCCCAGGGTTACAATGGCCAGGTAGTCACCTCTCAGCCGAAGAACCGGATAACCAAGCAGGACCCCGAAAAGGGTTCCCAGAAGGGCGGACATGGGCAGCACCATCCAGAAGCTGAGTCCGAAATGCAGATTCAAAAGGGCATAGGCATAGGCCCCCACCGCATAGAACGCCACATATCCCAGGTCCAGCAGGCCGGCCAGGCCCACCACAATATTGAGCCCAAGTCCCAGCATCACATACACCAAGGCGGATATCATGATGGAGGTATGGTACATGGGAAACACAAACGGATAGGCGATGAAAAAGGCGGCTATCAGCCCCAGGAAAGGTCTGCGGAACCGGTCGTTCTGCAGCAGCCGGTGAATCAGGGGGATGTCATCTGCAATATCCTTTTTTTTCTGTTCCTCATTGCGCCGCAGAAAATAGTTCCAGACCATGGAGGCGAAAAACGTCACAATACCCACTCCCAACAGGTTTATCCACCGAAAATCAATGGTGTGCTTGATGGTGTTGACTTTAATGACCATGATGGGAAAGGTCAATACCATGAACCAGAAGGCAATGATCAAAGATTGTTTGATTTGGTTTTTAAACACCATAATATACCCCAAATTCCCGGTTACACTTTCTGGGCATCATGTCTGCCCAGGATGCCGGACGGGCGGAAGATCAGAATAATCACCAGGATGGTAAAGGCGAAAACATCTTCGTACTCGCTAAAGAAATATCCGGTGAAATAGCTTTCGGAAATACCCAGTACCAGCGATCCCAGCACTGCGCCGGGGATAGAGCCGATTCCACCCAGAACCGCTGCGATAAAGGCTTTGAGACCGGCCAGAAACCCGATGAAAAAGTTGATCTGTCCCACATGACAGGCAATGAGCACCCCGCCGATGGCAGCGGTAGCAGATCCCACCACAAAAGTGGCGGAGATGACATTGTTGACATTGATGCCCAAAAGAGAAGACATGATTTTGTCCTGGGCCGTGGCCCGCATGGCTTTGCCGATGCGGGTGAACTTGATGAGCAGCCCCAGCAGGATCATGACAATCACCGTGGTGATGATGATGGTCAGTTCCACCGAGGTGATGATATGGGCAAAGGGTTCCCAGAACTTGAAATCAGGTATCAGGCTTTTGAACGGCAGATATTCCGGGGTCTGGGCCAGCATCACATAGTTCTGGAGAAACAGGCTCATGCCGATGGCAGAAATCAGGGCGGACAGTCTCGGGGCGTTCCGCAAAGGTTTGTACGCAATTTTTTCCACCGTGAATCCGTAGGCACAGGAATAGACAATGGCAAAGACAATAGCCAGAATGGCTATCACAACGGTATTCCAACCCCATAAACCCAATACGCTGGCAACGATCAGGGCGGTCATGGCCCCGATCATATAGATCTCTCCATGGGCAAAATTGATGAGCTGGATGATACCATACACCATGGTGTATCCTAAAGCGATCAGGGCGTAGATGCTCCCCCTGGTCAGCCCCCCCAGAAACAGTTCAAAAAAATACATAGGGTCTATGAGCAGCTCGCGCACGGCAAAGAAACCGATAATGCCGGCGACAGACACACCCAGTAATATACTCATCCAGCGCATGGTGATTCATCCTGATTTTTTGTAAATTAAGGCAAAATTGCTGTGTACAAAAACAGGAGCGCAGATCCATCATGGATTACGCCCCTGTTTTTTTTAAATGTATCAGGTGTTAGTT